>k87-557153_pt1 | contig 28634 bp, 20 predicted proteins | sample MGYA00084031_6733416 | MGnify analysis MGYA00084031
CAAAGGCGAACCGAAAAAGCTGGTTATCTCTACGTGGGGCTTCTCCGAGGACTTTTTCCGCAAAGAAGTGTACGAGCCGTTTGAAAAAGAACACAACGTAAAAATCGTCGTGGAAATCGGAAACAATGCGGAACGACTCAATAAAATCCGCCAGGGCAGCTCGCAAGTAGACGTCATCTACCTCTCCGACTACTATGCTCAGCAGGGCATCGATGCCGGTCTGTTTGAAAAAATCGACCGCAGCAAGATCCCGAACATTGACCAAATCTACGACATCGCCAAAGCGCCGCTGGGCGAGGACTACGGCCCAGCCTATACCATCGGCCAATTTGGCATTGCCTATAATCCGACCGTCATCAAGACCGAGGTGAAATCCTGGAAAGACCTGTGGAATCCGGAGATGGCCGGCAAACTGACACTGCCGAACATCACGTCGACCACCGGTCCAATGCTGCTGGACGCTGCTTCAATTGTAGCGGGCAGTGAAGCATTCGATGAAGACAAGGCGTTTGCCAAGGTAAAAGAAGTGAACCCGGGCGTCGTAAAATACTACGACAAAACTTCCGAATATGTGAACATGTTTAGCCAAGGCGAAATCGCAATCGGTCCGATCATGGAAATGTACTTCAAGGACATCCAGGCTGCCGTACCGGAAGCAAAATTCGTATCCCCTGAGGAAGGCGGCTACGCGGTCATGAACACCGTGAACGTCGTCAAGGGAAGCAAGAACAAAGAGCTGGCCGAAGCGTTCATCAACTGGCAGCTGAGCAAGGAAGTCCAGGAAAAATCGGCGAAAGCCAAAGTCGATTCTCCTGTAAATACGAACGTACAGCTTTCCGACGAGGAAGCAAAAGGCGTCACCTACGGTGCAGAGGTCATCGGCAAGCTGCGCAAGCTGGACATGAAGGCCGTAAACGAGCAATCCAAAGCATGGATTGACCGCTGGAACCGGGAAATCGCCCAATAGATCGCTAAGACGAAAACAAGGGTATATCACACACATATGCCCTTGTTTTTCTGTCAAAAGGACAAGTAAACGCTGGCAATTGTACATGCCAAAGGAGGACCCTGCCGTGAAAGAAAAAGTCATCCTCGATGTCGATACCGGAATTGACGATGCCCTGGGCATCATGCTGGCAGTCAAAAGCAAACGCTTCGATATTCTCGGGATCACGACGGTGAACGGAAATGTGTCGCTGGCAAAAGCGACGGAGAACACCTTGAAGGTACTGGAGTTTTTGGGCGTGGAGAAGGAAATTCCGGTGATCCGTGGAGCAGACCGTCCTGTACTCAGACCGACCTTTTTTGAACACCGGGTCCATGGAGAGGACGGGCTTGGCGGAGCGCTGCAGGACGTTTCCGTGAAGACACAAGCAGCAGTCGGCTTTGCCCCTGACTTCCTGATCGAGAACGTGCTGCGCCATGACGGAGAAATCACCTTGATCATGACGGCGCCGCTGACCAATCTCGCATTGGCGGTGCGGAAATGTCCGGAGATCGTCCGCCATGTAAAAGAAGTGATTGTGATGGGCGGCGTGGTCAAGGATTTCGGAAACGTTACCCCGACGGCGGAGTACAACATCTACGTCGACCCCGAAGCGGCCAAGATCGTCTTTCACGCCGGATTCCAAAGGCTCACACTCGTCGGTCTGGACGTGACGCGCAAAGCGTTGTTGACGGAGGAGCATATCCGCCAGCTTGGAGACACTCCTGTCGGCCAATACGTGAAGACAAGCACGGCTGATTACATGCAGCGCTACTTTGAGAGGAATGGCGTACGTGCATGTGCCCTGCACGACCCGCTCGCAGTCGGGGTCGCGCTGCAAAAAGACCTGGTAGGGACCCGGAAGCTTTTTGTGGACGTGGAGACCCGGAGCGAGCTGTGCGACGGCCAGACAGTATGCGATTTCCAAAACCGCTTGTCCAAAGCGCCGAACATGGACGTTTGCCTTGAGGTAGATTCCAAAGCGTTTCTCGACCTATTTATCCGCACGCTGCAGTCGTAGCGAAATCAGGAACAGGAGTACATGTGATGAAAAAACTGGGTTTGTATTTGTTGCTGCTGCCTGGACTGCTGTTTTTAACGCTGTTTATGGTCATTCCCATTGCAATGACGATACTGTCTACGTTTTTCCAGGAAGGAAGCTTTACGCTTGAGGGCTATCTGCACTTTCTCGCCGACCCGTACTTCCTGAAGATCTTGTGGACAACCTTGCAGGTAAGCGTGGTAACGACGATTGCATGCATTCTGCTGGGCTTCCCGGCAGCCTACTATATCTCCAAGCTCGGACCGCGGAAAAAGGGAGTTCTGCTCGCGCTGGCGATCTTCCCGCTGCTGACCAGCTCTGTCGTCCGTTCGTTCAGTTGGATGATCATCCTTGGGAAAAAGGGGCTGTTGAACAGCTCGCTGCTTTCGCTGGGGCTGATCGAAAAGCCGCTGGAAATCCTCTATACGCCGAGCGCCATGATGATCGGCCTGATTCACCTGTTTCTCCCGCTGATCATCATCACACTGGTAGGGGTCATGGAAAATATCGATCCAGACCTGCTGAAAGCGGCAGAAAGCCTGGGTGCATCCAAGTTTACGGCGTTTCGCCAGGTGATCGTTCCTTTGAGTGTGCCGGGCTTGATCATCGGCAGCATTCTGGTCTTTGTGGGCAGCCTGACCGCCTACACGACACCGGCGCTTCTCGGAGGGAAGCAGCGGGTGATCTCGACGTTCCTTTATCAAAACGCGATTACCTTGAATGACTGGCATATGGCCTCCGTGATCGCCACGATCATGATTGCAATCACCTTTATCGTGATCGGGCTGATGAACAAACTGGCTACGAAACTAAATCCGAAGGGGTAAGAGGCATGCGGGAGAAAAATCGAGGGCTCGCCCTGTTTACGTTTTTAATCTTTCTCTTTTTGCTCGGGCCGTTGCTGATTATTTCGGTTACCTCATTCGAGCCCGGCACGGTGTTGAAATTTCCGCCTCAGGGCTTCTCGCTGAGATGGTATGAAAACATTTTTGAGGTAGAAATGTTCATGGAGACATTCAAAACCTCCATGATTGTGTCGCTGGCGGGAAATTTGCTGGCTCTGGCTTTGGGCATCCCGGCCGCTTATGCGCTGAGCCGCTTTCAGTTCAAGGGGAAGTCGCTTCTAAACGGCGTCTTCATCTCTCCCGTTCTGATTCCGGGAATCGTCATGGGATTTGCCATGCTCAAATACGTCATCATCACGTACCAACTGCCGATTTACGCGGGCCTTTTGGTCGGGCACACCGTATTGATGCTCCCGTTTATCATCCGGGTTATCGCATCCAGCCTGTCCAACTTTGATTTTGCCATCGAAGAGGCCTCGCTCAGTCTTGGGGCCGGACGGCTGGAAACCTTCTTCAAAGTCGTACTCCCCAACATTCGGTCGGGGATTATCGCGGCGGTCCTGATCGCTTTTCTCGAATCGTTCAACAATGTCGACATTTCCGTGTTCATGACGGGGCCAGGGGTCAGCACACTGCCGATCCAGATGCTGACGTACGTGGAGAACTACTTCGATCCGACGATCGCCGCCATCTCGGTATTGCTCATGATCATTACGGCTATCTTCATGTTCATCATTGAACGTCTCATGGGTTTGTCCTACTTTACCAAACGATAATGGAGGCATCAATTCATGGCATTGCTCACGCTGGAAAACGTATCGGTCGCCTATGAAAATCAGAACATCCTGGACAATTTCAGTTTGAATATCGAAAAGGGCCAGCTCATTTCACTCCTTGGTCCGAGCGGCTGCGGGAAAACGACGACACTGCGGCTGATCGCCGGGTTCCTGGAGGCCAAAGCGGGACGATTCCTGTTCGACGGCAAGGATTATACCCGTGTGCCGGTAAACAAGCGCAACTTCGGCTTTGTCTTCCAGAGCTACGCGCTGTTTCCGCACCTGTCCGTGTTTGACAATGTCGCGTTTGGACTTCGGCTGCGAAAGGTCAATCAAGCCGAAATCGACCAGCGCGTCCGCCACATTCTCGATGTTGTCAGCCTGAACGGTTTTGAAAAGCGCTTCCCCAAGGAGCTTTCCGGGGGGCAAAGGCAGCGTGTGGCGATTGCCCGCGCACTGGTCATACAGCCCGATCTGCTCCTGTTTGACGAGCCGCTGAGCAATCTGGACGCCAATCTGCGGGTAAACATGCGGGTGGAAATCCGCCGCATCCAGCAGGAGCTGGGCATTACAACGGTTTATGTGTCCCATGACCAGGAGGAGTGCTTCTCCATCTCCGACCAGGTGGCGATCATGAACAAGGGGATTATCGAACAGCTTGACGATCCGGCGACTATTTTCAAGTATCCGCGGACGGAGTTCGTCGCCCGGTTCATCGGCTTCAACAACTTCATCGACTTTGGCGAAAGAACGGAGCAGGACGGGGAGATCCGTTTGACTGCAGGCAGCCATACGTTCCGGGCTGCCAAAAATCCGGGTACAGCCAACCATTCCGGGAAAAAAGGGGCGATCCGTCCGGACGACCTGGTGGTCAGCGCGGAAGAACCGGCCGATTCGGTACGAAATGTGTTGAAGGGCAAGGTGAAAGTAAGCACGTTTTTGGGCAGAAGCTATCAGTATGTCGTGGAGACCGACCTGGGCGATTTTACGGTCAATCAGGAAATGGATTCCCCTTATAAAGCAGGCCAGCCGGTCTATCTGATGTTTCCCAAAGAAAAGCTGGTTTTGGTCGACTAATCGTCAGCAGACAGGAGGGGTATCCATGCAGGTTGATCTGCTCATCTTGCAGGCAAACGTATACAACAGTTATTTCAAACGGTTCACGAAAGGCAATGTCGCCGTTCTGGACGGACGGTTTCTCTATATCGGGCAGCGCGGCGCGGAAAGCTTTGAAGCCAGGGAAGTGATCGACGCAAAAGGGCGCTACATGATTCCCGGCTTGGTCGATATCCATCTGCATATTGAGAGCACGATGGTGACGCCGGAGACCTTTTCGTTTGGGCTGATTCAAAACGGAGTGACGACGATCGTTCCCGAGCCGCATGAGATGGCCAATGTGTTTGGCATCTCTGGCATCCGGGAGATGATCCGGGCAAGTCAGAACTGTATCGTCGATATGTTTTACGCGATTCCCAGCTCGGTGCCGGCGACATCGATGGAGACGACCGGAGGGGCTGTGGAGATCGAGGACATCGACGAGCTGCTTCGTTCCGAGCGGATTATTTGCCTCGGCGAAATCATGAACTACGTCGACGTGATCACCGATCCGGATTGCAAGACCAATCGCATCCTGGAGCATATCCGCAGCCATTACCCGGATCTCGTCATCGAAGGCCACTGTCCGAAGCTGCTCGATCTCGACCTGCACCGCGTCATTTTCGCCGGTGTGGATTCCGATCACACCCACCAGACATTGGAGGGGATGGAGGCCAGAATGGCAGCGGGCATGTTCATCGAGATTCAGGAAAAGTCGATGACGGAGGAAGTAATGAGCTACCTCGTCACAAACGACGTATCCGAGCTGTTTTGCTTCGTCACGGACGATGTGATGACTGATTCGCTCTACCATCGCGGACATCTTAACCACATCGTCAAAAAGGCGATCCAGATGGGGATGGAGCCGGAGAAGGCGATCTATGCCGCCACGTTTACCCCGGCGAGAAGGATGAAGCTGCTCGACCGCGGAGCCATTGCGCCAAACAAGGTAGCCGATTTCATGCTGCTGTCCGATCTGCGCGAGCTGGCGATTGATGAGGTCTACAAGAATGGGAAAAAGGTATACGACAAAAATGAAGCATATCGCCAGCAGGTAGTGCCCAATCAGTTCCCGGCCCATTTTTATCAAAGTGTGCAGCTTTCGCCACTCACCGAGGAAGACTTCAAGGTGCGCATGGATGCGGATGCGGCCGATGGACGATACACCGCCCGGGTCATGCTGGTAAAAGACGGCTCCACCTTCACCGAGGAGCATCACGCCCCGGTCGACATCCGCGGGGGAGAGCTCTGCTGGCAGGAGAGCGGCTACGGTCTGATCGCCGTATTCGAGCGCTACGGCAGGAACGGCAACCGGGGCTACGGCCTGATCGGCGGCGACACCATCAAGCGGGGAGCTGTGGCCACTACCTACTCCCACGACAATCACAATTTGCTCGTAGTTGGGCACAATCCGCAAGACATGGTGATGGCAGCCAATCAAGTCATCCGCAACCAGGGCGGCTTCTGTGTGGTCGACAACGGAGAGGTGCTGGCCAATCTGCATTTGCCTGTAGGCGGGATTTTGACCGAGGAACCGCTGGAGAAGACGGCCAAAGAAGTGGAGGAGCTGCGCAAAGCGATGCTGTCGCTCGGCTATCGACACTACAACCCGATCATGTCCATCAGCACGCATTCCTTGCCGGTCAGTCCGGCCCTCAAGCTTACGGACCTCGGATTGATCGATGTAAACCAGGGCAAGGTTGTTCCGCTGCTGGTCCAGTAAGATTGTCAATACGGAACGAGAACGAATATAAACGGTATAACAAAAAACGGCCGCTGTATAGAAGACAGGGCCGTTTTTTCATGACCAGCTTTCCTTCTTTATATAAAACAACTGGCCAGCTCGTTCCAGTTCCTTGATTTGGACAAAAAAAGAACCGGCAGCGCTCAGATTGCGCCCGGTTCCGACAGGAAGGTGTATACTGCTGCTCGATCTCAGTTTATCGATTTCTTCACATTCATTCTGCTTTGCAACTGGACAATATACTTGTCCAGGCGCTGGCTCAGCTCTATTACTTCCCTATGTGAAAATCCCTTTTCGCAAGCCAGTTCGACCAATTGCCTTCGCAGCATTTCTGTGACCTCTATTAACTCTTTATCTTCTTCCTGGAACCCCTTCTCTTTTGGCTCGATCACCCTGAATATATACTTATCTGAATGGGGTTCAAATGTACTGCTTGTGTACGCTCTCTTGCTTGCAGCTACAGCTATACCAATACCCCCTTTTTTTGTAAGAACAATTATTTTAAATATAATCTGTTATGCGAAAAATGAGGGACTGACAAAAATTGTATAAAAGAAAAAAGCATCCGATTTGGATGCTTTTATTTTCCTACCCCATGATCGTATTGGATTACTGTTGGAGGTTTTTTTATGGTGACTTCTCCAGATACTCCATTGATGCCGATCCCTAACCCCAATACCAAACATACCGACAAAATAAAGCTCTTCATACCTTCCTGCTCCTTTCGTCTACAAGGGTTTGAAATGTTTTCTTTTGCTTGTCCGATGCGTGCTGAAGATGTGTCCAAAACAACCCAATGCATCGTTTGAAATAGTCGAAGTCTTTGGATGCATCGGACAAAACAAGGCAACGTAAGGTTTCGTCCAGGCCTGTGGAGTAATCGCCTTTTTTAAACAAGTATACCACTAATTGGTACAGAAAGTGAAGATGGAGAATTTTATCAACAGCATCTTGGTACTCTTCAAAACGTTTTATGTCTTCTGAAAACCGCTCCAACACAGATTCAACGGGAAAGCCGAACTCATTCGCAGATTTCATGATCGTTACCAGGCCAGGAAGCACCTCACTTGGATGTTCAGACAGGAAATCCAAATAATCGGGCAGCACTTCTATACTTCCTGTACTCATGGACAAGGTGTACGAATTAGCCAATGCCCATAATCGCAGTTTTTCAACCTCTGCTTCAGCTTCTTCATCAAGAAGCTCGAACCAGCTCAAATCGGCATAGCCGTTCGTATAATGCTTCGATTCCTCGTACCTTCCCATATTTTTTAATGCTACCGCTTTTAACAGAAAACCTTGTCCATAGTAAACAATCAAAGGGCGTTCCGTTTTTGGCAATTCGCTGGGCCTGTTGTTTTTTCGTCGGCGAAGCTCGTCCTCATAGACGATCATTGCCAGCTCCCTTAGTTCGTCAGCGTACTTCTCAACATCTTTCCACCTTCGTAGGGTGTAACATACATTTGCTAAATGCAGGAGAGCATCCAACTGGTAATCTTCAGCTAGCCGCTTGCGATAAGGCTCAAAACGAATGACAGCTTTAAAATCTTCCTCAGAGTTCGTTCCTTCCACCGCTCGGAACAGTCGATATTGGCTGATGACAAACTGATTTGAGTAGCTGTCCTTCTCGTTATCGATGACGAACTCGTAAAAAGGAACGGATTCTCTCCGTTTTCCACTCTCAAATAGCTGCTCTGCTACGGTAAATAGAATCGAAATGTTCTTAGGGTTATCCAGCAGCCGGGAAACGGCAGCATCGATACAATCTTGTCTGCCGATCTCCGCACAACGAACCAGATACGGAATCAAGCGCGGCCGTGAAATTTTCCCTTCGCCCAAACATTCTTCTGGATACAATTCGTACAACCATCCAGGAGGGTAACCAAAAGCTTCAGCCATCTTGTCGAGATGGCATATCGTTAAAGCACGCGGCGGATTGCCGTTTAAAATTTCGCTCAAACTTCCAGGGTTAATACCGGTCAATTCACTGAATTTACTTAGTGTATAGCCATTTTCCTTTAAGTTTTTTTCGATTTCTGACCGCAACGACCGTTTCAATGTCTCTTGCAGCCTCATGAGAAAATACCCCCTACTCCCCAATGGACAGATACTAGGTCCCCTCGCTCCGGTATGGAAAATCTCAATTTTCTAATATCCTTTATATTAACACACTACCCATAAAAAGGTAAAAATTTAAGCTGCAAAAAAAGTGTTAGGCAGCAAGCGATACTTTGGTATATATTGGTGAAGCAAGCCTTTTTACTTACATGGAAAAAATTCAATAGGGTAAAAGCTCTGGAATTATTGAAGGGCTTGCCATCAGGCGATAAGTCTACGTACTCATAAATTGGGTCTATTTTTTAACAGGAGTAAGACGATCGTTTCGCTGAGGGGAAAGTCATGTTTTCGCTCTACCTTCCAATAGGAGTAAGTAAACGGGTAAACCATCAGTGGGAAAGAAGAGGTGGAAGCAAAAGATAGGAGTGCAGCTATACGGAACCAACTACAGAAAGAGAGAGTGAAACCGCTGTGAAGATAGCCAAAGCCATAAAGGTGGCCATTGTTTTTTTCCTGTTGTTTTCTGTTCTGACCATAGGCAGCCTGTATATGCTGGCCGAATCGATTCAAAAACAGGATCGGGCAGTCGAAATGCAAATGGAAGCAAAGCAGCTCGGTGACGAATTGCTCGACTCCAGCGAATACTTGACCAATGAACTCAGGAACTACGTCCAATCCCGCGATAAAGAAAATTATGATAACTACTGGCGGGAGGTTAACGAGGCCAAGACTCGGGAAAGAGTCCTCGAACGAATGACGGAAATGCACGTTCCGGAATACCTGGTGGACAAGGTAGAACAAGCCAAGCAAAGCTCCGATGTTTTGGTCGGGCTTGAAAAAAGGATATTCCAGCTGACAGAAGCCGGAGAGTATGAGCTGGCACTCAAGGTTTCGTTCGGTGAAGAATACAAACAAAAGAAGCAAATGGTCATCGAGAAGCTGGAGGAATTCCAGCAGGAGCTGGATGCATGGGCCACGGATCTGGCGGACAGCATGACCAATCAAATGTATTTGTTCATGTGGGTAACGATTGCCCTGGTGGTCATTATGGCACTCAACTCGATAGGAACGATTCTCTATTTGTATCGGAAGGTAAAACCTCTATCGGTCGTAACGGAGACAGCCGATCTCATCGCATCCGGCAACCTTCGCGTACCGGATTTGTCTATTAGCGGAAAAGACGAGGTTGCTCAACTGAGCCAGTCCGTAGGGAAGATGGCGAAAAGCCTGCGGGAAGTCATCAGCGTTGTCAGTGACTCCAGCGATAAAATCGCTTCCTCCTCCAATGACTTGCTGATGAGCTCGGAGCAAACCGCTCAAGTGGCCAACCAGGTAGCGAGCGCCATGCAGGAGATGGCGACCGGTGCCGAGCGTCAAGCGATCGGGGCGCAGACGAGCAGCCAATCGATCTCCGAAATGGCGGAGGGGATCAGACGGATTGCCGAGTCGTCCAACTTCGTATCGGTCTCGTCCCAAGAAGCTTCGGAGCAGGCCGTCGAAGGCAGCAGCTCCGTCGAGAACGTAGTCAACCAGATGAAGCTGATCGATTCGAGTGTGGCTCAGACGGCAGAAATCGTCAAAGAACTGGGTGAGCAGTCCAAGGAAGTCGGGCAAATCGTCGAGGTGATCACGGCGATCTCGACGCAGACCAATCTGTTGGCGCTGAACGCAGCGATTGAGGCGGCCCGCGCAGGCGAGCATGGAAAAGGATTTGCGGTTGTAGCCGATGAGGTACGCAAGCTGGCCGAGGACTCCAAGCAGTCGGCGGAACAGATCGCCATGCTGATCAGCAACATTCAGGCCAGCACGGAACAAGCCGTCCAGCAGATGCAAAAGGTAGCCCGGGTCGTAGAAGACGGTACACTTGTCGCCAATGTCGCGGGAGAGTCCTTTGAGCGCATCCAACGCTCCATTCAAAAGGTGTACGAAGAAATCCACGAGGTATCCAGCTCTGCGGAGCAGCTTTCCGCCAGCTCGGAGCAAGTGGACGAGGCCGTAAAAGAAGTGCTGAATCTGGCAGTCGAAGCGTCGTCTCAAGCCCAAAGCGTAGCCAGCTCCTCTCAGGAGCAATTGGCGACAAATGAGGAGATTGCCGCTTCCACGGCGTCCTTGCATCAGTTGGCCGATGAGCTGAAAAGGACAATGCAAAAATTTGCTTTATAGAAAATAAATGTATGATAAAAGGTGCCCCCAAGCGGTGCACCTTTTTTATCAGCCGGGAGCTGGCGTGCACTTCTTTTCTTTACTATTCCTTACAGCTGTCTCTATAATAACAGTCAGTACGTTTTAAAAATCTGTACTACAAGGATGTTAGACAACCATGCAACAAACGAATACGTTTCAGGAAAAACTCCGTCAGCTTTTCGTAGTGCTGCTGCCGATTCTGGTTACGCAGCTGGCTTTGTTCAGCATGACGTTTTTTGATACGGTCATGTCCGGAAAGGCAAGCCCGGTTGACCTCGCGGGGGTTGCGATCGGCTCCAGCCTGTGGACGCCTGTACAGGCCGGTCTGACAGGAATTTTGCTGGCCGTCACGCCGATGGTGGCGCAGATGGCGGGAGCGATGCGAAAGGATCAAGTGCCGTTTACCGTCATGCAGGCGCTGTATTTGTCTGTTGTCATCGCGATTGGGGTCGTCATACTCGGCGCGCTGCTGCTCGGTCCCATACTGGACGGGATGAGTCTGGAGACGGAAGTTCGCCATATTGCCTACTACTATCTTGTGGCAATCTCGTTTGGCATTATTCCTTTGTTTGTCTATACCGTTCTCAGATGCTATATAGATGCACTGGGCATGACCAGAGTGACCATGGTCATTACACTGATGTCGCTGCCGATCAACGTCGCGCTCAACTACGTCATGATTTTCGGTTACTTCGGTTTTCCGCGGCTGGGCGGTATCGGTGCCGGATTGGCCTCGGCCATTACTTACTGGATCATCGTCTTGATCAGTCTGTACGTGGTGCACCGGGTAGAACCGTTTGTGGAATACGGCATGTTCAGCAAGTTTTACCGCGTCTCGATGGCTGCCTGGAAGGAGCTTCTCAAGCTCGGCGTTCCGATCGGGTTTTCTATCTTCTTCGAGGTCAGCATTTTCGCCGCCGTTACGCTTTTGATGAGCGAATACAGCACGATCACCATTGCCGCCCACCAGGCAGCGATGAACTTTGCCTCCTTCATTTATATGGTGCCGCTCAGCATCTCCATGGCACTGACGATTGTGGTCGGTTTTGAAGTGGGGGCAGAGCGGTTCCGGGATGCGCGTCAGTACAGCTACATGGGCATCACTACAGCCGTGGGAATGGCCTCGCTGTTCGCTGTAGGCCTCTATTTCTTCAGTGAACAAGTGGCAGGGTTCTACACCAATGACCCGAGCGTTCTGGAGCTGGCCCAGCATTTCCTGATGTATTCCATCCTCTTCTTGCTGTCCGATGCGGTAGCCGCACCGATTCAGGGAGTGCTCAGGGGGTACAAGGATGTGACGGTGACGTTTATCGTGGCCCTTGTATCGTATTGGGTAATTGGTCTGCCGCTCGGGTTTGCGCTGGCCCAGCTGACGTCGCTGGGAGCCTTCGGATACTGGATCGGACTCATTACAGGCCTGGCGGCGGGAGCGATCTTCCTGTTTGGCCGTCTCCTGTCATTGCAGAAGCAGAAAATCAGAGGAACCTAGCGAGCTTCATACCGATTTTCGCTTCGGCGGGATGCCTTCTACAAGGCGTTCCGCTTTTTGTATGAAGAAACCGGGGCGCGTTTACAATAGGGAAGGAAGATGTCCCGAAATTTTTCTCCAATTTTTACGAAAAAACGTTTATACTTTCTACAAGGCTTTTCATGTTAGAAAACCTTACATTGACATAGAGAGGAGGAGAATGATGATGGCTTATGATTTTTTGGTGAAACTGGGCATCGCCATGTTTTTAGGCCTGCTGATCGGTGTGGACAGACAGCTCAAGCACAAGCCTCTGGGGGTAAAAACCAGCATGGTTATCTCGGTAGCCAGTTGTCTGATCACGATTGTGTCGATCGAATCCGTTCACCGATTCTCCTTGCCCGGACACACCAATATGGACCCGATGCGCTTGGCTGCACAAATCGTCAGCGGGGTCGGTTTCTTGGGCGCGGGGGTGATTCTGCGGAGAAGCAACGATGTGATCTCCGGCCTCACGACAGCGTCCATGGTATGGGCAGCCTCTGCCCTTGGGATCGCAGTTGGCTCGGGCTTTTACTTTGAAGCCGTTTCGGCCACGATCCTGATCATTTTGGCGATTAATCTGTTTCCGCTCATCTTGAAATGGGTAGGCCCGAGCACGTTGCGGCAAAGGGATCTGGCCGTCAAGATCATCGTTGAGGGGGAAGGAGACCTCGATACGATTTTCAAACAAATCAAGCGTATGAACATGAGTGTGAAGCGGGTAAAGGTCAAGGATGTGGAGCAGGGCCACCAAAAGCTCGAAATGGTGATTTCTGCCGAGGATGATACGTACACGACAGATATTTACCGCTCCCTGAAAGAAGTCGACCATATTGTGTCGGTAGAAGTGGAAAGCAGGGAGTAAAGTGGAAAGCACGAAGTAGAGAAAAAAGTGGACTTTTAAAAACGGCGCGGCTCCCCAAACGAGATGGAGCGAACAGAACATTTTTAAGCACCCAATGCGGTGCTTTTTTTTCTGGAAGTTCCGACCTTCTCTTGTTTTGTCTCAAACACTTTCTATACACTAATAGAAATAACAGGATAAAAACTCAGAAGAGAAGGTGAATTCTCTTTGTTGCACCAAGCTGAAGAAGTCTTGCAAAACTATTTTGGATACACTGCCTTTCGCGAAGGACAAAAAACGATTGTCGCGAGTCTTCTTTCCGGCCACGACACTTTGGGCATCATGCCGACCGGGGGCGGAAAGTCGATCTGTTATCAGGTGCCGGCCCTTTTGTTTGACGGAGTCACGATTGTCATTTCCCCGTTGATTTCTTTGATGAAGGACCAGGTGGACGCGCTGGTCAGCATGGGGATCGCGGCTGCGGAGATCAACAGCACGCTGGATTCCTCTGAGGTGCGGGACAGGATGAGAAAAGCCCGGGAAGGGACGTACAGGCTGCTGTACGTAGCCCCGGAGCGTTTGGAAACGGAGAGCTTTTTATCCCTTGCAAGCGAGCTGCCGATCTCCATGGTAGCGGTCGATGAGGCGCATTGCGTCTCCCAATGGGGGCATGATTTTCGCCCGAGCTATCTCGCGATTTCCCGCTTCATCCAAGCGCTGCCCGTCCGGCCTGTAGTCGCTGCCCTGACGGCTACGGCTACGCCCGAGGTCACCGAGGACATCAAAAGACTGCTCACGCTGCAGGATGAGCGCGTCTACATCAGCGGGTTTGGCCGGGACAACCTCCACCTTTCCGTGCGAAAGGGGGAAGACAGGCGCCGGTTTATCCTCGATTACCTGGAGGCAAACCGGCAGCAATCCGGGATCGTCTACGCATCTACGCGCAAAGACGTCGATGCGCTGTATGAATTCCTCGATGGGCGGGGTTTTTCCGTCACCAGGTACCACGCCGGTCTGTCCGAGGCGGAAAGGGCCCGCAATCAGGATGCGTTTCTCTTCGACGACGCCAAGGTCATGATCGCCACCAACGCATTTGGCATGGGCATCGACAAGTCCAATGTCCGGTACGTCATTCACTACAGCATGCCGAAAAACCTGGAGGCCTACTACCAGGAGGCGGGCCGCGCCGGACGGGACGGAGAGCCGAGCGAATGCATCCTGCTCTTTCATTCGCAGGATATCCAGACGCAGATGTTCTTCATCGAGCAGAATCCGCTCGGGGAAGAGAGAAAAGAGCACGAATACAAAAAGCTGTACGCCATGATCGATTACTGCCGGACGCCGCGCTGCCTGCAGCAGTACATCGTAAGGTACTTCGGCGACCACTCGGCGCCGGAGTGCGGCAAATGCGGCAACTGCACCAATGACGCTGAGCTGGCCGACGTCACGCTGGAGGCCCAGAAGGTCTTTTCCTGCGTCAAGCGGATGCGCGAGCGTTTCGGGGCTTCACTCGTCGCCCAGGTACTGAAGGGCTCCCGCAACAAAAAGGTGCTGCAATTCGGCTTTGAAAAGCTGCCGACCTACGGCCTGATGAGCGATTACACGGAAAAGCAGATCGTCGACCTGATCGAGCTGTTTATCGCCGAGGGCTACCTGCGCGTGACGGAAAGCAAGTACCCGACCCTCGCCCTGGGCGACAGGGCACTGCCTGTGCTCAGAGGGGAAGAGCAGGTGTGGCAAAAGGTGCTCATCCGTCCGGTCAAGCGTGAGGAGGACGACGAGCTGTTCGAGCGCCTGCGACAGCTTCGCAAAGAAATCTCGCAGAAGGAAGGCGTGCCGCCGTATGTCATTTTCCACGACAGCACCTTAAAGGAGCTGAGCCAGCTTTGTCCGACTGATAGAGAGACGATGCTGACCGTGAAAGGGGTTGGGGCGGCCAAGTTTGAGAAGTACGGCCAGGCTTTTTTGGATTGTCTGCAGGATTATGCGCAAGCAAAGGCGGGAGTAGGTTCGCAATAATTTATTCGCAACAGGCGGGATTGACGGCTATAAGGATATGTTGACTATGAAACTTCAGTAAGAAACAGTGTTAAACATCGTTTCATACTGATCTTTCAATTACAGGATAAAAAACTGCCGTGCAAACGGTAGTTTTTTGTTTTTTAGCGCAGTGAGCCGGAGCAAACCGTGCCGCCTCCAGGCATTCCGGCTTTTCCAAAACCCCGGGTGTCCAGTACTAATCGCAGAGCGAGTTAAGCCATATTTGACAGAGCAAGAGCACGCAAACTTTGTAAAGAACAGGGAAGCCGGTACCACTATAAATTAAAGGATGGAGGGACAGATCAAGCGATAAGGGGAAATATGCCGATAGGGCCGGAGCCAAGCGACCGAGCAAAAAAAGAACGCAGAATAATCTCTGCGTTCTTCCATGCCAAGCAAGAAGGCGTCCCTACGGAACCGTGTTGATCCACCCTTTTTTCCCTTCAAACGACACCTGGTACCAGCCATCCGCTTCCGTGAGAATCGTGACCGACCCGTTCGCGGGAATCTGGCCGACCTGCTCGTACTGTTCGCCAGGACCTGCGTACATCTTGATCGCATTTCCGGCATTTGCGATATCGGGCGGGGCTTCTTCGGCGGCCGGAGAGCCGTCTGATGTTTTGCCGGGCGTCGGCGTTCTGTCTCCCCGGCCCTGATTTTGCGGGTCGTGCCGGGAATCTTGAGGTGTATCTTGCCGCGACTCATCCTGAGCATCGTCTCCGGTTTCCCCCGATGCATTGTCCTCGCCTTCCGCCGTCTCCGACAGGTAATCATCCTTCTTGCCTTCGTACACGAGGCCCTTTTCTTCCAGCTTGAAAAAGGCAATCTGGCCTTCCCCTTCGCCTGTCGGGTTGTCAACGATGATCAGCTCCGGGCTTTCTGCGGCAAAGCCTTCTCCTTCGATTTCAAAGACTTTGGCAAGTCGCGAGCTGAACAAGTCTGGGGCGAACCCTGTGTAAAGGTAGGTGCGCTCCTTCCCTTGGGCCTCCAAAAAGATAAGCGGAGCTTCCTTTTCGCCAAGCGCTTCGGACAGGCTCAGCTTGGATGGCGCAACGCCCGAGCCAACCGATTTCTCCAGATACAGCACATTCCCATCCGGCATTTTGGCCGCGAGGTAAAGCTGCGGATCGTCGTCTTCAGTGAGTCCGACTGCGTAAACCTGCGAACCCCAGAGGCTTTCTCCAGACATGACGAACCGATAGGCCTTGTCCGGGTATTTTTCCCTCAAGAGCCGTACGGGCTCATTGTCCACCCAGCGGCTTTCCGCCTCAGCGATCAGAGTGGAGGTGTCTTCGAGCGCATTCAGCTCCCGATACAGCTCGATCGCTTTCTCGTATTGACGAGCGTCGACATACCGCTCCGCCTGACGAAGCTTGCTGCTGATGTAACGGTCGATCTGGTCGAGGGCTTCGGAGCGGGAAGGAAGCACGTCCCGGATCTCTCGATATGCCTTGGCCAGCGCAATGAAGGCAGGCAAATCGTCCTGACGGATGGCCGAGCGTATTTCCTCCTTTGCGTACCGTTCCAGAAGTGCGACCAGCCAATCTGCCTGGATGCTTGCCTGCTTGTAGGCACGCAAGCTGTTCGCCGCGCTTGCCGTCACTTCGGGAAAGCTGCCGGCAGCGGTCAAATGAGCAAACTTCGCTTCATCATAGGAGCGGAACAAGCGGGTCAACTCCCGCTTTTTTTTGTCCGTACCGCCGTAGTATTCGTCGGGGATGGCGGCGAGCGAGGCGATAAACTCCTCGTTGCGGTAACGCTTCTGCACTAGATTGTTCTCCAGTGCGCCCTTTGCCAGCTCCATGGCTTGCAAAAAGTAGCTGTTTATATTCGATTCCAGCGAAAGACGGTTGGATATTGCCTTGAAAAAGGAGACAGTCTGAAGCTCCTGCTGCTTCACATATTTGCTTTTCATGCCATGGTAACCGTCGTATATCGCAAGCATCCGCGCGTCATCCCGTTCCTTTATGGCAGCATCTGCCTGACGGGCAAGCGATTCCAGCTCCAGCCTGATCGTGGTCAGTCCCGACAACGACCGGCTCCAAGCTTCATCTCCGTACCGGATGGAGGTGATGCCATTGGCTTTGGAGAACGTCTCTTCCGCGAGGAGCAGATTGTTTTCCTCGTAGTAGCCCCGCGCCTTTTCATACAGGCTGACTTTGTACAGGCTGAACCCGATTTTCCAGACGACCCCGACCGCGGCGATGATGAAAAGAACCAGGAGGGCATTGCGGACCCAGAGCGACTTTCGATAGGAAGAGACAAACATGCCACCAAACTCCTTCACAGCACACCTTTAAAGTCGGGATCAAATGAATAGCGCGTTTCGATCAGGCTGGAGGCGGCTTCGCGCAGACTGCCCCAATTCTCGTCCGGATTCGCCTTGAGCAGCTTGGCCAGACGCAGCAGGCGCTCCCGAGGGATGTACTCCAGCGACTCGGAAATGAAATCCTGGTACATGACGACATAGGATTTCATCCGCAGCGCGGCGCCCGCCACCTGTCCGATCACACGCGTGCCGTTTTCTTCAAGGAAGATGTTCCCCTTGTAGCGGATGACGTAGTCGATGACGGACTTCTTCAACAGCCACGGCTGCACCTTGAGGACCTCGCCGAGATACTCGATGAAATCTCTGTCATACGTAGACGGAATCAGCGTCTCCAGCTCCAGCTCCATGTCCTTGCGCAGGACGAAGCGATTGAGGAGCATGATTTTGCACACCTTGACGGCATCGGAGTGAAACAGACAGCCGACCTCCCTGATCTTTTCGTAGGCGTCCTTGAAACGCTCCGCTTCGACGTCCTCGTTCACTTCGACCAGATTCCGGGTCAGACCGCTCTTGATTTTGTCGTGTTCCTTGCTGATCAACCTCATAAAATGGTTTGTTTTTTCGTAAATGGAATATTTTTTCTGAAGAAGCGCATACAACAGCAGGGATACGACTCCGCCAACGGCTGCGGCTGCGAGCTGCCAAAGCGTGTCTGCGCTCAGGATGGCCAGACAGATCAGAAGGCCCAGGATCAGCAGCTGCTTCTGAAAATGGCGGCGGCTCAGGATGTGCGAGAGCTGACGCAGAGAAAGGAAGCTGTTTTTTCTGCCGCAGACATCGCACTCCCCGTGCTCCAGCACGGTGTACGATTCGCAGTGCTTGCAGTACTTCAAGCGCTCAAAGGCGTGTGTGGTTTTCCGGCTTTTCCTGAACTGGACGCCCAGCTTTTTTTTCATAGGGTTCCCTCTCGTCATTCAACAAGGTAAGCAGATGTTGGTCGACTTCCGCTTCAGACAGGTTTTTTCGTTTGTGCAAAAGGAGCACGACGTATCGCGCTGCCAAAACCAGCAGGATCACGGCAAGGATATAATAGGTAAGCATTCTATCATTCTCCCAACTTGGTTTGTCGAGTTATGTAACAAAAAATGAAGTAGCCCGTATAACGTTATATAGGCCGAAGGATTCTTTTTCATCCAAGTTAGTGTAGAATATAGTGGTAATCTTGTCATAATATTGCTTCATTTGCAATACTTCCAAATTCGTTCGGTCTATGAATTCGACAAAAATCTACATAAGCGGAGGTTCTAACAGATGATACGTATGACAGCACTCTTTCGATACATCCTGTGTCTGTGGCTTCTGCTGGGACTGGTGACCTCGGGAGGAACCACGGGCTTTGCGCAAGCGGGCACAGACAAAATGGACGCCGTGCTGGTGGTGGACGTCAGCAACTCCATGTCGGAAAGCGACAAAAACGGCGTCAGCCTGGAAGCGATGAAAATGTTCGTGGATATGACCTCGGCCCAGGGGAACAAGATCGGGGTCGTTGCCTACACGGACAAGATCGAGCGGGAAAAGGCGCTGGTCAATGTCAATTCCGAGCAGGACAAAAAGGATATCAAGGCATTTATCGACAGCCTGCAAAAAGGGGCGTATACCGATATCGCGGTCGGAGTGGGCGAAGCGGTAAAAATTTTGGAGGACGGGCACGACCAGGCCCACTCTCCGATCATCGTGCTGCTGGCCGACGGCAACAACTATTTGAACAAGGCCAGCAGCCGTACACAGCAAAAATCCGACCAGGAGCTGGCGGCGGCGGTCAAGACCGCAAAGGACAAAGGCTATCCCATCTATACGATCGGGCTGAATGCGGACGGCAAGCTGAACCGTGCTCCGCTGCAGCAAATTTCCGCGGAGACAGGCGGCGCGTTTTTTGAAACGAGCACAGCAGACAGTCTGCCGCAAATACTAAGCGAAATTTTTGCCAAACACGCGAAGGTAAAAGTCGTTCCGGTCCAAAACTTCACCTCCAACGGACAGTTCCAGGAGGTACCTATTTCCATTCCGAATGGAAGCGTGCTGGAGGCAAACATCTCGATCACGTCCGGGAAAGCGGTCGAGCTGAAGCTCTTCGACCCCGCAGGAGGGGAGCTGACGATTCCGTCCAATGACATCCTGCTCTCCCGCTCCCGCACGTATTCGCTGCTCAAGCTCGTGCAGCCTGCCCAAGGGGAATGGAAGCTGCAAGTAAAGGGTGCCGACCGGGACAAAATCAACGTCAATCTGATCTTCAACTACGACGTGGGGCTGGAGATGGAGCCGCTCCCGTCCAAGACGTACAAGGCGGGCGATGTGATTCCGATCAAGGCGGCGCTGTCGACCAACGGCCAGCCGGTCAGCCCTGAGCTTTACAAAAAAATGAAGGCCAAGCTGATCGTCCAGGATATGAGCAGCAAGCAGACCAGCGAGATCGATCTGACGAACACCGGCAGCGGGTTTGAAGGCAGCTACACCATCCCGGCCGCAAGCCGGTACGAGATCAAGGTAAGGGCGGAGGAGACCAGCTTTTACCGGGAAACGAAGCCGGTTACCGTAGATGCGTCGCAGGGTGGAGGAAAAGCAACGAGTCCGCAGCCGCCAGCGTCTTCACATACAGAGGAGTCAAGCCCATTTCCGTGGACGGCGGTGATCGTGGGGGCTGTCGGATTGATACTCGTGGCTGCCGGAGCGATCTATCTGCTGTCTGCCTGGAAAAAGGCGAACAAAGGCTTTACGGGCCAGGTCGCCATTGAGATTGTCGATGAGGATACGGGCGAGAAGTCGAGCCCGCAGTACAAAAAACTGAGTGCATTTAAAGGAAAGGTCAAGCTCCACCAGCTCTTGCAGCTCGCACCGGAGTTCCAGGAGACCGAGAAGGTGGTTTTCCTGCCGGGCAAAAACGATACGCTGCTGATTGAGAACCGCTCCGGCTGCCGGATCGAGAAGGCAGGACGCGTCCTCGATGCCAGCAAGGGCAAAGAGCTGAAAAAGAACGACCGTATCAAAATATCACTGACAAGCGTGAACAAGTCCGTTTATGTAGATTACATCGTGTAGGAGTGATCGAAGATGAAAGCAGTAGTGAGAGAACATATCCAACAGTTGGACGTATCGCTTGGCGGAGGAATTGTCAGCGACAAGATTCGTGTCGATACCATCGACAACCCGATGCTCGTCATCGGGATCGGCGGGACGGGGATCGACGCGCTGCTCCGCCTGAAATACCAGGTAAACCGCCGCTTCAAGCTGCCGGTAGACCCGCTTTCCAAGAAGCGGAAGGAAAAGCCGGACAACATCGAGTTCATCGCGTTTGAGACAAACGAGCACGACCGCAACAAAAAATACAAGGGCATCGGTCTCGATCCGGTTACGGAATTCGTCCTGCTGTCCAATCCGGAGATCGGCGGCGTCCTGCAAAACAGGAGCATTCTGGAGCCGTACATCACAGACTGGCTCTCGCCCGAGCTGACGATCACCGACGGGATCAGCGGCGCGTCCGGCGTCCGTCAGGCTGGCCGCCTGCTTCTGTTTACCAAGATCACGCAGGTCGTGCAGACGATCGAGAAAAAGATCAAAATGCTGTCCGAAGGCACGAACAAAAAGCTGATGGTTTTTCTTTTGACCGGTATTTCCGGCGGAACAGGCAGCGGCTGCTTCCTCGACATCGCCTATATCGTTCGCGGAATTATGGAGCGAGACTTCGGCAGCGCGGGCGTCGACAAGGTCAACACGCTCGGCTATCTGTTCACGCCGGACGTCAACCTGTCCAACAAGAGCCTCAGCTCGCACACCCGCGACTACATCATGAAGAACGGCTACGCCGCCTTGAAAGAGCTGGATTACTGGATGAACGCGGACGAGCGGAATGAGCGCTTCCGCCAGCAGTACGGCAATGTGCTGACCGTCCAGTCGCCAATGCCGCCGTTTAACCTGTGCCATCTGATTTCCGCCACCAACCTGGAAGGCAAGGCGCTGGAAAACGCCTACGACTACTGCATGAACGTGACGGCGGAGAACATCACCAACTTCATGGCCAGCGAGGAAAAACGGTCTGGCGAGGAATTCGCCATTCACGACTATATCAGCAACATTCGCACCAATATCAACCAGATGCCAAAAGCATACGCGGCCAACTACCAGTACAACGTCATCGGCGCATCATCGGCTGTGCTGCCGATCGAAGAGATGACGACCTATCTGGCGTACCGCCTGTTCAAGAAAATGGAGAACATGTTTACCGTCGCTCCGACTCAGGAGGACGCCGAGAAGTTTGCCCGCAAGCTGGGCATTGACGTCGACTCCATTTCCCGCAAGTTCGAGGAGCGCGTGCCCGAACCGCTGCCCGGCTATGAAAACAGCGAACGGCTGAGCTACAGCAACGTGATCAGCCAGCAGGTCGTCAGCATCGACCACGAGCTGGAGCAGGGCTATCTGGCCAAAGCGCGCGAGGAGTACATCAAGAGCAAGAAGCAGCTTCCGGGAGAGCTGACCGCCACCTTTGGCGAAATGATCACCCGCGTCTTCCTGCACCCGCAGCAGGGACCGTTTTACGCATCCCGGCTGATCCATTCGGACAAAGGCTACTGCCTTTTGAAAATGATCCAGTCTTACATTGAGACACTGAAGGCAAATCTGGAAAGCTATCCGCGCGAGATCGAGGGCGCCCGAGAGAACGCCAACGAAAAGCTGGGCGACGCCCGCAGCGCCTTTATCTCCAAGGAAAAGAAAAAGAACGCCTACATCGAAGCCAAGATCAACGAATACCAGCTTCTGGCCGACCAGGAAAAGCTGGAGCAAATGATCGAGTTCTACGAAGAGCTGTACCGCCTGCTCAACGACGAGAACAACCGGATTTACAACGTGTTTACGGAAATTCTCAACACGCTGAACCAAATTTTCGAGAAGAACGGCGACATCCTGATCAACGGCAGCGAAGAGGTCGACCGCACCGGCAACAAAACGTACTACTGGAATGTTGTCGGCGTTCCCGACATCGCCAAGGTGATCAACAAGATCATGGAGGAGAAAGAGGCGGAGGATTTGATCCGCGACTTCACCAGCGAGCTTTTGAAGCGCTCCGACCAGTGGGTGAAGGAGCAGGAGCTGGACATCGTCAGCGCGATCAGCGAGTTTTTGTCGGAGAAGTTCGGCGACCTGATCACCAAGTCGATGGAAGACTTCCTCGTGATCAAGTACGGCCAGGACGAGACGCTGGACCGCATCGTCGAGCGCAAGATTGCCGGCAAGCTGGATGAAGAGGCGATCCCGGTGTTCCACCTGAGCAACAATCTGGGCAACCTGCACTTCCCGTCCTGGGGCTTCGTGTCGGTGCCGGTGAAGGCTCCGGGCATCCTGAAGGGGATCAAGAACTACCAGAACACCTCGATCAGCGGCTCCCGCTTTACGGTAAAGGAAAGCGAGGTCAAAAACCGGATTTTCTGGCTCAACACGAAGAACGGGATTCCGCTGTTTGTCTACACGCCGCTGAAGGTGTACGAGGAAAGCTACGAGCGCACCATTCTGGAAAAAGAGGGCATCGGCCGCCACCTCGTGCAGACGGAGAAAAACAACTGGACCTACCTCCCGTCCCCGATTCCGGAAAAATCCTGGGGAGACGTCTACGTCAACAATCGCGTGCGGGAGTACAACGCGCGAGTGCGGCAGTTGTTCGACCATGCAGTGCGCTACGGCTGCATCCGCGAAAAGGGAACGGGCAGCCAAACAAGCAGCCGATACGAGTGCGTCATCACGAAGCCGTTTGAGCTGAAAGCATTCCTCGCCGGCTGCGGAATGGACGGGGAAGCCAAAAAGGCAAGCCCGGGCGAGATCAAGCGCTGCCTGGCCGAGCTGAAAGGCTTTATGAAGGACGGACTGGAGAAAGAGTACACCAAAGACATCTTCGGCAGCACCAATGAAGAGATGGCGAAGGAAAACTTCATCCGCTACCCGGAATTGATCCGCCTGATGCAGGAGGAAGTCCGCAAATACGAAGAGATCGAGGGGAAAATCGGCGAGCTGGAGAGCATCGTCAGCGCGATGCAGGGCGAAGAAGAGCTGCTCAACCTGTTCATCGAAGCGATGTACACCAGCACGATCTGCAAAAAGGGAGCCTTGTACGTCTACGACAAGGACGAGGAAGAAGAGGCGTGGGAGCCTTTCGTCAATCTGATGAAGGTGAACAAGCACGTGGAGTACGCGATCTACGAGCAGCTCCGCAGTCTGGAGCCGAAACGCCTGACCAGCCTGCAGCGGAAGGCGAGCAAGCGAAGCGACGCCATGACGCTCTCCGAGGATACGCAGGCCCTGATCGGCAAGCTGGATGAGATCGCCGCCACCTTCCAGGAAGTGAAGAACGATCTGGAATACGACCGGGATGAGTACGTCAATGGCGAGGAGCTCTACGATTTTTACAAAAAAGTGTGGGCAAAAGTAAACGACATGCGCAAAACACTGCAATAGCCGGACATGAGGAGGAAGCATGAGGGATTTGATCGAACAGCTCGCAACGCAGTACGCCTCGGACCTCGACACACAACTGGATAGCGGAAACGGACAGCGAAGCATACAAAACCCCGTGCTGTTCCTCTTCATCGGGGATAACAGCCTGGAAGCGCTCCAGGCTGTTTATTCCTTGAATGAACGGCAGTGGAAAAACCACGCAGGGGCGCTCTATTTACACGCGAGCTCAGGCAAAACGCTGTCCGAACCCCGTGTGTACGGTTGCCGGCTGCCCGAGCCGCTCGCAGGCAGGCAAACCTTGCGAAGCGACATATACAGCCAGTTTTACCAGCAGGAGCCGCTGCGCGTCGAGATCAACAAGGTCATGAAGAAAGTCAGCATTCATCTCGCCGAGGCGGGAGGGCATTGCCCATCCGTCCAGCACGTAAACATTGCGGTCGTGACGCGGGCCGATGACCCGGCCAACGTGCTGGTGCCGGAGCTTGTCCTGCTGATGAAAAGCTATTTGTCCGAGGTGTTCAAATACGTCTCTATCGATCTCTACGCCTTGATCCAGGAGAAGAGCAGCGGCGACGATTTCGGATTTTCCGCATCGCTTTCGGTCAGCTTTCTGGAGGAGCTGACGAATTATCAGCGGAGCGATTACCGGTTCAAAGAATCGCTGCAGGTGACGGAGGATCACGTGACCCTTGAGGTGGCTCACGCTGGAAGCCCGCTGTTTTCGCTGATTTATTTGCTCAGCGACAAAAATGAGCGGGGCCTGTTTGCCGAGAACGGCCAAAAGGACAACTACGAAATCATCAGCCGTCTCGTGCTTTTGAACAACAAACCAGCAGAGCCGGAGCTGGGCGAAGGCAACGAGAGCTACAACAAGCACCAGTTTACCCGCAGCATCACCGTGGACAACGTGCAGACAGCCTTTGCCACGGCCGGTTTTTCCAAGGTCAAGCAGCCAAAGGATGCGATCGCCTTGACGGTGCTGTCGCACGTGTACGACGACCTTCTGGAAAGAATGAAGACGTCTCCCCTGCCCGATCCGGCCGGGCTGATGGAACGGCTGGAGCTGGCACCCCGCCACATCCTTCGCAGCGTTCAGTCGATTTTGCCGGACGGCGGCAAGCTTGACGAAATGACGGGCCTGATGGCGACGGGAGTCAGCTACGCCGAGCTTAGGAGCATGACGCTCAGAGAAGCGGAGCATGCCTTGTTTCAAGGGAGCAGCCAAGCGTTTTTCGAGACGCATTTTGAGCAGCGTGCCCGCAAACAGCTGGAGAGCCTGCAAATCAAGGAGAAATTCGCCAGACTGTTTTGGGAAAACGTCGCGGAAGATCCGCGCTGCGGCCCGTATGCGGCCTGTCAGCTCACTTCGGGAAACGAGATGCTCCCCACCATTCGCGGCGAGCTTTTGGCAAGAATCAGGGAGACGGCCCGCCTGCTGGAAGAAACGAGAGCCGAATGGGAGGATTTGTACCGGCAGCGCGTCGAGCAGCAGGATTTTAAAAAGGGCGGGTTTTTCACCAGAGAAAAAGACCGGATCAGAAATTTCATCCGCCACCTGCTGCCGCTCGTCTACGGAAAACGGTACGAACTGCTCGGACTGGAAATGGAGCTTCGGCTGCTGCGGGACTGCGAGCAGCAGGCAGAAGAGCTGCACCGCCAGCTTGCGGAGGAATGGGGACAGCTCGAAAGACTGCAGAAGCAGCTCCGCGAGCTCGCGCAAAAAAGCGTCAAGGAAGCGACCGACTACCTCGGGAAAAACATCGACCAGTATTACGGCACACTTGTCCGGGAGGCGATCCGCTCTCTCGAAGCAAAGAAAGGGCCCTTGTTTTACTGGGAGGATCGCTATCTTGGACAAAAGGCGAGCATCTTAAACGGCGGACAAACGGAATCGTCGGCTCTGATCGAACGGCTCTCCGCGCTGTGCCGCCAGGAGATTTTAAGCAGCCATCCGTTTGCGCTGGCGTTCGAAGACGAGCTGTTGGCCCGGGCCAATGTGGCGGTTGCCTACGAGAACAGAGACGTTCTGACCAAGGAAGAGCTGTTCGAGGATCTCGACCGCGCGCTGGAGGAGAGAGCATCGGTGCATGTAGAGGTCTTCCACTTTTCGCAAAAGCACCGCTACGAAGAAAAGTACTTTTTCGCGGACATCGACAGCGACTTTATCCAATACGTGATGCAGAAGGGTCAGGGACTGCGGACCTGCAAGCAGGGGTGTATACACGAAGCGGGCACAAGCGGCATCGAAAAGCTGCACCTGATGGGCGGCTTCGGACTGGGTGACCTGATGTACTACCGCAACAACAAGAAATATTACGACTCCTATGTGGCGAACGGCTTTGTTTTTCACCGCCGGGAAAAGGGGGTATCCATATGAGTCAAAAAAGAATCAGCATGCTGATGGTCTTGCTCAGTACGATTGGCGGTCTCATCGGGTTTGGTGTGGGGGAAATCATTCTGCACCAGCTGTCCGGCGAGATGCCGCAATGGCTGCTGATGGGCCTGTATATCGGACAGTTCGCATTCTTCGTCGGACTGTTTTGTCTGATTGCTGAAATGATTTCACCCAGAGTGAACGGTACGGGCTGGAGGCAGCGCTATGCCGGTTTTTCCTGGAAAATGCTCGTACCGGCAACATTTATCATGCTGGGCGTGGCCGGTCTGCTGTTCCAACTGCTGTACGGCTCCAACATCCAGCGCTCCAGCGGCGCGGACAGCATCGTCATGGTGCTGGACACCTCGGGAAGCATGCGGGAGACCGACCCCGACGGCCAGCTTTTCAAGGCGGCAGCCGATGTCGTAAACCGGATGGACAACGATATGCAGGTCGCCATCATCGGCTTTAACGACGAGGCCAGCGTCCTGCAGCCGATGGTTTCGCTCGGAGACAGCAAGGTTAGGCAAGGCGTGATCGACAAGCTTGAAAATCACGATGGACCAGGCGGCGGCACCAACATTGACGCGGCTCTGGAAACGGCGCTGAATTTGATCCGGGACCCTGCTTCGGGAGCGGGCAACAGCACCGTTGTACTGATGTCGGACGGGTTTAGCAGAGTAGATACGGACAAAACGCTTCCTCCGTTCCGCGACCAGCACATTCCCATCCATACGGTAGGGATGAGTGCGGTCAGCGCTGACGGAACCGGGCTTTTGAAACAGATTGCGACAGAGACCGGCGGTACGTATACCGATGTGCAAAACGCCGAGCAGCTGACTTCGGCTTTCGGCCAGATTTACGAGCTGAACAGGCAGGACCGCAACCTGATGGGTGAGCGGAACGGAAGCGACAGCGGCCGTCTCCTGTACGCGGTAGAACGGGTTCTGCTGTTGACCGCGACTGGCGCGCTGCTCGGGCTCGCACTTGGACTCATATTCGATAACAAGCACATCGCCAAAAGCTTTTCCATCGGCGGCGCGGTCGCCGGACTTTTGGCCGGTCTGGTGCTGGAAATGGGCTTTGCCTCCACCGGCCTGCCTGGTCCGGTGCTGCGGTTGGTTGCAGATATTTTGCTGGCGCTCGTATTGACGCTGTTCACCGTAAACATTCCGGCGCCCGTAAGCGGCCAGCTTTCTGACGCGGGAAGCTTTTCGAGGCGGAGGTATTCGCCAAATAGCAGCCTCGATGCGAAAACGCCAGGCCTGAAGCGGTTTGACTAGTAGAGTGGGAGCATGATGCCTGATGATACAAATGGAAGAAACGGATAACCGGCTGATCAAGTCCGTCTCCTGCCAGGTGCAGGGGAGCGAATGCGTCATCAACTGGCATTGGCCAGAGTCGGTTCCCTGTGTCTACGTGCATAAATCGCGGCTGGATGAACCGTTCGATCCCTTTTTGCTCACGCAACGGGATGTAAAGCTGTACACCCGGGAGGAATACAAGGCAAACAGGGGCTACCGGGAGCCAGTCGAAGGAATCGGACGCTACGCCTATCGGATTTTCCCCTGCGAGCTGAGAGATGGCAAGCCGGTCATGCTCATTCCCGCAGGGGAGGATCATATCGGCCGCGTCAGCACGGGAAAGGCGAAAATCTATTATTCCGTAAAGCGCAGGAAGAGCTGGTTTCGCCCGTATCAATCGATTCAGATCCGGATTTTTTCCGAGCTGCCGATTTCCAGGGACGTGCTTTGCTACGTCAAAAAAGAAGGCTCCTACCCGGCAAACAAGGAAGACGGGACGCAGTACGCGTTCATTTCCGACCTGGAGCCCGGAGAGAACCTGATGCCGGAGATCGAAATCGGAAAAAACGACTACATCCGGCTGTTTTTTACCGACGGAAAAAAATACGGGGAACTCTACGAACTGATTCCCGAATAGGAGGGAACGGAGATGCTTACGTTTCTCAAAAACATGTTTGACAAAAAGCCGCCCCAGAAGGAAAGGCTTCCGTTTTACGATATCGTCTGCCCGTACTGCTTTTCCAAGTATTCTCCGGAAGAGGTGGTCTTTCGCGCGGCTCACCACCGCGAGGACGACGAGGACTACGCCCTGCAGGAGGACGTGATCCTCAACCAGTATCGAAACAAGTTCGGCCTGGACGACATCGAGGAGATCGAGGCCGTGATCCACCCCGAGACAATTCCCGAGGAAAACCGGATCGTCGTCGACAACGTGCTGGTCGGCCTGACGGACAAGTACGGTGTCGTCACCAAGCGGAGGCTTTGCCCCAAATGCCACAACGAGCTGCCGATCACGGCCGGCAAAGCCCCCAGCAACATCATCTCCATCGTGGGTGCCTCCCAGGTG
>k87-543808_pt1 | contig 28538 bp, 23 predicted proteins | sample MGYA00084031_6733416 | MGnify analysis MGYA00084031
ACCGAGCACCTAGGGCCCGGTGAAGTGACGAGCAACCGGCGGGTTGTCGCATAAGCCCTGGCCCCTTCAGGAAGTGCGCATAAAAAGCGCCCCGGCGCTGCCCGCGCGCCGGGGCGTGCGACATTAGCTGGATCTTGCTTGCCTTTCCCGCTCGGCGAAGAGGCGCATCAGCCGCTCCCATCCCTCTTTCTCTTCGTCAGAGCGAAACTTGGGCCGAAACCCCAGGCTCAGGTACGTACGCACCGCAGCCGGCCGGTTCTCCCCCGTGTGCAAAGCGGCGTCCCGATATCCCTTCTCACGAAAGTAGTGCAGCACAGCCAGGCTGACGACGCGCCCCAAACCCTTTCCCTGGTGATCGGGGCGCGCGGCCACCATGTGAAGGATACCGGTCTGAGGCCCATATTTGTCGGGAAGGCACCACGCGCACGCGGTAGCCACGGGTTCGTCACCTGCCACGATAAAGAAGAGGCCGTCCGGATCAAACTGGGGCTTCTCCTCCATCTCCTGGCGCCACTTCTCCAAAGTCCAACCTTCGCCGATCTGCCCCTCCATCATCGCGCACCACGCTGCCTCATCCCCTTTGCGGTAGGTGCGCAGGGCGTACCCTTCCGGCACCTCGATGGGAGGCAGCCCCTCAAGGTCTGGTCGGATCATGAGAAAGTTGGCGGCCACGGGCTCTTCTCCCCTCTCCAGGCTACTCGGGCGCCGGATACCCGGCTTCGACCGCCAGCCGGATGAGGTTCTCCCGGGCGCGCCGCATTCTCGCATCGATCTCTTCCGCCGTCAATTCGGAGGGGTTGTCCGGCCCGTCAATCCGCTCGACCGTGATGGCGCCGTCGAAACCGATCGAGCGCAGGTGGGCGAAAATCGCGGGGAAGTTCACTTCTCCTTCTCCTGGCACGGGAAAGTCGGAAACGGCCCGCGCCCCGCGGTGATCCTTGGCGCACAGCAGCGGCATGTCCCCTTTGATGGCCAAAATGTCTTCGGCGGGATCGAGCCCCTCATAAAACCGGACGTTGCCGGGATCGTAGAAGGCTTTCACCGCGGGCCGATCGATCTCCGCGAGCGTCTGGAGCAAGATCGGCGCCGTCGCGGTATCGCCCGTATGCGGCTTCAAGGCGATGGTAACGCCCCGCTGCGCAGCGTGCTCACCGACCACTTGCATCGCCTGAACGAAGGCCCGGTGGCGCTCCGCCATCTCCTCAGCGGTGAGCGGCACATCGGGAAAGGACCTGTAACCCCAGACGCCGGCGCCGGTTATATAGGGGATCCCGATCCGCGCCAGCTGATCGAGCTCGCGCCGATAAATCTCAATCTCCCGGGTTTGCCCGGCGTCTTTCACGCCGGCGCGCGCAAAAATTGTCATGGGCTTCAGACCGTACCGCTCGCAAAGGGCCGCGACCCGGTCCCACTCCTCCGGCGGCGCGTCGAGGGGCGGGACGTACTCGCCCTCGTGGCGCAGGCCGAATCCCACGTACCGGTAACCGGCCGCGGCCAATCCTTGAAGCGCTCGCTCAAACGGCAGGTGACTGTAGGGCAACGTGATGCCGACGATTTTCACGGACGGACGCTCCTATCGAAGAGTGCGTTGCGGGTATGAAAATTCGATTCTGTTATTATGAACCGCCCCTCAATCTCCTGCCAAGATGGCATTGACAATCGCGGCAATCCGGATGGCGGCGTTCGCGGCCGACTCCTCCCCGCGCGCCAGGGGCTGCAGCTCTTCGTTTACCCGGTTCGGCACGACGTCGTAGTGGATGAGGGGAACCTCCCACGGCAGCGTAAATGAAGTGATCTCCGAGATCAGCGGGTTGTACCGCGCGGCGAGGCGCTCATCGTGCAAGGACTCGTTCGCTACGTCGGGCCGAGCGGACACGATGTAGTTGTCGCCGATGCGCACCCGCTGTACGTCGGGTCCCACAATGTAATTAATGAAGCGCAGCGCCGCGTCGGGATTTTTGGATGTGCTCAGGATCGACATAATGTTGGACGTCATCACCGTCTTGTAGCTGCCCGACTCCGGCCGGGGCAGAGGCGCAACCCCGAACGAAAAGCTCACCGACTGGCTCCAGCTCACCTGAGCGGAAGGCCAGCCGGCCGTCATCGCCACGGCGTCGGCCGTCCACGACCCACCGCGCAGGTGGCGCAGGTCCGCCAACCACTGCAATGCCTCAATCGCGGCAGTCTCGTTCAGCGCCGATGCGCGCAGGTCCTGCGTGTATTCCCTGCCCCCGTTCATCAAAATCATCGCCTGGCGCGTGTGGGGCTGCGCGGGAGAGAAGGCGTCGCTGATTCCCCATTGGTCGGGAGCGCCGTCCCCGTCGTAGTCGACGGTAAACCGGCGCGCTAACGCTTCAAATACACTCCACGTCCAGTCGCCTTGTTGATAAAGCGTGTAGGGATCGGTCACGCCCATACGCTCAAACATTTCAATATTGAAGTACAAAATCCACGGCGAAAAGTGGTCGGGAAGACCGTAGAGCACCCCTTCGTAGGTCGTGGTCGCCATGACCGGAGCGAAGAAATCCTCCTCCCGGATGACGCCGCTGTCGACGTACGGAGTGAGGGGAAGAAGGTACCCCAGGTGAGCGAAGGTCGGAAGGTGCTGGCCGCCGATCCGGATGACGTCGACTTCAATGCTTCCGGCGAGCATCAACGGAAGTCGCTGCCAATAGGTCGACCAGTCCGTGATGATCAGATTCACCTTGATATCGGGGTTCTCCGCTTCGAAGGAAGCGATGTCCCGCAGCCACATCTGCTGCTCTTGGGCGTTTCCCCACGTGGCGAAATTGACCACCGTCTGAGCCGAAGCGACGGCTCCCCGCGGCGCGATCAAACAAGCTGCCGCAAGGCCGATCAGCAGGCTCGTGAAGCGCACCCTTTTCCACATTTGAAAGCACTCCCTTCCCCGTTCTGAGCGTCGATCGTCAACACGCGCGCCCTATCGTCCCAACGCAGCGTCGAGCTGAGCTTGCAGCGAACGGGTAAAGCGCTCCAGCACCTGCCGGGGCGCCTCCCGCCCCCCCAGGACGAGGCTTTGCGCCTCGTTCACCCGGTTGTAGTACTCCATCGTGATCGGGGTACCGGGAAAGTACTTCGAACCGTGATACGCGATCTGATTAAAGACGTCCAGGTACGGGATCAGCCGGTTACCCGGCCCGATCTGCGCCGCCAGCAATTCGTTAAACTCCCTGAAGCTCGCGATAGGGGTCGGACCGTTGAGGGTGTAGGCGCCCATCTCCGCGGCCCGCTCGACGAAAGCCCAACGAATAAATTCCCACGCCGCCTCCGGGTTTTTCGCGCCGTAGGGAATGGCGACGTACCACCCCTGGATCAGGTAACGGCTCATCTCCGCTTCGGTGCCCTCGAGGGTTGGAATCGGGGCCACGCCGTACTCCATGTCCGCCCCGTACAGGTCGATCGGCTCGTACGCCCAGAACCCGTTGATCATAAACGCGCTCTGGCCGGTGACAAAGGGGTTGTTGGCCGCGGCGCTCCCCGGCTTCCCTTGCCAAAAGGCATTGATTTTGTTCATGTCCCATTTGTTAGCCAGCGCCTCGAGCCACTCGAGCGCCGCGACGTTGCCCGGGTGATCCATCGTCACCTGGGTGCGGTCCTCGTTGTAAAACTCGCCGCCGAAAATGTACGCCCAGTGCAAGTAGTTGCCCGGCGTGTAACCCACGCGGGTGTACGCGCCTTGAGCGTCGACCCGGTAGATCCGGTCCGAAAACGCCTCCAGCTCCGCCACCGTGTGCGGCGGCCTTTCCGGATCGAGGCCCGACTCGGAGAAAACGTTCTTATTGTAGAAGAGCGCGATGTAATCGCCGCCTCCGGGAACGGCGTACATCCGCCCGTTGTGCTGGACGGCGTCCCACATCGCAGGAACGAACTGATCTCGCGTCCATCCTTCCTTTTCCACGAAGGTATCGAGCGGCAGCAGCGTGCCGCTGCGTGCCAAGTCCGCGATGCCGACCCAGTTCGTGTAAGTCACGTCGGGAGAGAGTCCCGTCGCGACCAAAGTGACAAGCTTATCCTGCCATCCCGTATTGAAACTCCACTCGATCTTCACGCCCGGATGTTCAGCCTCATAGCGCTCGCCGATCCGGGTCATCAACTCATCGTAAATCGGCCCCCAAGTGCTCCAAAAGACACGAATCGTCACGACGTCTTGAGCCGCTGCGGGCGCGCCAGAAGCTCCCGCGAGGGCTAAGACGACAAGAACGGTGATGATTCGCAGGCGATGAGGGGAACTGGTTTGCATGACGTCATCTCCCTGGGCGGCGACGGAACGCCTCGCTTTCTCCCCCACACACCCGAACCGAAGACCCAGCGATCTGAATTGACTCTTCGAAACCATTTTCCTTCATCAATTGCTAACAATAACAACAAAAAAAGAAGAGGCGCGGGTCATCGGGACCGGCGCCTCCACACGCTCCGATGCTTGCGTCAAACCGAAAGACGCGTTCGAGCTCGATCACTGAGTCTGTTGACGCTCTTTTCCGTTCTCCTTCGGGTACACCCGGCTTTCCAGCCATCGCTGTACCGTCTCCTTACCCCCAAGACCGATTGCGATCGCGGCGCCCAAGCCCAGAGAGCCCAGCACGATGGAGAAAGCGTTCACCACGATCGCCCGGGCCACCCCCAGTTGCTCGAGGGCCATCACCGCGGCCAGGAGAATGATCGCGTACTGGGCCACCGCGCCCAGCCAGGTCGGGTACGACGTCTCCGCGAGCAGCGAAGCGAGGGTTCCGCGGACAAAGCCCGCCACCGCCACCCCGGCCGCCAGGATCGCGATTCCCAGGACAAGGTGGGGAAGGTACATCAAGATCCCGACGAGCAGCAGACTCAGCCCCCGCAGGTGCAGGATGTTGAACACCTCGATCAACACCAGCGCCAGCGAGATCGCAGTGACGACGTTGCCGACCACCCGGTGCACCACCGGGGCGCTGGCCTCGTTGCGCAAAAGCCCCCATTTCACCAAGAAACCGGCCGCATTCACGCTTTCGAGGAAGGTGGCGACGAAGCGCCCCACCCAGCGGGCCAGCGCCAAACCGGCAGCGAAGATCACGAACGCAACGGCCACGTTCGGGATCATGTTCATGACGATCGTCAGCATGCTGATGGCGGGCCCGGAGATCGCCTCCACTCCGAGGGAGTCAAGGCCGGAGATGAGGACCGGCACAAAGATGAGAAAAAAGAGGATGGCGCCCAGCACTTGCGACAGCGGCGTCGCGCGAAACACCTGCTCCATGCCGACCTTTTCGGGGAGGCGGTCAACCCCCGAGCTGGCGAGGAAGGCTGAGGCGACGCCGCGCGCGATGCGGGCCGCCCAGTAGCCGATAAACACCGTAAGGGCCGCGGCCACCAGGCGCGGCAGAAAGCCCAGCGCTTGGGCAATCACCTGCTCGACCGGGTTTTGCAGCCCCTCCAGGTTTAAAGCGCCGAACACCGCCGGCAAGAAGAGAATCAAGACAAAATAATAGATGATCGTGCTCGCGCTCTTCACCAAAGCGGCGTGACCCACTTCGCCCTCGACCACCTTCAGCCGATCTAGCAGCCCACGCACCACCTGGAAAGAAAGCGCCTTCACAACGACGTTGCGGGCCAACGCGGCGACCACCCACGCGGTCAGAAGGATGAGGACCGCCTTGACCGCGTTCGGCACCGCCAGCGCAAGCTCATTGGCCACCGAGATAAACGGTCCGGTAAGGGCCGTCGCGCCGAGAATCTCAAAGAACTGGATCAGAACGAACAGCATGACAATGTAAAAGGCGACGCGCGCCGTCCAGCGGTCGATCTGAGCTCTGCCGCCTTGATCGACCAAATCGTGGACCGTCGCATCGCTCGTGAGCCGTCCGACAACCTGCCCGACCGCCCTCGAGACCACGCGGGCGACAATCCAACCCACGAAAAGAACCAGCAAAGCCAGCAGGATCGACGGCAGCTTTACGACGATCGTTGTCCACAGCGCGGTGACAACATCGACATACGATTCCACCGGAATCTCTCCCCCCTACCTGGATAAATCGAGTAAACCTTTCTCACTCTTCTTCTCCCTTTTTGCGGGAGTGCCTTCTTGCGATGACAGGTGGTACAATTTCTACAAAGCTTCAAATCATGCGTCCCCGCCGGCGCAAGGTGGCCTGGCGACGGCAGGCGACGCCCGCAAAGGGGCATGACCGTGCTCTCCACTCAAGGTAGAACAGGCTATCGAACACCACCTCCGGCCATCGCCGAGCTGGCTGACGCACCGCCGCCCCCCGAGGTGCTGGTCGACCCCACAGGCACTTGGATGCTCGTTTGCGAACGGCTGCCCTACGTTTCGATCGCAGAGCTGGCCAAACCCCTCTTGCGCCTTGCCGGCCTGCGCATCGATCCTGCGGCCTGGAGCTCCACCCGCCCCCAAACGTACACCCGGCTCTCCCTGGTGCGCGTCGCGGACGGCACCGAGCGCGCCGTCACGGGCCTGCCGCTGCCGTGCTCCATCGAGCGCATCCGCTGGGCGCCGGCCGGCGCCCATTTTGCCCTCGCCGTCCAAAGTGAGCGCGGGCTATCGCTCTGGGTCGTGGAGGCCGGGTCGGCAAGCGCTCGCCTCCTCGTCGACGCCCGGCTTAACGGCGTTCTGGGCGCGCCCTTCGTCTGGGAGCCTGGGAGCGAGTCGCTTCTTTGCCTCGTCGTGCCGCAGGGGCGCAGCGAGCCTCCGCCTCCTCCCCGAGTGCCCGAGGGGCCGGTGATTCAGGAGACCACAGGACGGCCCGCGCCTGCCCGCACGTATCAAGACCTTCTGCAAAGCGCGCACGACGAGGCGCTGTTCGAACATTACGCCGCGTCGGAGCTGTGCCGTGTTACGCTGAACGGCGAGACTGCGACGTTAACCCGTCCGGCGCTTTACAGCCGCGCCGTCCCGTCGCCCAGCGGCGCCCACATCTTGGTCAACGAGGTGCACCGCCCCTTCTCGTATTTGGTTCCATGGCCTCGCTTCGCTCATACGTACCGCATCTTGGACCGCCAGGGCGCTCCGGTCTATACCGTGGCCCGCCTCCCGCTCGCGGAGGAGGTTCCGATCGGTTTTGACGCCGTTCCTGAAGGGCCGCGCCAGGTAACCTGGCGCGCCGACGCGCCGGACAGCCTGATTTGGGTCGAAGCCGCCGACCGCGGCGATCCCCGGTTCGAGACGGACGAGCGCGATAAACTGTACACCCTGAGCGCACCGTTTACGGCCTCGCCGCAGCTGCTCATGACGCTGCAATACCGGTTCGCCGGCGTACAGTGCGGAGACGACCAAATCATGCTGGTGCACGAGCGCTGGTGGCGAACGCGCCGCGCCCGCACGTGGCGCATCGCGCCCGCGGCGCCCGAAAAAGGGGCCGAACTCATCTTCGACCGGTCCTTCGAAGACCGCTATAACGACCCCGGCAGCTTTGTGATGCGAGCGACTCCCGGCGGATCCTATGTGCTCCTCCGCTCGCGAGACGGACGCTCCCTCTTCCTCGCCGGCAGCGGCGCGTCGCCCGAGGGGGACCGTCCCTTCGTCGACCGCTTCGACTTAGCGAGCAAACAGGCGACGCGCCTATGGCAGTCGCAGGGGCCCTACTACGCCCGGCCCATTCAGCTTCTCGATCCCGACCTGGGCCTCCTTCTCCTCTCCCGCGAGTCGGTGACGGAGCCGCCCAACTACTACGTGCGCGACCTGACAACGGGAACCGAGCGCCGCCTGACACACTTTGAGCATCCCACCCCGCAGCTGGCGAGCGTTTACAAGGAGCTGATTCGCTACCAGCGCGACGACGGCGTGGAGCTTACCGCCACCCTCTATCTGCCTCCCGGCAAAACGCCCGCCGACGGCCCCTTTCCGCTGTTGATGTGGGCCTATCCCCGGGAGTATAAAAGTGCGGACGCCGCAGGACAAGTGCGGGAGTCCCCCTACCGCTTCGTGCGGCTTTCCTGGGGCTCGCCGCTGTACATGCTGATGGCGGGCTACGCCGTGCTCGACGGGCCGGCGATGCCGATCATCGGCGAAGGGGATCGCGAGGCGAACGATACCTACGTTGAGCAGTTGACTGCCAGCGCCAAAGCGGCCGTCGACGAGATGGTGCGCCGCGGAATCGCCCGCCCCGATCGCATCGCCGTAGGCGGCCACTCCTACGGCGGCTTCATGACGGCCAATCTGCTCGCGCACACCGATCTTTTCTGTGCCGGCATTGCGCGCAGCGGCGCGTACAACCGCACGCTCACCCCCTTCGGCTTCCAGTCCGAGGAACGCACCCTGTGGGAGGCGCCGCATGTCTACTTCGCCATGTCGGCGTTCATGCACGCCCACCAGATCAAGGCTCCGCTCCTGCTGATCCACGGGGATGCGGACGACAACGCGGGCACGTTCCCGCTGCAAAGCGAGCGCCTCTACCACGCGCTCAAAGGCTTGGGCGGGACGGCTCGCCTGGTCCTGCTGCCCCACGAGAGCCATCACTACCGGGCGCGTGAGTCGGTGATGCACATGTTGTGGGAAATGTACATGTGGCTGGAGCGGTACGTGAAAAGAGCTTAACAGGGATGCACCGGGTTTAAAGAAGGCCGTCCGGATCGGATGCCGTGGGCTCCGGCCCGGACGGCCGACGGTCCTTTCACTGACTGAGCACTTGATTGTAAAGGCGCTCGGCCTCTTCCAGCGCGCCGCCCAGCGGCCTGGCGCCGGCGACTGCTTGCTGGACGTGCTCGGCCCAAATCGGCGCCAGTTCGGTCGAGCGGCGATACGGATAGATGCCACCGACCATCACGATCTCGGGAATCATCCGCATCCACTTGTGCCGCTCCTGCCCGTGCAGCCACTCGGGGCTTTGGTAGAAATCAAAGCGCGGCGAGCCGACGTAGTCCAAGATGTTGAACATGTACACGCTGCCCTCAAGGCTGGTGAACAGCTTGATGTACTCCCAGGCGAGGTCGACGTTTGTGGTGGAGCGCGGGATGCTCATCATATTCCCCCACACGGTCGTGCCACGCCCGGTGCCGGACGGTCCTTGCGGGTAGCTCGTCATGTTAAAGCGCATGTCCGGCGCCTGCTGCAGGAAAACGCGCGGCGTTGAGTTCACGCCGTGATGCATCGAAGCGGTCCGGCTGGTGAAGTTGCCTCCCACCACTTCGTGCACCGTGGCCAGATTGTACATGTGCTCCAGGGTCTCCCGGCCGGCCTGAGTGTTGAACCCAGCCCGGGTAAGCCCTTCGTCAGCGTAAAAGCTGCCTCCGTTCGCCACCAGCCACGAGTTGAAGGGCTCGGGACGAGCGAAATTGAAGGGCGTGCCGGCGATCGCGTAGCGTGAGACCGAGCCGTCCCCTTGCCGCCGCACCAGCTTCTTCGCGGCCTCCGTAAATTCGTCCCACGTCGCGATCGCGTAGGGATCGGTGTCCAGCCCCGCCTCCTCAAAGTGATCCTCATTGTAGAAGAGGATCGCTGCGTCCATTGCGATGGTGATGCCGAAGATCTCGCCGCCTACTTGATTGTACAGCTGTGTGACGGGGATGAACTGATCGGGCGTATGCGTCGGTGTCTTCACCACCAGGTCGGTGAGCTCGAGGAGCAGCCCCTGCTCGTACAGGTCGCGCGCCCACAGCATGGAGAGCGTCACGACGTCGGGCGCGGTTCCCGTGACGACGCCCGTCAACAGTTTGTCGACGATGTCGTTCATGCTCACGTCGAGGTACTGGACCTCCGCGTCGGGGAACAGCTCCTCGAAGCGCTCTTTGATGGTCTGAAAGTACTCTTGCGCCGTCCGCGTCGAGTTGATGCGCCAGTCCATCACCGTGATGGTCGTCTTCGCCGCGGCGACTCCCGCCGCCGTCAAGCTCACGGAGAGCGCCAGGACGAGGACGAACACCATGGACCCTACAGGCCGCTTGGAGAACATGACTCTTGCCGCTCCTTCGGTAACCCCATTTCTGCACCGGGATAACACGTTATCAGCCGCGCTTGGCTGCGACCGCCTCGACGAGGAGCCGTTCGAGGCTTTCACCCTCCAGCTCCTTGAGCTCGTAGCGCACCCGCACGGCGGGCTTGTTCAACTTGAGAAGCCGCCCCAGGTTGATGGGCGTCCCGATGAGAACCACGTCCGCCGGAGTCCGGTTCAGCGTCTCTTCCAGCTCCCGCATCTGCTCTTCGCCGTACCCCATGGCTGGAACGAGATCGCCGAGCTGCGTGTACTTCTCGAAGACTTGGCGCAGCGACCCCACGGCGTAAGGCCGCGGATCGATCAACGTCGCCCCCGACTTTTCGGCGGCGATCACGCCGGCGCCGTACCCCATCTCTCCGTGGGTGAGCGTGGGCCCGTCTTCGACGACGACAACCCTCTTTCCGCGCACGGCGTCGGGATCCTCCACCGTGATGGGCGATTCCGCGAGGATGAGCTTGGCCCCGGGATTGGCCCGCTGCGCTGCGGCCCGTACCGCCTCGACATCCTCCGGCTTGGCCGAATCGACCTTGTTAATGATGATCACGTCGGCCATCCGCAGGTTGGTCTCCCCTGGATGGTACTTCGTTTCGTGACCCGCCCGGTGCGGATCTGCGACCGTAATCATGAGATCCGGACGGTAGAACGGAAAGTCGTTGTTGCCGCCGTCCCACAAGATGACGTCCGCCTCAGCCTCCGCCTGCTCCAGGATGCGGGCGTAGTCGACTCCAGCGTAGACCACGTTGCCGCGGTCGATGTGCGGCTCAAACTCCTCGCGCTCTTCGATGGTGCACCGGTGCCGATCCAGGTCGGCGTGGTCTGCGAAGCGCTGCACCACCTGCTCTTCGAGGTTGCCGTAGGGCATCGGGTGGCGGATCACGACGACTTTGAGGCCCCGGCTTGTCAAAATCTCGGCCACGCGGCGGGTGGTCTGGCTTTTGCCGGCTCCGGTCCGCACCGCCGTCACGGCGATCACGGGCACCCGCGCCTCTAACATGGTGCTGTTCGGACCCAAAAGGCGAAAGTCCGCGCCAGCGGCCATGGCCAGCGATGCCCTGTTCATCACGTATTCGTGGGAGACGTCGCTGTAGGCGAAGACGACTTCGTCGACCCCTTCGGCCCGGATCACCTCGGCAAGCTGCTCCTCCGCGACGATGGGGATGCCGTCAGGATACCCGTCGCCGGCCAATGAGGGCGGATACACCCTGCCTTCAATGTCGGGAATTTGCGTTGCCGTAAACGCGACGACCCTGTAAGCCGGGTTGTTCCGATAATACACATTGAAGTTGTGAAAATCCCGCCCGGCGGCGCCCATAATGACAACCTTGCGCGGGCCTGATCCGGCGCTTGCCTTCACGTGCACTGCCATCGTCGCTCACCTCTTCTCAAGAGTGCGGACACCGGTCGCCGCATCCGCCGGCACTCCGGCGTGTGACGGCAGCCGACCGGCGCGCGGTTCCTAGTCGGGAACCTTAAAAATTATACACCGAGCGCGGCCTGACATCCTGCAAATCGGCGGCAAGGTGCATAAATTTTCATCGCTCCGGCGGGCGCCCACGATCGAGCAGGTCAAACCGGCCGCAAAACGCGTGCAACCGCGCGAGGCGATTATGGTATATAGTGTTGTCTTGGGGATTATACACGCCTATCAGCGACCCTTTGCGCCTTACGGTCGACGGGCTCCCGCCGAGACTGCAAACCACTTGGGAGTGAGGAATGGCATGGACAGCCACGAAATGCTCTTATCGTTCGCCTACATCGCGCTTCTCATCGCCGGGGCTAAGCTTTTCGGCCACCTGTCGAGCCGAGTGGCCATGCCGCCCATCGTCGGGAAGATCGCCACGGGGATCATCCTCGGCCCCGCGCTCCTCAACCTCGTCCACGATACCCCGCTGGTAGCGGGTTTCGCCGAGGTCGGCGTCATCCTCCTACTCTTTTTGGCAGGTCTTGAGACGGACATCGACAGCTTGCGGGCGAATTTCAAGAGCTCATTCGTGGTCGCCGTCATTGGCGTCGTCCTGCCGTTCATCGGGGGTTGGGCCGTCGGACTCCTGTACGGCTTTGAGCAGTTGCAGTCGTTCTACATCGGCACGCTGCTGGTGGCCACCAGCGTCTCCATCTCCGTGCAGACTTTGCGCGAGCTGAACTACCTCCGCTCAAAAGAGGGCGTCACCGTCTTGGGGGCCGCGGTGATCGACGACATCCTCGGATTGATCACCCTCACCGTCGTCTTGGGGATGTCGGGGACGGCTGCCGCTTCCGCAGGGGGCGCCGTCGATCTAGCGTGGAAGATCCCCGCGTTCTTTGTCGCTCTCTTTTTGGTGGGTCGATTCTTGGTTCCGCCCATTCTCAACTACGCCCAAAGGTTTCAAGTGAGCGCTCCCCTCTTTGCGATCGCGGTCGCCATTGCGCTCCTCACCGCGTACCTGACGGAAGCGGTCTTCGGCATCGAGCCGATCATCGGGGCGTACCTCATGGGCCTGATGATCAGCCTCACCCCCCACCATGGACCGATTTACGCCAGGCTGGAGGAGATCGCGTCGACCGTCTTTGTCCCCGTCTTTTTCGGCTCCATCGGCCTTGTGGCCACCTTTAGCGGCTTTGGGCCCTACCTGGGTCTCTTTTCGCTCCTGTTCATCGTGGCCATCTTGGGCAAATGGCTTGCTGGCATCTGGGGTGGGCGCATGACGGGACTCTCTCCGCTCTCTTCGCGGATTGTCGGCGCCAGCATGGTAAGCCGCGGCGAGGTGGGGCTGATCGTCGCGGCGATCGGACTCCATGAGCAGATCATCTCGGCCGAACTGTACACCGTCATGGTTTTGATTTCGATCACCACCTCTTTGGTGACGCCGATCCTGCTCAAGCTGGTGGTTCCGAAGAACCCGCCGAGCCCCGCCGGCACTTCGTAAACTGCTTGCTGTGGGATGTCACGCATTCATGGCGCAGACTATGCAGCTTCTGAGCGCGGCAAAAGTTGGATTTACCACCTTGAGCCCCGACCGCAAGACCGTCGTTTCCTTTGATCGCGAGGGACGGCTTTACACGTTCTTTAAGGACGGAGTCACTTATCGCCGCTCTCTTGCGTCGACGGTCGACGCGCGCTGGCGCGAGGGCGGGCGCCGGCGGCGGCGTCTCAGCCCCGAGGAGGCGGCCGAACTCTTTGCCGAGGCGTACCGGACGGCGGCGGCGTGCTACCCCCACGCGGACGCCGTCGTACGCAAGCGCCTGGACGAGGAGATCTTAAGGTGGACGCCGCAGCGCCTTTTGGAGGAAGGGAAGCGCTTCGCCGCCGTCTACAAGCCGATTTCGATTTTGCCGCCCGACCATTACCTGAGCATCGTCTTGCAGGCCACCGAAGGGTGCACCTGGAACCGCTGCACCTTTTGCAACTTCTACCAGGACCGCCCCTTCCGGGCTAAGACGGAAGAGGAGTTCGCCCGGCACGTCGACCAGGTGCGCCGCTTCTTAGGGCGCGGCGTGCTGATGCGCAAGGGCTTATTCCTGGCCGACGGCAATGCCCTGGCCCTGGCGCCGCGCCGCCTGGAATCCCTGCTGGCGTTGGCGCGGAGCGCTTTTCCCGGCCAATCCGTCTACAGTTTCATCGATCTCTACACCGGAGAACGTAAAGCCCCCGAGAGCTGGCGGCGCCTGGCGGAGCTGGGCCTGCACCGGGTGTACATCGGCATGGAGACCGGCCTCGACGAGCTGCTGCGCTTTTTGAACAAACCCGGCTCCGCCGCGGAGCTCGTCCGTTTTGTTTCCGATCTCAAAGCGGCGGGGCTCGCCGTCGGGCTGATCGTCATGGTCGGCGTCGGAGGAAGAGAATTTCGAGAATCCCACGCCCGGACGACGCTGGAGACGATCGCTCGCATGCCCCTGTCCCAGGGTGATTTGATCTACCTTTCCCCCTTTATCGAGCAGCCTGGGACGGCGTACGTCCAGCGGCGAATCGACGCCGCGCTCACCCCCATGTCCGCGCCCCAGATCGAGGCGGAGTTGGACCGCCTGGCGCGCGCTCTGCGAGCGCGCGGCCTTAAGGCGGCCCGCTACGACATCCGGGAGTTCGTGTACTAGGAGCTGCCAAAACATGGAGGGGCGTGAAGGCCACGTTTACCGCGCACTTCGATCTTATGTATCGCTCGTCCCGGGATCCCGCCCTCGCGCTGTGCACTGACGTGTATGTTCCCCGGCGCCCGGCGCCGCTTTTGCTTCACGTTCACGGCTGGCACGGATCGAGGGTTCACGGCCGCAAAATTGCCGAGCTCTTCGCACCCCACTTTGTCGTCGTCAACGTCGACATGCGCGGCCGCGGCAAAAGCGAAGGGCGTCCCGACGTCAACGGCTGGGAGCTGTTGGACGCCGTCGACGCGCTCCACTTTGCCCGCCGGGCCTTTTCCCGTCACATCTCCGACCCCGAGCGCATCTACTGCGTCGGCGCCAGCGGCGGCGGCGGCAACGTCTTCGCCCTCGTGGGCAAGTTCCCCGATCTGTTCACCGCGGGCGTTGCTCTGTGCGGCATTTCCGATTACGCCGCGTGGTACCGGGGGGACCAGGTCGGCGAGTTCCGGGACGATATGGACGCGTGGCTGGGAGCCTCCCCCGACGAAGCGCCCGCACTTTACCGCAGCGCCAGCGGCCTTTACCTGGTGGAGAATCTTGTGACGCCGCTTCTTGTCTATCACGGCGACGCCGACCTGCGCGTGCCCGTCGAGATGAGCCGCCGCTACGCCGCCCGCGCCCGGCAGCTGGGAAAACCCGTAACGTACATTGAACTTCCCGGAGAAGGCCACGCCCTCGACTACCCTGCGCTCGCCCCCCAGATTACGGAGTTCTTGCTCAGCCACACCCGCCCGCCCCGCCTCGGACGCCGGGGGCGCCTTGCCGTCGGCGGCTATGTCCAAACCCGCCGCGACCGGCTTGAGCTGCCGTCTCTTGCCCACTTCGCCGTCGTCTCCTACGGCCTCGATCCCGAGGGCCGCCTGATCGAGGTGCAACCGGAGACGGAATACCAGCGCGTCGCCCTGACACACGTCCAGCTTTGTTGACGTTTCCCGGGGAAGTCGACAGGTCTTTGCCAATGTCAAAGCGTACTCTTTTTTTAGTCCTGGTTGTACAAATATCAGAATCCTGAGGAGGCGCCCTCGTGACGAAGCAACGGTCGCCTGTTTGGTTGCTGTTCCTGCTGATCGCTGCGATGCTCGCCGCCCCGGCGGCGGCCGCTGCAGAGATTCAATACTTGGCCTGGGGTTCCGAACAGAATCTGGCCGCGCACGAGCGGATGGCGAAGGTCTGGCTCGAGAAGTACGGCGATACAGGAATCACGATCGACGCGCGCGTCGCGCCTTGGGAGGGGTACCACGACAGCCTTTACGTCATGGCGGCTGCGGGCGTGCTCCCCGACATTGTCGTCGTATCGAGCAGCTACTGGCCGGACATGGCCGCACAGGGCTTCTTCCTCGACATCGAACCCTTCATCGAACGGGACTCCGATTTCGACGTCAACGAGCTTCCGCCCAACATTTTGGAGAACATGCGCGTCCGTGGGCACATCTACGCGCTGCCCCAGTCCGCGCTGGCTCCATCGGGGGCCATGGTCAACTTCAATCTCGACATGCTCGACGCAGCAGGCCTCGTCCTTCCCCCATTCGACTGGACATGGGATGACTACCTCGACTACGCGCGCAAACTCACCCGGTCAAGGTCGGGATCGGAGATCGACCAGTGGGGCAGCAACTTGGGCAAGTCGACGTGGGAAGCGGGCTGGGCCATGCTCATCGGCTCCAACGGAGGCCACATCGTGGACCCGCAAGGGGGGCCGATCATCATGCCGGTCCTCGATCCCACGCGCCTTCGGGTCAACACACCGGTGTTCGCCGAAGGCTTCCAATTCTTAAACGACCTGGTCGATGTGTACAACGTGTCGGTCCCCTCGTCGATCCGAAATCCCTTTGACGCCGGCGTACTCGCCATGGAGACCACCTGGTCCGGCACGCTGCGCAACCGCCTCCTCATGGATGACAAACGGGTGGGCGGCGCAACGTCCCCCCGCGGCAGCGCGGGTCACCACGGGATCTACCCTTCCGTCGGCATTCCCCATGTCATGGCGATATCCGCTCAGACGAAGGACCCCGAGGCTGCCTGGGCGGCTTTAAAGTTCATCTTCCAAGATGAAGACGCGCTGCGGGCGCGCGGGCTCGATGGATCGCACAGCATTTCGACCCGGTCGCTCCTTCCCGTTTACGAACAGCTCCTCGATCCCCGCCAGCGCCCCTGGCTTGAGATCGGTTTCTACTACATCGAGAACACCCCGGCCGTCGGCAACGAGCTTCACCGCACGGTTCCCGCTCAGGTTCTCGAACCGCTGCGCGAGGAGATCCAAAAGGCGTACAACGGTGAACAAGACATCCGCTCGGCCCTCGAGAACGCGGAGCGGCAAATGGCGGCAATTATGCGGGACCTGGCCGCGGCGCAAGCCCGGTAGGAAAGGGCTTCCGCATCACGCGAAGCGGCCCCGCTCAAGGCAAGGCGCCCTTGCCCGTGAGCGGGGCCGCTCCCTTTCCGTATCCGATCACGCTTACCAGCCGAGCGCTTCGAGCACGGACCGGATGTAGGCCAGGTCCTGCACCGCGAAGTGTTCGCGATCGCCAGGCCGCGGCGCTTCGATGCAGATGGGCCCGTCGTACCCGCTCGCTTTGAGGAGCGCGAGGAATTCGCGATGGTTGATGTCGCCGTCGCCCAGCCCCACGGGGAAACGCTGTCCTCCGTGCAGGCCGATCGAGTTTTTCAAGTGGACCAAGTAGAGCGCGCTCCGCGTCTGTTCGACGGCCTCTTTAAGCGAAGGCGGCTTCTTAAAGTAGACCAGATTCCCGTAGTCCAAGTTCACCCCCACGTGCGGCGCGCCGATCTCGCGCACCAGCCTCATCGTCGCCGGGACCGTGTCGTGGAGGTAGTTGGGATGGATCTCAAAAGCGAGCCGGAAACCGAGCTTCTCGGCCACGCGGGCAATCTGCTGGTATCCTTCAGCGGCCCACCGCCAGTGATCGGGCGTGGCAGCGCCCGAACCGTGCAGCTCGTACTCCCGGGGCGGCGCCGCCGGGTCCGGGTTGCGCAGCGTCCCGGTCATCGCGTTACACACCGTGAGCGGAAAACGCTGGGCCGCCAGCTCGTAAAAGGTGGTCATCCGTTCGATCTCCCGCTCCCTGACGGAAGGATCGGGATTCATCAGGTCGGGACCGGGGCCTCCGAAAAGGACGTGCTTTAGTCCCGTGCGTTCCACGGCTCGCGCGATGGTATCGAGGTACTGGGCCGGCGTCTCGTCCACCCCCCGCCGGCTGCTGCGAAACTCGATCCCGTCGAACCCCCAGCGAACCGCCTTTTCGCACATTTCTTCGATGGTTTGACCCTGTTCGCAGTAGTTGACGTGCATGATGACCGGAGGCGCCATGACGAGAAGCTTCCCCTCTCCTTGCTCAGTCGAAAGCGACGACGCGCACTGCGCCTTTGGCCGCGCTGGTGGTCATCGCCGCGTACGCTTTCAGCGCCCTGCTCACCTTCCGCTCCCGGGGCTGGGCAGGACGCCACCCCTTCTGGTCCTGAATCTTGCGGCGCCGCTCAAGCTCCCCGTCGTCGACGGCAAGGTGGATCCGCCGGTTCGGAATGTCGATCTCGATGATGTCGCCGTCTTGAACGAGGCCGATCGTCCCGCCTTCCGCAGCTTCGGGCGAGACGTGACCGATGGACAGCCCGGAGGTGCCGCCCGAAAAGCGACCGTCTGTCACCAGGGCGCACACTTTTCCCAGCCCTTTCGATTTAAGATAGCTGGTGGGATAAAGCATCTCCTGCATGCCCGGACCGCCCCGCGGCCCTTCGTAGCGAATGACCACGACCTCGCCCGGCTTCACCTCGCCTCCCAAAATCCCGCGCACCGCAGCATCTTGGCTTTCGTAGACGCGCGCCGGGCCTGAAAAGGTGAGGATGGACTCGTCGACGCCGGCGGTCTTGACGATGCAGCCGTCTTCGGCCAGGTTGCCGTAAAGCACCGCGAGCCCGCCGTCTTTCGAGTAGGCGTGGGCCACATCGCGAATGACGCCCCGCTCGCGGTCGAGGTCGAGGCTGTCGTACCGGCGGTTCTGGCTAAATGCGACCTGGGTCGGCACCCCGCCCGGCGCGGCCCGGTAAAACTCTTTCACCGCTTCGTCCTTGGTGCGGCGGACGTCCCAGCGCTCCAGCGCCTCGGCCAGGCTCTTTGAGTGCACGGTGCGCACGGAGGTGTCGATCAGACCGGCCCGGTCCAACTCGCCCAGGATGGCCATGATCCCCCCTGCCCGGTGCACGTCCTCCATGTGCACGTCGGGCACGGAGGGCGCCACTTTGCACAAAACCGGCACGCGGCGCGAGAGCCGGTCGATGTCCGCCATCGTGAAGTCGACCTCGGCTTCGTACGCCGCAGCGAGGAGGTGAAGCACCGTGTTCGTCGACCCACCCATCGCGATATCCAAGGACATCGCGTTCTCGAAGGCCGCGAACGTAGCGATCGACCGGGGGAGGACGCTGTCATCGTCCTGCTCGTAATACCGCTTGGCCAGCTCGACGATGAGGCGGCCCGCTTCGAGGAAGAGGCGCTTGCGGTCCGCGTGCGTTGCGACCAGCGACCCATTCCCCGGCAAAGCCAGGCCCAACGCCTCCGTCAAGCAGTTCATCGAGTTGGCAGTGAACATCCCCGAGCACGAGCCGCAGGTGGGGCACGCGGAGCGCTCCATCATCAGCACGTCTTCGTCCGAAACCCGATCGTCCGCGGCGACGACCATGGCGTCGATCAGATCGACGGCTTTGGTCTGCCCGTTCCACACCACCTTGCCGGCCTCCATCGGCCCTCCGGAGACGAAGACGGTGGGAATGTTCAGCCGCAGCGCCGCCATCAACATACCCGGCGTGATCTTGTCGCAGTTCGAGATACAGACCATCGCGTCGGCGCAGTGGGCGTTCACCATGTACTCGACGGAGTCCGCAATGAGCTCCCGCGAGGGCAGCGAATAAAGCATCCCGTCGTGACCCATCGCAATCCCGTCGTCGACGGCGATCGTGTTAAACTCTTTGGCGACGCCTCCGGCCGCCTCGATCTCCCGGGCGACGAGCTGTCCCAGGTCCTTGAGGTGGACGTGTCCCGGTACAAACTGGGTGAAGGAGTTGACGACGGCGATAATCGGCTTGCCAAAGTCGGAGTCCTTCATGCCGGTCGCGCGCCAAAGGCCGCGCGCGCCGGCCATGTTCCGGCCGTGCGTCGTCGTTCGGGAACGGTACGGGGGCATAAGTCACAAACCTCCTGCAATGCGCCATGGTGCGCAAACCTTCACAGCGAGCACGTCGAATCTTCTCGGCATTTACATGTCGAGGTTCGGCTTTCTCTGCCCTGATCCTGCAGGGGTGACAACGCCCCGCGTGCGCCCGGCTACTGGACAATCGTCACCGGCAACCGGCTGTGGCGAATCACGTATTCGCTCACGCTGCCGAGGACGACGCGTTCAAGACGGCTGACGCCCCGCCGGCCGATCACAATCAAGTCGTACTCTCCATTATTTGCCAGGTTGCAAATCTCTTCGCCGATTTTGCCGGTGAGCAGGCGCGTCTCCACTTCGGCCCCCGTCTACTCAAAGCCGCTTGGGCATCGGCCAAAATCTTCCGCCCGGCCTCTTCCTGCATGTCAAGGCGCGACACGCCGTACGCGCCGGCGGTGTGGTAGACGGGCTGGACTACGTGGACCACCGTTACATGCAGGTCGCCGCTTTGGGCGATCTTTTTTACCAGATCGACCGCGCGCTTGCTGTTATCCGACCCGTCCACCGCCAGGACCACTCGCTTGAATGCTCCCATCCCCGTGCCTCCTCGTGGTTGCGTGCGCTCCGGCACACTTCCTTTCCTACCTTTATCATCTCAACCTCAATTTCTCAAGGCTGGCGCGTACAAGCCCCGCGCTTCGTCGCGCAGGGCTCGTCAGTGCCTCTTACGGCTCGACCTTACGCCGCGCTACTGGACAACCAGAACCGGCAAATGGCTGTGGCGGATCACGTACTCACTCACGCTGCCGAGGACGACCTCCCCCAGGCGGCTGATGCCCCGCCGGCCGACCACGATCAGGTCGTAGCCGCCCTCCCGGGCCAGTTCACAGATCTCTTCCCCGATCCTTCCGATCACCAGGTGCGTCTCCACTTCGGCGCCGGTCTCAGCCAGCTCGGCGTACGTGTCGGCTAATATCTTGCGTCCGGTCTCTTCCTGCACCTCAAGGAGTGAAGGGATTTCAAAGTATCCGTAGGCGCCGACGGTCTGGTAGACGGGCTGGACCACGTGGACCACCGCGACGTGCAGTGAACCGTTTCCGGCCAGCTTCTTTACCATTTCTACCGCGCGCTTGCTGTTCTCCGACCCGTCCACCGCCAGGATCACCCGTTTGAATGCCCCCATAGCCCTCGCCTCCTTGTGGCCCGGTGCGACTTGGATGCACCTCCTCAAGTTCATCATCCCAAAACGGTTTGGATGGGGGCAGAGGCGTTCATCCCAAAAGGGCGCGGGCAAACATCGGCAGGGCCGGGGACATTCGTCCCCGGCCCCTTCATTTTCAGTCGAATCGAGGTTCGCGCTTGTCCAAAAAAGCGGCGACCCCTTCCCAAAACTGATCTGGACTGCTGATAAAACGGTGCGCCTCCTCCCGTCCGCTCCTTTCCGCACCGAGCCAACCTTCTGCGACCTGCCGGAGCAGCGCCTTGCTGTGGCGGAGCGAAGCGGGCGATAGGACAGCGACCCGGCGCGCAAGCTCGTACGCTTTCCGCTCGGCCTCGCCGTCTTCGACCAGATAGTGGACCAGCCCCCACGCGTAGGCCTCCTCCGCCTCGAGAAGCCGGCCGCTAAAGAGCATGTCGCCCGCGCGGGAGACTCCTACCGCCCGCACGAGCCGCCGCACAAAGGCAGGGCTCACCGTGATGCCAAGCCTTGCGACCGGCATTCCGATGCGCGCGGAGGCGGCCGCCACCCGCATGTCGGCGGCGAGCATCAATTCGCATCCGCCTCCGGCGGCGACTCCGGTGAGCGCTCCGATGACCGGCACCGGAACTTGCTCCAGGGCCGCGAGCGCCTCTTCGACCAGGCGGAACGTCTCCTCTGCCGCCTCGGTCGTCAGCCCGGCGATCTCCTTGATGTCCGAGCCGGCGCAAAACGTGCCCCCGGCGCCCTGAAGCACCACCGCGCGCACGCGCTCCTCGTCCCGGCCCATCGCTTCGAAAACCTCGCGGATCCGGATCCACATCACCCGGTTCATCGCGTTGCGCACGTGTGGCCGGTCGATGGTTACGACGGCCACACCCTCGTCGACTGTCACGTGTATTTGTCCGTCCAGCGTTTGACTTTGACTCATCGGTCCTCTCCTAAGTCGCGCCTGCTCGCGGCGGCGCTTTATACGGACGGAATCGCCTCGGGATACTTCACCTCGACGAAACGGCGATTCTCCGACGAGTCGCGGGCCGCCAGGCAAGCCAAAGCGCTCTCGATCCCCGCGCGCAGCGGCGACAGCGACTGGTCTTTCCCCTCGATCACGTCCAGGAAGTTGCGAGCCAGGACCCGGTCGCCTCCGAAGTGGCCTGTCTTCGCCGTGTCGAACGTGATGCGCTCGGTGCGAGGCGTGTGATGGTAGTAGACGACGATGTCGCCCCGGTACCAGTCGAAGTCGATGGTTCCTTTGTATCCGATCAGGCGCGCTCCCCGCGCGGCAGCTCCGTTGCGAGCAAAGAAGTTGTGCACGTACGACACCTGCACGCCGCTTTCGTACTCCAGCAGCGCGCTGGCATTGTCCTCGTTTTCGATCTCCTCCCCGAAAAGGCACATGCGCCGGTCGTCGAAGGGAGTCGGCCGGGCGTGACGGCGGTAAAAAAGATTTTGCGGGCTTTCGATACACTCGTCTTGGCGATCGCAGTCGACGCAGCGCAGTCCGGCCGGCATGCTGCCGCCGTAGACGCGGCGCGATTTCATCGCCGCCACCCACTTGGGCCGGCTGTTTAACAGGAAGGATATGTAATCGAAGTCGTGAGTCGCCTTTTGCAGCCAAAGTCCGCCGGTCTCGCGGTGGTCCCGGTACCAGTGGTAAAAGTACACATCCCCGTAGGGCACGTTGTTGACGGCCTGAACGTGCTCGATGCTGCCGATCGCCCCGGAGTCGACGATCTCTTTCACCCGCTGAATGGTGAGGCTGACCCGGAGCGGAAACGAGACCACGACCGGCGCGGTCGACTCCGTCCAAGCGTTGCACAGCATTTCGATGCCCTCAGCATCGATGGCCACGGGCTTCTCCAGAAAGAGGGGAATGTTGCGCCTGGCCACTTTCACGGCCATTGGCGCGTGCAAGGAGCAGCGCGTCCCGATCAGGACACCGTCGAGCGGGACGGTGTCCAGCATCTCGTCGGCGTCGGTAAAAAGGGCGACCCCGGCCAGCTTCTCGCCTTCCTCCGCCTTAATCTCCTCCGCTCTGGGATCGGCGATGGCCACCAGCTTAGAGCGGCCGAAAACGCCAATCTCACGCAATACGCCGCGAATCCTTGCGCCGTAACCGATGACACCGAGTCGAAGCATCTTTGTCTCCCCCAACCTCTTGTGATGTCTACGCCGCGGCAGGGCTTACGCCCCGGGCCTGGTTCCTGGTGAACGTGCCATCGAATCGCGGGAGGCGTCCTGCTGCTCGCCGGCGCGCTCGGCCGCCATCTCCAGCAGCCGCTCCTGCACCTTTTGACGCAAGCGCCGCTCCAGGCGGCGAGCGCGCAAGCGCCGGCCGACGCGCTGCGGCAAAGCGAGGGCTTCACGTGCCAGCCCGCGCACCCCTCCGTGAGGAAGCCGCACGAATTCCCGCCAAACAAAGGGCTGATCGTACACGGTGTGAACCCGCCGGGCAAAGAGAAACCACGCGACCATGCGGACAACCGTGGAAGAGAAAAAGACCGCCTTGACGCCGAAAAAGCCGGCCGCGACTCCGCCCAAAACAGGCCCTGCAAAGTGAGCCAAGCCGATCAGGGCGTTGTATCCGGCGACGTAGGTGGTCCGATTCGCGTTGGGGGTCACTTCGAGCAAGAGATTGAACGCGGCCAAGTTGAAACCAGCCCATCCCAGCCCCGACGCCAAATTGATCCAAAGGATGTCTTCGGGCCTGACTGCGATAAACCACAGGCCCGGTATCAGCGCGGCGACGATCCCGGAGGCGACGAGGACGTTGCGCGAGCCGACCCGGTCCGTGAGGCTGCCCCAGTACCTCTGACCGAGAATGGTGGTCACGAAGGTTGCCGCCGTCACCACGCCCCAAAAGCCGGCGGAGCCTTTCAGGGTCTCGACGAAGTAGACGGCAAAAAGCGGCTGCGGCAAGGTGACGCCGAAATTCCAAAGCGCCGAGGTGAGAGCGTACGCTGTAAAACTTTTCTCCCTGCGCAAGATCGCCGCGAACCCTTGGACGCTCATCGCTTCCCTGCCGGCGCGTTTGCGCGCAGGCGCCCGGTCGGGCCCCGGCGCGTGGATGCGGTCGGGGTCGGGCAGGCCGCGAAACGAGTAAGCCGCGGCGACGCCGAACGCGGCCGCCAATCCGAAGGCGACCTGATACCCCAGGGGGACGCGAAATAGATGCACGATGAGGCCTGTCAGCAGCGTGGCTCCCAGAGCGGCCAGATTGCACATGATGTTGCGGTTGCTAAAATAGGCGCCGCGGGTCTCGCGGGGGGTGATGTCGGCCATCAGGGAGGTCCAGGCGGGCACCGCCGCGGCGTTAAACGCCGACCGCAGGGTAAGCAGGAGAAGATAGACCGCCACCGCGTGGACGGGCGGAACTACGAAGGGAATCAAAGCGATGGGAAGCCAGGAAAGCCGCATCCCCAACCCGCCGACGATGCTAAGGAGCTTGCGCCGCCGCAGGCGATCCGTCACGATGGCGGCGGGCAGCTGCAGCACATTGGTGAGGAGCGCAGGGAGCGCGTTGACTAAGCCGATCTGGGCGTGGCTTGCGCCGAGCGCCAGCGCGTACAAGGAAAGGTACGGACCCGCCAAGTTGTCACTGGCCGACGCCAGGACGCCCTCGACGGTCGCAATCCGCATCGCCCGGCGCGTCTCGTCCCCGGAAAGGAGCCTCTGGGCGCGACGAGCCTCCTCGTGTTCCGCCAGCGCGGCCAATGCCGGTGCCTCCTTCTCATTCAATCATCTGCTCAAGCCAAAGCCGCTGTCAATGGGGCCGATTTTCATGCCCTCAAGGAGCTGCCGCCGCGTCCACCCGTTCAGCAGAGGGTCCTCCGTCGCCTCCAGCCAATCGACGAGCAGCCGCCGCAGCGCCTGGAGCTGCGGCGCGCACGCCGGATCGCCGCAGCGGTTCACCAGCTCCGCCGGATCGGTTTCCAAGTCGTAAAGCTCGTCCTCGGCGGTGGGGTTCCACACGTACTTCCACCGCCTGGTCCGCACCATCCGCTGGCTGTAGAGGCCGAACTGGTTGCCGTAATACACCGAAAAGATGCTCTCGCGCCCGTTGGCCCGCCCTTCAAAGACGGGAATCAGGCTAAGACCTTGAAAGCTCGCGGGCGCCTCGACGCCTGCCACCTCGCAAAAGGTGCGCGCAAGGTCGAGCCCGGTGCAGACGAAGGCGTCCGCTACCGATCCGGGGCGAATCCTTCCCGGCCAGCGGGCGATGAGCGGCACGCGCACCACATCGTCGTACATCACGTAGTGCTTGTCAATCATGCGGTGCGCGCCGCACATGTCGCCGTGGTCGCAGGTGTAGACGACCAGTGTCTCCTCGGCAAGGCCCAACTCGTCGAGGGCGGCCAGCACCCTGCCGATCTGGGCGTCGAGCAGCGTGATCTCCCCCAAATAGCGCTGAACGATGGGCCGCCAGTCGTCCCACGACCAGTTCGCGATGCCCCAGCTGACCAGCTGCTGCCGCTGGATGTACGGCTTGCCGACGAATCGCTCATCGAAGCTGGGCCACGGCTCGATCTGGGCCGGATCGTACATGGACGCATAGGGCTCCGGCACCACGTTGGGAAGGTGCGGCTCGGACGGGTCCCAGCGCAGGAAAAAAGGCCGGCCCTTGTGCGCGTGCTCCCGCAAGAAAGCAATGACGCGATCGGCCCCCCACGCAAGCCGCGACTGCTCCGGCGTAATGTAGGGGTCCACCTCGCCAAACCAGGCGTTCGTCGCCGGCGGAGCCGGGATGCCCTGCGCCTCGCGCCAGCGGCGATACTCCGATTCAAAGCAAACGTAGGAAAAGCCCAGGTCAAGCGGGGTGCGGCGCGAGCTGACGCCCCATTTGCCCACGAAGCCCAAGGTGTATCCGGCCTCTTTGAGGACCTGGCTAAAGGTGACGACGTCGTCCGCCATGCAGCCGCCCGCCTCGGTGCCGGGATTGCAGATCAACCGGTGCCGGCTGGGCCACTGGCCGGTGAGGAGGGACGCCCTCGCGGGCTGGCAGATGGGAGCCGGGGTGAACGCGTGGGTGAAGTTCATCCCTTGCGCAGCCAGGGCATCGAGGTTCGGTGTTCGCACAAGCGGATGGCCGTTCACGCCCAAGCAGTCGTAGCGGTGCTGGTCGGAATGGATCAGGAGGATGTTGGCGGGCATCAGGGCACTCCCTCGCACTCCTATGCTCCGGTAAAGGCGCGTAAGTACGATTCCACCCGCTCGCGCTTCGTCCTTCGCCCGCGCTGACGATTCAGCCCGGGAGTGGAGACGGATCCAGCGCCGGCGCATACCATGTGCCAAAAAGGAGGAGTGTCCGTGCCTGCGCTGAGAATCCGCCTCGTTCCATGGCTCATTGCCCTGGGATGGATCCTCGTCGTCGGCGCAGCCATCGAGCTGTTAGACCTCCTCTTCCACCACCACTGGCCGCATCCGTGGTGGGAGAGGCACTCCCTGCTCTACGAACTGATCGACGGTCCCGTTACCCACCTGGGTCTGGGCGTCGCCCTCTTTGCGCTTGCCCGAAGGTAACGCCGCGGCAACACCCGCTCCCTTTCCCGACAGCGCCCGGCTCGTGCTATACTTTTAGGTATCGATGCGTCGAGGAATGGGCCCGGGATGGTTCTCAAACAGCAGCGTGAAAAAATTGAAAGGCGGTTCCTGGCACTGGCTCGGGCAGTGACCGTGGGAGCCGCCTTCGTCTGCGCCTCGCCGATTCCCGGTCTCACCTCGTCGTTCGTAGCCATCTTCACCTCCCTTCTCCCCTTCGACTTGATCGTCGCTTCGGCCCGCCCGCCGGTCACGCCGCAGGAGTGGAGGCACCTCATCGACGTGCTGCGCCCCCGCATTCTCTCCACCGCGAGCACGTTGATCCAAGGCGTGGTCGTCGGCGCAGCCTTCGGCGTCCTGGCCGTGCTCGGCCTGCCGTACGCCGTCGGCGCCGTCCTCACGTCGGGACTTGCTTACGTGTGGGCCTTTAACACCCCTCACGTCATCTCGACCTACGTGGCCCTGATTTCGGGGCTGGCCATCTTCGAGCGCTTGGCCATGCTCGACACCGTGCACACCGCGAGCATTGCGCGAGAAATCGCCGGGGTGATCGCCTCCTCCGGTAGCGGCACGTTTCTCGCCTTGATCGCGGGGTGGGGCGTCGGCATCGCCAGCGGCAGCGCCACGCGCCTTCTCCTTTCCCGCCCTTACCGCTCCCTGCGCAGCGCGGCGTACGACCCGCCGTTGATGAACAAACCCTTCAACGAAGTGTTGCGCGTCGGCGAGTCGGCCTTGCTCGTCTCGCTGCGAGTTGAGGAGGGCGCGCCCATCGCCTTCCACTCCCTGGCCGACTCGCGCCTCAAAGAGGAGTGGAGCGCGACGGTGCTTATGATCCGCCGCGGGCAGGAGGAGATCGTGCTGCCGGCGGGCGGCGCAGTCGTGCTTCCCGGAGACGAGCTCCTGCTGTTGGCAGGCAAAGAGCAGGTTGCCGACCTTACCCGCAGGTTTCAAACGCCCCGCCAGGCAGTAACGGACCGCGTCGAATGAGCGTAAAGTCAGCTCTTCGCCGGGTCAGCGCCCCTCTTTCCGCGCGAAAAACTCGGCGAGCACGGCGTTCACCATGCGCTGGATCTCGGGAACAGCCACCTCGACGGGGATGGCTCCCTGCCACATTTGGGTGACCGTCGGGCCCGAGACCAGGATGCTGGAATACTCGCTGAAGGCAGGGTGGGCCCAGTATTGATCGCCCGCGTACGCCATAGCCTCAATGAACGCAATCAGGTTGTCGGGCGGCGTAATTCCCAGGAACGTCTCGCTCGCGATGCGAGTCTGGGTGGGAATCACCGCTCCCAACGCGTGAAACTCCAGCGCTTGTTCCGGCTGCATGATAAACCGCACGAAGTCCTTCGCCACGTCGATGTTGGGCGAGGTGGCCGCGATGGCCCACGCCTCCGGGCTCATGAAGGTGGTGCGGCTTCGCTGCCCCTCAAAGACCAACGTGGGCATGCCGACCACGTCCCAAGCGAACGTCGCGTTCTCCCGGAACTTCGGAACGTCAAAAATCCCGCGGTGAACCATGGCCACGCGCCCTGCCAGCGCGTTTTGCAGGCTGTCTCCCGTGGTAAGATGCGACTCGATCCGCCCAGATCTCATATCGGCCCAAATCTTGAGGCCGGCGATCCGCACCGGATCGTCGAGGAGGATCGAACGGCCGTCGCTGGAGAAGAGGCTGCCGCCGTAACCCCACGCCATGTGCGGATAGTACATCTGCAGGCCCCACTGGTCGGGTACGCCATCCCCGTTCGTATCCCGCGTCAAGGCCCTGCCCATTTCCAGCGCGTCGTCCCAGGTCCAATCGTCTTGCGGCGGCGCGAGCGCTGCGGCGTTTAACATGTCTTTATTGTAGTAGACCGTGTGCGTGTTGATACCGAAGGGGATCGTCAAAAGGCGCCCTTCCCACCGGGCGGTGACCAGCGCCCCTTCGTGAATATCGCGAATTGCGGGGTCGCCTTCCCACAGGTCGTCGAGGGGCAAAAGGTGTTCGTAAAGGCCGTAAAAGTCCGTGCCCATCCACATGACGTCGACCGGAGTTCCGGCGGCGATCATGGTGAGAAGCGTCTCGTAATAATTGCCCGCAATCTTCAGCAGCTGCACCTCAACGTCGGGGTTCAACTGGCTGTACCGCTGGGCCCAGCCCTCGAAGATGGGATGCCGCTCCGGAGAGCTGGCCCGCATCGAAAACGTGATGATCGTTTTTGCAAACCCATCCGTGCTCGGGCCAGCTGCCAACGCCGCCGTAAACGCCAGGCACCATAACCAGCGCATGGACTTCACGTCCGTCCCCCCAGTGTTTTCCAAGGCGCGACAAAACCAAAGTCGCCCTAGATAACGTTAACCTTCTTTCCAATTCGGGCATTTCCTGCAATGAAACGCCGGGAATGCCACCGGCAGCGAAACAACCCGGGACGGACCAAGCAAGGCCGAGAGCGCGGCGCTCCCCGCGCAGCGACGCAGGAGAGCCGCTTCCAAGGACGAATGAGTTGTGGCGGCTTAGGCCAAAAGTACAACGCCCGTGCGCCGGGGAGGTTGAGTGCATGACGTGCCACTTTGCACCGCAGGCGGCCCTTTTCCGGTTGGTCGCCGGCGACC
>k87-101621_pt1 | contig 28520 bp, 29 predicted proteins | sample MGYA00084031_6733416 | MGnify analysis MGYA00084031
GAAATTTCGCTATAATTCACTTATTATTCTAAAAAATTTTATTATTTACTTTTCTTATTATTTAATTTAAAATAATTGAGTATTATAAACATTTCAACCCCAATTATTCAAAAATATTTCGACAATACAGAAAAGAAAAATTATTATATTAGAATAAAGGAGGTTATTTTATGTCAGATTCAAACAAGCAAAAAATTGTTGCGAGTGTTCCCCAACAAGGTTTTTTTGGCCATCCTAAGGGGCTGTTCACCCTTTTCTTTACCGAATTTTGGGAACGTTTCTCGTATTACGGAATGAGGGCAATCCTTGTTTTCTATATGTATTATGAAGTATCCAAAGGCGGATTGGGGCTTGATGAAACCACTGCTCTCGCCATTATGTCGATTTACGGATCGCTAGTGTATATGTCCGGTATCATCGGCGGCTGGCTGGCTGACAGAATATTCGGCACTTCTAAGGCGGTGTTTTACGGTGGCATATTAATTATGTTTGGCCATATTGCTTTGGCGATACCTGGAAACTTAACGATGTTCTTCGTTTCCATAGTTTTGATCGTGCTTGGCACAGGATTGTTGAAGCCTAACGTTTCCAGCATTGTAGGGGATATTTACAGCGAAGAAGACAATCGCCGCGATGCGGGATTCAGCATTTTCTACATGGGAATCAACCTTGGCGGATTCCTCGCTCCATTAATTGTAGGAACGGTCGGAATGAAATACAATTTCCACTTAGGTTTTGGCATCGCCGCTGTCGGCATGTTTTTAGGATTGTTAGTTTTTATTTTCACCAAGAAAAAAAATCTTGGCCTTGCCGGTACATTTGTAGCAAATCCGCTGTCACCGGCCGAAAAGAAAAAAGTTTTCACCTTGATTGGCGTTGGGGCCGCTCTTATTGCTGTCTTGATCGCTATCGCAATTCCAATGGATTTGCTGACATTTGATAGCTTTATTGCTCTTGTGGGAATTCTCGGCATCGTAATTCCGGTAATTTATTTCATTGTGATGTACCGCAGCCCGAAAACAACGGCAATAGAACGTTCACGCGTGCTTGCGTATATTCCGTTATTTATCGCTTCTGTTATGTTCTGGGCTATTCAAGAGCAAGGATCGACCATCCTTGCCAATTACGCGGATAAACGGACACAATTAGACTTTGCGGGAATTCATATTTCACCTGCTTGGTTTCAATCATTAAACCCGTTATTTATTATCCTGTTCGCCCCTGTGTTTGCGTGGTTATGGGTGAAGCTCGGAAGCCGTCAGCCATCGATCCCGAAAAAGTTCTCTTTAGGTTTATTGTTCGCAGGCTTATCATACATTGTCATTCTTTTGCCAGCTTACCTCGGCGGCAACGATTCGTTAGTGAATCCGTTATGGCTCGTTCTTAGCTATTTAATTGTTGTATTTGGGGAATTATGCTTGTCGCCTGTAGGGCTATCAGCCACTACAAAATTGGCGCCTGCCGCTTTCTCGGCGCAAACGATGAGCTTATGGTTTTTATCCAATGCCGCCGCGCAAGCGATTAATGCGCAAATTGTCAAATTTTATACACCTGAGACCGAAATGATGTACTTTGGCGTCATTGGTGGAGCAGCCATCTTCTTGGGCATTCTCCTCTTCGCGCTATCGCCGAAAATTGAAGGCTATATGAAAGGTGTAAAGTAAATTTTTTAAAAACGATTTGTTGATGGCTTATTAAGCGCGATTGCGACATTGGCAATTCGTTAAAAACAAATGTTAATCCTCCGGCTTGTACATAACGCCGGAGGATTTTTTTAAGATTTGGTCATTGATCCCTTTCCTTATTTCCTTAAAAGGTTACTGCTTTCGCCAATGTGCCCGCCCGTTCTATCTTAATGTTAATCCACGACTAGGGGATTCGGCGCTACCGATTCTCATTCCATCATTAATGCAAATCTTGTTTATGGCGCGGCGAACTATGCCGCCATCATCTTAAAAATAAAATTGCGATGAGTGGATCTTGCAGTATGCGAGCGCGCAATCATTATCGTTGCTTCTATTTTTTTGCTCCGCCTCTATTTATGGTACGGTTCCCCTCTAATAATCCGAAACGCGCGGTAAATTTGCTCTAGCAAAATAAGGCGCATCAGCTGGTGGGGAAAAGTCATTTTCGAAAACGACAACGCCTCATCGGCGCGCTCCATCACTTGTTTGCTCAAGCCGAGCGAGCCGCCGATAACGAACGCAATTTTGCATTTTCCGTACGTGGCAAGCTTATCTAGGCTGGCGGCAAATTGTTCGGATGATTTCATTTTTCCTTCGATCGCCAAAGCAATAACGTACGCGTCATCAGGAATTTTCGCTAAAATGCGTTCCCCTTCTTTCTGTTTAATCTGCTCCGCTTCCTGCTCGCTTAAATGCTCCGGCGCTTTCTCATCAGGGACTTCAGTTATGTCCATTTTCGCATAGCCAGACAGCCGCTTCGCATATTCGGCAATTCCTTGTGTCAAATATTTTTCTTTTAATTTACCAACAGCAATAATATGAATATGCACAATTCATCCCCACCTTATAAACATGTTATCCACAGTATTTATCCACATATACACAATATATATCCACATATTGTGTAAAAACATTAGTTCCCCACTATATATACGGCTTTATTTGCGCAAAAATCGCACAATTTATCATGTTTATCCACAGAAATAAACGAAATGTTTGGCGCTTGCTCCATTTTATCCACATACATATCTATCGCTATGTCGATATGTTCTTCACAACAGACAAACATGTTCTCATCCCCCTTTTTATCCACTTGTGGAAAAAGAAGAAGGAGCGAATATAAGCGCTCCTTGTTAAAATGATTCTCTCTCCAATTTCATCGTAACCGTGTGCTTTTTCCCATCTCGATAAAATGTTACTTTCATTTTATCGCCGATCGATTTTTTCGTGTATAAATATTTTCTTAAATCTAAAACATCGCGAATCTTTTGGTCATCCAACGCAACGATTACGTCAAACTGCTTTAATCCAGCTCGCGCCGCCGGAGACATCGGCACAACTTGAATGACAGCTACGCCTTCCGTCACATCTTTTGGTAAATGCAACGTCGCTTGCAAATGATAAGAGGAAATGTCGCTTAACGACCGAAGTTCTACTCCCATATACGGGCGGCGCACTTGCCCATACTTTTCTAAATCAGAAATAACCGGAATGGCTGAATTAATCGGGATCGAAAAACCGATTCCTTCTACTTCTTCTTGCGCAATTTTCATTGAGTTGATGCCGATCACTTGTCCTTCGATATTGACAAGGGCTCCGCCGCTGTTGCCCGGGTTAATGGCAGCATCCGTTTGCAATACTTCCGCATTCCAATCCGGGGCGCCATCTTGGTCTAAATCCACTTCCACTGTTCGGTTCGTTCCCGATATAATTCCTTGCGTAACAGAACCAGCGAATTGCAGTCCAAGCGGATTTCCGATCGCAATGACAGGCTCTCCCGGCTTGACGGTGTCTGAATTGCCAAATTCGGCCACTTTTTTGACATGCTTTGCGTCCATTTCCAACACTGCCAAATCCATTAATATATCGCTTCCTAACAGCTTCGCTGGCACCCTCGTGCCATCTTTTAAGCTGATTTCCAATTGGCTGGCGTTTTCGACGACATGGTGGTTTGTCACAACAAACGCCTTGCCATTTTCCTTTTTATAGATGACACCCGAGCCTGTCCCTTCTTCGCCGCCTTGCGACCAAAAGTTCGCCTCTTGTATGTTTACAACGCCGACAACCGCGTCGGATACTTTATCAATTGCTTTTGTCAATTGGCTCGTCACGTTGACCGAAACATTTTGTTGTATCGTAGGTTCTTTTGCGGTTTCTCCATTTTGTGTTCGCCCGCTTTCACTTGAAATATCATAAGGAAGTACGTCCGAAAGAGCTGGAATGGAAATGAAAACTAACAATGCTCCTAAAATGGCGCCAACGAATGCGGACAAAAACCAGCCGCGGCGGCTTCCTTTTTGCTCCTGACGGTATTGCCCGTAGTGATCATCATAATATCCCATGCGCATCACCCCTTTCAACAACGATCATTGTTCAAACAGAAGGCATATCTATTCCCCATTATACTCTTTTCAAGAACGAAAAATCCATTATTCATATAAACACCGGCGTATTTGCGCCAAACATATTTATTTATTTTTGCCAAAATAGCGGTCATACATACGCAAGCTTCGTCGCTATTTTCGGGTCTGTATCATATAAATCAAACTGATCTCCGACCGTCAATCCCCTGTTCGCCAACGTTTGCGCGACGGTCATTCGCGCCAGTTCCTTTATATTATTGTCTTGACTTAAATGCGCCAAATAAATTCGTTTCGTACGGTCTCCAATCACATCGGCCAACGCAAGCCCTGCCTCTTCGTTAGAAACATGGCCAACATCGCTTAAAATGCGGCGCTTGACGTTCCATGGATATCTTCCCATTCGCAGCATTTCCACATCATGATTGCTTTCGAAAATAAATACATCCGCATTTTTAATAATTCCTTTCATCCGATCGCTCACATAGCCTGTATCGGTTATGAGCGCAAGTTTCTTTCCTTCATGATGAAAGACGAAAAACATCGGCTCCGCCGCATCGTGTGAGACACCGAACGATTCGACCTCGAGATCGCCAAAAGAACGCACTTGTCCTAACGGAAAAATAAACTTTTGTTCGGTGGGAATATCGCCAATGATCCCTTCCATCGCTTTCCACGTTTTTTCATTCGCGTAAATAGGCAATTGGTACTTTCGGGCAATGACCCCTAATCCTTTAATATGATCACTATGTTCATGCGTCACTAAAATGGCTGTCAAGTCGCGCAAATCGCGGTCGATTTGCCCGAATAATTGTTCTAATTGCTTTCCGCTCAATCCAGCATCGACAAGCAGCCGATGTTGTTCTGTTTCTATATAAAACGCGTTTCCCGTACTGCCGCTTGCTAAAACACTAAACTGCATCCCCATTTTCCTCACTCCAAAATTTTCCCTTCATCATTGATGACTTGTCCTTCAAATGCATTAACAAAATAATCTTCTTTTCCATTAATGACAATGTGCCACGTTGGCGTCAATACTTGGGAGGCGGTGAACTGAACAAGACCGTAATACCCTAATTTCACCGATGTGACGCTGTCCCCAGGCTGTAAATACCCTTTTTTATATAATGTTTCAATCGCCTTAATCGCCGGAACGATATCTTGTTTTCTTTCATATTTCTGTAAATCGTCCAACATTGTTTGTTCATACGATACCGCTTCACTTTTTTCATTTAAGTGTATCAACAGCTTGCTGCTTTCATTGTTGTAAATGACTTTTCCGCCGTACGTTTGGTAGCAAACGACAGTATTTGTCTTTTCGTCAAACGACCAAAATGTATACTTTTTTCCGTCGATAATATGCCGCTGTAAAAATTCTTGAAGCCGATACGGATCTTTAAAATTTAACGATATCGGATGAATGAACGTTCCTTTCAAAACGGTTTTATCGTTTACCGTCACTTTTTGCCCGGACAATTTTTTTATTTCTTCGTCGGTAAACTTTTTGCTTTCCCCGCTGACATAGGTGGCTTTTGTTATTTCTTTTGGCAGTTCTACATAAGTGATGCCGTTTGCCTCCAATTGTTCTTCGATCGTCGTTTCCAAAATAACGTCGAGCTGGCTGCTATTTCGCTTTTCCATAAACTGATACCCTAAAAAACAGTCGAGGATCAGGAACGTAATAATAAAAATCGTTTTTGTTTTACTCCAATCCATTTACGTTCCCTCCTCTTTTTTCCACATCTTGCTTGTCTAACGGTACTTTCTTCCACGTTTGATCATACAAGTAAAACCACGCCGGTTCTAAAATGATCATTTTTTCTCGTTCTGGATCTTTTATCAGTTCATACCCTACAACAATATCCTTTACTAGTTCTTTTCTTATCTCCTTCATCTTTTCCAATTTTTTAACTACTTCATGGCCGGACAATAACGTTCTTGGCACATTTACACGGTCAGCGATTTCCAAGCGAAATAAAGGGCGTTGATATTTCACAAGATCGCTGCTTCCCCATGTTTGTACTATTTCAGACATGCCATATTCGTTAAACACGGGATGATTGTTTACCATCAGGCGAAACACGACTTTCCGCTCTTCCTCATTCCATCTAGCAAAGTGGTACATATCGGTCCAGCCGCCATGTTCATTGACAAAATCAATGCTCTTTTGAATTAAATTATCATCTTCCGGATTGTCATTACGGTTCGCTGTTCGCGCCGCCGGGTTTACATATAACAATAGCCGCTGTAAAAAATCGACGTCCATTAACCGCGACCCATCCGTATATTCCTCGCCAAATGTAATCAAATCTTTTTTCACAAAACTAGGGTCGCTAAACAGCGCTTCTTTAAATTTATCCGGATCAAGTTCATCTGTATAATATTGCAGTCGGCTCATCGTGACTTTCTTTTCCGGCAAAAAAATTTGCTTCGTTTCATTAATGACGTAAGGAAAATAACGCGGATATTTTTCCAATTCCCTGCTCAATTTGTTAATTTCGGAAAGCGATACGTCAGTGGCAATTGCTTTATATACTTTTCGTCTTTCCGTAAAAATAAAATAAACGGGAAGTTCGTCCTTATTCCCTAACGGGATAATAATACGGTCAAAACTAATGTCTTTGACCCCTTTGTCTTCAATTTGAAAAATAGAACGATAAACGTCAATTGGAATGCTGTCAGGATAAATAAGCTCTAATTTCTCTTTTTCGCGCAAAAACGATAAAAATTTTCCTCTCGGGATCGTATCGGAAATATTTTCGAAATCATCTATACTCCATTTTTTGATTTCTTTTAAAATCTGGTTTACTTCCTCCTCATCGACAATTCCATAATGCGCACTGTTTTTATGGAACAACAGCTGCGAAGGTTGGACAACCATAGCCGTATCCACTTGCGTGTTGCTGACGGAAACGTGCTGGATATACTCGTCATTTTGCAGGACGTCGTATTTTGGATGGTACGTCCATAACCCAAACGTTAAAACAATGCTCACTAAGATCAACAATGTCAACACGACTGTTTTTACCGTTTCATACATCATACCAGCCATCCTTTTGATCTCGTTCCAACGGCAAAGTAAAGAAAATCGTCGTTCCTTTATGCTCTTTACTTTCCGCCCAAATCGTTCCTCCATGGGCGATCACCACTTCTTTTGCAATGGCCAATCCTAGCCCCGTGCCGCCAAGTTTGCGCGATCTTGCTTTATCGACACGATAAAACCGCTCAAACACTTTTGCGAGATCCGCCTTAGGAATGCCGACACCTTCATCGCTGACGCTGACGATAATTTCGTCGGCAAGCTCCCTAACACGAAACGTAATTTTTCCGCCCTGTGGGGAATATTTGATGGCGTTGGAAATAATATTATCTAACACTTGCGTAATTTTATCTTCATCGATTTCAATAAAAATCGCTTCTTTTGGGATTTTTCGCACGAACGTAATATTTTCGCTTTTTGTCAATTCAAAACGATCAATTACTTTATGAAAGTACTCCGAAAAATTGACCCATGATTTATTCAGCTTGTAATCTTTACTGTCCAGTTTAGAAAGCTGTAATAAGTCATTGACTAAACGAATCATTCGTTCTGTTTCTGTTTGCACTACTTCGATAAATCGCGGAGCGATCGCTTTATCTTGCCAAGCTCCTTCCGCGAGCGTTTCTAAATAACTTTTCATTGTTGTTAACGGCGTGCGCAGTTCGTGCGAAACGTTCGCGACAAATTCTCTCCGTTCGCGGTCGATTTTTTCTTGTTCCGTAATATCGTGCAATACGACAATCAACCCGTTAATAAATCCCGTTTCTTTTTGAATCACAGAAAGCGATGCGCGCAAAATATATAGCTCCTCATCAGTACTAAAATCTAAAATGAGCGAATCCCGTTCCTCTAGCAATGTTTCAAATGTATATTGATCACCGATTCCAAGCACATCGACAATTGAACTCGACAGCACTGTTTCACGTGAAACATTCAAAATGTTCAAAGCGGCATCGTTAATCAGTATGATTCTGCCGCGGCGGTCTGTGGCAATCACCCCGTCTGTCATATGCGTCAACACGGATTCCAGCTTGCGCCGTTCCCCTTCTGTCGTCGCTTGGGCTTCTTGCAACTTTTTCGTCAAATTGTTAAACGTCATCGCCAATTGTCCGATTTCATCATATCCGTAAATTTTTACTTTACGGGAAAAATCTCCCTTTGTCATCGCCAACGCTTGTCTTCGCATGTCGGAAATCGGACGAGTAATCGTACGTGACAAAAGAACCCCTAGTATCGCCGTAATAGCGAGGGCAATCCCTGTTCCCGTCGCTAAAATCGTGTTAATTTGTTTCATTTGTGAGAACACGTTTTCCATCGAGGCGATGATGTAAATAACTCCCTTTATTTCCCCACTCGATTTAATCGGCGTCGAAGAAATATACATACGGTGCCCTGTTTTCGGATCAAGGAGCATTTGATCAACAATTTCTCCGGTCACGAGCGACCGCTTCACATATATCACAGTCGTTCGCTTTCCGACAATGTTTTGCATATAAGGGTTGGAGGTAGCCAACACTTTGCTTTTATTATCGATGACGTAGACCTCGGAAATGTCTTGGGAAACAAAATCATGAAGGAGGGAGCGGATATCTTCTTCCAACGTCGGACTTTTCGAATCTCTTTCTTTATTCATCGCTTGTTCCACGTTATACGCTAATAGTGTCACCCGTTCATTCAGCGAGTTTTTAAAATTTTGCACTAACTCTGTTTCCAGTTTTCTCACAAAATAGACGCCGATGATTTGCATTGCCACAAGAATAAGCAAAACGTATATCGCGACAAATTTAAAGTGAATCGAACGAAACGGACCTACTTTTTTCATATACCTTCGTTACTCCTGTTCTGGGTTGCGCAAATAATATCCGACTCCCCGTCGTGTAACAATCCATGACGGACGCGATGGGTTATCTTCGATTTTTTCGCGAAGCCGGCGCACCGTCACATCTACAGTGCGAACATCACCGTAATAATCGTATCCCCATACTGTTTGCAATAGATGCTCCCTTGTCATCACTTGTCCGATATGCTTCGCCAAATAATGAAGCAATTCAAACTCGCGATGCGTCAATTCAATCGTTTCTCCGCGCTTAGAAACGATATATGCATCGGGACGAATGACAAGAGAACCAATGATAATCTCATTCGTATCGTTCGCTTCTTCTTGGGCAACGGTTTGCGAATGGCGGCGCAAATTCGCTCTCACCCGCGCCAGCAGTTCTCTCGTGCTGAACGGCTTTGTGACATAGTCGTCCGCCCCTAATTCCAACCCAAGCACTTTGTCAATCTCGGAGTCTTTCGCCGTTAACATAATAATCGGCATATCGTATTTTTTCCGGACTTCGCGGCAAACTTCCATTCCATCTTTTTGCGGAAGCATAATATCAAGCAAAATAAGATCAGGCATTACTTCCTCCACTTTTTGCAACGCTTCTTCCCCATCGTAAGCGCAAATCACTTCATATCCTTCTTTTTGCAAATTAAATTGCAAAATATCAGCAATCGGCTTTTCGTCATCAACAACGAGAATTCGTTTTTCCATCTTTCTTCACATCCTTCCTTTGCGATGGAATCGAAATAAGTACACTATTAATTTATCATGTTATTGGAATGAATTCACTCATTACCGTTTGCCATTTAGAGGCGAAACAAAAAGAAAAGCATAGATACATCGCTGCATCTACGCTTTTATTATAATATTTATGCATATTTTACGCATATACGCTGCGAACGACGTTTGTTTGCGAACGGTCTGGACCGACCGAGAAAATCGATAATGGAATGCCCGTTAATTGCGAAATGCGTTCGACATAATGGCGGGCGTTTGCCGGCAGTTCATCCAAGCTTTTAACGCCGGTAATATCTTCTGACCATCCTGGCAGTTCTTCGTAAATCGGCTCACATTCCGCCAACACTTTTAAACTTGCCGGAAATTCTTCGAGCACTTTTCCTTTATAACGATAAGCGACGCAAATTTTTAATGTTTCAATGCCGGTAAGGACATCGATCGAATTTAGCGATAAATCCGTAATGCCGCTAACCCGACGAGCATGGCGAACAACGACGCTGTCGAACCAACCGACACGGCGCGGACGTCCCGTCGTTGTTCCATATTCGCGGCCGACTTCACGGATACGGTCGCCGATTTCATCATGCAATTCGGTTGGAAACGGACCGTCGCCAACACGAGTCGTGTACGCTTTCGCCACTCCGACGACATGTTTGATTTTCGTTGGCCCAACACCGGAACCGATCGTCACACCACCGGCGACTGGATTCGATGAAGTAACAAACGGATACGTTCCTTGGTCAATATCAAGCATTACGCCTTGCGCGCCTTCAAAAAGAACACGGCGCCCTTCATCAAGCGCATTATTTAACACAACGGACGTATCGCAAACATATTTGGCAATTTGCTGCCCATATTCGTAGTATTCATCCAAAATATCTTCTAATTTAAATCCTTCAACACCGTACACTTTTTCAAAAAGGATATTTTTTTCTTGCAAATTACGCGCTAATTTTTCTTCAAACACTTCGCGGTCTAACAAATCGACAATGCGAATGCCGACGCGCGCCGCTTTATCCATATACGCAGGCCCAATGCCTTTTTTTGTCGTGCCGATTTTGTTCGCCCCTTTACGTTCTTCCTCTAATTCGTCCAATTTTAAATGATAAGGTAAAATGACGTGCGCGCGATTGCTGATGCGCAAATTATCGGTTGAAACGCCGCGGTCGTGCAAATGTTTTAACTCCGCCACTAACGCTTTCGGATCGATTACCATTCCGTTTCCGATGACACAAATTTTATCTTTATAAAAAATTCCCGATGGAATTAAATGCAATTTGTATTTCTCCCCGTTAAAAACGATCGTATGTCCCGCGTTGTTTCCCCCTTGATATCTCGCAATCACTTCCGCGTTTTCTGATAGAAAGTCGGTAATTTTTCCTTTTCCTTCATCGCCCCATTGCGTCCCGACAACGACGACTGACGACATGGCGAGCACCTCCATTATACTCGATGTAAACATTGTAAGTGTAACAGTTTTTCAGGGGAAAGTCAATAAAACACGAACATTTATATATATTAATCATTTGTTTATTCGTATTTTTAAAAAATAAGGTGCCGCTCGAAAAGTCGGCACCTGTTTCGTTACGCTCCCGGTGGAATTTGCGCATCATCAAAGCGGCGCTCCAAATTGACAAACTTATTATATTCTTTAATAAACGCGAGCTGCACCGTTCCGACCGGGCCGTTCCGCTGTTTTGCAATAATAATTTCAATAATATTTTTGTTCTCCGAGTCTTTATTGTAATAGTCGTCGCGGTATAAAAACGCGACGATATCGGCATCTTGCTCAATGCTTCCCGATTCGCGAATGTCAGACATCATCGGCCGCTTATCTTGACGCTGCTCGACGCTTCGAGAAAGCTGGGATAGGGCGATCACCGGCACTTCTAATTCACGAGCTAGCGCTTTTAAAGAACGGGAGATTTCCGAAACTTCTTGTTGGCGGTTTTCTCTGTTTCTGCCGCTTCCTTGAATGAGCTGCAAATAGTCGATGACGACCATGCCAAGACCTCTTTCCTGCTTTAAGCGGCGGCATTTGGCGCGGATGTCACTAACGCGGATGCTCGGCGTGTCGTCAATATAAATGCCGGCGTTTGATAAGCTTCCCATCGCCATCGTCAGCTTTCCCCAATCTTCCGGCGTCAGTCTCCCCGTCCGCAAATTTTGCGCGTTAATGTTTCCTTCTGCGCACAACATCCGCATCACGAGCTGCTGAGCGCTCATTTCTAAACTAAAAATTGCGACGTTTTCGTCCGTTTTCGTTGCGACATTTTGCGCGATGTTTAACGCAAACGCCGTTTTTCCGACGGAAGGGCGCGCGGCGACGATAATAAAATCGCTGCGCTGAAATCCCGCTGTCATGCGGTCAAGTTCGGTAAACCCCGTCGGAATCCCCGTCACTTCTCCCTTTCGATTATGAAGCATTTCGATATTATCGTACGTCTGTACGAGCACGTCCTTAATATTTTGAAACGTGCCGGAATGCTTCCGCTGCGAAATTTCCATAATTTTCCTTTCGGCTTCATCTAGCAAAACGTCTACTTCATCTTCCCTTGTATATCCGTCTTGGGCGATGGAAGTAGCGGTGCGAATCAAACGGCGTAAAATCGATTTTTCTTCGACGATGCGCGCGTAATATTCGACGTTTGCCGCCGTCGGCACCGAATCGGCCAGTTCACTTAAATACGAGACACCGCCGACTTCTTCCAATTGCTGCGTATCAGCAAGCTCGGCCGTCACCGTTACTAAATCGACCGGTTCTCCTTTATCAGCAACGCGAAGCATCGCGTGGAAAATTTTTTGATGGGCAGCGCGATAAAAATCTTCCGGAATTAAAATTTCCGAAGCTAACGTCAAGGCGGAAGGATCAAGAAATACAGCGCCTAGCACAGCCTGTTCTGCCTCGATGCTTTGCGGAGGAATTCGTTCCGAAAATAGATCATTCATGTTATTCACCACCTTTTCCCCCGTCTCTTCTTTCATGTCATAAGAAAAATGTGATTATTATGAGGAAAAACGCCCTCATAAAATCACATTTTATTTTCATGTTAGCGATATGACCATTTTATCTTGATTTTTTACTTTTCGGTCACATGCACTTTTAATGTTGCCGTCACTTCCGGATGAAGTTTCACAGGTACATTTGTAAAGCCTAATGAACGAATCGCATCTTCCAGTTCAATTTTCCGTTTGTCGATTTTAATTTGATGTTGCGTTTGCAGAGCTTCGGCGATTTGTTTGCTTGTAATCGATCCGAATAAACGTCCGCCTTCCCCGGCTTTCGCCGTCAGTTGCACCGTTATTTGTTCCAGCTTTTCTTTTAACTGTTTTGCTTTTGCAAGTTCCTCTTCCGCCTGCCGCTGTTCTTTTCGTTTTTGTGCTTCCAATGCTTTTATGTTTGCCGGCGTTGCTTCAATCGCAAGTCCTTGTTTAAAAAGGAAATTGTTCGCGTATCCGTCGGCAACGTTTTTAATTTCTCCTTTTTTTCCTTTTCCTTTTACATCTTTAAGAAAAATTACTTTCATGATTCTTTTCCCCCTTCTAAATAATCATGAATTGCCGCTTGCAGGCGCTGTTCCGCCTCTTCGATCGTGACGTCGGAAAGCTGCGCGGCGGCATTGGTTAAATGGCCGCCTCCTCCTAAGCTTTCCATAATGACTTGAACATTGATATCTCCTAATGAGCGGGCGCTAATGCCTATCGTTTGATCAGCGCGCTTTGAAATGACAAACGAAGCAACGACCCCGCTTAGCGTCAATAGCGTATCAGCCGTTTGCGCAATTAAAACTTGATCGTACGTTTCGTTTGGATCTCCTTTGGCAATCGCGATCCCCCTCGCATCGATGGACGCATTTTCAATGATTTTTGCCCGCTTTACATAATTGGCGATACTTTCTTTGAGCAGCTTTTGTACTAAAATGGTGTCCGCACCTTGGGCGCGCAAATAAGAAGCCGCATCAAACGTCCGCGAACCTGTTCGAAACGTAAAACTTTTTGTATCGACAACGATTCCCGCAAGAAGCGCTGTCGCCTCCAGCATCGCCAGCTTCATGCGTTCCGGCTGATATTCTAACAGTTCTGTCACAAGTTCAGAAGTGGAGGACGCATATGGTTCCATATAAACAAGAATCGGGTTCTCCACAAATTCTTCGCCGCGGCGGTGATGATCAATCACAACAATATGATCGGTGCGGTATAGTAACTTTTCTTCTATTACTAATGAAGGGCGATGCGTATCAACGATAATAAGCAACGTATCATCTGTAATCAACTCCAGCCCTTGCTCCGGCTTAATAAACCTTGACCATAGCTCCGAATGCTTTTTCAATTCCTCAATCAAACGTTGCGCTCCAGAATCTGTCCGTTCCGCATCAATGACGATAAACCCTTCTTTTTGATTCAATTGTACCACTTTTAAAATTCCGATCGCCGCTCCAAGCGCGTCCATATCCGGATATTTATGTCCCATAATCAGCACTTTGTCGCTTTCCGCGATCAATTCCCTAAGCGCGTGAGAAATAACGCGGGCGCGGACTCTTGTGCGCTTTTCCATCGGATTCGTCTTTCCGCCATAAAATTTCACTTTTCCGTTGCCTTGCTTAATGGCGACTTGGTCGCCGCCGCGGCCCAGCGCTAAATCTAAGCTGGACTGCGCCAGCGCCCCCAATTCTGGAAGAGAAGAAACGCCGGCGCCGATCCCAATGCTTAGCGTTAACTGAACATTATATTTCATTGTCTGTTCGCGAACTTCGTCCAAAATCGAAAATTTGCTTTTTTCCAATTGCTCAAGAATGTGCTCATTCAAGACGGCGATAAACCGATCGGACGACGTCCGCTTTAAAAATATTCCGTAATCATGCGCCCATTTGTTCAAAATCGACGTCACATGACTGTTCATCTGGCTTTTTGCCTGGTCATCCATTCCTTGTGTAATCTCGTCATAATTATCAAGAAAAATAACCGCCAACACTAACCGTTCTGCCTCATATTGCTTTTGCAATTCTATTTGTTCCGTCACATCAAAAAAGTAAAGAAGCCTTTCTTCGCGTCTTATAATGACTTTAAAAAGCCTTTCGCGAATGTTGATGATTTTTTCGGTTGTTTGCTCCTGCTTTATTAAAGGGATTAACGAATCGGCAAGATCGTATAGCGATCGGCCTACGAGCGTCTGTTCGCCAAAGCAAGAAGCTAAAAACTGATTCGCCCATTCGACCTCATATTCATCGTTAATAAGCATAATGCCAATGGGCATTTCCATCAATGCTTCTTCACCGACTTTTTTAATTCGATATGACAAGTTGGAAATGTATTGTTCAAGTTCTGCATATAACGACCGCTGTGACTTTATAACGTAATAAAGCACAAAACCAAGGAGCAAAAAGCTAACTATCCCTAATATCCATTGAAAATAAAGCAAAAGTGCCGCAAAAACAGCCGACAGGACAATAAAAGCGTATAAGGGATAGCGGTGCGCTTTCCTTTCATAAAAATGAGACATCCAAGTCAGCTCCTACATCGAAATAATCCAATAAAATAATCTACTTTATTGCGATGATCATATGCGTTTTCGCAACTCAAGCCCTAAATCAATTATACCTAATATCGCGATAAGATAAAGTAGAAAAGGAAGGAACAAGCATAGTATCGTGCCACCGATGACAACGCCTTTCGACACATTTTTTCTATCAGCAACATAATGTAAAAAGGAAAAGCCTTGAACGATAAACAGCAGCTGTAATAAATAATATATGTTGAAAACGGCGAGATAGGCAAACGTTCCTTTTTCCAATGGAAAGAATGAAACAATGAGCATAAGCAAATAGTACCATAATAAGCTTTTTGGCAACGTAAAATCACGAAACGGCGGCCATGCGCCGATCGGCAGCTTTAATCGTTTTAAAACTGGCACAGATACAGCGATCGTTACATATGCGAGCAAAAAAGCGGCAAGAACAAACAACGTCGGAGTTATATACTTGACAAGTTCCAATCCTTGTTCAAGTTGTTCCTGCAATTGCTTCGGCGGCTCTTGCCCCATTCCTTTCATGATTTGCATCGCTGTTTGAAAAAAATCGCGAAGCGCCGAAAATGATTCTTGAATAATGTCCATTTCAAAAAATTTTATAGAAATGATGTAATCGATGATCATGTTAATCAGAAATACGAACGCGCTGGCTAATAAAATGACATAACGGCTTTTATTTTTTCTAAGCAACGCCCCAACGGTAATCCCTGCCGTGCCGAACATCAACGCGACAGGCAAAGAAAACATCGAACCGACCAGCATCGAAACAATAAGCGAAGCAACAAGCAAAAGAAGCGCGTATGTATAACCGTGCCTCATCGTAAAAATGATAAACGGCAGCGGCAAAAAAAATGTAGCAATCATACCTAATAATGGTACATATAAGGAAACTAAAAACAAAACGGCAAACAGCGCAAGCTGAACCGCCGCCTCCGTAATCATGCGCGCCCCACTCAATTTTCCAGCCTCCTTTTTTACACGATCACACACTTAAGGAAAAGGCAACATATATAGAAAAAGCAGTAAGGGTTTCCCCCTTACTGCTTTTCTATTTTATTCATCTGCTACGTATGGCAATAACGCCATTTGACGAGCGCGTTTAATCGCAACCGTCAATTTGCGTTGATATTTCGCGCTTGTGCCGGTAACACGGCGAGGCAAAATTTTGCCGCGCTCGGAAATAAATTTTTTCAGCAAATCGACATCTTTATAGTCGATATGCGTAATTCCGTTCGCTGTAAAATAGCATACTTTCCGACGTTTTGCGCGTCCGCCTTTACGTCCTGCCATCATGTATCCTCCTTTCCTCGTCGTCTCCCCGATCAAGGCGCTTTCTACTTTTTGATTAAAACGGCAAATCATCGTCTGAAATATCAATCGGTTGTCCGTCGTTGGCAAAAGGATCTTCATCTATGCGACTAAAATCATTTTCGTTTGTGTTGCGATGGTTCTGATTTTGTCCAAATGGGAATGGCTCCCCATAATAGCCGCCTGCTGTCATGCCGCGCTGTTCTGTGCTACTTTTCGGCTCAAGAAACTGGACGCTATCAGCAACCACTTCCGTCACATACACACGTCTGCCATCTTGACCTTCATAGCTGCGAGTTTGCAAACGACCGTCTACTCCGGCTAAACTTCCCTTTTTCAAGAAATTCGCGACATTTTCCGCTTGACGTCGCCAAACGACGCAGTTAATAAAATCCGCTTCCCGTTCACCTTGCTGGTTTGTAAACGGGCGATTGACAGCGAGCGTAAACGTAGCAACAGCCACCCCACTTGGAGTATAGCGTAATTCCGGGTCTCTCGTTAACCTTCCAACAAGAATTACGCGATTAATCATCAGAACCACCTCTTAATTTTAAAAAAAATTATTTTTCTTCTCTTACGACAATATGACGGATAATATCATCGCTGATTCGCGCTAAACGGTCGAATTCTTGCACCGCTTTTGGTTCGGACACCACATTAATAATCATGTAGTAACCATCGCGGTATTTTTTAATCTCATACGCTAAGCGACGTTTTCCCCAATCTGTCACATTTGTAATTTCCGCGCCATTTTCTTTTAAAATATTATTGAAACGATCCACTAATGCTTGTCTCGCTTCATCGTCTAAATTTGGGCGGATGATGTACATAATTTCGTATTTTCTCACGTTCGTTCACCTCCTTTTGGTCTAAGCGGCCCTTTCGATAAGGGCAAGGAGTAAAACAATTACTCACGTTCTTTGATTATATCACGACAAAAAACGATAAGCAATATTAAACATTAAAGCGGAAATAAATAATATCGCCATCCTGCACTTCGTAATCTTTTCCCTCTAACCGAATTTTTCCTGCCTCGCGCGCTGCCGCCATCGATCCAGCCGCGACTAAATCCTCGTAGGAAACCGTTTCCGCGCGAATAAATCCCCGTTCAAAATCCGAGTGAATAATTCCCGCGCACTCTGGCGCTTTCATCCCTCGACGGAACGTCCACGCGCGCACTTCTTGTTCTCCTGCGGTGAAGAATGTCGCCAATCCGAGCAAGTTATAGGACGCGCGAATTAATTGGTCTAACCCCGATTGTTCAATACCAAGTTCTTGTAAAAACAGCTCTTTTTCCTCATCATCCAATTGCGCGATCTCTTCCTCAATTTTGGCGCAAACAACGATCACCTCGGCATTATCGCTTTGCGCGAATTCACGGACTTGTTTAACAAACGGGTTAGCATCTGGATCGGCGACATCTTCTTCGCCAACGTTCGCGACATACAACATCGGCTTAATCGTTAATAGGTGAAGCTGCTTGACCACCTTCATTTCCTCTTCTGTAAAGGAAAGCGTGCGCGCCGGTTTTCCTGCCTCAAATGTTTCTTTTAGGCGCGTGAGAATGTCGTATTCAAAAACGGCGTCTTTATCTTTTTGTTTCGCGATTTTGCCAACGCGGTCTATACGTTTATCGACCGTTTCTAAGTCGGCGAAAACAAGCTCTAAATTAATCGTTTCTATATCGGCAAGCGGATCGACTTTTCCCGCCACATGAGTGATATTTTCATCCGTAAAACAACGGACAACTTGGCAAATCGCGTCCACTTGGCGAATGTGCGACAAAAATTTATTGCCAAGCCCTTCGCCTTTGCTCGCTCCTTTGACGATGCCGGCGATATCGGTAAATTCGAACACGGTCGGTACTGTACGTTTTGGCTTGAACATTTCTGTCAACACTTTCAACCGTTCATCTGGCACTTCAACAATGCCGACATTCGGCTCAATCGTACAGAAAGGATAGTTGGCGGACTCTGCCCCCGCTTTTGTAATCGCATTAAACAGCGTCGATTTTCCGACGTTTGGCAAACCGACAATTCCTGCTGTTAATCCCATCGTTTCCACTCCTCTTTTTCATTCGCATGGTAACCCAGAAAATCATATATAAAAAAGAAAACGGCAAAAAGCGATTTTAAAGTTCAATGGACTGAACGCAAAATTTTATCACAATAATTAGGAATTGATCTTCCGTTCACGTCTTTCCTCATTATAGTGAGTACAAAAGAAAATGACAAGCGCCTTCATGCGCTAGTCATTTTCCACTTTTTCAATATTGACTAAACAATCGTATAAAGTGCTGCCGCGCCCGTTATCTGATTCGCGGTCCGATGTTAACACATTGACTGCGCCGCCAAATTTCGCCCATTGTCCTTCATCGATATTGATCGTTTTTGGATGGGCTTTGGCAAGGATTTTTACCGTTCCAATCAATTCGCCGCGATCGTTAAACACTCTCGCTTTATCTCCCTCCGCCAATCCTTTCTCTTCGGCAACATCTTTTGATACTTCAATTTTAAGCGATTGAATCGATTCGACGAGATGGTAATGCTGCGAGTGATTGGAACGAAGCGGATGAATCGTCAACAAACGATACGGATATTTTTTCGCTAATAGCGGATTGACGATTTCCGACTCGGTCGGATACATCATTTGCAGTTTGCCGTTCATTCCCTTTTGCTGCGCCAGCGCGGAAGTAAACTCATATTTGCCGCTTGGCGTTTGGAAACGGTAATCGCTCCATGGAACGGGCTGAACCGGAAGAAGCAGATGCTTTTCTTTTTTCAGCCGTTCGAGCGTAATCCCGTATCGTTCCAACGGCTTTAACCCCATTTTTAAAAATTCTTCCCTTGTATAAGCGAAATCAGCGGCAAAGCCAAGCCGCTTCGCCAGTTCCGTCCAAATCCAAAGGTCAGGTTTTGCCTCACCCGGCGGCTCGACGAGCTTCGGCCCATAATTAACATAAGCGTGATACATGGAAGAGTAATAAACATCTTCTTCTTCAAACACGGTCGTTACTGGCAATACGTAATCAGCAAGCGCAGCGGTATCAGTCATAAACTGTTCAAATACAACGACCGTATCCACGGACTGAAACGCCTTTTTCACCAAGTTCGTGTTCGGCACTTGTGTCAGCGGATTGCCGCATGTGACGATGATCATTTTAATATCAGGATTTACCGCCTGCAAAATACTTTCCGCCTGCTTCATCATCGTGAACGTGCGGGACGCTGTTTTTCGTTCTGGAAGCGCGAGCGCGGCAATATCAAAACATTGCCCGACTTGCAAATTGCCGAAATTCGCCCCGCCTCCCGGAATGCCGACATTGCCGCTTATCGCTACAAGCGCGTCAATCCAGCGGATCGTATTGCCGCCATTGGCGTAACGCTGCATGCCAAGCCCCAAATACGTCGCAGTCGGGCGGTTTCCGTAAATGACGGCTAACTCTGTCATCACGCCGCGGTCTACTTCGGTAAGCCGCTCAATTTTTTCCATCGTTACGTTTTCCAGCATCGCTTCGACATCGGCAAACCCAACGGTATGATGCGCAATAAACGCGCGGTCTTCTAAGCCTAGGCGCAGCATTTCCTTAATAATTCCCATCGCTAAAAACGCGTCCATCCCCGGTTTGACGGATACGTACATATCGGCGATTTGCGCCGTTTGCTGGAACAGCGGATCAATGACGATAATTTTTGTCCCCCGTTTTTTAGCGGCAAGAAGATGCTGAAACAAATGCATATTTGTTCGGGCCACATTTCGCCCCCAAATGACAACGTGGCGGCTGTTTTGAATATCTTCCGGAGCGTGGCTATAAGAATTGCCGAAATCCCACGTTTGCGCCTCGATGCCGGATCCCCAGCATAAGCTCCCCGTCAATTCTGTCACACCGCCATAACAATTAAAAAACCGCTTGTCTAAATTTTTTAACAGCCCGTTATTTGCGTAATCGTGGCTATGCAGGACAGCGGTTGTTCCATAGCGGTCTTTTATTTCCTTCAGTTTATCCGCCACTTCATCGAGCGCCTGCTCCCATGAAATTCGGGTAAACTGACCATTCACCTTTTTCAACGGATACAAAAGGCGTTCGCTCGAATTTGTCCGCTCTTTAAGCATGCGGCCGCGGGCGCAAATCTTCCCCTGCGTAATCGGATGTGTTTCGTCCCCGTCGACTTTTGCCACTTTTCCGTCTTGAACGGTTACTTTTAACCCGCACACATCCCAACAATTTAACGGGCACGATGTGACATGTATTTCTTCCATAACTCTCCTCTCCTTTTTCGCTACAGAAAGAGCATGAGGTCGTTATTCCTCATGCTTGACTAACACTTTTTTCATCTTTCTCACAAATTCCTTCCGCGGCAGCAGCACGCTATGGGCGCATCCTTCGCATTTAATGCGGATATCGGCGCCCAAACGGATCACTTTCCATCGGTTCGTGCCGCACGGATGCGGCTTTTTCATCTCGACGATATCATACAATCCAAATTCTTTATCCATTCGCTCACCCCCACCTTTTGCTTAGGCGTTATTCGCTTGCGAAGCTGGTTCATTTTCCTGGCCTTGACGATTATACAAAACAAGGCGTGGAAATGGAATTTCGATTCCTTTTTCATCTAAATGCATTTTTACTTCTTTGCGAATTGCCCTTGCAATCGAAATATGGCGCATCGGTTTTGTTTCGCAAATAATGCGCATCACTACTTCAGAACTAGCCAAATTTTGCACGCCTAACAATTCAGGTGGAGCAACCATATCTTCGTATTTTTCCGGTAACTGCGGCAGAAGTTCGCGGATCGCTTCCTCCGCCTTCTCGATATCTTCTTCATAAGCGATGCTGACATCGACCACTGCAATACTATTATTTAAGGAATAATTCGTCACTTGCGTAATGCTTCCATTTGGCAAAATATGAACTTCCCCTGTCCAGCTTTTAATTTTCGTTACCCTTAAACCAATCGCCTCAACATATCCTTCGAAATTGCCTATTCGCACGTAATCTCCAACAGCGAACTGGTCTTCAAAAATAATAAAGAATCCAGTAATGACATCTTTCACTAAACTTTGCGCGCCAAAACCAACAGCAAGTCCGACAATTCCGGCGCCCGCCAAAATCGCTTTTACTTCCACGCCAAACGTATCTAAAATCATAATCAGCGCAATAAAATATAATGCGTACGTGATCACATTATCAAGCAGCCTTGCCAATGTCGCTTCCCGCCGTTCCGAAATGCGGATCGGCGCCTTTTGCCGCATTTTAAAAACATTATGGACAGCAATTTTTAAAATTTTTGTAAGAATAGAACATAACACTAAAATAATGATGATTTTAAGCGCTCCCGCCCCTAATTTCACCCAAAACTCTTCGTTAGTGGTGAATCCGAACAAACGGTCCAAAATCTTCTTCACTGTATCCAATATTGTTCACACCTCTACATCGTTTTGCACTTTCATCCCTTTTATTTTAGCAAGATCGTCAATCAATTTGTAGTAATAAACAAAATAAGACCGCTAATGTATATCATTTTCGTATTTTCCGTATACTGTTAATACTTGAAGAGAAAATTTAGGAGTGGAGTATGATGAGTATATCATCTATTTTTTTCTCGTCAAAAGATGAGAGAGAGCATATTTTTCATGATGAGCAAGGAGCTTCTTCGTTAATAGCGCTGCGGCTTGTTTCGCTGCTTCCTTTTCCTTTGTCGCAGCCTGCCGCCATCGTTTGCATCGGAACAGACCGTTCGACAGGAGATTCGCTTGGACCGCTTGTTGGCACTATGTTAAAAGAAAAACATCTTTCTCATTTTCATGTATATGGAACATTAGAAGAGCCAATCCACGCTGTAAACCTAGAAGAAAAAATCACCGCGATTCGCACTATTCATCATAACGCATTGATGATCGCCATTGATGCCTGCTTAGGAAGGCTCAAAAGCGTCGGCGCTATTACAATTGCGAAAGGACCGGTGCGGCCGGGCGCCGGAGTGAATAAACAGCTTCCTCCCGTTGGCGATTTTCATATTACCGGAGTAGTAAATGTTAGCGGATTTATGGAATTTTTCGTTTTGCAAAATACCCGCCTCCATCTTGTCATGAACATGGCAAAAGCGATCGCAAACGGCATCGATGAAGCAGATCGACAGTTAAGCCGAAAAAGATATATGGAAAATACATCCATTTTCAAAAAACGCCACCAGCCGTTCTAATTAGCAAAAATCCCCCTCCTTGTTTCGATGAACAAAAAGAAGGGGATTTGTTTTCAAAAAAAATAAAGAACGGAAACGGCCAAAGCAGTTACAATAATGCTAGGCAGCAAATTCGCTACACGTATATTCGTGACACCAATCATGTTTAAACCAATCGCAATAATTAAAATTCCCCCCGTTGCGGTCGATTCGGCAATAAACGAATCGACAATTTCTTTTGGTACCCATCGCTCAATTTGCGTAGCAAGCAGCGCGATCCCCCCTTCATACATCATGACGGGAACCGCCGAAAAAATAACGCCAATACCGAGGGTCGTCGTCAAAATAATGCTCGTGAAGCCGTCCAAAATCGATTTCGTGTACAAAACGCGATGATCGCCGCGCAATCCGCTGTCAAGCGCGCCGACAATCGCCATGGCGCCAATGACAAACAATAATGTAGCGCTGACGAACCCTTTTGCAATATTCCTTTGCTTGTTTCCTCCCATTTTTTTCTCGATCCATTCTCCCAGTTGATTTAACTTGCGATCCCAATCCCATATTTCTCCTAACACTCCACCAAGAACAAGACTAAAAATGACAATGAGAAATTGTTCGCTTTTCATCCCCATTTGAATCCCAAGCAGCGCTACGGCAAGTCCGATTCCGCCCATGACCGTTTCCTTTACCCGCTCGGGAATATGATCAAATAATTTTCCTAACAACGATCCGATCACGATACAAATCCCATTTACAATCGTCCCTAATAGCACCATGATGTGTTTCCCCCTATCATGCCACAAAAAAATAAACCACCAAATATGATGGTTCGCTTATTCATCAAATCGCACATTCAATAATTCTAATATTCTTTCTAAATCTTCGGAAGAGAAAAATTCAATCTCGATTTTCCCTTTTTTTCGAGTTTGTTTAATCGTCACATTCGTTCCGAGTTTTTCCCTTAACAATGATTCGCTTTCCTTCAAAAAAACGCTTTTTTCCATCGGTTTTCGCTTTGGTGTTTCACGTGAAACATTTTTGTTCATTTCCTGAATGAGTTTCTCTAGCTGGCGAACGTTTAACTGTTCGCGAATAATACGGTCAACAACGAATTTCATCTTATGTTTGTGCTTCAGCCCTAACAGCGCACGCCCATGCCCCATCGAAATCGTTCCATCTACAATCAGTTTTTGTATATCCTTTGGCAACGATAATAAACGAAGGTGGTTGGCGATATGGGGGCGGCTTTTCCCGACGCGGCTGGCAATTTCCTCTTGCGTAAGCTGCAATTGATCTATTAGCGTTTTATACGCCATTGCTTCTTCGATCGGATTCAAATCTTCACGCTGCAAATTTTCCAACAGAGCGAATTCCATCATCTGTTGATCCGTTAATTCCCGGACGACGACCGGAACGGTTTCTAAATTTGCTTCTTTTGCGGCGCGATAACGCCGTTCCCCGACGACAATCTCAAACCCTTTTATACTTTTCCGCACAATGAGCGGCTGCAAAATCCCGTGCTGCAAAATCGACTGTTTCAATTCTTCAATCGCTTCTTGATGAAACGTTTTCCGCGGCTGATAAGGGTTTGGGTGAAGCTGGCGAATATCCACTTCTTTTATCGTCTCTTCTTCCTTTAACGTTAAATGAGAAAACAGCGCATCGATCCCTTTGCCAAGTCCTTTAGCCACGCTCTAACACCTCCTTTGCTAATTCTAAGTATACTTCCGCGCCCCGCGATTTTACGTCGTACAAAATAATCGGCTTTCCATGGCTTGGCGCTTCGCTTAACCGGACATTTCGCGGAATAATCGTGTTATATACTTTTTCGCGAAAATATTTTTTTACTTCTTCAATCACTTGAATCCCTAAATTCGTGCGGGCATCCAGCATTGTTAGCAAAACGCCTTCAAGCCGCAACTCGTTATTTAGATGTTTTTGTACAAGCCGAATCGTATTTAATAGCTGACTAAGCCCTTCGAGCGCATAATATTCGCATTGCACGGGAATAAGGACAGAACTGGCCGCCGTTAACGCGTTTAGCGTTAATAGCCCTAACGAAGGAGGACAATCGATAATAATAAAGTCGTATGTTTCCCTAAGCGGATCAAGCGCATTTTTTAAGCGGATTTCGCGGGAAATGACCGATACGAGTTCAATTTCCGCCCCCGCTAACTGGATGGTTGCTGGGATAATATGTAGATTTTCAATATTGGTTGGTCTTATCACATCTTTCGCTTTTAAATCTCCGATCAGAACGTTATAAATGCACTCATCGACGTCCCCTTTTTCAATTCCGATCCCACTTGTCGCGTTTCCTTGCGGATCGGCGTCAACAAGCAGTACTTTTTTTCCAATATGCGCTAAACAAGCCGCTAAATTAACCGCCGTTGTCGTCTTTCCGACTCCGCCTTTTTGATTTGCAATCGCAATTACTTTGCCCACGATGCCACCTACCTCTAATTGGTACTCATATGTTTATTTTAACATGAAACAAATGAAATCGGCTTGTTTTCTATGCACGTAAAGAAAAAAGGATCAAGTCGTAATTATTGCATAAAAATCCACTCTCGATCCAATTTGATCACTGGAAAACTAAATCGCATTTGCTATTTCCTAATACAGGAGTCTTCATCGAAAAAAGCGGACCTTGAACATTGGTTACGACATAAACGCAGAAAGAAAAAACCCCATCAAAGGCAACTTGATGAGGTAAAACATTTTTGGATCCATTTATTTTTTCGGAATGCGAATCGTAATTTGATAATAGTCTTCAAATTCTTCTTCTTCGGAATCAACCGCTACGCCGCTGTTTGCCACCATCGTGAGCGACTGCCGGATCGTGTTGACGGCGATGCGCATGTCTTTACTAAGCGCTTTTCGTTTTGGCTTCGGTTTTCGATTCATCGATTCGAGCAGTTTTAATACGCGATCTTCCGTTTGTTTGACGTTTAATTGTTTTTCAATAATTTCTCGCAGCAATTTTAATTGTTTTTCTTTATCTTTTAAGACGATTAATGCGCGTGCATGACGCTCCGTAATGGTTCGCTGCAAAAGCGCTTCCTGCACTTCTTGCGGCAGCTTTAATAGGCGCAATTTATTTGCGATCGTCGATTGCCCTTTTCCGATCCGTTGCGCCAATGCCTCTTGTGTCAAATTATGCAGTTCCAGCAACTTCGCGTATGCCATCGCTTCCTCAATCGGCGTCAATTCTTCCCGCTGCAAATTTTCAATTAATGCTACCGAGGCGGTTTCTTTGTCGTTTAAATTTTTGACAATCGCTGGAATTTCCGACCAACCGAGCTTTTGAACGGCGCGCCATCTTCGTTCTCCCGCAATAATTTCAAACTTTCCATCCTCGCATTCGCGGACAACAATCGGCTGGATAATGCCATGCGTATGGATCGTTAACGCTAGTTCCTCAATTTTTTCCTCGTCAAAAATCGTCCGCGGTTGGAAACGGTTCGGAATAATTTTAGAAACCGGAATTTTTTTTATTTCTTCTTTTTCTCGTTTTCCCATTCCTTCCTGTTCCTTTTCGCCAAAGCTAAAGAAGCGAGAGAAAGGATGTTTCATTCCCCTACACCACCTTTAAAAACTCTCCCCTAATGTAAAAAGCTCATTCAATCGGTTGCTTATTCGGCATTCCCGGTTTGCGAGGATATTTGTTTGGCGTGTTTCGCACTTTCCGGATGAAAATAATCGTTCGTTCGCTTTGCTCGATCGGCAACGTAAACCGCTCGATGGCGGAAATTTCTCCGCCAAGCACGTGAATCGCTTTTTTGCCTTGATCCAATTCTTCTTGTGCCGAAGCGGCTTTCATGGCGATAAAGGTGCCGTTTGCTTTGACAAGTGGAAGACATAGTTCGCTTAATACGGGCATGCGCGCCACTGCCCTTGCGATGACGACATCAAAGGATTCGCGGAATTCTTTGTTTCTCCCAAACGTTTCAGCGCGATCGTGATAAAACGCGACATCAGTCAATCCTAACTCAGCAGCCAAATGCTGGAGAAAGTTGATGCGCTTTTGCAACGAATCGACAATCGATAATCGCAAATGCGGAAAGCAAATTTTTAACGGAACGCTTGGAAACCCCGCGCCCGCGCCTACGTCGCAAAGCGACAAAGATCGGGAAAAATCATAGTAAAAAGCCGGAGAAATGGAATCAAAAAAATGCTTTAAATATACGCTGGGCTTATCCGTGATCGCAGTTAAATTCATCTTTTCGTTCCATTCGATGAGCAACTCATAATACCGTTCAAATTGTGCCAATGCTTGAGAAGAAAGCGAAACGCCTTTCTCCTCAAGCATAGCCCGAAACTGTGCTGTATCCATATGTCAATCCTTTCCTTTATTTTATTCATTCGACACGCGCGCGATTCTTCCTTGTTCCAAATACACTAATAATATCGAAATATCAGCAGGATTTACTCCAGAAATGCGCGAAGCTTGTGCAATCGACAATGGCCGCACTTGTTTTAGTTTTTGCCGCGCTTCTGTTGCCAAGCCGTGAATGGCGTCATAATCGATATCTTCCGGAATCTTTTTATTTTCCATTTTTTTGAGGCGTTCGACTTGCTGCAACGATTTTTGAATATATCCTTCGTATTTAATTTGGATTTCCACTTGTTCCGCCACTTCCGGCGAAATCTCTTCTTCAGCTGGAGCAAGCTGTTTAATATGTTCATATGTCATTTCCGGGCGCCGCAATAAATCAGCAGCGCGAATGCCGTCTTTTAACTCGCTGCCGCCTGCGTTGCGAATCACTTCTTGCACTTCCGGAGTTGGTTTAATGATATAAGTTTGAAGCCGTTTTTTCTCTCTTTCGATCGCTTCCTTTTTCGCCAAAAACTTTTGATAACGTTCTTCAGAAATTAATCCGATTTTATATCCAAGCTCTGTTAGACGCAAATCGGCATTGTCATGACGAAGCAATAGGCGATATTCGGCACGGGATGTCAACAATCGATACGGTTCGTTCGTGCCTTTTGTGACAAGGTCGTCAATCAACACGCCAATATACGCATCGGAACGGCTTAAAATAATCTCTTCTTTTCCAAGCGCCCGGTGCGCCGCGTTGATCCCCGCCATAATTCCTTGTCCTGCCGCTTCCTCATACCCGGACGTTCCGTTAATTTGCCCAGCTGTGTACAAATTTTTCACCAGCTTTGTTTCCAGCGTCGGCCATAGTTGCGTTGGCACGATCGCATCGTATTCAATCGCATAGCCCGCCCGCATTAACTGCGCCTTTTCCAGGCCAGGAATCGTCGCTAACAACTGCCGCTGAATATGTTCCGGCAAGCTTGTCGACAATCCTTGCACATATACTTCTTCCGTTTCGCGCCCTTCCGGTTCTAAAAAGATTTGATGGCGCGGTTTATCGTGGAAACGGACGATTTTATCTTCAATCGATGGACAATAGCGCGGGCCTGTCCCTTTGATCATCCCGGAATACATTGGCGATAAATGCAAATTTTCATCAATGATGCGATGCGTCTCCGGCGTCGTATACGTGAGCCAGCACGGCAATTGGTCGGTAATATATTCCGTCGTTTCATAGGAAAACGCCCGCGGCACATCGTCCCCTGGCTGAATTTCCGTTTTGCTATAGTCAATCGTGCGGCTGTTGACGCGCGGAGGCGTTCCTGTTTTAAAGCGGACAAGCTTAAACCCGAGCTCTTCTAAATGCTCGGACAATTTAATCGACGGTTGCTGATTGTTCGGTCCGCTTGAATATTTAATGTCGCCGATAATAATTTCGCCGCGCAAAAACGTTCCTGTTGTAATCACGACCGTTTTTGCGTAATAATGCGCTCCCGTATGGGTAATAACGCCTTTGCATACGCCGTTC
>k87-1086550_pt1 | contig 28267 bp, 29 predicted proteins | sample MGYA00084031_6733416 | MGnify analysis MGYA00084031
CGCCGCACAGCCGGTGAAGGGCGGGGAAGAGGTTGCGACGAGTCGTGATTGTTACCGATGCCGACTGCAAGGCGCTGGAAGCCGTAGAACAGGCCAGCAAGAATCTGGGCCTGCGGTGCATCTCGCTTACAGGCTGCCGCCACCCCGGCGATGCGCGATGGACTCCAGCCGAAGTCGAAGAGCTGATTCTGAGCACTCCTCACGACCCGGTGGTCGTCCTGGTGGATGATGAGGGAAGGCCAGGAGAAGGCTGGGGCGAGCGTGTGATTCGACACTTAGCCACGTCGCCGAAGGTGAAGGTAATGGGAGTTGTGGCCGTGGCCTCGGATATGACCGGTGGCCGAGGAGCTGCTGTGGCGGCCTCAATCGATGCGCGGGGGGAGCGCACGCCTAGCGGCGTGAACAAAGAGGGAGCGGTGGAGCGGTCTTGCGAGCGCCGGGTCTACGGCGATACGGTTGAAAACCTGGACGAGCTGGGCATTCCTGTGGTCATCGGAATCGGCGACCCCGGGAAGATGAACTTTGCCGACGACGCCAAAAGCGGCGCACCGATCACGACGAAAGCGCTGGCCGAGATCCTTCACGCCTATACCCTTGGCTGAACCCGGCGCCTGCCGCCCCGCGCTTTCGCGCCCCGTTCTTCAGCCTTCTCCCGATAAGCGAGATAAAGAGCAAAGACGATGGCGCCCACTGCAGCGAGCATCACAGGAGCGCTGAGTCCCCCTCCGACGTGTCCATCGTCGGCGCCAAAGTGCGCCGAGGCGACGGGAGGGAAGATGGCGATGGCAGCGAGCAGGATGGCCACGAGTGCACCGAAGCGGTTGCCCATGATCTGCATTGACCGCACAGAAGCCGAACCTCCCTTCTTGCGCCGCTCGGAGATCACTGAGCGAGCATCTCGGGCGGGATGCCGTGGCGAATGTTGCGCACGTACCGCACCAGAATCCATCGCTCCTCCTCGGTGAGGACATCGCCCCAGCCCGTCATGGCTGTGCCGGGAATCCCGTGGGTCAGCCACCAGAAGATATCCCCGTCGGTGTGATCGTCCACGTGAGGAGCGGACAGGTCCGCGGGGCGCGGGTTCAAAGCGGCCGCGGCGGGACCGTCCCCATAGCCGTACTCGCCGTGGCAGACGGCACAGTGCGCTTGGAAGAGGGGCGCGCCGCGAGCGATGGTCTCGGCAGTGTAAGGGACAGGGTTCTCCCAATAAGTGGTGGGATAAGCGTTGATCAACGACAGGCTCAGCACTTGATAAAGGCCGAGGGCGGCCACTCCGACCCCGAAGGGCTTCGCCCACTCAGCGAGCACGCCTCGGTGGGCCCCCACGACGGCCACCACGGCGAGAACCAGAACCACGAAACCCAGGGACAAAGGCAGGCGGGCTTCAGGCACGCTCCACGGCGCCCCAAGGTCAAACCGGCGCACGCGCCCTTGATCCAACGCGCCGGACGCGGCCTCGAAGGGGATCACCGCCACGTAAGTCTCCCCGTCCGCCGGAGTCACCTCGATTCGGGCTTGCCAAGCGCCCGCCATCGAGATGATACCGTCAGCAGCGAAGTACCCGGGGGAGACCGGCTGCGCCTTGAGGCGGGACAACCCCATCTCGTGGTCGAGCATCTCGAGCTGAATGAAGACTGAGGGCGTCCCGACCGGCGTCCCGTCATCGAGGCTGAGAAAGATGCCGATCTCCACCTCCCCGCTGGTGGGAGCGGAAGAGGCCATGTCAAGAACCACTTCGTAGGGACCTGCCCGCCCCTTCCACGAGCCGTGCGCCACGTAACCCGGTTTGTCGGCCGGCGGCAGCGTGGTCAAAGTCCCTGCCGCAGCGAGGACTCCCACCAGGAGGAGCGCCTCTCCAGTCAACGCGGCGCGCAGCAGCCGGAACGTGCGGGCGATCGCCGTCTGACCGCTGCGGCCGTGCGGGGAGCGGCTTGTCACGCGCGGGGTGAGCCGGTCCGCGCGCGCTCCGCGCAGGTGCCTTTCCAGGCGGGGAATGAGCACCATCATGTTGAGGGCCGCGATGCTAAGGACGGCAGCGAAGAGTGCGAGTTTGCGCACCAGGGTGCGCCCGTAGGGCGTGATGGCGAGCGAGTTCACGTCGTAAACAAAGAAATAGCTGGATATGATCCCCGTCGCCGCGACACAGATCGCTGCAAAGACCGCCGCCAGGGAGAAGCGGCGCAAAGCAGTGCACACGGCCGGAGCATAAACCGATTCCCTTTGCAGGAGGTCGCGCCACGGCAGCAGAGCGAGGTAAATGACGCCGCCGCCCCATACGACGCCGGCCAAGGTGTGCACCACGTCGATCGCGACGGGCGTCAGGCCCTCCCGCGCCGACGCGTGACTCGTCGCACTGATCGCGGCCGCCAAAGCGAAGCCCAGGAGAACGATTCCGCCCAGAAGAATCCGCCTCACGGGGGCGTAGGAGCGGGCGGCGTGCGAGGTCGCGAGAAAACAGAGAAGCGCAAAGATTGGAGCCAGGCCCGCTTTGAACACACTGGCCTGCCCGTAGCGGGTGCGCCGGAGGAAGGCCAGGAGCATCTCGGAATCGGAAAGATCGACGACCGCAGAGGCTGCTCGCAAAGCGTCGGCGGCGGCCGAGCAGGAGAAGAGGAGGGAACCGGCGAGGACTGCCAGCCTCACCCGCCGCAGGAGACGATCCGCGGCGCGCCGGCGGAACGGCGCGCTCTCCAGGGCGCCCGCCGGCGCGCCTTGGGACCAGACGAGCCACCAAAAGAAGGGGCCGCCCAACAGAAGCGCCAAGGCGACGAAGTGTATGGACTTCACCACGGCATACGTCACTGGCGATTCTCCCCCGTCAGGCCGACCGCCTTGGAACGGCGCGCTTCAACCCGGCAGCGCGCCTGGATCACCGGTTCAGTTCTCCCCTCAGATCGTCATCGCGCTAAATCCGCCGTCAACCTTGATGAGGGCCCCGGTGACGAAGCCCGACGCCTTCTCCGAGGCGAGCCAAATGACGGTGCCTGCCAGCTCTTCCGGCTCGCCGAGGCGCCCCATCGGGGTATGGCGGATGATCGCCTCGACGCGCTCCTTTGACAAGATCTTCCGATTCTGCTCGGCGGGGAAGAAGCCGGGGATGAGCGCGTTCACGCGAATTCGATGCGGTGCGAACTCCCGCGCGAGCCACTGCGTCAAGTTGTTCACGCCCGCCTTGGAGACGCTGTAGGTAAAGACGCGAGACAGGGGAGGCCCCGAGGAGATCGAGGAGATGTTGATAATCGATCCGCCCTGGCCGCGCTCGATCATGTGCGCCCCGAAGATCTGCGCCGCGAGGAACATGCTCTTTAAGTTGACGTTCATGATCCGGTCCCATTCTTCGTCGGTAATCTCAAAGAAGGGCGTCGCCGAGTTGATCCCGGGCGCGTTCACCAAGATGTCGACGCCGCCCCAGGCGTCGACCACGGCAGCGCAGGCCTTCTGCACGCCGCTCCGCTCCGACTGGTCAGCGGCGACGCCCAGGGCTTCGATTCCCGCTTCCTTTAAGGACTGGGTTGACTGCTCGACCTTCTCAGGAGTGCGGCCCACGATCGCGACCCGCGCTCCCGCATCGCCCAGCGCTCGGGCGAAGACGCCCCCCAGCACCCCCGAACCGCCGATCACTACGGCAGTCTTCCCTGCCAGCGAAAACATTTCAGACGGGTTGAAAGACACGGCCAACTCCCCTAAACTTGAAAGATGTGTGTGGTGCCCATGGCCTCGCACCCGAAAGCAAGGGAATTCCGGCCCAAGAATATCACAAAACCCACCGGGATGCACGCCGTGCGAGGCCGCTTCAGCCTGCGCTTTCGCGGTCCGGGCCGGGGCCGCCGCGGTGGGGCGAGGTGAACCGGCTTGAACGAACGGACGGCAAAAAACCGCGAAGCCGCCGGCGTCGACCCGTCGCGGCTTCGCAGACAGCTGGACTTTATTCTGGAGATCGACAAGGCCAAGGCGGTCTTGCGCCGCTCCCGCCTGCTCGACGGTTCGCGGCGCGAAAACGACGCCGAACACGCGTGGCACCTCGCCGTGATGGCGCTCGTCCTGGCCGAGTACGCCAACGAGCCCATCGACCTTTCCCGAGTCGTCAAAATGCTGCTGGTGCACGACATTGTCGAGATCGATGCGGGCGACACCTTCATTTACGACGACTCGGACCCCGCCGCCAAGGCGGAGCGGGAAAGGCAGGCCGCGCACCGGATCTTCGGCCTTCTGCCCGCCGACCAGCAGCAGGAGCTCCTCGCCTTGTGGGAAGAGTTTGAAGCCCGCCGCACGGCCGACGCGCGCTTCGCGGCGGCGCTCGACCGGCTGCAGCCCCTCCTGGCCAACTACCACACCCAAGGCAGCACCTGGAAAGAGCACGGCGTCACCAAAGAGCAGGTGATCGCTCGCAACCGCCACATGGAGGAGGGGGCGGTTGCGCTTTGGCGCTACGCCGAGGCGCTGATCGCCGACGCGGTTGCGAAAGGGTACCTAGCCGGCGGCCCTTGAGGCCGGGGAAGCGGCCAGCGGCGTCAGGCGAGTGCAACTCGCTCTCCTCCGGCCCGGGCCGATCGGGCGCAGGCATCGAGGATCCGGGCGTTGCAAAGGCTTTGATCTAAAGAGATGGGGGGCTCGGCACCGTCGAGGATGCAGCGGGAGACGCTCTCCATTTGGACTTCGAACTGGTGCGCCGTGAGCACCTCCTCGCTGACCACTTTGCCCCAGGCGTCGTAACAGGTGGCCTTCCGGCTCTTGACGGCATTGCCGAAAGGCGTTTCGACAATGATCTTTCCATCGGACCCGATCACTTCGTACTGGTTCCGGGAGGCCGTGAGGATGCCGCAGTCAATCAACGAGACGACGCCGTTTGGAAATTGGAGGAAGATGCCCATGTTGGTATCGACGTCGGTTTCGGGATCGTAGGTGGCGGTCGCGACGGTCCACTCGGGTTCGCTGCCCGCGATCATCCGAGAGTGAAAGATGCAGTAGCAGCCGATGTCGAGCAGCCCGCCGCCGCCGTGCTTCTTTTGCCAGCGGTAATCGTCGCGCCGGCCTTGAAAACTCCAGCCCAGGCTCATGCGGATGAAACGCAGCTCGCCGATGGCGCCTTCGCGCACTTTGTTTACGACGTATTCGTGGACAGGGTGGAAGTAAGAGGCCACCGCCTCCATCACAAACAGGCCCGAGCCGCGGGCTGCATCCTGGATCTCCTCCACCTCTTTCGCGTCCAACCCCAGGGGCTTTTCACACAAAACGTGCTTGCCCGCGCGGATCGCTTCGAGCACCCAGGGACGATGCATGTCGTTGGGCAGGGGAATGTAAACAGCGTCGACCTCATCGCTGGCGACGAGGTCGGCGTAGCTGTCAAAAGCCCGGGGGATGCCAAACTCTTCAGCAACTTGAGCCGCTTTTTGATACTCCCGGCTCGCGATGGCCTGAACCACGCCACTTTGAGAGCCTTGAATCGAAGGAATCGCTTGCCTCCGTGCAATGCTCGCGGTTCCCAAAACGCCCCAGCGGACGCGCTCCACGGGGAATACGCTCCTCTCTGCGCGTTGATCTGTCGTCTCCAGGTTTCGGTTCTGCAGCGTTGAATCCTCCGGCCTTCCGGGACGAGGAGAATCCCGGCCCTCGCGGAAAGGTTCTCCTGGGCAACCGGAAATTGGTGCAGCCTGCCGCTAAGCGGGTGCGAGCAGGCGCACGCGAGAAGGAGTGGTTCGTATGTCTCAGGTTGAGCAAAGGCTGCGCGAATTGGGGTTTGAGCTGCCGCCGCCGGCCAAGCCCCTCGCCGCTTACGTGCCGACGGTGCGCACGGGCAACTTGGTCTTTGTCTCGGGCCAAGCGCCGCGCAAGGGGGACCGCACCATCACGGGCCGCGTCGGCCAGGACCTCACCCTGGAGCAAGGGTACGAGGCGGCTCAATACTGCATCCTCAATGCTTTGTCGGCTCTCAAAGCCGAGATTGGCGATTTGGACAACGTGGTGCGCATCGTGAAGGTGCTGGGCTGGGTGAACAGCGCTCCCGATTTCGACCAACAGCCCTACGTGATTAACGGCGCGTCGGAGCTGTTGGAGAAAGTGTTCGGGGAGCGAGGCAAACACGCTCGCTCGGCGGTCTCAGCGCACGTGCTGCCCTTCAACATTGCCGTTGAGATCGAAATGATCGCTGAGGTGAAGTGAGCGAGCTTACTCTCTTGCGACGGCCAGCTGCGCGAGCTCCGCAAGGCGGCGGCGCCTGCCGTAGTAGTCGACCAGGGCGAGCTCCAGCGCGTCGGCAATCACGTGGGCGAGCCGGAAGACCAAGTTGAGCCGGGTGTTTTGCAGCACGAAGTACTCCATAAACCCGCCGACGTTTACGACGCCCACGATGTGGAGGTGGCCGATGCTGGGCAGGCTCTTGTTGACGCCGGTGCCGGGCCTGAGCGGGCCGGGCTTGACGCACGCCGTGCCCACGTTCTCACTCTTGCCCAGGCACGCGTCGACGGCGAGGACGATCGGATCGCCCGGAGCGTTTTCGATCCACTGCAGGTGCTCACACAGGTTCGCCGCGTGGACGGGGCGTTCGAGGCTGCCCAGGATGCTCACGTCCCGGGGGAGCCGCCGCTCGCCAAGGCGCGTGCCGACCAAGGGGCCCAGCGCGTCGCCGGTCGAGCGATCGCTGCCGATGCAGACGACGGTGACGGGGCGCGGTTCGGGGCCGAGGGCGGCCAAATGCGCGAGGATTCCCCCGGCCAGGATCGCTGCCGCATTCCGCTGGTCGGAGCTGACCCGCGTTTCGGGGGGAGGCGCGCTCTGTGCCCGCAGAGCCTCTGCCTGCTGCGGCGCGCTCTGTGGTGACACACTGGTACGCAACCGGCCGTGCCACATACTGCATGCCCCTTTCGCGCTCTCCTGGGCGGATCGGCCAAAGCGAAGCCCAAGGGTGGTCTTAGCCCCAGTATATGTCCAGGACGCGAGCGCCTATTCAGGGAAGGAGATCCTCGCGGCGCGGGAAGGATCGCCGCAGCGATCGTCGGGCGGGCGAGGCTGCAGGAGAAGCTCCCCTCCAACCGAATCGGAACAGTAGCCTGCTGCGGGAGAAACTATGTGGGGAAGGATATGAACGTATGGGTAGATTCGCGTTCTTTGAGGGCCGCTTCGTACCTTTAGAAGAGGCCAAGATCAGCGTTCAAACGCACGCGTTCCTGTACGGTACGGCGGTATTTGAGGGGATTCGCGCCTACTGGGTCGAGGAAGAGCGGGATCTGCTCGTATTCCGCATGAGAGAGCACTACGAGCGGCTCATCGACTCGTGCCGCATCCTGCGCATCCGGCCCCGCTACAACGTGGACGAGCTGTGCGAGATCACCGTGGAGCTTTTGGCGCGCAACAACGACGAGCAGGACGTTTACCTGCGGCCGATCTACTACAAAAGCTCCGCCACCATCGGTCCCGAGCTGGGGCGGGTGGACGACGACTTTGTCCTCTTTTCCGTGCCGATGGGGGAGTATCTCGATCTGGAGAAGGGGCTTCGGGTCCGGGTGTCGAGCTGGCGGCGGCTTTCCGACAATATGCTGCCGGGCCGGGCCAAGGTGAACGGCGCGTACGTCAACGCAGCGCTGGCCAAGACCGAGGCGGTCGACGACGGATACGACGAGGCCATCTTCCTGACGCAAGACGGGCACGTCTCGGAGGGGAGCGCCGAAAACCTTTTCATCGTCCGCGACGGGGTGTTGATCACCCCGCCCGTCACCGATGACATCCTGGAGGGGATCACCCGGGCCACCATTATGGAGCTCGCGCGGGAGGAGCTGGGCCTGGAAGTGGTCGAGCGCTCGATCGACCGGACGGAGCTGTACGTCGCCGACGAGGCTTTCTTCACGGGCACCGGCGCGCAGGTGAGCCCGATCAGCGAGATCGACAACCGCCCTGTCGGCTCGGGCGGCATCGGACCGATCAGCCGCCAGATTCAGGAGCTTTACTTCCGCGTGGTACGGGGCAAGGAGCCCCGCTACCGTAAGTGGTGCACGCCCGTGCGGGCCACCGTGCGCAGGGAGTAGCTGCCGGGAGTCCTTTTATGTTATGGTAAAAATTCGGTGAGCCGGTACGATCGTCGGGTCGAGCCCAAAGATCGCTCCGTCTTTTTGGAGGTCGTTAGCGGTTGAAGTTCTTAGAGTATCAAGCGAAAGAGGTTTTTAAGGCAGCGGGGATCCCCGTTCCTACCGGGAGCGTGGTCAGCGCCCCCGCCCAGGCGAGGGCGGCAGCCGAGCAGCTGGGCGGCGCCGTCGTCGTCAAAGCCCAGGTTCCCATCGGCGGGCGGGGGAAGGCGGGCGGCATTGCGGTCGTCAAGGACGCCGCCCAGGCCGAGCAGGAGGCGGCCCGGATCCTTTCCACGGAGATCCGGGGATATCCGGTCCGGGAGCTGTTGATCGAGCAGGCGGCCGACATTCAAGCCGAGTATTACCTGGGCATCACCGTCGACCGGGCAAAGCAAGCGCCCGTCTTGATCGTCTCGTCGGCGGGCGGCATGGACATTGAGGAAGTGGCCGAGAAGCACCCCGACAAGGTGGCCCGCGTCTGGATCGACCCCACCATCGGCTTGCGCTCCTTCCAGGTGCGGGAGGCCTGCTACCGCGCCGCCATCCCTGCCGAGCAAGCCAAGGAGCTGGCCGGCTTCGTTCAGAAGCTGTACCAGGTTTTTGTCGCGAACGACGCGATTCTGGTCGAAATCAACCCCCTTGCGGTTTTGGGCGACGGCCGTTTGATCGCGCTCGACGGCAAGATGGAGACGGACGCCAACGCGCACTTCCGCCACCCGGATCACGCGGGCGTCGATGAGCAGGCCGAGCACGAGCTGGAGCGGAAAGCGCGCGATCTGGGCCTCGCCTACGTGAAACTCGACGGTTACGTGGGCATCATCGGCAACGGCGCAGGCCTGGTCATGACGACGCTGGATATGATTCAGCGCAGCGGCGGAAAGGCGGCCAACTTCCTCGACATCGGCGGAGGAGCCAAGGCCGAAGTGGTCAAGAACGCGCTCAGCATTGTCCTTTCCGACCCCGATGTGAAGTCCGTCCTCATCAACGTCTTCGGCGGCATCACCCGCGGCGACGAGGTGGCGAAGGGCCTCCTCGCGGTCACGTCCGAGATGGATGTGCGCGTGCCCATTGTGATTCGCCTGGCGGGCACCCGCGCCGAGGAAGGCCGGGCGCTCCTGGCCCAAAGCAAGCTGCACACGGCTGAGACGTTTCAGGAGGCCGCGCGGAAAGCGGTCGAACTGGCCCATCAGGCGAGCTGACGAACGCAGGGAGGTCCAAGCTCTTGAGCATTCTTGTAGGAAAGAGCACAAAACTGATTGTTCAAGGGATTACCGGCCGGGAGGGCTCCTTTCACACCCGGCAGATGTTGGCCTACGGGACCAACGTGGTCGCCGGCGTCACGCCGGGCAAAGGGGGACAGGAGGCCGAGGGCGTGCCCGTCTTCAACACCGTGCGGGAGGCCGTCGCCGCGACCGGAGCCAACGCGAGCATTATCTTCGTCCCGCCGGCGGTGGCCGCGGACGCCATCTTGGAAGCGGTGGACAACGGGCTGGAGCTGGTCGTTTGCATCACCGAGGGGATTCCGGTCCACGATATGCTGCAAGCGGCCGCCTACGCCCGCGCAAAGGGGACGCGCCTTATTGGACCCAACTGTCCGGGACTGATTACGCCGGGTGAGGCGCTGGCGGGAATCCTGCCCGCGTCCATCTTCACGCCGGGTCCCGTCGGACTCGTCTCCCGCAGCGGCACCCTCACGTACGAGCTGGTGAACGAGCTGACCCAGCGCGGGCTGGGCCAGTCGACGTGCGTGGGCATCGGCGGCGACCCCATCATCGGCACTCGGTTTATCGATGTGCTGAAGCTGTTTGAGGCGGATCCCGGCACCCGCGCGGTGGCCCTCATCGGCGAGATCGGCGGATCGGACGAGGAAGAGGCAGCCGAGTACATCAAGACGATGACGAAGCCGGTGGTAGGCTTCATCTCGGGCAGGACGGCGCCTCCGGGCAAGCGCATGGGCCATGCGGGCGCCATCATCTCGGGGAAGACCGGCACGGCCCAAAGCAAGATCGAAGCCCTGCGCGCGGCGAACGTGCCGGTGGCCGACACCCTGTCGGAGATGGTCGACCTCATTGCAGCGCGGGTGTAAGGTCAGCGCCGTTTGATGACAAGGAGCATTGTCTTTCCCGTTCGTTTAAGAATCGGGTTGAGCACCAGTGCCAAAAGACGGCTCAGCATCGCAACGCAAGCCTCCTTGATTCCGACGTACCGGCGGGGGCGCGCGGGGAAGCTGATCCATTATACAGGCGCGATGCCGAAGGTGTGACTGTAGTAGGAGCCGCCCGGGCAGCATACCGGTTCATCGGGCAAAGGGAGCGGAGGACGTGGCGAATCGGGCAAGCTTGAAGCGCACACCCCTTTACGACGTTCACGTGCGGGCAGGCGCCCGCATGGTCGAGTTCGCCGGCTGGGAGATGCCCTTGCAGTACACCAGCCTGCTGGCCGAGCACCGGGCCGTGCGGAGCGCGGCGGGGATGTTCGACATCTCCCACATGGGCGAACTCATCGTGCGCGGGCCCGACGCCGCTTCAAACCTCCAGCGGCTCCTGACCAACGACGTCGACGCGCTGGCGCCGGGGCAAGCCCACTACACGCTGATTTGCAACGAGCGCGGCGGGATCATCGACGATATCATTCTCTACCGCCTCGAGGACCGGTTTATGCTGGTCGTGAACGCGGCCAACACCGACAAGGACCGGGAGTGGATCCGGCGGCACCTCGCGGGCCGCGTCACGCTGGACGACGCGACGTTGGAGACGGCCCTGATCGCCCTTCAGGGACCCAAAGCGCAAGCGATCGTCGCCAGGCTCGCCCCCCAGGTCGACTGGGACGCCGTCAGGCCCTTCGGTTTTGTCGAAACCGCCGTCGGCGGGGTGAGCGCGCTGGCATCCCGCACGGGGTACACCGGGGAAGACGGCTTCGAACTTTACTGCGCCGCGCAGGATGCGGCGCGGCTTTGGGAGGCGCTGGCGGAGGCGGGGAAGGAGTACGGCCTGGTGCCGGCCGGGCTGGGAGCCCGGGACACGCTCCGCCTTGAGGCGCGCCTTCCCCTTTACGGCAACGACCTGACCGAAGAGACGTCGCCTTACGAAGCGGGCCTGGGCTTTGCCGTCAAACTCGACAAGGGCGACTTCATCGGCCGGGAGCGCCTCGCCCGGGAGAAGGAGGAGGGGCCGCAGCGCCGCTTGGTCGGCTTTGTGATGCGCGAGCGAGGCGGCGCGCCGCGCCGGGGCTACCGCGTCTTTTACGGCGGGGAGCCCGTCGGGGAAGTGACCAGCGGCTCGTTCTCCCCCACTTTGGAGAAGGATATAGGGCTGGCCTACGTGCCCGCCGCGTTGGCGGAGCCCGGGACGGAGCTGGAGGTTGAGATCCGGGGGCGGCGCAAAGCCTGCACCGTTCACAAAGGGCGTTTCGTCGCCGCCCGGGCACAAAAAAGCTGAGCCGCTCCGCCGCTTGACGCCGCTTAAGGAGGGGCCCGATGATTCCAGAATCGCTTCGGTACACTAAAGAGCACGAGTGGGTCAAAGACGAGGGAGACGGGACGGTGCGCGTCGGGATCACGGATTACGCTCAGAACCAGCTGGGCGACGTGGTCTTTGTCGAGCTTCCCCAAGAGGGCGCGGAAGTGAGCGCCGGGGATAGCTTTGCGGTCGTCGAGTCCGTCAAAGCGGTCTCGGACATCTACGCTCCGGTGAGCGGGCGCATCGTCGCCGTCAACGACAGCCTCGAAGATCAGCCGGAGCTGATCAACGAAGATCCCTACGGGAAGGGATGGATCGCGGTCATCGAGATGCGCGACCCGTCCGAACTGGAGCAGACGCTCTCCGCCGACGACTACAAGGAGCACGTAGGGGAGGCGTAACGACTGGACTACATCGCAACCACGCCACAGCAAGTAGAGCGGATGCTCGCCGCGATCGGCGTCTCATCCATCGAGGAGCTCTTTGCCGACATTCCCGAAGAGCTCCGCTTTCGCGGCCGGCTCAACCTTCCCCCGGGGATGGCCGAAGGGCCCCTCCTCGCCCATATGAAAGAGCTCGCCCGGCGAAACCGCAGCGCCGAGGAGCTGATCTGCTTCGCCGGCGGAGGCGCGTACGACCACCTCATCCCGGCAGCCGTCGGGACGATCATCTCCCGCTCGGAGTTTTACACGGCGTACACCCCGTACCAGGCGGAGATCAGTCAAGGCGTCCTGCAGACGATCTTTGAGTTTCAAACGCTTTTGTGCCAGCTGACGGGCATGGACATTGCCAACGCGTCCATGTACGAGGGCGCGTCGGCTCTCGCCGAAGGGGCCATTATGGCCTGCGCACACACCGGCCGTGGGCGGGTCCTCGTTGCTGCGACCGTGCATCCCGAGTACCGCGCCGTCGTGGAGACGTACCTGCGCCACCAGGGCATCACCGTTCAAACGCTTCCCGAACGGGACGGGATCGTCGATCTGGACGCGGCGGGAGACGCTCTAGGAAGCGATGTGGCTTGCCTTCTCCTGCAGCATCCCAACTTTTACGGCCACCTCGAGCCGGTGCACCGGGCGGGCGAGCTCGCCCACGAAAAAGGGGCTCTCTTTGTCGTCTCGGTCGACCCCATCTCGTTGGGTATCTTGGAGCCGCCCGCGGCGTACGGAGCGGACATCGCAGTGGGCGAAGGGCAGTCCCTGGGGAACGCCCTCTCCTTCGGCGGGCCCTATTTGGGCTTTCTCACGGCGCGCGAGCACTTGATCCGCCGCCTGCCCGGCCGCATCGTCGGCGAGACGGTGGACGTGGAAGGGCGCCGCGGCTACACCCTGACGCTCCAGGCCCGGGAGCAGCACATCCGCCGCGAGCGGGCGACGTCGAATATCTGCACCAACCAGGCGCTCAACGCGCTGTGCGCCACGGCATACCTCACCCTCGTCGGCAAGGAAGGCCTCCGGGAGGCGGCCTACCTGTCGTTTCAGAAGGCCCACTACTTGGAAGCGTGCCTGCGGCGCACCGGACGGGTGGCCCGTTTGGCAGAGCAGCCCTTCTTTAAAGAGTTTGCCGTGCGAGTGGACGAGCCTGCGCCCTCGCTGCGCCGGCGCTTGGTGGAGGCAGGCTTCTTTGCCGGGCCCCATTTCGATCAGGTGGGCCTGACGCCCCAAGACGCGCTCATCGTCTGCGTCACGGAGGCCCGGGCGAAAGAGGAGATCGAGCGGTTTGCCAGCGTGCTGGCGGGCGCTTGACCCGGCCAAAGGGCCGGTTCTGGGGAGGTCGACGCAAAGGCATGGCCGAGGAGAGCAGGACTGAGATCATGGACGAGCGCAGCGTCAGATTGTCGGGCGACGGCCTTGTGCCCCTCATCTTTGAGGAAGGAGCCCCCGGCCGGCGCGCCTACCGGTTCCCTCCGTGTGACGTGCCGGAGATCCCGCTGACCGCTGCGCTGCCGGCCGAGCACATTCGCAAAGAGCCCGCGCCCCTGCCCGAGGTGAGCGAGCTTCAGGCCGTGCGGCACTTTGTCCGCCTCTCGCGGCTGAATCACGCCGTCGACGTCGGCTTTTACCCCCTGGGATCGTGCACGATGAAGTACAATCCCAAGGTGAACGAAGTGGCCGCCGGGCTTCCCGGCTTCAGCCGGCTCCATCCGTACCAGCCCGAGGAGACCGTTCAGGGCGCCTTGGAGTTGATGTACCACCTGGAGCGCTTCCTCTGCGAGATCGCGGGCCTGGCCCGTGCGACGCTGCAGCCGGCGGCGGGCGCCCACGGCGAACTGCTGGGCCTGATGATCATGCGCGCCTATCACGAAAAGCGCGGCGAGGGGCGTGTGCGGCGGAAGGTGTTGATTCCCGACGCAGCGCACGGGACCAACCCGGCCAGCGCGGCCATGTGCGGGTACGAGGTGGTGCAGATTCCCAGCGACCGCCGCGGCGGCATGGACCTCGACGCGCTCAAGGCGGCCGTCGGTCCCGACACCGCCGGTTTGATGCTCACCAACCCCAACACGCTGGGCCTCTTCGACGAGCGCATCCACCTGTTGGCCCAGATCGTTCACGACGCCGGCGGCCTTTTGTACTACGACGGGGCAAACGCCAACGCCATCTTGGGCATCTCCCGCCCGGGAGACATGGGCTTTGACATCGTCCACTTCAATTTGCACAAGACGTTCTCTACGCCCCACGGCGGCGGAGGCCCGGGCGCGGGGCCGGTGGCCGTCTCGGAGGAGCTGGCCCGCTTCCTGCCGGTGCCCACCGTCGAGAAGACGGAGAGGGGTTACACGCTCAGTTACGACCGCCCCGACTCGATCGGACGGATTCGCTCCTTTTACGGGAACTTCGCGGTGTTGGTGCGGGCGTACGCCTACATCCGGGCTCACGGTCCCGAGGGGCTGCGGCGCGTGAGCGAGATGGCCGTCCTGCATGCGAACTACCTGATGCGGAAGTTGCAGCCCTACTTCGACCTGCCCTACGACCGCCACTGCAAGCACGAGTTCGTCCTGTCCGGCAGGCGGCAAAAGCAAAAGGGCGTGCGCACGGTGGACATCGCGAAGCGCCTTTTGGACTTCGGCATCCACGCGCCGACGGTCTACTTCCCGCTGATCGTCGACGAAGCGATCATGATCGAGCCGACGGAGACCGAGCCTTTGGAAGTGCTGGACGAGTTCGTCGATGTGATGGTGCGCATCGCCGAAGAGGCGGAAAACGATCCCGAGCTGGTAAAAGGCGCACCCTACAACACTCCCGTGCGGCGCCTGGACGAGGCGCGCGCGGCGCGCCGGCCGGTCCTCAAGTGGCAAGCACCCACGCCGCAATGAGGAATAATGTACAATGGCGCGGCGCGCCGAGACTCTTATGGGGGCGACGCATGTGGAGAAGCGCTGGCGACTGGTTCACTCGGGCCACCTGCAGGGCGCACTCAATATGGCGATCGACGAAGCGATCATGCGGGTGGTGGCCAAAGGAGCGGCGCCGCCGACGCTCCGCTTTTACGGCTGGGACCCGCCGGCCATCTCGGTCGGCTACTTTCAAAACGTCGCCCGGGAGGTGGACCGGGCGGCCTGCGAAAGTGTCGGCGTTGACTTGGTGCGCCGCCCCACGGGCGGGCGGGCGGTGCTGCACGACGTCGAGGTGACGTACTCGCTGGTCGTGCCCGAAGAGAACCCCGTCATCCCGGCCGGGATCACGGAGTCGTACCGTGCGATCAGCGAGGGTATGGTGCAGGGCTTCGTCCGCCTGGGCCTGGACGCGAAGATGGTCTCGCTCCGCCGGCAGCGAGCGGCCGGCTCGGGCGGCGCAGGCGACGGAGCGCCCCTTTCTAGCCGGTACCAAGTGACGATCGACGCCGCCGAGGCAAAAGGCCACTCGGCCGCATGTTTCGACGCTCCGTCTTGGTACGAAGTGACCGTGGACGGCAAAAAGATCGTCGGCAGCGCCCAAGTGCGGCGCCTCGGCGTGCTCTTGCAGCACGGCTCCATTCCCCTCGAACTTGACGTCGAAAAGCTCTTCGCCTGCCTGCGTTTTCCCGACGAAACATCGCGCAGCCGCGCCAAAGAGCTCTTCCGGATGAAAGCGACGTCGATCCGGAGCGCGCTGGGCCGGCCCATCTCCTTCATGGAGGTGGCCGATGCGGTCGTGTGGGGATTGCAGGCGGCGCTGGGCGTCGAGTTCGTGCCCGGCGAGCTCACGGAGGAGGAGCGGGAGCTGGCCGCCAAATTGGCCAAGGAAAAATACGAGCTGCTGGATTGGCCTGACAAACTGAAGGCGGAGGAGTTTCAGACAGCGTGAACATCGGGTATTTGGGACCGCGCGGCACCTTTACCGAACAGGCGGCGCGCCGCTTCCTCGAAGAGCGCGGGCTGGGCCGCCGCGCCGAGCTGCGGCCTTACCGCACCATTCCGGCGATGATGCAGGCGGTGCAGGAGGGCAGCTTGGAGGCGGCCGTCGCTCCCATCGAGAACGCGATCGAAGGCTCTGTCGCGGTGACGCTCGACGCCCTCATCCACGACGTCAGTTTGGAGATCGTGGCCGAAGTGGTCCTGCCTGTCGTCCACTACCTCATGGTCCGGCCTGGAACGGCCCTGAGCCAGGTCGAGGCGGTCATCTCGCACCCGCAGGCCCTGGCCCAGTGCCGCAAAAGCCTGGAAAGGCTCGTTCCCCACGCAACCCAGCTCGCCGCGACCAGCACCGCGGAGGCGGCGCAGCAAGTGGCTTCGGAGAACCGGCCCCTGGCGGCGCTGGGCACGGCTCTCGCGGCCGAGCTTTACGGCCTGGAGATCGTGGCCAGCGACCTGCAAGACCTGCGGGAGAACGCCACCCGTTTCGTCGTCGTCGCGCGGGAGCGGAGCCAGCGGACAGGGCGCGACAAGACGAGCGTCGTCTTCGCCTTTAGGACCGACCGGCCGGGGAACCTGTATCGCGCCTTGGGCTGCTTTGCCAGCCGGAACATCAACCTGACGAAGCTCGAGTCGCGCCCCGCGAAGCTGCACCTGGGCGAATACCTCTTTTTGGTCGACCTTGAGGGTCACGTGGACGATCCGCCGGTGCGCGCCGCCCTGGACGAAATCCGGGCGATGTGCGCCTTCTTCAAAGTGCTGGGCTCGTACCCGCGGGTCGACTACTCGGCGGCGCTGGGCGGCCTCTCGGCGCTTTAGCCCGGGACGATGCCAGAACGCGTCATCCCCTCAAGTGCCGCTCCACGGAACGCACTTTCTCTTCCATCGGCACCTCTTTGTCCCGGCGGTCGTCGACCTTGATCACGGAAGAGATCCGGACGCTCCCCGCTTCGGCCACCGCGTCATGCATGTCGGCGATGGCCGCGAACACTTCGCGCAGGTCTCCTTGGATCGTGGTGAACATCGGGTCTAAGCGGTAGGTGAGCCCGGGATAGCGCGCCAGCACGCGCTGCGCGGCAGCGACAAAGCGGCTGACGCTGGGCTCCCCTGTGCCAATGGGCGTGATGCTGACGGCGACAATGGCCACACGTGCTCTCTCCTTCCCTGTTGATGAGCCTTCCCTGCGGACGGGCCCTCAGGCCCGGGGCGGGAGCGGACCGCGTTCTTGCAGCGGACCGGCGCCGGGGCCGCAGGCGCGGCAGCGGTAGCGGCGCCCGCCCCCCGGGAGCCGGCGCTGCCTGGGAAAGCGGCGGCCGCACGAGGGACAGACGTACACCCACCGGGGCGGGCGGGCCGGCTCGCGCGCGAAGCGGTTCACGCTTCCGCCCAGCGAACGGATCCGCTCGATCCACGCACGAAAGGCCGGCCCGTGCCCGGGCACGATCAAGTGAATCATCTCGTGCAGCAGCGTCGATTCGACCTCGTCCGGAAAGCGCCGGTGGTAATGGGTGGAGAGCCGGATCAGCCGCTTGCCCGGGTAGCACACGCCGGCGGACGCGGTAAGGCGGGTCGACCACTCGATCGCCACTTCGCCGGCAGGGGGAAGCAAGCACCCCCGGCCGTCGCCGGCCCAAAAGTAGCGCCTGCGCAAGGAAGAGTACAGCGCTGCCAGCTCCGCCTCGGTGGGCAAGCAGGGCGCGCCCTGCTCCTCACCCCTGGTACGCAAAGCTGGCCACGCCCCGCACGCCCACCCGGGTGCAAAAGAGGCCGCCGGCGTCGGGCTGGCGCGCCAACGCCTCGGCGGAAAGCCCGGAGCGCGCGCTGGTGATGTACAGGTCTCCCAAATCGTCGCCGCCAAAAGCGCACGAAGTGATCCTGGCCGCAGGCAGCTCCACTTTAGCGTGACGGGTCCCGGTCGCCGGGTCGTGGCAGACGACGGCCCAGCCGTCCCAAAGTGCGATCCACAAGTAGCCCCGCTCGTCGATGGTCATCCCGTCGGGGACGCCTTCCTCCGGCGAAATTTCGACGACCACACGGCGGTTCGCGATGGCCCCGGTCTGTTTGTCGTAGTCGAACGCGACCACTTGCCGGGTGGGCGAGTCGACGTAGTACATGGTCTTGTGGTCCAGGCTCCAACAGATGCCGTTGGAGATGCCGACGCCGTCCAGCTTGCGCACCACGGTCCGCCCGTCCGTCTCGAGCGTGTAGAGGGCGCCGTTTTTCCCTTGGCCGGAGCGGGCCATCGTTCCCGCCCACAGGCGGCCCGCAGGGTCGCACTTGCCGTCGTTGAACCGGTTCTCCGGCTTGTCCGCTTCGGGATCGGCAATCGGCTCCACCTTGCCTGTCTCTTCGTCGACAAAGGCAAACCCGTTTTCGAGCGCGGCGACCAGCCCGCCCCGGGCGCGCACGACGACGGTGCCCACCATCGCGTCGAGCTGGAGATAGCGCTCTTCGCGAGTCTTGGGGTTGTAGATGTAGATCCGTTTCTCTTCAATGTCGACCCAGTACAGGCGGTCTTTGTGCCACAGGGCGCCCTCGCCCAAAGTGGCACGCGTCGCCGTAACCGGTTTTAGCGGATTCACCCGCTGTCACCTCGCCTTTCTGTGTGGCGCCGCCAGGCGCCGTAAAGACTTGGTCGCTGGTATCACTTCGGGAAATCGGAGAACTTCCCTCGCCCTTGGCCGGCCGCGCGGGCCGTGCAGGAGATCGCTTGGCCGGCGCTAACAATTGAGCGGGGGCGTGACCTGAGCGTGCACACCGTCGTGGACCGGATCAACGCATCGTTTAGCCGGCACTTCCCCTGGATCATCCTGGCCGCCATCGGCGCCGGCCTGCGGTGGGGCGGGGAGCGCGGCGAGGCGCTAAGCGGGCTCGCGGGCGTCATCGTCGCAATCAACATGTTTGTCATGGCGCTGAAGTGCAGTCCCGCATCCTTTCGGGACGCGCTCCGCTCCCCAAAGCGCGTCGTGATCGCCACGCTCCTGCTCTACGGCGTAATGCCGGCCGTCAGCTTTGTGCTGGCCCGCACGCTCCTGCCCCAAGCCTCCGGCTTCGGCCCTGGACTGATCATGATCACCGTCCTGCCTGCCGCGGTGACGTCGTCGGTTTGGACCGGGATCGCGCGCGGCAACCTCCCCCTCAACTTGACCATCATCGGCACCACGACGCTGCTCAGCGGCTTCGTCACTCCCGCACTGCTCAGCCTCCTCGTCGGGGTGTTTCTTACGGTCGACACGGGGGCTTTGTTTCGCGGCCTTCTGGTCACCGTGATGATCCCGGTGCTGGCGGGTGTGGGCCTGCACAACTCCTTGCGGCCGCTTATGCCCCGGGTGGGCGGCGCGCTGGAGCTGATTGTGAAGCTGGGCATCTGCGGCGTGCTCTTTATCAACGGCTCGGTCCTGGCGCCGTACCTCAAAGAGTGGGGGTGGGCGATCGCCGGGTTCGGATCCGTGGTTGTCTTGCAAACCGTAATCGCCTACGCCCTGGTCTACTTCATCACAAAGCGGGCGCTCAGACTCCCGATCGACGATGTGATCAGCATGACGTTCGCCGTGGGGATGCGCAACAACGGGGCCGGGATCGTGCTCGCCCTAGCCCACTTCGGGCCGGTGGTGGCCATGCCCGTGATCGTGTCGATCCTGGTCCAACAGCCCATCGCATCCCTGATGTACCGATACGTCATCGGCCCGGCGGACTGCCGGCCCCGCGCCGAGCTGGCAGCGTAAGGTGAAGTGCGAAAGCCGCCGCGCCGGCCCGCCAACTTCGGAGGTGACTCCATCGTGGAACAAATTGAAATTCGCTCGCCCCGGACCGACGAATTCACCGCCTTTCAGCGCTTTTTGGAGCGGTGCTACGGGCACAGTTACGGGTTCTTCCTGCGCCACTATCCCCATCTGAACCAAGGGGACGAGCTCTCTTTGGCTTCCTCGCTCATCGCAGCTCAGGGGGGCGAGATTCTCAGCCACGTGGGCGCGTTTCCTCTGGAAATCATCGCCGGCCCGGCCCGCATTAAAGCGGGAGGCATCGGCGGCGTCGCCACCCTCCCCCAGGCGCGGGGGAAGGGGCTGATGAGCCGTCTGATGGCGGAGGCGATCGCGCTCATGCGCCGGCGCGGGGAGGTGCTGTCGGTCTTGTGGGGCGACCGGCAGCGGTACCGCCACTTCGGTTACGAAAGCTGCGGGCTGATGTGGAACCTGACGCTGACCGCGCGCTCTCTCGCCGCGGCCGGCGTGCAGCCGATCCCCGTCGAGGAAGCGGACCCCACCGATCCGGCCGCGGCGGCGCAGGTGGCGGCGTGGCACCAGCGCCTGGCTTTTCGCGTGGAGCGCCCTCACTTGCCGCAGATGCTGGCCAAGGAGGGGGTGCGCGTCTTTTTGAGCGACCGGGGGTACGGCCTCGCACGGGGAGAAGGGCGCGACCTGCGGCTGTTGGAAGTGGCGGCGGCGGAGGGGGACGAGCCGGGGATCGTCGCGGGCATCATGGCGCGCGCCTTTGCCAACTCGGCCAGCCTCGACGTGGTCCCTGCGGACGCCGGCCCGGCGGCGCGCCTTGCCCGGGCGGCGGCGCGCTGGAGCGTCTCGCCCCAGGGCATGTTCCGGATTCTCGACTGGCCCGGCCTTCTGCGCGCCTTGCAGCCGCTCCTGGCCGAGCGCGCCCGCTTCCTCGCACCCTTCGAGCTGGCCGTGGGCTGTCGCGATCAAGACCGGGTAGACGTTGCCACGCTGCGCTGGGACGGCGCGCAGCTGGCCGTCGAGTCCGGTCGCGCCGGCAGCGCGTACATCGAGCTGGACTCGGTGGAGCTGGTCGGTTTGGTGCTGGGGGGCCCCACGCAGCTTGCGGGGGCGCAGGTGCTCTCGCACATCTTTCCCGTGCCGCTGCACGTGCCGCTCCTTGACCACGTATGACCACGTATGAGCCCTTCTTGCGACGAGAGGAGCTGAATTGGGCCGATGACGGACGCCACGCGCGCGCTGCGATTCCTTTCCTTTAATATTCGCTGCGACACGCCCGCTGACGGAGAGAACCAGTGGCTTTACCGCAAGGAGGCGGTGGCCGCGTTCCTTGCCGAGCGCCGCCCCGACGTCGCGGGATTGCAGGAGGCGCTGCCCCACCAGCTCCAGTTCGTGCGGGAGCGGCTCGCCCAGTACGAGGCCATCGGGACGGGGCGGAACCACGACGGGGGAGGCGAGCACACGCCTTTGCTGTACCGCCCCGACCGGCTCCGCGTGGTGCAGTCGGGCACCTTTTGGCTGTCGGAGACGCCTCACGTACCCGGGAGCATGAGCTGGGAGACGGCTTGTCCCCGCATTGCCACGTGGGCGATCTTTGGACCGGCGCGCCCGGGCGGAGAGGGCGCGCAGCCCGAGATCCTCGTCGTGAACACCCACCTGGACCACAGGAGCCAGGCCGCGCGGGAGAACGGAGCCGCGCTGGTCATGCAGTTCATCGAACAGACCGCCGGCGGCCGCCCGGTGGTGGTGATGGGCGACATGAACGGCGCTCCCACGAACCCGGCGGTTCAAAGGTTCCTTTCGGGTGCGGCGGGGCTTGTCGACACGCTGGTCGCCTCAGGAAAGGCCCGTCCCGGCGAGGCCGGACCGGGCACCTTTCACGGCTTTCGCGGCGCAGAGGCGGCGGTCAGCCGCATCGACTACATATTTGCCTCGGCGGTGCTGCCCGTTCGTGCAGCCGGCGTCCTCTACGATCGGCCGGGCGGCCGATGGCTGTCGGACCATTTCCCGGTCGAGGCGGAGCTTGCGTGGGAGCCGGCGCCCGCCTGATCGGCGCCGGCTCCCCGTCCGGCGCTATTGCCCCCGGTAGAAGTCGTCGATCGCCTGCTGCGCCTGGCGGGCTCCCTCCGCGAGGGCGATTTCGGGAGCCAGCTCCCCCGAGGTCATGGAAGAGACCATCCGGGCCATGATGGTCCGGATCTCTGAGTCGACCGGAGTGAGGGGGATCGGCAGATCCGTCAGGAGGACCTCGACGAACTCCGCCCATTGGGGCGTAATCTCGTAAAAGTAGGGGTCCGTCGCAAAGGCGATGACGGCCGAAGGGCGGCCCTGCTGCTTGAGGAACCAGACGCCGCCGCTTTCCTCCGCCGCCAGCCACTCAAGCAAGAGGTAGGCGGCGTAGGCCCTGTCCTCCGGCGCGGTCCGGGGAATCACGTACCCCCACCCCGCGTCGATCACCCCGTGTCCGGCGGCGCCGGGGCGCTCGTCGTTGTAGGGGACCGTGCCGACGACGTACTCCAGGTCGGGAGCCAGCTCGCGGCTGTGTCCGAAGATCGACTGGTTGATCCAGTAGACCGCCGACTGGTCGGTGAAAAACTCGGACCTGCCGGCCGGCGGAATCGGGCCGCGGAAAAGGGCATGGGCGTCCCGGATGAAGTAGAGCACCTCCCGCCCCTCTTCGCTGTCGAAGGTGATGCGGCGGCTGTCCGGATCGTAGTAGGTGCCGTTGTTCGAGTAGAGGAGGGGGCGGAAGGCGCTGCCGGGAGGCGGAGCGACGTACTTGACGGGAACGTCACCGGCGTCGTAGCGGTTGATCCGCCGGGCGTACTCCAGGTACTCGCGCCACGTCCGGGCCGGTTCGTTGGGCAGGCCCGCTTCCCGGAGCATGTTGGAGTTCCAAGTGAGCAGGTACGTGGTGCCCCCGCCCCCGGGCATCGGCAAGGAGTAGAGCCGGCCTTCGTAGGTGAAGCCGCCCAGCTCGCCGGGGAAGAAGATCGCCAAGTCCAGCTCGCGCTCCTCGACGAAATCGTCAATGGGACGGATCATCTCGTTGGCTGCGAACCACGGGACTTCGAAGCGCTGCGCCATCAGCAGGTCCGGCGGGGTGCCGGCTGCGTACGCCGTGATGGCGCGGTCCATGCGCGGCCCGGCCGCGAGGGGAACCAGGTTGATGTCCACATGGATCCAGGGGAACGCCTCCTCGAAGCGCCGGACCACCTCGGCCATCAGCTCGGTGCGCCACTCGTCCCAGGCGTGCCAGAACTCGATCGTCACCGGCTCCCGGTCGGGCCGCAAGGGGCGCTCCACGGCGGGAAGCGGCACCGGAGCCTGCGCGCCGGCAAGGGCGGGCAGGGCGGCAAAAGCAGCGGCAAGAGCGCCAAAGAGCCACATGGCGATCCACACCGCGACCGGGACACGCGGCTGTCGCGCGCGTGTTTGCATGCACCATCCCTTCCTTTCGGGTCTCATTGGCAACCACTACGACGATTTGCGAGAGTATCCTGGATTTTGCGCGAGTTCTTAGCTGGTCTCGATCAAGGAAAGAGAAGATGCCCGGTGAACTCACCGCGTGACGAGTTGGGCGGAGCCTTTGCCTCGGGCGCCGGAAGTCACTTTTCAATGAGCAGGAGCGATCGCCGTGCGCATGTTGACCATCGCGCACCGGGGCGCGTGCACCCGGTGTCCTGAAAACACATTGCCCGCGTATTACAAAGCATGCGCCCTGGGCGCGGACGTGGTGGAGATCGACGCGCGCCGCACGTTGGACGGCGAGTGGGTGGCCATGCACGATCCCCGCGTCGACAGGACCACGGACGGCAGCGGCAGCGTGAACGAGCTGACGCTGGCAGCGATTCGCCGCCTGGACGCGGGCGTCTGGTTTGCGCCCGCTTACCGGGGGGTGAAGGTACCGACGCTCAAAGAGGCCCTGGGCGCGCTGCGGGGCCTGGCAGCGATCTTGCTCGACGTGAAGGACGACTCCCGGCCCGACGAACTGGTCGCGCTCGTGGAGTCTCAAAAGGTCGAGATCATGTGTACGCTGGGGTTCCGCCGCGTCGAGCCGATCAAGGCGGTCAAGGCGCTCAATCCCAACGTGCGCACGTTGGGATTCATTCCTCGCCCGCACACCGAGGAAGGAGTCGACGAGTACATCGCCGCCGGCGCCGACGTGATCCGGTTCTGGCTTGCCGAGGTGCGGGCCGACCTGATCCAGCGGGTGCACCGCGCCGGAAAAGCTGTTTGGGTCATGGCCGGCGACATCGATCGCGCCGGGCTCGACCGGCTGCGGGAGCTTGGCTGCGACGGCGTCCTGGTGAACGATCCGGCGGTCGCGGTCTGAGCGCGGACAGGCGCGCTCCACCGCCCGCGCCGCCGCGGCCGGTGGAGCGCTTCTTGGCTGCTAGCTGGTGGCCGCGGGAGCCTCCTTGGGGAGCTCTTCGGCTTTGGGCAGCCCGTACAGCTCCGCCGCGTTGTCGTAGAAGATGCGCCGCTTCAGGTCCTCCGGAAAGCCCCGCATAACCTGGAAGGGGTCGTCGAAGTCCCAGTGCGGGTAGTCCGTCGAGAACATGATGGTGTTGTACCCGTCGATCTCTTCGAAGAGGCGGACAAGGAGCGACTCGTCTTCCGGCTCTTCGATGGGCTGGGTGGTGAATTTGACGTTCCGCTTGATGTACTCGCTGGGCAGCATCTTCAGCCACGGCACCTCGGAGCGGAGCGCCTTGTAATTTTTGTCCAACCGCCACGAGATGGAGGCCGCCCACGAGACGCCCCCCTCGATCAGGACGAACTTCAAATCGGGGAACTGCTCGAAGACGCCCTCGCAGATCAGGCTGATCAGGTGGTTGATGTACCCGGTCGCGAGCATCGTGTGCCATTCGATGTAGTAGGAGGGATAACCCGAGGCGGTGGGGACCGTGATGCCGTACCCTTCTTTACCCGGGTGAATCGCCACGGGCAGGCCCATCTCACAGGCGGCTTCGTAAATGGGCCAGAAGTAGCGCTTGCCGTACAGGAGCGGCGATGCGCTGCTCATGAGGACCTGGACAATTTTCGGATGGCCGCCGACCCGCTTGATCTCCTCGACCGAGCGGGGGACGTCCTGGGGAGCGATCATCATGGAGCCGTACAGGCGGGGATCGTCCAGCCAGGCGTCGATCAGGTAATCGTTGTAGGCGCGGGCGTACGCGATCGCGAAGTCCGCGTTGGAGTGCACGTTGGCGCCCAAGTTGCCCGAGCCGTTGAGAATCGCGTAGGTGATCCCGCACTCCTCGAGGAGCTGCTTTTTGAGAAAGTCGGGATCGGAGCCGGCCGGGCCGCCGCCGGGCGGCCGCGCGTCGTGGCGCATCACGCTGTGGCCGACGGCTCCCGGCCAGGGCATGCCGCCCGGCAGCGCCTTGCCGCGCCAGTATTCGGGCAGGTAACTCTGGAACTTTTTGGGATCGGGATACGTCTGGTGCACATCGGTGTCAATGATCGGAAAGCGCTTACTCATGCGGTCTTACTCCTTCCTGGCAAGTGCAGAATCACGCGGTCGGCTTCCACCGTCACGGGGTACGTCTCGGCTCGGGGCCACTCCTCGCCGTCGTCATAGGCGATGAAGCGGGGCCGGGCCTCATCGCCGCCGGAACCCGCGGGCTCCACCGTCACCTCGTAACGGCGCACTTTGCAGCGGAAGGGGTCAAAGAGCGACTCCCCGGTCGGAATGTGGAACTCCCAGCCGTGCCAGGGACAGCGCAGGGTCTCCGCTCTCTCGGCGAGCACGTGCTCGCCGGGCTTGGAGGGAAGCGTCGTGCGCACCACGCGTCCCAGGCAAAGAGGCGCCGCTTGGTGAGGGCAGCGGTTGAGAAGGGCGTAGAAAGTGCCGTCGATATTGAAAACCCCGATGGAGCGGCCTTCGACCTCGACGATCTTTCGCGTCCCGGGCGGGATCTCGGGGACAGTTCCTACGAAGTAGCGCCGTGTGTTTTTGCCGTCGCTCATGCTCGCGCAACACTCCGCCTTCAGCGTTCTCGTTGCACTAAGTATAAATCATCGGAAACGGAAAGAGTTGGAGGAAATTCCGACAGGACGGACGAAAGTCGGGGTACTTCAAACCGGCGCCGGCCGCTCCGAGAGGCCGGAGGCGGCCGGTAGGGAGCGCTGCCGTGAGCGTTTCGAACACCGAAGGGGAGCTGCCTCAGCTTGCCGCCGTCATTCCGGAGCGGGTCGTCTCCCGCACCGTGGACCGCGGCTTCGGGTTTAAGCCTGCCAGGATTACGCGGCACACCGCGGCCTTTATGTGCGCGGGCAAAGCGGAGTACGCCTTTGGCCGGCGGGCGGGCGAGCGGATCACTTTTCTTACCGGCGACATCTTGTGGATGCCCGCGGGGACGTGGCGGGAGGCCTCGTTCCTTGCCGACTCCTCGCGGTTCTTTTCGGTGCAGTTTCGCACGAGTTCCGATGCCGCCTGGGGCGGCGGCTTTTGCGCGAGGCTGATGCGCGGGCCCGTGATCGTCCAGGCGGCGAACCCCGGCTATGTAGAGGGTTTATTCCGCCGGCTGCACCGCTTGCGCGGTCATCCCGGGGGCAGCGCCTATTTGGAGATACAAGGCCTTCTGCTGCAGATCCTGGCGGCCGTGGCCCAAGCCTTCGAACAAAAAGGGGTCTCCCCCCACGTGCTTTACCGCATTCACGCCGTGGAGGAGTACATCCTCAACCACTTCGACGATCCGTCGCTGAGCGTCGCCCGCCTCGCTGAACGGACGGGGTGGTCGATCAAGCATTTCATCGCGTGTTTCAAAGCGGTAACCGGGCAGACCCCGGTCGCCTACCTTCGCCGCGTCCGCATCAACCACGCGCTTGACCTGCTGGCCCAGGACGATCTGAGCGTCCAGGAGGTGGCCTGGCTGGTGGGCTACAAAGATCCGGCTTACTTCAGCCGCATCTTCCGCCGGACCGTGGGCTATCCCCCGTCCCAAGCCTACGGCCAGAAAAAGAAAGGAGCGTCAACGTAGGCTAAAGGGCCGGCTCCCTGGTGGGAAGGAGCGCTTTGGGCAGGCGGCAGACGGCGGTGTACGCCGGGTCAAAGAAGTTCCCCACGCTGTAGCGAACGGCTTGGCCCAGGAGGAGGTGGGCGTCGTAAGCGTCCATGCCGTAACCTTCCTGCAGCCAGCGGAGCATCTCGGTCGTCGCGTGCTGCAGGGCTTGGTCGAAGGGGCGGGCGTTGCCGACGGTAAAGATCTCTTCCGCGTTCTCGCCCCGCGGCCACTGCGCGCGCATTCCCTTGATCACCCGGACGGTGAAGCGGACGTTCATCGAGATCTCCACGCCCGTTCCCAAAATCTCGCCGTCTCCCTGAACGGCGTGCCCGTCGCCCAGGTGAAAGAGGGCCCCCGGGACAAACACCGGGAAGTAGGCGATGGAGCCGGGACCAAAGCCGTTGAAATCCATGTTGCCGCCGTACGGTCCCGCCGTCGCCGTCGAGATGGCTTGCCCGCGCGGGGGCGCCACGCCGAAACAGCCGAGCATGGGCTTTAGCGGCAGCCGGAGGGGTCCCGAGGAGCGCTGCGGCTCGGTCAATGTGACCGTTTGCGCCGCGAGATCGACGGTCCACAGGGAGCGGCGGGGCTCAGGCAGCGATCGCACGTACTCCGGATCGACGGTGTTGCAGGCGGCGACGGAAGCAGAGTAGCCTTGCCGCCGGTTGGGGACGATCTCCTCCAGGTGGACGGCGAGGGTATCGCCTGCCTGCGCGCCCTCGACGTAGAAGGGGCCGGTCTGGGGGTTGCCCCGCTCGGTCACCTGCCGGCCGGTGCTGTCGCACCCGGCGGCGTCGACCGTGGTCGTTATGACGGTGTCTCCGTCCGCGATGCGCAGGACCGGCTCGTGCGAACCAATGGTGACGTGGTAGTGATCCGGCTTGAAGTGATGAACAGCCATCGCCGTCGCCTCCCCTTTTTGACTCGATCGCAGCTTTCGCGAGCCCCGGCGCTACGGACGCCGCGCCACGACGAAAGGGTAGCGGTGGGCGTCGGGCAGGGGAGTGGGCGTCACGTCGTGGGCGCGGTAAATCTCGATGCCGGTGAAGCCGGCGGCTTCGAGTTCGCGGGCAACCTCCTCGCGGGTGTGCAGGTGAAAGAAGAGCGGCTCGTCGATTTCGGCCTCCGACGGGTGCCATACGAGGATGTCGCCCTCTTCCCAGCCGGCTTCGCGCTCCAAAGCCGCGAAGGAATTCTCCCGGGCCGGGTCGTCCGTTTCGGAGCTGCTGTGCGGCGGGGCACCCGCTGGAACGCCTCCGCCGCCGGGCGTCAGGAGATCCGCGGCGGCCTGCCGGTCGGTGAACGTAGCGACGAGGATGCCGCCCGGCACGAGGACGCGGGCTGCTTCACTCAGGAGAGCGATCCGTTCGGCGCGGCCGGGGATGTGCGAAAGGAGCTGCGCCAAAGCGGTGACGAGCCCGAACGACCCGTCGGGAAAGGGAAGGGAGAGCGGGTCCGGCATCCACACCCAGTGAATCGGAGCTTTGGCCCGCCCGCGGCGGGCCGCTTCGATGCGGCGCGCCGCGGCCAACATGGCGGCGGAGATGTCGGCTCCCGTGGTGGGAAAGCCGCTTTCGGCCAGGGCGAACACCTCGCGCCCTGCCCCGCAGCCCAAAGCCAGCGCGGGGCAGGGGGTGGGTGCGACCCGGGCGAGCAGCGCCGCTTCCTCCGGCAACAGACCGCC
>k87-960434_pt1 | contig 28119 bp, 33 predicted proteins | sample MGYA00084031_6733416 | MGnify analysis MGYA00084031
ATATATTCAAGCTTTAAGAATTGATTATTAGAATTTTGTTTAAATTCTAATCTAGCAATGTAACCAGCTTTAATTAATTTTTTTAGTGCAGAATAATGAGCATCACGACCGTTCTTAGATCGTTTAATAATTTCAGACATATGAAGATCCCAATCATCTGAATTAGATAAGAAAATAGATAATAATGCTTTTGATTCTAATGTAAGTTGTTCATTATTTAATAAATCATTTGATATTTGTGTGAATTTTGATTTTCGAACGTTTCTATAAGATGTTGTTGTTTTTGACATAGTAAAAAACCTCTTTCCATATTTTAGTTGGGTAGAGGTAATAAAACGGTTACAATAAAATTAGTGAATATCTGTAGTTGCTACAGATATTGTTTACAGTTATAATAAAATATATTATATGTATATTAAAACGTTTGTGCGCGTTTTATTACCTTTGAAAACATTCAGCTGCTACCAACAACTGAATGTTTTTTTGTATATTTATAAGAATAACAAACTAAAAGAGTATAAACAATAAATACTGTAACAAAAAAACAAAAACAAATCACATGTAACAAGTAACAAGTTACTGTTATAAAATTTTATACATGTTCTATTAAAAAATAATTTATGATTCCATTAGCTGCTTTAGTCATTATCAATGATTTGGTAGGTATTTTTAATTCTGATGTTAGTTTTGTGTATTTCTCTAATATTAATTCTGTTATATTAGCTGTTTTCGGCATTATATTTTTGTTAGTAAAATCATTTAAACAAAAGAGAAGAAATGCCAACAACTAAATTAGGTAATACGAAGTCGGCAAATCGTGCTATTAATTACGCAGAATATAGGGTATATATAGCAAAGAGAATGGTGTTCAAGCACATACAGTCATTGAATCTTTTGAGCCTGGTGAAGTAAGAGTAGAACAATGAGATCTTTAAAAAAGTTAAATTTAATCACAAAAAAATCACATGTTACATATAACATGTGATTTTTTTGTAATAGACTAAAAGTACTTTATAAAATGGAGCCTAAGAAACAAATAATTAAGAATAATATCATTTTCAATTTGTGGTAATGTGGTATTGTTACTTGTGACATGTCACAAGTAACTGTTATAATGAATATATTATAATACTAAGGAGTGTAATGTATGTCAGTTATAACTATTGGTAATTTCAAAGGAGGAGTAGGTAAAACTACTGTATCAACTCTATTATCATATATTGCTTCTGAGAGGTATGACAAAAAGGTTTTATTAGTCGATTTTGATCCCCAAGGTAATGCTACTCAAATTATGAAAAGAACATATCCAGAAGCTATAGATGAGAATCAAACATTTATAGATGCCCTTAAAAATGGTGAGTTAGAGGAGAGTATTATAAACTTATCAACTAAATTATCATTAATACCTGCGGATTCTTCACTGGCTAATTTGTCAGATATTATTGCAAAAACAGATATTGTTAAAAAGAGATATATTCTTAAATCAGTTATTGACCAAATAAAAAAAGATTATGATTTTGACTATATATTTATTGATGTACCACCAACAATAAATTCAGATTTTACAAATAATGCTGTATATGCAAGTGACTATATAGCCATGGTATTTCAAACTCAACAATCGGCATATGAGAGTAGTTTGTCGTTCGTTAACTTTTTAAGAGATAGAAAAAAGGAGTCAAATTTACCATTTGAATTAATAGGTGCAATTCCAGTATTAATTAAGAAAAACGGTAATATTGATGAACAGATACTAGAAATATCTAAAAAAACTTTTTCAAACGCTTTATTTAAAAATCAAATATTTCAAAGAGAGAGAATTAAGAAATTTGGTGCAGAAGGTATTAGAGATAAAGATACGCATGATAAAAGAGTGTTGCATATGTTAGAAGCGATATATAAAGAACTAGTTGAAAGAATAGAAGTAATAGAAGGATAGGTGATTATAATGTCAGGATTTTTAGATGATATAAAAGTTGATGAACAAAAGAAAAAGGGATTTTTAGACGATATAGATACTTCGGCAGTGAAGTATACAGAAAATTATAAACCAGTTGCTAAAAGTTCAACTATGAGAGTTGATACTTTGATTAAAAAAAGACTCAACCAAATGGCATTAGACAAAGACACTTCTATAAAAGCAATATCAGATAAAGTGCTGAATGAATTTTTGGAGAAAAATAATTATTAACAAACTATTTTATAATATAGATAAAATTTTATTTCGGAATTGATTCTACGTTAAATAAAGCTCAAGATAAACGTGACCAATATGAAATGATCTCTGTTTCATAATTGGTACCTAAAAATCATTTGTTGAGAAAAGTAGATAAGGTATTAGATTTAAACTTCGTTTAAGAGAACCATGGCGACAGGGTATAGATTATACAAATTTAATTCTATTATATATAAAACATTTCCACTATTAAATGAATGTACAGAAAACAAAAATTACATTAGGGAAATTCGAAGACATGTTTGGCAAGACGATTTGATGATGAAAAGGAACAGCATGGTGTGAGATGGACTAGATACCGAGGTATTAAAAAGGTTTCCACGGACACCACGTTTATTTGTGCTATCATGAATCTCAAAAAGTTGGCAATGTGGCTCATAAAATAGACGCAAACAACCTAGTTTAAGCTTTAATTTAACAAAAAATACTATTTTAAACAAAAAACTGAACTTATAAAATTAAGTTCAGTTTGTCCACATTCTGGTTTTGATTTATAATAAGCAAGTGATTTTTCGGATTCTATACATTTTTGACATCTCGAATCGAACCTACGCTATTCATCAAAATGATTCCTCTATTATAAATTATTTTAGTTATAAAATAACCCCTTTTGTTTAGGTGGTGATCCCAAAAAGTTAGACTTTTATTGGAATGGAGAAATCCATTCCTCTTTTTATGTAATTTTTACATTAATACACTTCTCTCTAAATCCTATCGGACTTAGCCATTCTAATTTCGATTTGATACGTCTATTGTTGTAATACCATATATATTTGCCAATTACTTCTTCAATTTGCTCATAACTTTCATAAACTTTACCGTAGAATATTTCTTGTTTCAAAATACCGAAAAAGCTTTTCATCGGGGAGTTATCCAGACAATTGCCTTTAGGGGACATACTTTGGAATATTTTCTTTTCTTTTAACTTATTGACATAAGCATTCATCTGATAAGTCCAACATTGATCACTATGAAAAGTTCTTCTGAACTCGCAGTCAGTGATTTCGATGGATTTACTAAGCGCTGACATAATGCTCTCTGCACTTGGTTTTTTAGATATACTGTACGAGATAATCTCTCTGTTAAACAAATCCATAAACGGATCAAGATAAAATTTCCCAGTACAAATTAAACCATTTACATTCAGATAACGGTATTTAAACTCTGATGTATCTGTTGCTATTTTCTGATAGGGAATCGTTGTGTCAAACCTACGGTTCACTAAATTATCAGCGATACGGCCAATATTTCCTTTATAGGATGAGTATCTTCTATTATTTTTGTAAATGAGATAGATTTTAAATTCAATTTACGCATAATTCTCTGAACTTTCTTATGATTAATAAGATGACCTCTCTTTCTAAGTTCACCTATAATCCTTCTGTAGCCATAATTAATGGCATTTTCTACAAAAATCCCCTTTATTTCAATCTCTATTTCTTAATCATTATTTTCTTTCTCAAACTGTTTCTGCTAGTATATATGTAGCTTTTGGGAACTTTACTGCTTCAAGGATAATGTTTAATCTGATTTTTTTCGGAGTTCTTTAATGACTCTTGATTTGATTTTAGCAGCCGGCTCGGTATATTTATCCCTGAAGCTTTCAACTTTTTATATAGGCAAGTTCTGCTCTTAAAAGTTCATTTTCATGTTCAAGATTTTTTACATAGTCATTCTTATTCATATTATCATTTTTCTTTTTCATAGATGGACGTCCTTTCTTCTTTTCAATCAATCCATCAATGTCATGCTTATTAAGGGAACTCATCCAGGAGGAAATAAGAGATGGATTATTAATACAGAATTTGACAGAAGTAACGCTTAATGAAGCATTGTTTTCTCTCATCCATCTTAGTATAATAATCTTATCCTCTAAACTGTAATTTGTCTTTTTACTTTTTATTTCAAGCCCTTCAATGCCTAAAGCAATGTATGCTCTACACCATGTTCTTACTATAGATCGATTAATCCCATGTCGTTTTCCACTAGCACTATAGCCACCCAAACCATTAATATAAACATTAACAACGTTCATTTTGAATTCCAAATCATATTTAGCCAAAATAAATCACCCAAAAGTTAGATTTTAGGTCTAACTTTTGGGGGGGAAGTTCAGTTATCATGTAACGTAAATAGCATTGTGTTAAATAATTTAAATTTCATTAATCAAATTATTTTTTTTGAAATCTCGCAATAATTTCTTTAAATCTTTTTCAGCTTTTTTTTCTGAAATTTCATACTCTTCTAATATACTTTGGAGTAAATCAACTTCATCTTTACTTTCATCAATTTGATTCCAAATGAATGCTCCAATTCCTTCTAAAAAAAATACATCATCACCATTAATTAATACATACTCTTCTTCGAACTTTTTAAGGTTTGCAAAAATATTTTTAGAATATTTCATTATCATTTTACCTCCATAATTTTATCATTAAGTTTCTGACAAATTTTTAATACTTCTATGGTTTTAATTTTTAAATTATTTTCATCATAAAAATCTATATTAGAATATGATTGACGTATTATATCTTTTAAGTCTATGGATGAATTTGATGAATTAGTCTGAAAACGATTAATTTTTTTCAATAGCCATTTTTTACTTGGGTTGGTTTCACCGTATAATGATAGATAAGCATTTAAGCAATTTTCAAGTAAATCTAAAGCCATGAATAAAGATGTTGAAAATGCTTCTTCTTCAAATGCTCCTTTAATATCTTTAGATTTTATCGCGTAATAGTCTTCTAGATGAATAGAAGGTAATTTATTGAATAAATTATAATTGACTTGCTCTTTTAGTGAGAAAAAATTATTCTCATTAACTATTGGAAGACCATACTTTAGTCTATGTAAAAAATCATATCTCTTATCCATATAATGCGCATTTTTATTTTTGATCATATTGTTGAATTCTGTAATGTTTTTTAAATTATGAACTTCCATATCAAAATCCCAATTATTATATCTAAATGTTATTATAAACTTGTCAGGGCGTACTTGAAAATCCATTAAATAGTTTTGAGCAATATAATTTTCTATAGTTTTTTGATCAAAAATACTTTTGCATATAATAAAGACGTCAATATCAGACTCTTTATTTCCAAACCCCTCTAATAAGGATCCGGAAATATATATACAATAGATATCTTCTTTTTTGAAAAATTCGAAGAAAGATGTTTCATTTAGCATGTTTACAGTTGTATTTTTAATATTATGAAATGTCATTAGCATATCTCCTTTGAATAAAGTACATTCTTAAATTTGTTAAAAACCAAGGGAGGTTGTATATAATATGAATAAATACAACGACTATTATATTATTGCTTATCACATATATTAAAGATAAAGTAATAGAAAGAATAGTTAATTTTAAATAATATGTCTTTCGTGTTATTTTATTTCCGAAGTAATGTGCTAAGTTAAATAATAAAATACTGGTACATATAAATAAAATTATATTTATATAATTGCTGCTAATAGGTATCGTACCTCTATAGAAAAATTCTTCAATTAGAGGCACAAGCGAAACTTCAGAAAATCTAGAAATTAAATTTTTTACACGTACAGGTGGAGACATTAGAATTATTATTTTTTTATTGGCGTCAATAATGTTTTTGAAATTCATTGAAATAAGGAAAATAGATGAGAATAATATAATTAACGAATCATTTAAATTAATTATATCAATATCTGGAAATTCAAATATTAAAAATATAAATAAATAAGGAAGATTATATGTACTTATGCGTAAAATTCTGAGTATAATATTTCCTCTTACGTGTTTTTTAATTATTATAGACAAGTATAATGAAATAATGAATATTGAAATAAAGTATATATACATATATTATCTCCAGACACTAGATATGCATAGACAATTAAGTCTATGCATCTAAAAGTTTGAATTAAGCTGGTAAATTTACAGCAGCTGCAATGTTAGGTGCTGCTTTTTTTACTTTAGGTGTAACATATTTTTTCTTCATAAGATAATCACCTCCGTATACTGATAATTTTGCACTATTTTTATAAATATATCAATAAAAATAAGAAAGAGGAGTATTACTATGTTCAATTTGCCGATAACTATTCAAATTAGATTATGGGGGGGATTTTTAAATAGAATAATTACGAGTTCGATATTTCCATTTATAGTATTATATATAAGTGATGTATTTACTATAAAGTTTACAGGTTATTTTATGATGCTAATAGTTATTATTAGTTTTATTTCAGATTTTATTTCAGGATATATTATAGATATATTTTCTAGAAAAAAAACATTACTGTTTTCAGCTTATACCGAGAGTTTAACTTTCTTCTTTTTAGGAGTTTCTTATTTTTTTGAGAAATATATAGTATTTATTTTGTTGTATATTCTATACACAATTGTATCGTCTGTTAGGAGATTATCACTAAAAGTATTAGTTCAAGACGCCGTGACAAAAGAAAACAAAAAGAAAACATACGTTTTAGATTATTGGCTAGTTAATTTATCTTTATCAATCGGTCTAATTTTAGGTGGTGTATTTTATAATTTAGATAGTTTAATTCTTTTCTTTTTAGCTGCTATTAGTACACTAATATTATCTGTAATATACTCAATTTATATTGTAGATAATAGGAATTTAAATATGCAGTTTAAAGAAAGACATGTCAATATTTATAATGCATATAAGAATGTTTTTTTTAATAAGGTATATATAAAATTAGTAATAGGAATATCTCTAATATATTTGGCAGAGTTATTTATAGGTAGTTATAAAACGATTAATTTAAAACAAAATTTTGAAGATATAAAAATAAATGAAATGGTTATAAATGGTGTTACTGTTTTAATTATTATTCAATTAATAAATACATTTGGAGCAATTTTTTTTACGCTATGGTTACCTCAATATCTTTCAAAGAAAATTAATAATATGATTCAACTAAAATTGGGGATGTTATGTTATGTTATTGGTTATTCATTATTAATTTATTCAAATGATATTATATTTATAATAATGTTTGCAATCATAGCAACTGTTGGTGAGGTCTTATATGCACCTATTTATAATTCAGAGATAATCGAACATATTCCATATTCGGAGAGAGGGGTATATAATAGTATTTCTTCTTTGGGATTAACTTTTTCAGATCTTTTGGCTAAAAGTAGTATAGTGTTAAGTACCTATTTCACTGTAAAAGAAGTTAGTATAGCTCTATTATTTCTTTTGAGTGTTGGAGCTATATTGCTAATTAAAAATATTTTTAAAAGTGAAAAAAAAGAAGTTAAGGAGTGTTAGAATGAACATATATGATATACAAAAAAAATACTTAGAACAAAGCTATTTTTTAGATTATAGAGATGGGTATGGTTTATCAGAAATATTAGAGGTACTTACAAAGTACTCTGTTAGAGGAGATTGGTTAGATTTAGGATGTGGAGGCAATTCATATCTATGGAGAATGTGTTTGAATCATATAGATAATATGACTTTGGTAGATAAATATTCAGCTACTTCAATACTCATAAATGAAATGAAAAATAAACAGTTTAAGAAAGGTTGTTATAAATACGCTTTTGAAAACTTTTGTTGTTCAAATATTGAAGAAATATATAGTACACCTTATGAATATGTGTGTAAAGATTTATTGAAAGAAGAAATATTATTTGAAAAGAAGTATAATAATGTAAGTCAGATTGGTTTGTTGGGATTATGTGAGAATCCTCATATTTTTAAAATTAAAATTTTCGAAATATTGAAAAATTTAAAGAAAAAGGGTGTTTCTATAAATGCTAATTGGTTATTTAACTCTAGATACTCTGAAATTCTAAATATAGATAATAGTTATATTACTGAGTTATATATAAAAAATATTTTAAGCGAACATGAAAATTATCAATTAGAGTATATTAATAAAATTAAATTTAACGATGAGAAATATACAGGTGTAATGATATATGTCATAAGGAGAGTGAAATGAATGAGAGGTTTTACCATAGGTATTTTAAAAGAGGAAGATGGTAGAGTAATCATTGTTCCTGAGGATTTACAAAAAATATCCCAAAATAAAAATTTAAGAATACTAGTGGAAGAAAATATTGGGCAAGATATAGGGTACACAAATCAAGATTTTGTAAATGCAGGAGCTACAATAAAAAGTAAGGAAGATATTTGGAAATGTGCAACTTTACTCTTTAAATATAAAGCACCTAGACAAAATGATTTTAAATACTTTAGAGAAGGACTTACACTATGTGGATTACTACATCCAGAAGGAAATTCAGAACTCATAGATAATCTTAATAAAAATAAAATGACTAGTATATCTTTAGAATACATCAAAGATCAAGATTTCTTTCCATTGGGTGCACCTGGAGGTCAAATAGCAGGAAAGGTATCGGTTATGTATGCTAACTTAGGCATGCAATCTATAAATAATGGTTTAGGAAAATTGTTGTATGATGTGACGGGAGCTCCTAAAGTTAGAGCGCTAGTAATTGGACATGGACATGTTGGAAGTAGCGTGATACATGAATTGCTCAAAAGTAATTGCGATATAACTGTTTATGGAAGAAATGAGATTAGTTTTAATAAATCATTCTTGAATTATAGAAATAATATAAGATATGTGAATAACAAAAAAGAACTATTAAATTATATGCATGAGTTTGATATTGTTTTTGGGGCAATTTTGATCTCTACTAATAAAACCCCTCCTATATTAACTAAAGAACATATGAATAAAATGAGAAAAGGAACTGTAATAATCGATATAACTTGTGGTTATGGTAAAGGATATCTACCGTTATTAGTTGAAAAAACGGACTTCATAACGCCTTTTAGATTAACAGAAACTGGACAAGTGTATTGTAAGATTGATAATTTACCATCTGTATACCAAAATACTTCATCACATGCTTATAGTTCTCATATTATTAAATATATACCTCGAATAATTCGATATATACACGAAAATAATAATGATAGTGTAATATCTAACGGTAAAATAACAGAGAACGGAAATATTGTGCATAAAGGAGTTGAGAAGGACTTGAGTGAATGTTAAATATGAATTACGACTTAATTGCTAATATTTATTGGTTAGAACAAAGTTTAGAGTTTGAAAACATTCAACCTTTAATCACAGATATGACAGGTGATAAAGTAATTGATATCCCTTGTTCTACAGGAAGAAGAATTGAATATCTTGAGAAAAATTTTGGAGAAGTATATGCTTATGATTTATCAGAAAAGATGGTAGACATAACTAGAAGTAAATATAATAGTAACCCTAATATATATTGTAAAACTTTAGATTTAAAGGAAATTTATATTCATGAAAATAATGTTGATTACACTTTTATTATGGAATATGCAATTCATTTCATGAATATAGAAGAATTAAATGATTTTATTTTTCATATTACTAAAATATCTTCTAAAATAATAGTAGAATATTTTGATTACGATAATTTTTTCGATAAAGTTAAGGAAATTCAATTAGAAATTGGCAAAATAAAATTAAAAAAGAGTTATCTAAAAAAAGATGGATATATCGAATTACATAAGGAATATAAAATTAAAAATAAAATATTAAAACAAAAAATTATAATGTATATGTATTCAAAAAAAGATGTTGTGCAATTATTCAAGAAGTATAATTATAATTTAGTACATAGCTATTCTAATTATAAAAAAGAATTTATTTTCAATGATCCAAGAAATATTTTTATTTTTGAAAGGAGTAAAAAATGAGTGATTATAGTTGTAATCTTCCTAAGGTAGGTATGTCTTTGATAATAAACAATTTGATGTCCATTTTTGAACAATATAACATGGAAGAGAATTACAAGTCGATTATTTTAAGTACTTCCTCACAACCAAATAGTAAACCGCATTTAGGTACATATGTAAATTTATGTTGTAGTTTTATACTAGCGAGTAAGTTAAAACAAAAATATGAAAATAAGAATATTACAATAGAATTTGATAGTTTGGAAAATAGCTTATACTATGTAGATAAAGATGATGAACTAAGTGAGAACGTAAGGATGTATAAATATATATTAAGTTTTTTATCAACAAAATATAATGTGCTGTATACATTTAGAAGTTTTGATGAATTTAGAAATATAGACATCATAAAAAGAAATTTAAGTTATTATTTAATTAATAAAGATGAAATCGACAAAGTTATTAATCCTGAACAATATTCAACTATTAGAGCGTTTTGCCCAAAGTGTAAGGAAAAAATAGAAAATATAACTGATATAAATAATTTATCTAAAAATAGATTAGAGATAACATTTGAATGCGAAGAGCATGGTATATTTACACTCCAGTTATGTGATGATCAACTAAATAAATTGGATTTTTCTGCTCAATTAAGAGATATTTTCAAAGGGTTAATGTCTGATTATCTTGAAAAGAAAGATCAGTTATTAATTATGGTTGATGGGAGAGATTGGTCTAATGAATGGGATCATTATATACATTTAAAAGGAAAGAAGCTGTTTTTACATGATAGAGTGACTCCAAGAATATTTACACCATTAATTTTAGATTCATATGGAGGGAAATTATCTAAATCATTATATTTGAACCCAGAGTTTAGATATAAAGGGATTGAATGCAACTTTGAGAATATAGAGACTATAGAACAAATTTATGGAAAAAAATCGTTAAATATTATTTCTGATGAAATAGAGAGTTGGATTAATGACTCTACGAAATTTTATAGAGATTATACTGTGAATTATTTACATAAAAAACTAAAAGGAGAGATAATATGAAAAAGGTATATATTGCAGGTCCATTATTTACAAAAGGAGATAGATGGTTTCTAGAAAAAGTTACAGCAGAATGTGAAAATCAAAATGTATTAACATACTTACCACATAGAGATGCAGGATTATGTGAATCTGATGGGAGTGATACTACTTTTTACTTTAATAGAGATTATGAGGAAGTTTTGAAATGTGATTTTATGGTAGCAATATTGCACGGTCAAGATATTGATTCAGGTACAGCTTTTGAAATTGGCAGTGCATATGCCTTAGGGAAAAAGATAATCGCTATTGCAGATGATATTAGAATAGCGGGAGAAATTACTAATATCAACTTGATGATTAGCAACTCATGTGACGTATGCTTCACATATAAAGATTTTAAAGATAAAATTTCTTCATATATAGATAAAAATGAATAAAATAATGATTTTTGCTATTGAAGGTTTTAGTGGCTCAGGAAAAACGACACTTACAAAAAAGATTTATGAAGAAATGAATTCAAAATATAATTTAAAAATTCATGGTGGATTTGAGATCAGAGAAGATTCATCAGATATTAGTAAGTTATGTAAGTCACTTATTAACAAACATGGGTTTTTTAATATGCCTGTATTATCAGAAACTGTATTGTTATATGCTGAAATGATTTCTGAGTTAGAAATTATTCATTCTTATCATAGGGATACTATAGTGATATTTGATAATTATATAAAATCAATACAATTGATACAAGAAAAAATATCTGAAAATACTGAATTTAGATTTTTAGTTAAAGATATATCTTCTTTTTTCAATAATATTTTAAGTTCCTTTTTTCCTTTTGAAATTCATACTATTTATATTAATGAAACTTTTGAAAATTGTTTGAATAATATAAATTCAAGAAATAACCATGCAAAAAATCTAAATGATAAATATTTAAAAGAAATTTATCAAAATTTAAAATCTTATTATTTAATAAAAGACAATACTAGTTTGTTAGTCTCTAATGTGGATGATGACTTTGATATGATTATTAACTATATAAAGGATAATGTAAATGAAAATTATATGCTTTGAAGGAATTGATGGTTCAGGAAAAAGTAAATTATTTAATGAATTAAGAAGGTTTTTGGAGGTTAATGAACACTATTTTTTTTGTGATTATTCAGATAAAAAAATTGAGCGAAAAATTGAAGATTTAAAATGTAATAATAGTTATTCTCCAATAGAACATTTTAATTTATCTTTAGAATCGAATATATGGTGTGCAGAAAACATTTTATATCCACAATATAAACAAAATAAGGTTATTATTATAGAAAGATCAATAGTTTCTGCGATAGTTTATACTAGTTGTTTAGGTATCGAAATGAATTATTTAATAAAAAAATCAAATATTTTAAATGTCGACTTATCTATAATATATGTTGATACTTCTCCTGATATAGCTTATTCGAGAAAAAATAATATTGAATTTATAGAGACTGGCATGAAGGATATTAATAAACAAAATTTCATTTCATTTCAAGAATGTGTGAGAAATAAATATGATGAATTTTTTACAAAAACTACATATAAAGTTATACGTATAGATAATAATGAACATAAAAAATTATATACTAAAAGCCACATGTTAAAAATATTGGAGGAAGCTTTATGATAACAAATAATGATATAAATCAATATATAAAATATTTGGAAGCCAACGGTTTCTTTTATACTTTAAATCAAGAAGTAAATGAATCGGAAAATGGTTATGAAAATATGAGTTTGGTTTGTTTAGATATGGTTTTATCTATAAACAGACAGTACTATAACTTTGTAGTACCTAGAATTAAAATGTTTGGCAGAAAATATAGTGGAATAAAAACTATAGATGATTTAGATGATTTATTATCTTCAAAGACTAATACAGATTTCTTTGATGTTTGGAACTATAAACATATCCAACGTGTAGAAATATTAAGAGATTTAGTTCGGGTATTAAAAGAAAAAAAAGACTATTATTGGAATGATGAAAAGAAAGAAATTGATTTTTTTAGAAATATTCTTAACGATATGGATATAAGAAATAATGAAATTATTAAAATAAATGGTATAGGCTTAGCTTCATTTCAATATTTAAAAATGTTAGTTGGTATACCTACAGTGAAACCTGATATTCATATAAAAAGAAGTATATCGGCTGCCTTAAAAAAAGAAAATATAAATGATATAGATACAATAAAAATCATTGAAAGTTCGAGCGAAAATATTAATGTCTCTCCTAGAGATATTGATAGGTTTATATGGATGAAGTTTTCTATGAAAAGTAAAAATGATATTGGATGGGATAATAATAACAAGGAGTGGAAATGACATGGATATTATTGCAACGATAAACCCTTGGAGTGATGTAAATTATATAGAAACAGTTGATAATTTATATAAAGAGGGGATAAAAATACTGAGAATAAATATAAAGGTAGCGACAAGTAAAAAAGATTTTGAAGAATTATTTATATATTTAAATAATATTGTTCAAGAGTGCGAGGATATAAAATTTTTATTAGACATAGCATACCCCAAAGATACAGTTAGAACATTCATATCTAACGAGAAATATATGTTAGAAGTTGATGAGAAAAGCACTGTAAATATGATCTTTTTTAATTCGAATGAAACAGTTCCATATTTTTATCCAGATAAAATTTATATAGATCAAGATCCTGTGGAATTAAAAAAGGGTGAAACTATCATTTATGGTGATGGAGATAACTTGTTAAAAGTTGTTGAACGAATTAGTGATTATGAGTATATTATGCAGCCTTTAATATCTGGAGAAATATGGTCATCTACAGCATTCCATTTTCAAGATGCTATTTTTATAAGAAATAACAACTTTGATTTATTTTTAGAATTATTAGACAAATTAAATTACAAAAATATTTTTGGTATAGCTTTATCATTTGTAGAAAATGTAGAAGAGATAATTAATATAAAAAAATTAATAAATAACAATATAAAAATAATTTCAAAGATAGAAAGTGTCAAAGCCTTTGATGATATAGAAAAAATAGTAGAAAATTCTCACACTATAATGTATGGAAGAGGAGACATGTTTTTTTCAATAGAAAAAATAGAGGATTTATTGGATTATCAATGTTTATTAAATGATTTATGCATTAAGTATAAAAAAGAATATATAGTTGCAACAGATGTTCTTTCTAGTTTAGAAAGAAATATATTACCAACGAGGGCTGATTTAATAGATTTAAGTAGCATACTAAAAATGAATGTTGACTATATCACTGTATCAAAGTCATTAACACGAAATCCTAACTTATTGAAATCATTAAATATTCTAAAGAATATAGGATTATAATTATGAATCAGTTTGATTATTTTAAAAAGAGATCAAAAAAATATGATTTAATAAACCAAAAAAAATTTTGGTATTTTTCAGATGAAATATTATGGTATTACTTAGAAAAATATATTTCTGATATTTATTTAAAGAAAAATGAAATTATACTACTTGATGCAGGTTGTGGTACAGGTAAGTGGAGTAAATTGATTTCTGAAAAATATCCAAGAATCAAAATATATGCTATTGATATAAACGAGTATATGTTATCTAAAGCTAAAGAAGTTAATAACGATAATATTGAATATCTTAATGGAGATATTTTAAAATTACCTTTTATTGATCATTTCTTTGATATTGTTATTTCTATACATGCTTTACCCTTCACTAATGATATTATGAAAGGAATTGATGAATTAGTAAGGGTTGGTAAAAATGAAGGATTTATAGGATTTACATTATTCAATGCATACGATGCAATCTCGCTAAACAATTTAACAGATAACGTAAATAAAAACAATGAAATTATACTTTTAAATAAAGGTTATATAATTGATAAACCTTTGCAGTATTTTACTTTTAGTAGTGATTTTGAGAAATTTTCTCAGAAGAAAAACTATTATATTAAAGATATGTTCAGTTATCCTTCTTCATGTACAAATGGTGTTAGAGAAAAAATAACGTCAAAAAATCATAGTATCAGCGATATACTTGCAGTAGAAGAAAATTATCAAACAATATTTACTAATGAAATAGATATCATTAATAAATATAAACCTAAAGATAGAGGAATGTATATCTTTTGTGTTTTAGGCAAATAAAAGTATAAAGGAGTAAATATGACAGAAGAAATAGAAAAAAAGTACCTTATAGACTCACTAGAAGATATAAAAAATCTATTTAATGAAGAAGAAAAAGAATTTATAACTCAAAATTATCTAGTTACTGGTGATGAAGAAATTAGAATAAGAAAAACTATTAATTATAAGTCAGAAGTTAACAACTATCTAACAATTAAATGTAAGAAAACTGATTTAATTAGAGAAGAAAATGAAGTTTTAATTTTAAACGAGACATACGATTGTTTAGAGAAAAATATTAAAAGCTTGCCTATTAAAAAAATTAGATATACCTTTAAATATAATAATTATTTAGTTTATCTAGATGTATTTGAAAACTATAAATTGATATTAGCAGAAATTGAATTTGCAAATTTAAAAAAAGCTAACGATTTTAAAGCATTTTCTTGGCTCGGAGAAGAAGTGACAAATAAACAGGAGTATAAAAATCAGTGTATATGGATTAAGATTAATCAAAACCACCCGTAAAACGGGTGGTTTTCTCTGCGACTTTAAATGTCACTAACCAGCCCTGATAAGGGGGCGTTTATTCTTTCTAGTTTCTTCTCCATTAAAAGAATCTATGTACTTTATCATTATTAACTGTTCTGCTACTAGATCTTTTTGTATATGCTAAACTGTTTGTGTCCGATGACATTTAATGCACTTCCTCGTGTTTTTAATTTTGGTTGGCTGATTAAATATTATTCTAGCATGTAGAGATGCATTTTTTATACAACGGTGAAACCCTACTGTACCATACGCAATAGCATATGGTTTTAATTATACAATAATGCTATTATCACAAAATTTATTGAATTTTATGATAATAAAACAATCCTCCATGTTAGGATTATTCTAAAAATGGGGACTGTTTTTAGGTAAAATTAATATATTCTTTAGCTTCCAGACACACTCTTCATAAAATTCTTTACTATTATCTTTAAACTTAATATAAATAACAATCTAAAACTTCTAATAATGTTCAGACATTCGGTTATTTCGATTAAATATGATTTTTCTAATTTATTGTTTACTTTAACTGGTGCTAGACAAAAAAACATATTCACCTAAGTTGTCAAGATGACTAGAATTTTTTAGAAGTTAATTTTAAAAATTTCTACTTACAGTCATTAAAGACTTTATATTGTCAATCTTATCTGATTAGTAAGCTCATCTAATACACTCTCATTTTTCACAAAGTTTTCTATATATCAATAAAAAATCATTCACCGATTAATTCTCCTTTATAAAAGAAATACTCTTTCGGAAATTTAATATCATGTAAATTAGTTGAATTAGATTTGCAATAACCACCAACTGGAAATATAAAAACTCTATCTCCTATGTTCAGATAGGGCAATACTTTATTTTCAATATAAATATCCTGTTCAAAGCATGTATTTCCGTATATATTTGTGAGTATATTTTTTTCTTCGCAATTATTAAAAGCTTTATAACCTATAATTTTAGGTTGAATCCATCTGTTTATATTGTATGCTGAAGTGTCTAAAGTTACAAAATTCTTATTTTCACAAATATCGCTACTAGTAACTTGTGACACCAATAAACCAGAAAATTCTACAATAGCATTTCCTGGTTCAATTATGTAATTTATATTCTCCAATTCTTTGAATTCCTTTGAAATTTTTCGAATTTCATCAATAAATTGATGAAATTTCTTTTGTTCAATATACTCCGATATTCCTCCACCTAAGTTAATAGTTCTTATATCTTTTAATAGACCTCGAGATTCTATTATTCTAAGTTTGTCTTTTAAAATATCAAAAAATTCATTAGTTTTATTACCATTATGAAAATGAATTCTCACCAATTTTATATCATTATCATTAATATAATTATAGAATTCTTTGTTTTCCAAACTAATTCCAAAACGACTTTTGATTAGCTCATTATTTTCATTATAATCAATGTTAACTCTTATTCCGATCTCTCTTTCTAACATACCACAACTAAACATTTTTTTAAGTTGAGATAAAGAATTCATGTCTATAATCAAGTTTTTATTGTTATCAATATTAGAGGTAATATTTTCATCGAAATATGGCCCATTTAAAGAAATATTATTAAAATACTTTTTAGCTTTCTTATATTCCTCAAAACTTGCAACATCTACTCCATCAACGTGATTACTAATAAAACTCAAGACTTCATCCGTATTATTTGCTTTCATAGCATAGTATAATTTTATATTATATTCATTCTCTATTTCACTACGTATATAATTTAAAATCTCTTCTAAAACATCAAAATTATAAATACACGCAGGCGTTTTTATTTGTGTTAAATTTTTGTTAAATATTTCGTTATTTAACAATTTGTTTATTTTATTTTTCATTTATCCTTCCCTTTCCAGTGAATAAATTCAAAAAAACTTATCTATCCTTAATTCTGATGTTGAAATTTCAGCAACTTCATTTAAAAGTTCATCCAATAACAATTTAACTTTATCTTCCGTGGTTTATTTCTTCCTTTTCCTACAATACAAATATACTAAATTTTCAAGATTTTTAAAAGAACTATTACAATTTATTTAAAGGCTGTTGTTATTTAGCTAATAGAATAGGAGATAGCTTATTAATCTCAACTTTCTTAAATTATGCTAAACAGTATTAATTGCTCCTAGTGAAAAAATTCTATAGCACAAGAAAACGTGAAAAAATTTTTAAGCGTATGAAAATACTTGCAAGTTGCAGATAGTACTTTTCCGAAAATTAGAAAATTGAATGATATAACTAACAGTGAATTTAATTTACTTGAGAATATATAAACAAATACTAAGATTTAGTCATAAGAATATTAAATAAACAAAAGTCAAAAAAAAAATGAACGTCTATCGTACCTTAAAAACAGAAAAAAAGTTGTATAACAAAGATTCATACCGTCAGTAGTAAGCAAAAAATGAACCATAGTTTTATCACTAACACCTATACACAGTATGAAATAATTATAGAAAGAATATTTTCATTTTTTTAAGTAAAAAGCGTTTAAATAAGGTACATCCTAAAATTTTGTATCATTAATTTTATTCAATTTTCTTAAGAATATAATAGATTTTCACAATAGAAAGCGAAAATATATTCATTATTTTTTACCTGACTTTTCTTTCAGTTTATTTAAGTAACGATAAATTGTTGTCCTTGAAACCTTCCATTGTTCGGCAATTGTCTTAATAGGTGTTCCATTATCATAAAGTGTCTTAAGTAATTTTAAATCTTTCTCACTCAATTTTTCAGGCCTTCCTCCATATCTTCCTCTAGCACGAGCAGCAATACGACCAGCAGAAGATCGCTCTAAAATTAAGTTGCGTTCAAATTCTGCAAATGCCGCGAACAAATGAAATAGTAATTGTCCTGTAGAACTTGATTTATCCATCGTTATATTTTCTTCTAAACTATGAAAACTTACGCCACGTTCATTAAGCTCATTAACTAATGTGATTAAATCCTCCATATTACGACCTAATCTATCTAATCTCCAAACGACAATAACATCTCCTGATCTCGCAAAATCAATCGCTTTATCTAAACCAGGTCTTTTACTTTTTGAACCACTAATATGATCTTTAAATATCTTTTCGCAACCATATGCATTTAAACAATCCTCCTGTAAATTCAAATTTTGTAATCCAGTAGAAACTCTTGCATAACCAATTTTCAAAATCCAAACCTCCTTTATATAGCAATTGTATCATAACTTAATTACAAGCACTTTTATGAACATAGATTTTTTGTTGAGTTTTTGGACACACTATTCTATATAATACATACTTATTCAAACATAAAACAAGAGTGTACAGAAAATAATTATTTTCTGGACACTCTTTTATTGAGATATATGTAATACTTCATATATTTTCATTTTATCATTGATACTATCTGGAATTTCCTCGACAAAAGAGTATTTAACACATTTCCATTTATCTGGATTATAGATAACAAAATCTGTAATAACATTATCAAATGAATAAAATTTTTCATCTATATCTAAATTTTCAAGAGAAAATTTAGGGTTTATATCTATATACTCTTCAACTACAAACTCACTATTTTTTATATTATTAGAAGTATTCACTGAATACGTTATACCAATATTTATATTTTGCCACCCAAAAGATGAAATTATATTATCGTAATATCCTTTAAATATAAAATCATTCATTCCTTCTGAATTTTTCCATAGATATAATGGTGAATAAGTTTTAGTAATACAATTACTGTTTGTCTGACTAATTAAGTACGCTTTTATAAACAAATCCTTAAAACCATCAGTTTTGAAACCATTTAGCTGAACTCGTTTTCTAATTTTTTCCATTTCATAATCACTAGGTAACTTGATTTCATATTGCATTGCATACATAATTTTATCACTCCTTAATAAAAAGATAGCATCATATTAAGGAACTACATATTATCTAATTATGATATAGTTATCATAAAAAGTGCTAGGTGATTATTTTGAATTTTAATGACTTGATAATTTTTAAAAACGTCTATGAGGAAAAATCTATCAATAAAGCAGCTATTAAATTAATGTATGCTCAATCGAACATATCCCAAAGAATCAGTAAACTTGAAGAAGAATTGGGGGTCAAATTACTTTTAAGAACTAATAAAGGGATCGATACTACAGAGTTTGGAGAGGATTTCTATATTTACTGCAAAAAAGTTTTGAAGGATACAAATTTTATAAAAAATAGATTTAAAAATAGAAATACTTCAATACTATGTTCAGAACTTTTGTTTAATTACTTGTCTGAAAAAGAGGAAATATCAATAAATGAACAAAATATAAGTATAGTTTCTAGTAAAAGCATAGAAAACTCAATAGAAATGAATCACTACGATAAAGTTATATCTTTCACTAAATTTGATAAACCTATATTTAGTCTAAATAAAATTAGCAGTATTGATTTAAAATTTTATATTAGTGCTCTAAGTGATACAAAAATTCCGTTGTTAATAAATAAAGACGAGTTATGCCCAATAAGACAATTATCATTAAAATATATAGATAGTTCACGACAAATAATAGAAATAGATTCTTTAGCATCAATTATTAATTTAGTTGAATTAGGTAAAGGCATAGCATTGTTACCCCAAATTTTTGAAAATAAAAGAAAACTACTCAGACTGACTTCAGAAATTTATAAAGTTAACTATTATACTTATAATAATATTTCTTCTTATGATAGTTAACTTTATAATGTTTTCTCATTAATCAAGTTAAATCATTCTCATATATCAAGTAGAATGACAAGATAGATTAGGAAGAACTACGAAACAATTAATAGAATTATCTCAATGGTTAGAAGATAATAATATTGATTTACATATCATTGATATGAATGTATCAACGAAAGATGCAATGGGGAAAATATTTTTCACAATGATGAGCGCATTTGCAGAACTCGAAGCTAATTTACTAAGTGAACGTACTAAAAAAGGATTGGAAGCTGCGAGAGCAAGAGGACGAAAAGGTGGGAGACCTTCATTACCAGATTACAAAAAACGTGAAATTAAATTCTTGTACGATGAACAGAAACTTACAGGGGAAGAAATTGCTAAGCAAACAGGAGTTAGTCGATCAACTGTTTATAGAATTGTTAGGGATAAGAGTGAATAAGTATTAGACTTTGAAAAATGCATAATAGTTTAAAAACTTTAATAAGTATGAATTTTAGAATGTAAAACTTTGCATTATCTACCAAATTATTTTATTTTTTAAATTTAGAAATACTCTCAATATGGTTCTGTGCAAATTCAAAATTATAGTATTGTAGATATATAAAGCAATTATAATACTGATTTTAAAGGGAGAGAACATAAGTGAGAATTAACTTGTATATTTTAGAAGATGAAGAAGAGTCTCTAATTTGTAGTTTAGAAAGAGAAAGCTACACTAATTTAGATACCAGTAAAGATATTAATTTAAAAAGTACATTTCATCTCAAGGGCAATAATTACGTTCTGGAGGATGACGACACAGTTACGTTTACTATAGGACACTTAACAAGTGATAAAAAATTTTATGAATTAGATAGGGACATTTTTGGTGTAAAAAACAGTATTTTCATCCACCAATCTCTTATTAGCCATATTAACCATAAGCATCTTGTTAATAACGGGAGAATTTCTATATTAAATAGACTTAGTGCATTAATATCTACTAATATTTTCATTGCTCCAGACGAGTATATAGAAATAAATGAATCTGACATGCTATTACCCTGGACTAAATTTTTAGAGTTAGTTAATAGATTTCCTAAAAGTACAGAGTTAACACACTATGCTAACGCAAGAATAGCGAATATAGTAAAAGATTATTTAGATTTAAATAAAGATTATGATGAGGTATTAGAAAAATATCTTTCTAAAAAAGAAAGAAAGAGGAAAGATGGTAGTGATAACGACAGGATACTTTTTACTGATAATATTGATACTCATATTGCAGAAAGTGAAGTAGGAAAATATACAGCTGCCTTAAATAAATTGAAAAGAAATATAGAATTAGACAGTTATGCTGAATTAGATTGGCAAGAGGATATTTTAAATATACTAGTTTTAATTTTTCCACAATACAAGCTTGCTATAAAAGAATTAACAATAAGTAATGATAAGAGAATTGACTTTGTATTATTAGATTTATTAAATAATATAGATTTAATAGAAATAAAAACACACACCAAGAAAATATTTGGAAGAAAATATAGAGACAATTATGCTCCTAGCGTAGAATTATCAGGATCAATTATGCAAATCGAGAAGTATATATATGATTTAACCAGCAATATCCTTAAAAATACTCAATTAATTAATAATAAAGTAACTGGGATTGAAGGTGGCGTTAACATTGTAAATCCTAAAGGTTTTATTATTATTGGTAGAACTAATGATCTGGATGAGCAAAAGAAGAAAGATTATAGGATAATCAAAAATAAATATTCGAATATTGTAAGTATATTTAGTTATGATGAATTAATTCAGATGTTAGAATCATTAATAGATAGGTTCACTAATAATAAATTAGATATTACTGATTAAAATGTATGTAATACAATATGAATTGTGCTTTTATTATTATATAAGGAGTTAACTAATGAATTACTTAAAAGAACACCCTATTGAAATGATAACTATCGCCTTAGCTATATTATCTTTAGTGATATCTCTTATATCACTGAACTATTCTAAAAAAAGTAATGATAATATGGAAATTGAAAACAAGCCAAGCATTCGAATTGTTCAAAATTTATGGAATGATAAACCTTCATTTTCATTGGTTAATGAGGGGACAGCAAAATTAGATAAAATTCCTTATCCTACATATTACATGTATATTCCCTCTAAAGTCATGTGGTATTTTAAAGATGGTAATAGTTATTCGAACTTGGTGTTATCACCTATTTCGTACACTACTATTTTGAATCAAAAATACAATATTGAAGGAACAAAGTCTTCTCTTAGTTATTCCGAGTTACCTGATAGTTTTAAATCTAAATTTGGAGAAAGAGATATGATTCGTAGCAAGTTTAAAAAATTGGACGAAGAAATATCAACACAAGTTATTACATATCCCTTTTTAGTAATTGTAAGTCCGATTGATTATGAATATAGGGGGAAATTATATGATGAGGTGTTGCTCAGTACACCTATAAAATCTGAGAAAATATCACGTAATCAACTTTCTAGTTTGATAGAATATACAGTTGATAATGCTGAAATGGAAATAAACTATAAAGAGGCAGTGAGAAAAAATATTAATGTATATGAATTTACAAATCAAAAAGTAGAAAATAAATTTAATAATATAAAAAAAGACAATGATAGTAAATTTTTGGGAGGTAAAGAAGGAGGATATGACTCGATATTAAAGATTATTAATAAAAATATTTCTCCTATTGATCCTATCAAAGAATATATAAGCAATAAAGAGAAATAATAACCTTAGGAATATACTTTATTATATAATTTAAAGAATGTTTGGAGTATAGGAGTAATGGAAAATAACAGAAAAGAAATTTCAAATCTAGAATAATAAGCAAAGAATACAAAAATTCATTATTTGAGAATGGAAAAAAGTAGGAAGCATGAAAAGATCGCTCACTTCTATCATAAGTCTACAATGTTACATATCATCAATAACACACGTTATACTGCTAATTAATATAAAGCGATCTTACTAATTAAAGTAAGGTCTCAGAGTATGCAAAAATTAAAATTCAGAAAGCTTTGAAGAACAAATTTTCAATTACTTATCTAACTGATTTTCTATAGAATATACAGATAAAGTTCAAGTTATGTAAACTTAATATTTTTAAGATGTCCTGTATATGAGCACATCACAATATCCTAATTTTGATTTTAGTTTACATAATATATATATATATTATAGGAAGTTATATGTATTTGTCTAAATGATTCAAAAAAATATTTATTTGATAAACCTCTTACTTTCATTTATGGGCTCTATCCTATAGATCAGCTCTTTTTATCCCTAACTTATGAAAAAGATAAAATGAATATGGTTTCTAATACATAGTTATAAAAATAAATAACTAATGGTAGTTTTGACGTATTTCTTCTATTATAACTATCCAGCATAAGGATTATTTCATAATGTGGTTTACACCTCATTTTTCACCTACATTGTACGATATTTTCAACTGTGCAATTTATCCTCTATTTATTAAAGTAATTTTTATAGAAATATAGAACCCCTAACTACTTTAATAGTTAGAGGCTATGGGAAATATATTCCTTTTGAATACTATAAACAACATCATAGTCTACTTGAATAGGTAGAGGTCCTCGATGCTTATAAATAGCATATAAAGATTCGAATTTTTGCATAATATCACTTTGCGTATTATTATCAATGACTTCTACATGCACCCCATTTACTGTAAAAATTCCATCAACAAATCTTTTATTTAAAAAGAATGAATTTTGTATCAAGGCATAGTTATCATATTGATTAAAATCCAAAGGGTGTACATTATTTTTATATCTTTTCATGATATTATAATATTTTCTTTTTTTATCGTCATCTTTACTTATAGGTATACATAGAACGCTATCTGGATATTCTTCATATTCTATCACTAAAATCAGGTTGGGACGATTAGATTTTATATGAACCTTATAATCTTCCCAATTAGTGATACTGTAAAATTCCTCACTTATTCTATATACATGGAAATGTTTTAATTCATTCATAAACTTCAACCTCTACACTTGAAATAAACTACATATTATTATATTATATACTTAAATAAAGGTATTATTTTGTTGCTAACCGATATTGCAACTAAAATTATAGTCGGTACGTTGATTTGTTGCTAACCGATATTGCAACTAAAATTATGGTCGGTACGTTGATAGATACCTTTGAAAAACTCCTATTTATTTAGGAGTTTTTTAATTGTTTATAAAAAGAAAACACGCCATTAAAATGATAAGGTTCAATCATCCGTGCGCTATTAATACTTCCTCTTAATGATAGCTTAGCTTTTTCATCTCTATTTCTTTCATCTTTTATATATATAAATTGAGATATAGTATTATTTCTTAATCGATTAGGAATTTTCATTTTCTTATTTTTTATAATAACTCCCGTTATCAAAGCTGCTCTATTAGGTGAATAATACATGGTTTTTGATTTCTTCAGACTATGTTTAAACTTAATAGCTTCAATCTCTATAATTCTTAAAAAAGGTTTATAGTCTATATAGTCGAATCTCGAGAATGTTAAATCATCTACATAAAGAGACATTAAAAATCCATTTTCTTTTGCTTTAATATACATATTTCTAAACATATCTTCATAAGCAAAATATGCAATGATTTGGCTAGGTGGTGACCCTGTTGGAATTATATTATTGTAAGTAGTTAAATCAGTAAGAATAGCTGCTACATCCGGACTAGTTTTCATTTTATCAATATAGAATCTATAAACTCTATCTCTTGAACAATTATTATAAAATTGCTTAATATCCGTTTTTAAAAAGTAATTTCCCTTTATATGATATTGTGCATTATCTATATATGACTTTCCTAAAGTTCCAGATACAACATAATCAGGTTTTTCAATTTTCTTTAAAAGATTTAATATATTTTTTTGTATTCTTTTTAACTGATTATCTGGAGCATCTACTTTTCTTATCTTTTTTGAATCCTTTTTACCCATAGAAAAAGAATTATAATAGAATTCTATGCCTTTTGCTATTTTCTGTATGGTTTTCAAATCAGTCTTTAGAAGTTTTGCTAATCTTTTTTTAGATCTACATTTATATAAAGCCGATTGATTAATATTATAAAACTTAGGTGCTTGTTTCCTCATTATTATCAACTCCTTCAACTGCATACTTATTAAGAAGTTTAATCATTCTTTTTTGTATAAATTTCTCTGACATACTTATTTTTCTATTTTCATTCATATCTTCTGCCATCAACATTATTGAAGATACTTTAATATCAAAAATATCAGAGTACTTTTCGATTAAATCTAAAGAAGGAGCTTTTTTATTGTTTTCAATCTCAGACAAATAGCTAGGTGATATTTCCAAATCTTTTGCCAAGTCCTTAGCAGTTATAGAATAAATTTGTCTTATTTTCTTTAATATTTCTCCTATTTTCATAACTCATTCCTCCATATAAAAAGAACCAGGAAGGTATCTAATTTAGATCCTCACTAAAACAAATCTTTGAATTCATTAAAAACTCTTAAAATTTGCCAAGTTGTTTCCCAAAACTTCATGGATAAAACAAACTTTTTAGGTGGTTTAGATCTTTTTAGATTCGTCTTTTCTGAAGAACTACTTTCCTTAATACTATTTATTCTATTCATAATATTACTCCTTCTGCGCCCTCAAATTTTTATAAAACAGGCGTCCCCTGAGAAGAAGAGGTTCAAAAAAGACTCGACCTTCCTGATAATTTTCTTGTTCGGAGAAGTCCCCCTCCGAACAAGGCAGGCGCGCAGCGCCTGGCGTTTGCCGGACGCTATAACTACAGCGGGCCTTTTATGTAGAATGCCATAATATAGCATTCCTCGAGTATATTACTCCAATGTTGGGGGATATACCTTATAGATTAATCTATAATGAGTTCTTAATAAGATTATAGCATAAATTATTCACTTAGTAAAATTTATATTCGCTTTTGGCGAATATATGTAGTTAATGAAGAACTTATTATTAATGAACTCATATCGGTGCGTTTAAATGGATATCATTCCAGTAATCTAATTTAAATATTTTTAATTTTGCATTCCTTACACTATGATGTTATAATATATTTAACGAAAATAAGTATTCACTTATACACCAATCCCCTCACTATTACGAGTAGTGAGGGGATTTTTGTTGGTGTGGCTTATGTCGCCTAATTTTTATTGCGTTTACTGAGCCAATAAGTAAAATACGCAATTGCACAGCCACTGATGACTGGTGCTATGATGTGAACGAAAATAAGCATCAATTTATACACCTCCTCTCTACGTCAATTGACGCCAGAGAGATAGGCGACTCCACTATTATACCATCTGTGAATCCACAAGCATATGTACTTCTGATAAGTTGACTTATATTACTTACCTTATTTTTTTATAAGGAATCTTACTTTTACCAAACCATAATGAGTATAATTTACAGCCACCTACTATAATATATATAGTAAATAATATAGTAGGACATGTCATTAATAATTTAAATTTTATTAATGACACTTCTGCATTAATAGACCAAAGTGTAAAAATCGAACTTAGAGACAACCCAAAAATATAGATACCAATTAAGAATAGTACACTATAAATTATTCTTCTCCAGATTAAAGGAAGCACTTCGAATTCTTTAAAACTATTTGTATTAATATCAAAAATCCATTTATATTTTGGTATAAATACCAATCTACCTTCCCTATTTTTTATATCTTCCACTGCTTCTTCGTATACCTTTCCATCTTCATCTTCATAAACTAAATTATCAACACCGTTATAATTCAATCTTTTTAAAAGTTTAAAATAAACTTTTTCCTTTCCTATATTATTAAACTCTAAAAGAAAATATTTCCTCTTCTTCATCCAAATTGGTGAAAGTAGCATTGCGAAATACATAGAATACACAAATAAAAATGTTAAGTATTCATAAATTTTTTGCTGTTGTTCTTTCATTTCTTTTATACTAATTTGAGTGATGATTTCAGATAATGTTAAAAGAATGATTATACAAATTATGATTGAAACCCATAAAAATATGAGTAAATTTGAAAGAATAGATAAAAATTTAATGCTCTTTTGATTCATTTCAACATGATGTAACTTTGGAAACGATGATTTTTTTATTACTATCGATCCAAATACAACGACTAAAATTTGCCAAAATAATAAATCATGAGTAAACAAATCTAAAAACTCCATAATATACCCTCCAATAAAAAATTAATCTATAAGTATTATATTTCGCCAAAATATACGCTTACTATTTGTAACATTAAAATCTGATCATACATTAAATATTTACTGAAACTTTTTTAATAACCAAACTCAATTTTTATAAATAATTATAAATAATGATTACCTCTATTTCAAAATTCATTTTTAAAAAAAGAAGTTATAAGGCGATTTATAGAATCTATGAGAATCTATAAATTTAAAAACGTTGATATAATAGGCTTGTAAAGAAGTTAGATACAAGTTGTCACAATGCCGATGCACAAAATAAGTAAAATTACACTTATGTAATTTTAAGAAATTATTAAAATCTATTTATCATTGATATAATAGGCTTTATAAGACATTTGTTCGTGATCATTTGACTGCAGGTAATGAGAAAATACCTCAGCTATGCTGAGTGACACGCTAGTGGCATTGTATCCCCTTATGCTCTTAGGTTAGAATCTCAAAAGAAGTTATAAGAGAA
>k87-483297_pt1 | contig 28115 bp, 32 predicted proteins | sample MGYA00084031_6733416 | MGnify analysis MGYA00084031
AGCGTAAAGAGGGGTCGGACGACATTGCGCAGTAACGTTCCGACAAATTCCATTGCACCGAAATTCGTAAGATACGGCAATAAATACGAACCGACAAAAAACCACACGATTAAACTGGACATGAGACCGAGCATCGTCTGACCGGTCACATCTGACTTAATGACATCCCAACCGAATTCATACAGCGTCATGATGGCGAATATCGTGCCTAACAACCGGGTGGTGAGCCACAGCGGCGACACGTCAAACATGTCCCGCCAGCTCTCTTTGGACATGATGAAGGACGGTTTAAACAGTTTTGTCACGAATGTGAGAGCCGTAGACAATACCATCGTCAAAACGACGATGACGGGCAACGTACTTTCCAATATCGTTAAGAAAAAGTCCGTGACGAGGCCCAGTGGGATGTTAAACGTTCCGTCATCTCGGATCGGAAACATAAAAACGAATACCCCGAACGCTGACGGAATCAAAAAGCGCAAAAAGTCTTTGCGATTGACTGTTGAATGCATCAACCTTGACCTCCTTTAATCAAGCGTGCGTTTTAGAGCCTTTCAACAGGAAAACTCATGCATCTCGGCCCACCCCCGCTCTTTAAAATCTCGTTTAGATGGAGTTCCACGACGTGAAATCCTAAACTTTTCAGCTGTTCGTTCACTTTTTGGGCTTGTCGGTGTGACAATACGGTGTCGTCGCCGATGTTCAGCAGATTACACGCGTGGAGAAAGACGTCTTCCCTGGATACGGAAATCAGTTCAAACTTTTTGTCCCGGAGGACTTGAACGAACGCATCTGGCAACGCTTCCAAACAGACAATAGCGACTTTCTCGCCGATGACATTGCAAATCATGTCTAAGTGCAAGTACGCCTCGTCAAAGTCCACCGAAATCAACTCGAGGTCTAGATCGGAAAGGGCCAAACTGAGGGCCTGTAATCCGAGGGAGTCGGTACGGATGCCCGTTCCGACGGCAGCCGCATTGTCGTCGATGTACATAAAGTCGCCGCCTTCAAAGTTGCCAAGCGTCATTTTGTGGAATACTGGGATGCGATGATTCGATAAAGTCCTCTCAGCGAGGCGGTGCTCTCCCCACCGCATCGGACTGTAAAAGCGGCCAAACACGATCCCCTTTTGTGTCGCGACACCCAAATCCCGGGTGTTCACCTCGTACGGAAAGCGGGGGTGGGTTTCCGCTAACAACACGTCGACGTCGTGTGCGCGAAAAGCCGCGACGAACTCGTCATGCTCTTTGCACGCCTGTTCCACATCCAGGGTGTGCTGATGTTTTTCTGCAATGACGTTGATAGGTGTTTCAATGTTGAGAAATTCGGGACGGCAAACTAACACTTTTTTTAATCGTCCGTATTCTGTGAAGGCTCTCGCCAATGTGATCCCTCCTCAAGTCGTCATGCGTTCAGACACCTGCCGAACGTGATGCGCCATCGCATCCTTCGCCTTGTCCGCCTTTTTCGTACGCAACGCTTCCACAATGTTTTCGTGCTCTTCCACCGCCTCGCGCGCTGCCTTTTGCAACGTGCCCGTTAAAATGAGAAAGCGCTGTAACTGCGTATTCAAGTTTTCCACAAATTCGCTGAGTTTCTTATTGTTCGTCACCGACGCAATGCGACTGTGAAACTGTCGGTCCAGTTCGACAAACTGAGTAAAATCTTCGGACTCGATACTTTTCTTCTGTCGGGCGACGATGTCTTCTAAGTCCTCAAAGTCTGTCTCTGTCATTTCGGTCGTGGCCAGTTCTGCTGCCAGCGCTTCCAACACTTCGCGTATGACGAGAAAGTCGCGAATGTCTTTATCTGAAATCGTGCTGACGCGGGCGCGTTTTCCGGGGCTCATCTCGACGAGACCCTCGTACGACAGCTGTGTCAAAGCCGATCGGATCGGTGTGCGGCTGATTCCCATTTGAGAGGCTATCTCTTCTTCTGCGAGCCAGTCCCCCGGCTTCAACTCGTTGTTCACAATGCTCTTCTTAATCAATGTGTAGGCTTGATCCGCCAGTGTGCGGTTTTGCTTTATTTTGGGAAGCACGTTTGCCCTCCTTGACCACATCTTTATGTATTCTGTATACAGTATTTGTATTTGTATATTACACGATGACGCTCTTTTTTTCAACATTTTTTAAAGTGCGGACGCCTTTTTCTTCTTTAAAGCTATTTGCTGTCTGTGCGACGGAAGATTTTTTGACTCCCCGTAGTCACCCACCCTTCCTCTATCGAAATGTGGTTCATACGATATAGTAGTTTCGATAGATGGAGGTCATAAGATGATACTCAACTTGGAGCCGCTGCGCTGGATACGAGAAAACCGGCAACAAGTAGATGTGAGTGTTCAACAACACTTGATAGATAAAATGCGTTGGACCCAATATGTTCCGTGTTTCTTACATCGTGTCATCGCAAAGTTGCTCTACTACGTAATGCGCATGCCTGTCATCGTCGAATTTGAATCGACTTTCAGCGCTCAATCCGAAGCGATTGTGTCTCGATGGCGTTCACACAACATTAAGGTGAAACGTCAATTTTCCCATTACCCCGGTTGTGCCACGCGCCTCACTTTGCGCAAAATGAACCACTTGCTGAGACAGGATGGGGTCCGCAAAGTGTATTTGGACCGAAAGGTGACGGCGCTCCTCGATAAAGCCACTCCTTCCGTCAACAGCCACCGGCTGTGGAACGCATCCATCACAGGTCAAGGCGTCGGGATCGCTGTCATTGACACCGGTGTCGCCCCCCACCCTGACTTGACAGAGCCCCGTAACCGGATTGTCGCGTTTAAAGACTTCATCGGCCATGAAACCGAGCCATACGACGACAACGGACACGGCACCCACTGCGCCGGGGATGCCGCTGGAAACGGGACGGCTTCAGACGGCAAGTACCGGGGACCGGCCTATGAAGCGGACATTATCGGGGTTAAAGTGTTGGATAAGCAAGGTTCCGGACAGTTGTCGGATCTCATCGCCGGCGTCGACTGGTGTATCGAGAACCGGGACACTTACAACATTCGGATCCTTTCCTTGTCAGTCGGTTCCCCTGCCTCCGGACGCGTGAAGGACGATCCGCTGGCCCGCGCTGTCCGACAAGCTTGGACGAGTGGGCTCGTCGTCGTAGCCGCTGCGGGAAATTCGGGGCCAGACGGCGGCACGATCACCAGTCCGGGCGTTGTCCCCGAGATCATCACCGTCGGCGCCTCTGACGACCATGACACGATCCGTTCTGATGACGATGAGGTGGCGAGTTTTTCCAGCAGAGGACCTACTCCGGAAGGAGTTCCCAAACCGGATGTCGTCGCGCCCGGCACGCATGTCGTGTCTCTGCGCGCAAATGGCAGCTACTTGGACAAAACGAACATCGAAAGTGTCGTCAATGACGACTATGTGAGTCTCTCCGGAACGTCTATGGCGACACCTATTGTGGCTGGAATTGCCGCTCAGCTCATACAAAAAGACGCCGACCTCACACCGGACGACGTCAAAACAGCATTAACGGAGACAGCGACATCCCTCGGGGATGAACCGAACGCAGAAGGTCACGGACTCGTCAACGCCTCAGCCGCTCTCGACTTCCTTGCAAACCGTTAGGGCCGACGTTGCAGCCCCCGTACAAATCGGCACGTCGATCCTGAAAGACGGGAATGTTCTCCCGCACACGTTCGACTTCGTCTAAATCGACTTCGACTGTCAGGATCGACTCTTCCTCTTTTCCTTCTATCAACACGTCCCCCCACGGACTGACAACCATCGAGTGCCCGAAAAACGTGTGATCTCCCCCCGACCCGACGCGGTTGCAGCCAACGACGTACAATTGATTTTCTATGGCCCGTGCGATGAGCAGTTGTCGCCAGTGGGACAATCGCGGATTCGGCCACTGTGCTGGAATGATAACCATGTTCGCGCCTTTAAGTGCGTAGTGGCGGAACATTTCCGGAAAGCGCAAGTCGTAGCAGATGGCCGCACCGACGCGCGCCTCTTCCACGTCGTACATCGTGAGTGCATCCCCTGGGGTCAAGAACTTATCCTCTTCTAGCAGGCGAAACAAGTGGACTTTGCGGTAAACAGCCGTCTCTTTACCCTGACGGTTGTATACATACGTACAATTGTAAATGCCACGGTCGCGTTTTTCCGCTACCGAACCCCCGACCAGGTGAATATGATATGTCAAAGCCAACTCTCGCAACAGCTTTCGAGTGTTCTGCCCTTCGGGATCAGCTTGGCGATCCAGCTCGCGGAAATTGTAGGCCGTGTTCCACATTTCTGGCAAAACGACGACATCGGGTTTGTCTCTCGCTGCACGGGCGACCTTTTCGGCGATGCGATTCATGTTCTCTGGTGGATCACCGTAGGCGAGATCCAACTGAATGAGACACAGCTTCATTTACATCACTCCCGCTCAACCGTATGACCCTATGTTAGCATATTTTAGTGCGTAAAAGGGAAGACTGAAAGAGAACCGCTCATGAACTTGCAAGGTGAGAAAGGGGGACTTGAGCGTGCGACACAAGTGGGATTTACGCATTCATCTGTTGTTCATTGTGGCCGTCCTAGCCGCCGTATTCGGCTTCCAACCGGAAAAATGGCTGAAGGCCGAAATTGTTGTCGGACCGGTAGAGGTTTATAAAGTCGAGCATCAGCGTGAAGAACCGTTAAGAACATCCAAGTGGACAGAGTACGAGATTTCAAAAGTATTGCAATCTATCACGTCGATGCGCGCCTCTTCGTACAGGCAGCTGCCGGAATCGTACCTGCTGTTTAAGTTTGAACGAGACATCACCCTCGATCACGACGCCGTGCCTTTCCCCGTTAAGCAAATGATCGTCACCCTTCCCGACAACCAGTGGGATCAGCCCGACATGTTGCTACTAAACGCGCAAGGACAGTGGATAGTCTACGACACGTCCCATCCGCTGTCGATGCTGACTCGAGACTACCGGTAACGAACGTCACACAACTTTTTAAACTTCAATCTTCCTCCCAATGTCTGAGCCTCGACATTTTCGGTTTCAAAAAAAAAGCCGCCTGTAAAACTTGGCGGCTAAAGAAACATTGGCTACCCTTCTAACAGCAATGTCTCCGGATCTTCCAACATGTTTTTCACTTTTACGAGAAAGCTGACGGCTTCCTTTCCGTCCACGATACGGTGATCGTACGAGAGGGCGATATACATCATCGGGCGAATTTCGACGGTATCCCCTACGGCGACAGGACGCTTCTGAATCGCATGCATGCCCAAAATCCCGACTTGCGGGCCGTTGAGGATCGGCGTTGACAACAGCGAGCCGAACACGCCGCCGTTCGTAATCGTAAACGTCCCGCCTTGAAGTTCTTTGAGCGTCAGTTTGTTCGTCCTCGCTTTTTCCGCCAGCGAAGCAATTTCCTTCTCGATCTGGGCGAAGCTGAGGCGGTCGGCATCCCGGACGACTGGGACGACCAGCCCTTCGTCAGTAGCGACAGCGATCCCGATGTCGTAGTACTTCTTGATGAGCATATCCTGACCGTCAATTTCAGCGTTTAACAGCGGGAAGGCCTTTAACGCGCCGACGACTGCTTTCGTAAAGAAGGACATAAAACCGAGGTTGACGTCGTATGCTTCACGGAACGACTCTTTGCGCCGCCGCCGGATGTCCATAATCGCCGTCATATCCACTTCGTTAAAGGTCGTGAGCATGGCCGCCGTCTGCTGGACTTCTACTAGTCGGTTAGCAATCGTCTGCCGCCGCCTGGACATGCGTCTGCGCTCAACCGGTTTTGCAGGATCTTCCGCAGGCTGCGACGCCGGGATGCGGTCCGGCTCGCCATGTGAAGGGGCAGTGGGCGGTGCTTCCACAAATGATCTCACGTCGTCCGCCGTAATGCGACCGGCAGGATTTTGCCCTTGGACTCGCCTCAAGTCGATGCCCCGCTCCCTTGCCCATTTTCTCGCAGCGGGGGAAGCAATGACAGGGGCGTCGCCTTTTCTCTCCGTTTGTTCTTTCGGCGGTTGCTCCGCCTCCTGTTCTTGCGGCTGTTGACGGGCTTGTTCTTCGCTGCGGGGGGAAGGTTCTTCACTTCCCGGACTCCCCCCTTCAGCCGCTTCTTCATTCAGCAGCGCAATCACTTCGCCTACTTGTACCGTATCTCCCACCTGCTTTAAAATTTCGTGTAAAACACCTTCTCCTTCGGCGTTTACTTCGATGTTCACCTTATCCGTTTCAAGTTCCGCGACAGCCTCCCCTTCCCTGACGACGTCGCCCACCTTTTTTAACCAGTTGGCAACCGTTCCTTCCGTAATCGATTCGGCCAGTTCCGGTACTTTAACTTCAATCACCCGCGTGACCTCCTACCTTCGTTGTCATTTTTCCTGCGTCGAATACGCCTCTTTGCTGCATTGCCATTCGCTGCGCCGGAGCCTAGCGAGACTTACGACCGTCAGCTAGACGAGCTCCGGCCTCATGCCGTTCAAACGCTTCTCGAATAATGCGATCTTGCTCAATGTTGTGGACGTCTGGAAGGCCTTCAGCCGGACTGGAGCGCTCAGGCCGCCCGATGAAGCGGACAGGGACCCGACCGTCCGTTAAAGCTCTCAATCTCGGCTCCATGTACGTCCATGCCCCCATATTTTGGGGCTCTTCCTGCACCCAGACCATTTCTTTCACGCGGCCGTAACGGCTGATCACGTCCTTCAGCTCTTCTTCGGGGAACGGGTACAGCTGCTCCACCCGCACAATGTGCAGCCAATCCAGCGCATCGCCGTCGAATTGGCCTGTCTCGATGGCCGCGGCCAAATCGACGCCCACTTTTCCAGTGCAGAAAATTAAGCGTTCGACGCGATCTGGCTTTCGTCCCAATCCCGGTTGTTCCAACAGAAACTGAAAGCGTCCTTCGCTCAGTTCATTCCCTTTGGAAGCCGTGTAAGGGTTGCGGATCAAACTCTTCGGGGTCATGATGATCAAGGGACGCGCCTCGTCTCTCCCTGCAATTTTGGCCTGTCGCCGCAAAATGTGAAAGTACTGGGCCGCACTCGTTAAGTTGGCGATGGTCCAGTTGTTTTCACCTGACAGTTGCAGGAAACGTTCCATGCGGGCGCTCGAATGCTCAGGCCCTTGTCCTTCGTACCCGTGGGGCAGCAGCATGACGAGACTGGACCGCTGAGCCCATTTGGCCCTGCCGGCCGCGACGAATTGGTCAATGATCACTTGTGCCGCATTGGCAAAATCGCCGTACTGGGCTTCCCATATGACGAACGTTTCGGGAGCAAACACGTTATAGCCGTATTCAAAACCGAGGACAGACGCTTCCGAAAGGGGACTGTTGTGAATGGCAAAAGACGCACGGGCATGGGGAAGTGCCTGCAGAGGCGAATACGTCTCCCCCGTTTCGATATCGTGCAGCACGAGGTGCCGGTGAGCAAACGTTCCCCGTTCTGAATCCTGTCCTGTCAACCGAATCGCTTGCCCGTCAGCCAAGATTGTGGCAAACGCCAACGTTTCCGCTAAAGCCCAGTCGACTTTGCCGTTGTCGTCCAGTGCCGTGGCACGGCGCTTTAAGATCCGTTCCAACTTCGGGTACGTGTTAAACCCCTTCGGTCGCTTTAGCAGGGCGGTGTTCATGTCACGCAGTTTGTCCAGGGGAACCGCCGTTTTCACCTTCGGTAAGCGCGTGGACACTTTTTCGGGAATTCCTCTTAATTCTTCGATTTCGTCCAGGTGGTTCTTCAGTTTTTCATAGGCCGAGCGCAGCTTTTGTTGGACGGTTTGCTCCATTTCTCGCACGTGCCCTTCGCCCACTAACCCTTCTGCCTGCAGCTTTTCGGCATAAAGGGCGCGCACAGTCGGATGGCGGCGGACTTCGGCGTACAGCTGGGGCTGTGTCACTTCCGGATCGTCCATTTCGTTGTGGCCGAAACGCCGGTACCCGCGCAAGTCGATGAGAAAGTCTTTATGAAACCGGCGCCGGTATTCTGACGCCAAGTACACGGCTGCAAGACACGCTTCCGGATCGTCTGCGTTGACGTGGACGACGGGGATCTCAAACCCCTTTGCCAAATCACTGGCGTACGTCGTCGATCTGGCATCTGAGCTCTCTGTCGTAAACCCGATGCCGTTGTTGGCGATAATGTGAATCGTCCCGCCCGTCTGATAGCCCTTCAACCGGCTCATGTTCAACGTCTCGGCCACAATGCCCTCACCGGGAAATGCCGCATCGCCGTGAACCAAAATGGCCAGTGCCCGAGAGACGTCCTGTTGGGGTGCGCCGGCATGACTGCGGTCCTCTTGCGCCGCCCGGGCGAAGCCTTCCACCACTGGGTTTACAAATTCCAGGTGGCTCGGGTTGTTGGCCAACGTCAACCGGGCTCGGACTTCATCTTCTTCCAGTGACCGGTTGGCGCCTAAGTGGTACTTCACATCACCGGTCCAGCCGTAGTTGATTCCCATCGAACCTTCCGACGGGACGAGTTCCTTATTCGGCGAGAGGTGGAACTCTGAGAAAATCTTTTCATACGACTTGCCGAGGACGTGGGCCAGCACGTTCAATCGGCCGCGGTGAGCCATTCCGATCATGATGTCCCGAGCGCCGTTCAACATCCCTTCACGGACAATTTCGTCAATGATCGGGACGAGCATGTCGATGCCTTCGATGGAAAACCGCTTCTGTCCGACAAACGTACGGTGTAAAAACTTCTCAAAACACTCCACTTCCGTCAGTCTACGCAAAAGGGCGATGCGCTCTTCCTTTGATAATCGGCGGTAAATCGCCCTTGATTCCACCATGCGGTACAGCCACTGCTGTTCCTCGACGTCGTGGACGTGACTGAACTCAAAGGAGATCGTCTCCGTGTACACCTTCCTCAAGAAATTGATGGCATCCAAAGCAGTTTCTACGTTCTCCGGAGCTTCGGGCCAGACAACTTGGGCCGGAATTGCGATTAAGTCGGCCTCGCTCAGATTGTAAGCCGATGGATCGATCAATCGCGTATCCGTCCGTTCATTGTACTTCAACGGACTCGTTTTGGCCGCTAAGTGGCCGTAGGTGCGAATGTTTCGCGCCAACTGTTCTGCGGCGACCACTTTCACGTCATCTGCCATCCCCACAGTATCGACGGGCGTTCCCGACTTCCCGTTCAACGCCACGGGTGGAGCTCCCCACTGTTCAAACAACCGTTTCACGTCGTCATCGATAGAGCCGGGATTTTGTCGGTACATTTCGTACAGTGCATTGAAATAGCCAAGGTTCGGACCGTAAACCGTCTCCCATGGGGACTGTTTTCCCTTGGTGCCTTCAGTCGCCATGCACGTACAACCTCCATCAGTGTATAATCGTAGTATGCTTAACCAACACCGTTTATAGTAACAGCCTCGACAACATAGGAAAACCGGTTAACTCCGTAACCGGCATTCAATTGATCTCCAGGATTTTAAACTGCAACGTGCCGTCCGGAGTTGGCACGGAGACCGTGTCCCCTTTCCTTTTGCCGATTAACTCCGCACCGATAGGGGACTCGTTCGATATTTTTCCTTCTAGCGGATCGGATTCAGCACTTCCGACGATCGTGTAGACTTCAACATCGCCCTCCGGCATTTCCTGTATTTTGACTTTTGTCCCGACACTGACGACGTCTTTATCCTGTTCATCCTGGTTGATGATTTTGGCATTGCGCACCATCATCTCCAAGGTTGCAATTCTATTTTCTATGAAGGCCTGTTCTTCCTTTGCTGAGTCGTACTCCGAGTTCTCACTTAAATCCCCTTGCGCAATCGCTTCTTTCAGCCTGACCGCTACCTCTTGTCTCCTCACGGTTTTCAGTTGATCTAACTCCTCTTGAATTTTGGCTAGACCTTCTTCAGTGAGCAGGACCTCTTTTTTATCTGCCATAACAACCTCTCCTTAATGTGATGGAACGACAGGCGTTCAATGTGACTCTTCTGACTTATCTCGCCCTATTGTAGCACACCGCTATAAGATGTCAAAGATGCGAAATCCCACCTTTTGTTAAGGCGGTATTTACGGTATACTGGGTTCAAATCAAGACGTCATTTACAAGTGGAGGGCCGTCATGGATTCTGACACGTACACCGGGGAAGAGAAACTGCTAGCTGTGTTGAGTCACGCTAGTGCTGCTTTTTTCCCTGTTCTGCTCCCCCTCGTCATCTACTTGTTAAAAAGAGACTCCTCTTTCGTGCGACACCACGCCAAGGAGGCACTCTTGTTCCACCTCGGTTTTATGGTCGCTGAGTTTATTTCAACATTGTTAGTCATCATCGTCATCGGCTGGCTATTGCTGCCTTTCTTTTTTGTGGTGTATGTCATCTGTACCGTCGTCGCTGTCGTGAAGAGCTTGAGAGGTGAACCGTACTACTACCCTGTGACAACCCATCTCGCCCAAAAAATCTAGCAGTAAAACAGGACAACCGCTCAGGCCGACCGGTCCTCCACGGGAACGACGTGGACGCGACGCATGAACAGCGCAGCGAATACTTGCGCAAAGCCGACGGCAAACAAGATCCACTTGAGGTGATCGACTTCCGTCGTGCGGCTGACGACGATGAGAAATAAAGCGATACTGGCCACTCTGCCGACATTGAGGGCCAGCTCGCGCGTGACGACGTACTCGACGCGCAGTTTGGCCGTTTTTTGCGACTCTCCGATGACGTCAAACACTTTCGACGTCAACGGAACATAGTACATCGGATAAAACAGGGCGGCTCCGACGCCGAGAATGAACAACTGGAGAGTGCCAGCTTTAAACACAAACGGCAATACGACCACACCGAGCAACCCGGCACCGACGACCATGAAGGTATTGCGCCACCGCTTCTTCAACGCCCTCCCCACGACAAAAAAAGCGACAAGGGAGACGAAGGACGACACCGTCGCAAAACTTCCCAAAATGAGTTCGTTGTCCGTCATCACAAAAATGAGTAACCCGATCAAAAAGACGAAGACTCCTTCCCGCACCCCTTGGGCCACCATTGCCAGACTGACCCAAAACCAATGCCCCCCGCGCCGCGCGCTCAATCGAAAAATGCGATCCAATCTGTACTGGCCGCGGGCGTCCCGCCTCTTTAAAAAGAGACTCACGCCGACGGCGATGGCGAAAATGGCGAACGACACGGCAAAAATAATCCGGTATCCCACCAAGTCGTTTAACCGCGTAATCAGCCATCCAGAGAAGACAGGGGCTACAATACCGGCTCCTGACGTAAGCAGTCCGTCGACGCCGTTAAATATGTCCCGGTTATCCCTGTTCGTAATTTCAAAGTACAGCACGTTGAAGGCCAGCCAGAAAAACCCGGCGCCGATCCCCAAAAAAATGCCCAATCCCGCGATGTACTGAGCTGACGACTTTCCCAGCCACAGCACTGTCAAGTAAAACAGAGCATGTATGAGGACGCCGAGGCGAATCGCCACAACCCGGTCCACATTTTTTGCCAGCTTTCCGCCCAGCACAAATGCGGCTGCCATGGCGAGGTAGTGGAACAGGTTAAAGTAGCCGATGACCGCGTAATCGCTTTTGATCCGCCACAGATACACGTTTACAAACGTATTGGACAGTGCCGTTGACATGGCGAACAACGTACTGATGACGAGTAACAGTTTCGCTTGTCGGTCAAGCAGATCGGTTCTTCCAAGAAGTTGCAAAAAATCCCCACCCATGTGCCGGTTTCCTCCATAGGGTAACCAACATCGAGAGGGGATATGGGTGGAAGCTATTTTTACAGACGTTGCCTTGCGTGCCTCATGAAGACAGGTGTCAGAATAAAACCGGTTATGAGCCCGCCGAGGTGGGCGGCCAGATCGATCCCGTGGCTGAAGCTCAAAAGAAGGTTGATCACGACGAGCGCCACAATGCCTTTCCCCACATCCGGATCGACCAATCGCTTGGCACGCCAGTACAAGTACACATACATGCCGAATAAACCGTAAATGGCACCGGATGCCCCTGCGCTAACGGAATACGGGTTAAACCAATAACTGGCGACGTTGCCCCCGAAACCGGCCAGTCCATAAAACAGGAAGAAACGAAACCGCCCGAACAGCCATTCCGCTGTCGGACCGAAAATGTATAAAGCGAAACTGTTGAACAGGAGGTGGATCAGACCGATATGGATCAAAATGGGTGTCACCAGCCGCCACCACTGCCCCTGATCGATCAGGTCATTCACTTTGGCGCCGAAGCGGACGAGCACTTCGGGATTCGTCGTGCCGCCGCTCGCCGTCATGACGACAAAGACAATCAGTTGAACAGCTAAAATACCCGTAACCACAGGAAACTGTCGGCGATACGACTGAAAGGTTGAGGCAGGTTGCCGGAACAATCAAATTCCCCCTTCGCAGTTTAAAACCCGTCCGATCGTCTCCCCCATGCGTACAGAAGACCCAGGCTTTAAATCGGGCAAAAACGTGACCGTATGGCGTGGAAACAGTAGGATGACCGTCGAACCGAACTCAAACCAGCCGATTTCCTCTCCTTTCCGAACGGCGACAGGCGGCTCGTATGTACGCTTTTTCCCTTTCTTTCGCTTACGGTTGGTTTGAACGTTCTCGTCGTAGGCGACTTTTACACTGCCGACATTCATGGCGCCCACTTTGACGATCGCCACCTCGCCGAAATGGGTCGACAAAAACGTCGTCACCCGTTCGTTGTTCACAAATAGCCGCTCGACTAACCGTATCCCGCGCCCATTGACTGGAAACAGTGTACCGGGCTGGTAAACCATCTCCGTCACACGACCGGAAACAGGGGCGTGAACCCTGTGGTAGTCGGCGGGACTTAAGTACAAGGTCAAAAATTGACCGTCTAGAAAGGCTGCTGCCTTTTCTTCAGCTCCTCGAAACAGCTCCTCCAGCGTATAGTCGCGTCCCTTGGCCTGAATGAGCCGGTGACCGTCGATCTTTCCGAATCCCGTAACCGTACCGTCCACAGGGCTTGTAACACGGTCCTCCCCCGGAGCGACCTGCCGCGATTGAGCCTTGAGCTGCCGCGCGAAAAAATCCGTCAGGTGCGCGTATTCCGCAATGTCTTTGCTCAATTCGCTCGTATCAATTTTGTACCGTTTGATGTAGAGGGGAATAAAGTGACGGGTCCAGCCTTGGCAGGCCACTTTGCCAAAGAGGCGCGACAGCGCGCGCTTTGGCAGGCCCTTTACGACCCACAGCCAAAGGCGATCGTTCATACTATGACACCACACAAAAAAGAAAAAATGCGGATTGAATCATCCCGACTTGGACACAATAACCGACAACGGAGGTGATACTATGGCTTACCAACCGAAAGGTGCTGCTAAGACGAACGCCCAACAAGTTCGTCAGAAGAACCAGCAAGCAGCCCAAGGCGGCAATGAAAATGAATTTGCTGCTGAAACGGATGCCCAAGAAATTCGCCAACAAAACCAAAAATCACAACAGAAGAAGCAGCAAAACCAACAGTAACAACCTCTGTTTAAGATACGGGTTCGCCTTCGGGCGAACCCGTCAACTTTGCTTTCATACACTTTCCTTTTTATCCATAAACTCACGTTGGTAAAGTTCCAACAGTTTTTCGACGATCGGTCCGGCGCCGCGGGAACCGTAGCCGCCTTCTGGCACGACGGCGGCGACCGCCACTTTCGGGTCGTCAGCGGGATAGTAGGCAACCATCACGGAGTTTTCCACTCTTTTTAACCTTACGAATCGATCGCCGTCGTAGATCGGAATGTCTTGCTCAGATGTTCCCGTTTTGGCGGCTACTTTGTGCGGCAAATTGCGGAACAGCGATCTCGCCGTCCCCCCGCTTGACGTCACCAATTCCATCCCATCCTGCACGACGTCAAAATACTCTTGTTTGATGTCGTCCGCTTTACTCATCACCTTCGGTTCAATCTCCTGGACGACGTTTCCTTCACTGTCGACAATTTTATCAACGAGTTGGGGCTGCATGCGCACCCCGTCGTTGGCAATGGTCGCCGCAAACTGCGCCAGCTGCAGCGCGGTCGGACGCTGCGCTTGCCCGAAGGAAGCCAAAACTGTCGCCCCGAGCACACTGTTGCTTCCATTTTCAACCATATCAATGTAATCTTCATTTCCTTTACTTTCCCCTGGCAAATCGACGCCGGTGGACGTAAACAGCCCAAACTGCTGATTGTACTTCGACAGAATGTCCAAGGCATCTCCGTCTTCACCGCCAGTTCTCCGGTAGAACTGGTGCCCCGTCCAGGCCATGTACACGTTCGACGACTTCATCAAAGCGGTCCTCGGGTTTAAATAGCCGTAAGCGTGGGAATTGTCGTTCCTGACCGGGTTCGTCGAACGGGCGTAATGGTAAGCGCCCCGGTCGTTGAAACCTGTGTAAGGGCCAATGATCCCTTCGTTTAACATCATCAATATGTTGAGCGGCTTGTAAGTTGACCCCATGGGCAGGATGGACCACGGATGACGGTTGATCTCCACATCTGGATTGCTAGACCCGCGCACATCCGGCGGCACGGACGTGATCGTCCCGTTTTTACCGACGTATTTGATTTCTTCCTCTAAAAATTTTTCCGATATTTTACCTTGCCAGACGTTTGGGTCGTAGTCCGGATAGCTGATCATCGCCCGCACTTTACCCGTGTCGACTTCCATCATCACGGCGTACGCGTTCTTGGCATGCGGCGCCCGATAGCGCCCCATTTCCCACGAACGCAGCTTGCGCAAGTGGCTCTCGACAAACTTCTCCCCTTCCAACTGAATTGTTTCATCAAGGTTTAAGTAAAGGGAATGTCCGATCTCCGGATTTTCGTTTTCCAGCTCTTCCACAATGCGCCCTTGGGCATCCACTCGCACCAGTTTAGATCCGTGTTTGCCGCGCAATTCGTCCTGATAGGCGTACTCGATGCCGTCATTGCCGACTTGTTCCCAGTCCAGGTACTCATCGGGATTCTTCTCTTCTATTTCCTTGTACTTATCCAGCTGTTGCGAACCGGAAAAAGAGCGGACGTACCCGATGGTCTGCACGGCGAACGTGTCGTCGCGGTATAAGCGCTTCGGCTCGTACACGACGTTCACGCCTGGGAACTTTTCGGGCCTCTCGCGAATTTTCGCCACTTGTTCTTCCGTCAATCCGGCTTTAATTTTCTTTAGCGTGTACCGAGGCTGCTTCGGTTCCACTTTTTGGCCATCCAGGTTCACCCCGACGTCCATCGCTTCCAACACGTCGGCCGCCTCCATGTCCAGGAGCTCCGCCAGATTTTTTGCCATTTCTATTTTCACGTCATCGGAATGGTTCGTCTCGATGTACATCGCCGTAAAAATCGGTTCGTTCGTCACCAGTTCTTTCCCTTTGCGGTCGTAAATTATTCCTCGCGGTGCGACAGTCGGTATTTTTTTAATGTTGTTTTCTTCAGCTTTTTTTAAGTACTCTTCTCCGTCGACCAACTGCACGACGCTCAGTCTCAAGATCAGGACGGCAAACAGCAAAAAGATGGCGAGCCACAACACGTGTAGACGGGTGTACATCACTTTTTTGCGCTTTAATTCCTGCTTTTTGTGTTCCTCTACCATATGCGCCAGGCCTTTCCTTCAGACAACGTGATTCGAGACCATGCCTCGCCTTACATCATAACATAAAGCCGCCCTTTCTGACACTTATTCGTGTCTAGCCTGACAACATCTGTACCGAGTTAAACGCGTTCACCAAACCTAGTCGACCAGATGACACGCGCTGAATCGGCGTACACGTCCGGGTCATAATCGCGTCGATATCGTCCGGTGTCAACTGAGGGTTGAGGGACATCATGAGCGCCACCGTTCCTGTGACGTGTGGGACAGCCATGGACGTTCCGCTCAATTCCCGCGTGGCTCCGTTATTCCAACACGAGGTAATTTTGTCACCCGGGGCAGCGAGGCGCACCTCTTGTCCCGTATTGCTAAAAGAAGCCAACTGGTTGTTTTTGTCCGTCGCCGTCACGGCAATCGTTTCCGGATAGCGGGCCGGAAAATCCAGTTTTCGATGGCTGCCTTGGTTTCCCGCTGCCGCCACCATCACAATGCCGTTGCTCCGCGCTTTTTGGATGGCGCGCCTCAAACTTTCACTCATTTTGTCCATGCCGAAACTCATGTTGATGACGTCCATCCGGTTGTCGATACACCAGTTAATCGCCGTCAACAAATCGGAGAGATTGGCACTCCCTTTGCGGTTGAAAGCTTTCACGGCGTACAAGTGCGCCCGCGGCGCCACACCGACAACGCCTGTCGAGTTTTTTCGTGCTGCCACCGTCCCGGCGACGTGTGTGCCGTGCCCGTTGTAGTCGTAAGGAGAAAAGAGGGGAGACAGAATGTTCACTCCGCCGCGGTAATTTCGTGCTAAACCCGGATGATCGTAGGCGATCCCCGTATCGATAACGGCCACTTTCACCCCTTTTCCCATGGTGATCGGCCACGCCCGGTGTGCATCAATGCGCTCTACCCCCCACGGAACTCCGTTGGACGCTTGCAGGACTTGGCCGATGTGCGGTTCGCCAATTTTTATTTGGATGTCGGGCTCTGAGTACAACATCCCCCGAAAATTGGTTTCAAAGTATTCCGCCCACATGTCTTCCGGAAATTCTCCGACAATGGCACCGATGTGTTTTAAATAACGGAACGAGCGCAGTCCGAATTGTCGGGGGTTCAACCTTTGCCAGTCACTCCGAAAATCATCATCTTTAAAATAAAAAATGCGCCTGGCACGCATTTCCCTTCGATTCATTCGATTGAATCTATCGTAACGATCGCGCATCGGCCAATGTCCAAAAGCGTACATGCCCTATTCACTCCTCTTCACCTTTTAATGCAGGGTTGAATATATTGAGACCGACCAGTCTACGACTATCGGGAGGTGTCCTTATGCACACAAGGCGGGGTTATGGCAGGTCCCCCCGTGCCTACCGCACACGCCCTTTGCCGCACCAGCGTCGCCGGGTCGCACCCGTTCGCTCCACGAAAAGGCGCGAAAGGGATACAATCAGCCTTTCTGACCGAATCGAAGAGGTCCACATCTTGTTTCGCGAAATTTCTTCAGCCGTCTCACAAGTGGAAAAATGGATGAACGCGTTCTACAACATATCACAGGCAGTGCGGGATAAACATACGTTGAACGATCTCATATCGGCCATCTCCGCCATAGAGACACAGGATAAGCAAGAAGAACTCGAGGACGTTCCGAGAGATCACGCTCCGTAGCCAGGTGATTCAGAAAAGACGGGCTTCTAAACGGCAGCCCATCTTTTCATACGTGTCTTTACCGGCCCCGTCGGCGCTTCGTCCTTTTCTTGTGCAAGGTGCTGTTAATCTGTTTCGCTTGACGTTCATTGATAAGCTTTTGCTTTTTTAACGATTCCAGCGCCCGTTCCGGTCCTCCCGAATGTTTGACCACATCGGCGATGCCGCGAATCTGGTCGTTGTCAACCGGAGCGTTCGTCAGACGGCGCAAATAATCGAACAAACCATCTGAACCTCTTGTGTCGTGTGCCCTTTTGGCTTCATGCAATATGCGGTCCAGCTTCTGTTCTGTCATGACGTCCTGCCCCAACACGGAATTGATTAAGTTGGCAAAGTCTTTCTTCGACGGTTTTCCGCTCACGTCACTACCTCCTTTTCTCTAACTATGTTACGAACCTATAGTCAAAAGGGTGTTAGACGTGTCACCTATCGTACGGGAATTAGGCGCATACATAAAAAAACAACCGGTGAACGCTCGGGTTCACCGGTTGGATCTAACCATGGGGCACGGATGAAAATAAGCGGGGACCACACGAGGATGCTCCAGTGAGAGAGTGGTTTCCAGACCGCGTGACGGCCCAGACGATTAAAAGACGGGCGAAAAATCCCGAAAAGCGACCCGTCAGAGGAGCTTACTCTGGCGGTTTCCAGCTGCACGCGCGCTGTTCGGGCTGTTTCATCTCTTTCCCCACTTCGTGAGACCGCACAAAGAACTCGGCGATGCAGTCTAACGGTCGCGAGACGAGGGGACGAGACCCGATGTAGTACGTCAACGTCTGCCCCTCTTTTGGATCTGTGGCGGTCATATAAAAAACGGGATACGCCACGTCTCCCTGTTGTTCATCTTTTACCGTGTACTCCACGTCGTATGTCCGCACAATCCCGCTGTACGGAACGTCAATCGTCATTTCCTCTGCTGTTTCGCCGTGGCGGGCGACAAACACCCACCGTCCTTGCGGCGTATCAGCCTGTACCCTCTCCAGCGTGCCGTATTGATAAATGGCGTCTGGTTCTAAAGTGATCGTCCCAAACAGGACAGGCTGATACAAACGGATATACTCGTTCAACTTGTGGGCGAAGGCCTCCAGAGTCACAATCCGCCCTTCACTTTTGTCGTGACGGACGTAACCTTGTCGTATCCGGTAACTCATCGGTCCAACCCTTTCCCGCAATGCAGTTTACGATTCAGCATTATATCACAGTCACATGTAAAAAGGCAGTGGCTCTTGGCCACTGCCTTAACATACACCATGTTTATTCAGTTGGTTATTGGATTCCGCCGCCCAGTTGTTGCTCTGCTAAAGCAACCAAGCGTTTTGTAATTTCTCCACCTACAGAACCGTTGGCGCGGGAGGTCGTATCAGCTCCCAATTGAACGCCAAATTCTTGAGCGATTTCGTATTTCATTTGGTCCAACGCTTGTTCAGCCGTCGGGACCAACAGTTGGTTGGTGTTACGCTCACGACCTTGTTGTTGTTGAGCCATGATGTCTCACCTCCTTTAAATAGGTGTTAATATCGTGTGAGGATCATCGAATGTTCATGCGTACTACATTTTGGCAACGACTATCCTCGTTACAGCCTTGCGCCGTGTTGCTCTAAGATCCGCTTCGCCTCTTCGTGCCGTTCGCGGGGGGACACGACCGTCACCAGCCAATTTTCAGCGCTGTGGTGATGTTCCCCGTCTTCCATGCCGCTCGCATCTGGAGAAGAGGCAAGGAGTACTTGTTCGTCGGGGCCTCCCGTTTCCGCTTCCAACACTTCTGTCGCCAAAGATTCCATCAGTTCGCTGATCGGATTGTCCAAATCCGATGCGTTGTCTCCCGGATACGGCGACACGTCACTCAACTGAACGTCTTCGAACTGTTGCTCCCTCAAGTTTTTCTCAGCTGCTTTGGCCGCGCTCTCCCGGTCAAAAAAGCCCATCAGTGTCACGTCTGCCACAGTTAACCTCCTCCGTTTCAAACGAATAAGCGCCCGGTTGACCGAACGCTTTTCCATCCGTTGTCCTACGGTTAGCGTGTACCGAATGCGGACATATTATGAGTGGTCCTCGCGTTACCTCGACCGAATTTCTTGTCGCATAAACCAAACGTACGACAGTCCGAAACAGGCTGCTGTCAAAGCGATGAGCCCTGTCAGCTGCGGCCAGATGAGGAGCAAACTTTGACCGAGAGGAAGGGGACTGGGGATCGCCCCCGCGACTTGCTCCATCGTGAGCGGACCGAGAGTTCGCACCGACGGCGAAAGCAGGGTCGTCGTCGCCTCCGTAAACAGGTGGTTTGGCGAAAGGCGCATCACATTTTGAATGAACGATTGATAACCGAGGAGCTCTTCGACATTTTGAACAGACGACGGAGCAGTGGCGCGTACGAGCAACTGAACGATCATCGAGTAAAACACACTGAAAAACAACCACACGGCAATGCTCGCCAGCGCTGACGTAGCCGCCTGTTTAAAGCGGACAGAGAACAAAATGCCAAGGTTAAGCCAAAACGCGACATACACAATACTCGAAATTAAGAAAAACAAGATGCGCCAAAATTCTTCCAGCGTAGGTGGGATCCCGGTGATGAGAATGCCGAGCCCCATGACGAGAAACCCGAGTATGAAAAACAGGACGGATATGACCGAGAGGGCCGCGACGAATTTGGCGTTCAAAACGTAGTCCCGCGGAATGGGCTGGGCCAACATACGGACTAAGGTCCCTTTATTCCGTTCGGAATTGATAGCATCAAACCCGAGGGCAATCCCTAAAAGGGGACCCAAAAACGCGACAAACGAAATAAACGTAGGCAACGTTCCGTCGGAGACCGTAAACAACTTCAAAAACAATCCGCTAGTTTGCAGTACGTCGCTGGCCTCCGTGTCTTCCGCCGCATCGCGGATGGCCGACACCGCCGTGTACAGGGAACCGAGGCACGTCAAGCCGATGATGGCAAACAAAATGTTGATCCGCCAGCTGTGAATGTAATCAGCTGCTTCCTTGTGCACGATGGCCCAAAAAGGGTGCTGTTCTTTTTTTGTGCGGCGGGACCATCGTTCGGCTTGCCACTTTCTGAACGGCTGCCACACCCGCTGCAGCTTGTCACGGTTCAATCGTTTCAGGATCCCGACTTTCGCCACGACGGTCACCTCCTGCAAAGTAGCGGTGGTAAATCTCATCGAGACTGTAATCTTTTTTGCTGATATGGTGGAGGCTCGCACCCGAATCGACGATGAGGCGGGCGATCTCTGACGTCACGTCCTCCGTCCCGTAAATGTCCAACTGCCCGTCATCCCCTTCTTCTACGCGTTCCACTTGCGGCAGTTGTTCGATCGCACGCACGAGTTCGCTTTCAAGGGGAGATGCTTGTACGCGGATGACGATCGACTCTTTTGAAAACAGTTTCATCGCCAGACTGTGCACATCTCCTTCTGCCAACAGTTTCCCTTCGACGAAGAGCCCGACCCGGTCGCAAATTTCTTGCACCTGGTGCAAGTGGTGCGAGGATACGAGAACAGTCAGCTCTTCTTCTTCATTCAGCCGTTTGATTAAATTTAAAAAGTCACGCACTCCCTCCGGGTCGATCCCGAGGGTCGGCTCATCGAGAATGATCAGCTCTGGGTGTTTGACGAGAACGTCGGCCAAGCCGAGGCGTTGGCGCATCCCCCGTGAATATTTGCCGGCTTTTTTGTCCGCCGCGTCCTCCAGTCCGACGAGTTTCAGCAACGCCGAGGCGCGGACCTCTCCCTCCTGACGGGACAGACCGTTTAGGGAAGCTGTGTACACGAGGTTTTCAAACCCGGTCAAATCTTCATAAAAACCCACATCGTCCGGCAAGTACCCTACGCGTTTTTTCACGTCAAGGGGTTGCCGCGTCGAGTTGAGACCGCAGACTCGGACCGTGCCAGAAGTGGGCTCCGTCAATCCCAACATCATCAGAATCGTGGTCGATTTTCCGGCACCGTTTGGACCGAGTAAACCGAAGATTTCACCGCGTCGAATGGTCAGTGTCAAGTGATCGACGGCCGTATAGCGGTCGTACACTTTCGTTAATTCGGTGAGCTCAATGATAGTGTCGGCCAAGGCTTACCGCCTCCCATACGTACGGATCAAATAGTAAACGCCACCAAGTACTCCCGCAATGATGAGGATGCCGACAATTCCCCACAGCCACGATGTCTTCACCGACACCCGGATGTCTGCGTCCGCTGACGCGTCCGGCGATTCAGCTTTCATCGTCACGACGTAGTCCCCGGCAATGGCTTCATCGGCTGCCGCAATCGTGGCCTTCACTGTCTGGGACTGTCCGGGTTCCAGCGCGTTAATTTTCTCATGATTAAAACTGATCTCCCAGTTTGTCGGGGCTTCAGCACTCAACTCGATGTCCGATACAGGAGCCGTGCCGGCGTTGGTGACGACCAACTCCATCGTGCGACTTCCGCCTGCGGTCACATCCGTATTCAAGCGTTCAGAAGGCGTGCTGAGATCTAATTCATGAGTCCCGGTAATGACGGCTTCCAGCTCGGCATCGGCTGACGTGGCGCTCGTCGCCGCTTTAATCGGGATCGCGTACTCCCCGGCTTTTACGTTCTCTGGCGGACTCACCGAAACGTCAACGTCCTTCGTGCTGTTCGGCTCGACCGTGACGGATGTCACATCGTTGCCGTCCGCCTTGAAGGTCACACTCCAGCCCCGCGGGGTATCCGCCGTCAAGGCATAATTTTGTTCATCGGCCGTCCGGTTGCGCAATGTCACTTTGTAGTCGAACGTTGATGCGGCATCTCCTTGCAGGTTCGGTTGTTCCACGCTCAACTCTGTCGCAGACGTGCCTTCCTCGGTGACGGTGACGGTCAACGGCAACGTACTGTTGACGCCGCTACCTTGGGCGATAAGTTCAAAAGTGTAGACATCTTTCTCCACTTCCAGCGGGACTTGAACTTCTAAACTTATTTCTTGTGCATCTCCCGGTTTAATCGAGAGCTGTTGCACATCCCGCCCGCCTGACGTCAAGTGGGACGTCCATCCGTCCGGAAGTTTCTGCATCTTAAACTCGACAGTCCGAATGGCGTCCGTGTCGTTCAGGACCTCCACGGCGTAGTCGATCGTCTCACCTGGCGTCGCCGAAATACCCGAAAAAGGCGTGTACAGCGAAAAACCGACAGCGGCGTGTGCAGTCGGAACAGCTGCGACGACCAAACCGATTACAAGTGTCATACAAAGTGATGTAATAACTGCTCGCCGTTTCCACATCAAGACATACAACCTCCTTCGTGTTTTCATTAAAAGTACGAAGCAAGGAGGCTGTTTGGATTTATCGCCTTGATATTTTTTGATTTTTTTGTTAATAACTTACTTAGCGGGCAGAGGTGGTACGAGGTGGGATACGACACGAACAGAGAACGCGGCAATGATCTGTTTCGGCAGATTCAGCGCGGCTCACAACAGGCATTTTCTTCGTTTTACGACCAATACATCAGTTTTGTCTTTCGCATTGCGTTCAATACCGTCCAAGACCGTCAAGAAGCGGAAGACATTTGCCACGACGTATTTCTCGAGGTGTTTTTACATCCTGAGCGCTACAATCCAGAGCGCGGCAGTGTGGAAGCGTGGCTCGCCGTTAAGACGCGCAGCCGGTGCCTCGACCGGCTGAGAAAGAGGAAAGCCGTTTGCGTCGACAATTGGGAACGCGTTGCCGGAGAGCAGATCATATCGCCCTCAGCAGAAGTGCTCGTCCTAGAAAGAGCCGAACGGGAAGCGATCCACAATGCCATGCAAGACATACCCGAACCTCAACGGAACGTGTTGTACGACGCGTATTTTAAGGAACGCACGCACCGCGAACTGTCTGAGCGCATTCAACTGCCCTTGGGAACGATTAAATCCCGGATCCGTTACGGTTTGCACAATTTAAAAAAGCGGTTAACTCTCCTCGGTTGGGTTCATCCTGAGCGAGGTGAGCCGAAATGACTCCCATTAGACATGCAGCAGACGAACAGCTCGTCGATGCGATCTTGCACAACTTGCCCAAAGCAGAGGCAGAGAAACTGCATGAGCACCTGTCCCACTGCCCGTCGTGTTCGCGGCGGTACAGGGAGTGGCACGTTCTACTGCACAGGCAACCTGACACTGAAGCGGAGGCCGGTAAACTGAAGCGGCACCTCATGCGCAACGTTGCCCAGCGCGACAACGCCCAAAACGTGTCAACCTTGAAACGGCTGGGGAACAAGCAGTGGGTCATCGGCTTCAGTCTGGCCGCATTAGCTGTTGTCGCCCTTGTCCTCCTCCCCTTCCAGTCGACCGGACAGGACGTTCCATCCATTCAAGACGGCCCTCTTGAACAGGCGACATTCATTTACGACCCGCACACGGTGCAGTACGACGTCATTCCTCTTTTGGCGGCAGATGTCCGGGGAGACGTGTGGGTGAACGATTCGACGAAAGAAATGCTCATCCGCGTCGAAGGGCTTGTCCCGATGGTGCACAAAGACTACCAGTTGTGGTTCGTCGATACAGATGACCGCTTGCACGGCAAAGTGCTGGAGCTGCAAAACGGGAAGGCCGTCTTGTACTTGCACGGTGACGGTATTCAACGCATCCAGTCCTTGCGCACGAGTCTCGAACCGAAAGGAGGGAGCCCGGTCCCGACAGGAGCCGAAACGTTCATTGTGGACCTAAAAAGGTAAGGCTCCCTTCTTTTCCGGTGTGAAGCGATGACCCAACATGACATCCGACGGCACCCATTTAAAAGAATTTTTTGCGGTCGCGCTCCTCTTTCAAAATCTCGACAGCTTCCCGGAAACGCTGGGAATGGACGACTTCCCGTTCCCGCAAAAACTTGAGACCGTCATTCAGATCGGGATCGTCGGACAAGTCGATAATCCACTGGTAGGTGGCACGCGCTTTTTCCTCTGCCGCAATGTCTTCGTACAAATCGGCGATAGGATCGCCTTTGGCCTGGATGTACGCCGCCGTCCACGGGGTCCGATCCGTATTATCGTAAAACATCGCCAGGTCGTGATCCGTGTAGCGGCCACCTAACCCCGCTTCTTTCATTTGCTCCGGGGTGGCGTCTTTGGTCAGTTTGTAAATCATCGTCGCAATCATTTCCAGGTGGGCGAATTCCTCTGTGCCGATGTCGGTTAAGATGCCGACCACTTTGTCGGGAACCGAATACCGCTGGTTTAAGTACCGCAAGGCTGCTGACAGTTCACCGTCGGCCCCACCGTATTGCTCGATGAGCCATTTCGCCAGTTGGGGATTACACGTGCTCACGCGCACCGGATATTGTAATTTTTTTTCATAAATCCACATGTTCAGTTTCCTCCTCTTCGTCTTTTTTGTGAAAGCGTGAACGGTCAATCGGTATTTCTCGTTTGGTCACCTCAGGTGAGTCACACTTGCCACGGCCACGGCGGCTCCACCCACTTCCACGGAAACCTTGAGTAACTGTGACCGAAATGTTGCAAAGGGCCAAACCGCGACTCAAATTCGCCCGCAATCTTTTTGCGCTCCTGCGCAAAGCGGTTGTACTGTTTCAATGCATTCAGGTCTTGCGGATGAGTATCTAGATAGAGATTCAATTCCACCAACACAAAGTCGACAGCCTGCAACTCCTCCAACAGTCGGTAGTACGCTTTAGGCATCGCATGTGCCACAGAACTCCCTCCTGTCTCGATAAGCGCTGGCATAAGGACTGAACAGGGCTGGCCACAGTGTTCCCTTGAACAGCGCTTCACGCGGTTTAAACTGGGGCATGTTCGGCGGTTGAAAGCCGAGGTACAGGTTGGGCGGCGTGACATACCTTTTGACACGTCTAGGCGGACAAGGGTCAAACGGGCTAATATACGGGTACCAATATTTATAGTTCGTGAACATGACATTTGCCCTCCTCGTGCATTTGTCAACGCCATTTTATGCACCCGCCCTGGGTGAAGGCACAGTTATCCTAAAAATGGGCAGAAACGTAAAAAGCGGTGCCCCGTTTGGGAACACCGCCTTCGTTCACCCGCTAAAGATTCGCGGCAAAAGCTTCACTCGATTTCTCGCACTTTTTTAACAAGTCCTCAATCTCTTGCTTCAGTTCATACTGTTCCAAAAACTCGTGCCGCTCGATAGCTAAATTCAGCTGCTCCCGCTTGTGTCTGATCAAGCGCTCAATATCGGCTTTCGTCTCCATTCCCATACCTCCCGCGTGAAATCACTTACATTCTGGCGCACTCCTTCATTTACCCCTATTATTCTATTCGCGATCATCGCCAAAAATCCTTCCGCCACTCGAAAACAGGTAGAAAAAAACAGCACACCCTTAATGTGCACGGCCATCTGTCGCCTGTTGACCTGCGAGCGCCTCCATCATGCGGCGAGCATCCACTTCTTGCCAAAGCCGCGTTCCAGCTGTCCAGCGTCCTCCAGGGCTCACACGGATGTAATCGTAACGCTGTAACAGGCGCATGGCCGCAAGGCGTGCGACGGGATCATGGATCACCGTTTTCAGTTCGTCGTCCAACTCCTGTTCGGAACAGGTGACGCGCTGAACCGTTTTGTCTTTCATGCGGGCTTTCAGGATCGGCAACACGAGACGACTCCACACAATCGGGAGGCACCGATTTGTCTGCCGATAGAGAGACGTCATCTGGAGAAGAATGGAATCTTTCGACACGGCTGCTTCTGCCGAGCAATCTGGCGTGTACAGGTTGGACATGGGCCCACCCCCGAATCTCTTAATCCATACGGTCATGAGTAGAAAGAGATGATAGGATTGGCATCCATTTTTCCCCATTGACGCCCTTTTTATACGCGTTTTTGAAAAACATTACAGGCCGCGAGCCCGCCTCACTTCTGCTTCAACGTCTGAATCACCGCGCATCTTCACGGGTATGTTTGCATTGAGGACAGTCTTGCGGGAGACGTGTTGCGGTCGCACTTCGACTTGTCCGATCACGTCGTAACCGAATTCCTCACACAATTCAATGAGTCGTCGTTCGAATTCTTCCAATCGGTTCTCGTCAATCTGCAGCCTCTGGTAGTTTAACACGAGCGACAAGCGGTCATCTGCCTTGTCGGCAGAGCGTTCTTTCTGTCCGAGTATACGCTTGATAAAATTCACGCGCTCCCCTCCCCAAACATTTCAGCATCGCGGCTAAGCCGTGCTGAAGATTCGCTTCAATTTTGAAATTAAGCCGCGCTCTTCCAAATCGAGAAACGGCACCTCTTCACCCGTCATGCGGCGCGCAATATTGAAGAAGGCTTGTCCTGCAAGAGATTTCTCATCGGCGATAACCGGTTCTCCCGTATTGGAAGAGCGGATAATGCGCTTGTCTTCTGGAACCACACCGAGTAGACGAATGGCTAAATGGTTTTGGACCCGTTCCACACTCAACATGTCGCCTTCTTCCACCATTCGCGGCTGAACTCGGTTAATGATGAGGTTCAGTTCACTCAATTCCGCCGCTTCCAACAACCCGATGACTCGGTCGGAATCGCGCACTGACGGAATTTCCGGATTGACGACGAGTATGGCCCGGTCTGCCGGTGCAATGGCGTTGCGGAATCCCCCTTCGATTCCAGCCGGCGAATCGATCAGTATGTAATCAAAATCTGCGCGGAGCTCGTCGACGACACGTTTCACCTGCTCCGGCGTCACTTCTTCCTTGTAGCGCGTTTGAGCCGCAGGGAGTAAAGCCAATTCCGTATACTGTTTGTGCCGGACGAGGGCCTGTCTTAGCTTACACGTTCCCTCGATGACATCCACGAGATCGTATACGATGCGATTCTCCACACCTAACATTAAATCCAATTTTCTCAGTCCGATATCCGTGTCCATCAAACACACTTTTTTCCCTAAACGGGCCAAACCCATGCCGACAGACGCGACCGTTGTCGATTTGCCGACGCCGCCTTTGCCGCTCGTAACCGTAATCGCCACCGACTCATGACTCATGTTTTCCCGGTCTCCTTTCTCCATAAAAGATTTCCTTCTATGATTCATAACGCCACTATCCGCTGTTAATGGTCCGTTGCCGACAATCGACGCCCTCGTGTTCTTTCTTCCGGCGACGCTCATAACGGTTCATCTCATGTCTCATCAAGTTCCACACAAACAGCGCCGCAACTCCGTCGTCCAACCACCCCAAGCCGGGTACGACGTCGACGATGACGTCCATGGGCATGATGAAGTACAACAGCGCCGCGCCGATCCACACCTTCTGTTTCCTGCTCGTGTGGGGGTCGATAAAGTAATCGTACATGAGGCGCAGTTTTTCGATAAATTCGTGCTTCCCGCCTACACGCTCAATTTTTTTGTTGAACTGTTGTAAAATCGTCCGTTCCCCTTTAGGCGTAGAGGCATCCCGCTGTAAATGCTGCAACAGACGCAGCACAGCCGGGACGAAGTGCTCAGTGGAGTGGTGGTGTGCCATCTAGCTGTGCCCCCTCCTGTTCGAGGTGGTGTTCACCTTATTATAATAATTGAGCCGCTGCGCCGTCTACACAGATTTGGACATTGTCGTGCAACCAGAGTAAACTAGCGGGAAGGCGTGTCGAAATGGCAGGTTTCATCAACTTTTTCACAATCGGCGCTTTTCCTTCTCCGCTGGCCAACAAAAAGATGCGCCGGGCCTTCAGAATCGAACGCATCCCCATCGTAATCGCCGATCGCGGCACTTCATCTCGACTGGAAAAGAACCGGGAGTTTGCCTCAATCGTAGAAGGCGCCAGCTGCACTTGGTGCGTATGCAGTTGAAGTTCTTCTGCCGGTTCGTTGAAGCCGATATGGCCGTTAGAGCCGATCCCCAGTATTTGAATGTCGATACCGCCTGCCTCTTCAATCATCTCATCGTAACGGCGACAGTACGACTGTACGTCCTCCGGTTGGCTCTCCGGAATGTGAATGTGTTGTTCCGGAATATTCACGTGTGCAAAAAAGTG
>k87-727531_pt1 | contig 28068 bp, 25 predicted proteins | sample MGYA00084031_6733416 | MGnify analysis MGYA00084031
GACCTGTTTCATGAGCGCGTGGCGAGTGAACAGTTCCGTCCAATTCTAAGCAACGCTGATTTGGAGGAATGTGTATTAAAGGGAACCAAAGGGGCTATTCTGTTTGTAGAAGGGGCGCATGCACTGGAAGAAAGCCTGGTTCAACTGAGAACTTGGCACCGTCTGGGTTTGCGAGGCATGACCTTGACCTGGAATCACGGAAATGCCGTGGCGTCAGGCTGCCAGGAACCGAATCCGGGAGGCTTGACAATGTTCGGCAGAAAGGTGATTGCGGAAATGAATCGCCTGGGGATGGTGATCGATCTCTCACATGTGGCCGAGCCCGGTTTCTGGGATACGCTGGAGCTGTCGAAAGATCCGGTCATCGCTTCCCATTCCAATACCCGCAGCATATGTGATCATCCGCGCAACCTGACCGATGAGCAGATCAAAGCGCTCATTGCCAATAAAGGCGTGATGGGCCTGACCTTTGTAGACTTCTTTGTCACCTCGGAAAAGAGAACGGTCTGGATCGACGACCTGCTTCGTCACTTGGATCATGTTTGCGCTTTGGGAGGAGTCGACCATGTTGCTTTCGGCTCCGATTTTGACGGCATCACGACAACCTTTGGAGACCTTGCCAGAGCGGGCGATTACCACAATCTGGTGAATGCGCTCCAGAAGCGTTATAAAGAGGCGGAAGTACAGAAATTTATGCGTGAAAACTGGTTGCGTGTTTTCCGAAACGTGCTACAATAGTCATTGAGAACATTAATGTACCAAGTTCAACGTTTTATTCAGGTCAAAGTTAAGTTGAGTAAAAGCACTTGCTTTTTTGCATGGCTCGGACTACAATTGGTACAGTCTATGCACAATTTTGTCACATCTTATCGGAACCTGTCGTGTAAGGTGGGGCAGCTTTTTCTCACAGTCACTGAAAGGGTGGAATCTGAATGATTAGTCAACTTTCCTGGAAAGTTGGAGGACAGCAAGGGGAGGGTATCGAGAGTACTGGTGAAATCTTCTCGATGGCCATGAATCGGATGGGCTACCATCTGTACAGCTATCGCCACTTCTCTTCCCGTATTAAGGGTGGACACACCAACAACAAAATTCGTGTGAGCACCAAGCCTATGCGCGCAATCTCCGACGATCTGGACATCCTCGTTGCTTTCGACCAGGAGACCATTGATTTTAACGCTCACGAGCTGCGCGAAGGCGGTATCATCATTGCGGACGCGAAATTTAACCCGAAGCTGCCGGAAGGTCTGAAAGAAGTTCGTTTCTTTACCGTTCCTTTGTCCGAGATTGCAGACGAACTGGGTACGTCCCTGATGAAAAACATGGTGTCCATTGGTGCTTCCAGCGCGATCCTCGGCATTCCGGCGGAAAGCTACCGTAACATTGTTGAAGATATGTTCCTCCGCAAAGGCGAAAAAGTAGTCGAAAAGAACATGGAGGCTATTCGCCGCGGATTTGACTTTGTCAACGAATTGACGGGTGGACAACTCCCTGAATTCCAACTGGAGAAGGCTGAAGGTCAAAAACAATTGTTCTTGATCGGAAACGACGCGATTGCCCTCGGTGCAGTAGCCGCAGGCTGCCGTTTCATGCCTGCATACCCGATTACTCCGGCTTCCGAAATTATGGAATATCTGATCAAAAAGCTGCCGAAGTTTGGCGGTACTGTTATTCAGACTGAGGACGAAATCGCTGCCATTACAATGGCTATCGGCGCTAACTTCGGTGGCGTTCGCGCGATGACTGCTTCTGCAGGTCCTGGTCTGTCCCTGATGATGGAAGCAATCGGTCTGGCAGGTATTACAGAGACACCGGTTGTGATCGTGGATACACAACGCGGCGGCCCATCTACAGGTATGCCTACCAAGCAAGAACAATCCGATGTAAACGCAATGATCTACGGTACTCACGGCGATATTCCGAAAGTCGTTATCGCGCCGAGCACGGTTGAAGAGTGCTTCTATGACACTGTGGAAGCGTTTAACATCGCGGAAGAATATCAGCTCCCAGTCATTCTCATGACCGACCTGACACTCTCTTTGGGTAAACAAACCGTTGACCCATTTGACTATAGCAAGGTTGAGATCCGCCGCGGAAAACTGCTGGCTGGACAAGAACTGCCTGAAAAAGAGCAGAACGACCTGTTCAAGCGTTATGAAGTAACGGAAGACGGCGTTTCCCCGCGTGTTATTCCGGGACAAAAATACGGCTTGCACCACGTTACAGGCGTTGAGCATGACCAGACGGGTCGTCCATCTGAGAACGCAGCTAACCGTGTCGCTCAAATGGATAAGCGCATGCGCAAACTGGAAGGCGTGCTGAAAACCTTCAAAAACCCAGTCGTATTCGATGCGAAGCACGAAGAGGCTGATGTATTGATCGTAGGAATCAACTCCACGATCGGTACGATCCAGGAAGCAAAAGCTCGTCTCGAAAACGAAGGAGTAAAAGTAAACCATGCACAAATCCGTTTGATTCATCCATTCCCGGCTGAACAACTGAAAGCGCATGTTGAAAAAGCAAAACAAGTGATCGTAGTTGAACATAACGCACAAGCGCAAGTAACCAATCTGCTCAAACAGCACGTCGGACACGCTGAAAAGATCCAATCCGTGCTGAAATACGACGGAAACCCGTTCTTGCCGAAGGAAATCTATAGCGAAGTTAAGGGGCTGATTAAACATGGCGACTTTGAAAGAGTTTCGCAATAACGTAAAGCCAAACTGGTGCCCGGGCTGTGGAGACTTCTCCGTACAGGCATCGATTCAACGCGCTGCTGCTAACGTAGGTCTCGAACCTGAACAATTGGCAGTCGTATCCGGTATCGGGTGCTCCGGACGTATTTCCGGTTACATCAATTGCTACGGCTTCCACGGCGTGCACGGTCGTGCACTTCCAATCGCGCAAGGTCTGAAAATGGCGAACCGCGAGCTGACTGTTATCGCTGCCGGCGGTGACGGTGACGGTTTCGCGATCGGTATGGGCCACACTGTTCATGCGATCCGCCGCAATATGAACATCACCTATATCGTAATGGACAACCAAATCTACGGTTTGACAAAAGGTCAAACGTCTCCACGTTCCGCGACCGGTTTCGTAACCAAGTCGACTCCGGCTGGTTCGATTGAATCTGCCATTTCTCCAGTTGAATTGGCTCTGTCTGTCGGCGCTACCTTTGTAGCCCAATCCTTCTCCAGCGACCTGAAAGGGTTGACTGAACTGATCGAAATGGGTATCAAGCATGAGGGCTTCTCTCTGATCAACGTATTCAGTCCTTGTGTAACCTACAACAAGGTAAACACCTATGACTGGTTCAAAGAAAACATTGTGCCGGTAGACACCATCGAAGGCTATGATCCGCATGACCGCATCAAAGCGATGGCTACTTCCATGCAGTACAAAGGCCTGTTGACCGGTCTGATCTACCAAAACACAGAACAAAAAGCTTACGAGCAGCTGGTAACCGGATTTAAAGAAGAATCCTTGGCTGGTCAAGATATTCGCATGAGCGAAGAAGACTTTGCGAAACTGGTAGCTGAATTCGCGTAAGCATGCATATTCGCACCTTTTGATGAAAAGCATGAGAAAAACCTCTCCGGGTGATGGAGAGGTTTTTTTGATGGCTGCGGAGTGCTCTTCCAGAATGCGTCACGATGTCGGTTTCCCGCGGATTTGCTGGATAAACAGCATCAGGAGGAACAAGATTACGAGTTGTCCAAACATGGGATAAAGAAGACGAAGCAAGGGACCAAAACCGATGAAGCTGATGGCGTATCCGACCAGCAGGATGCCTGCTACAATCGTATAGCGGCGTAGGCCTGTTGCCTTCTTGATCTGTTCGGAGAGGCCGAAAACATTTGCGACGAGCGTTGAGAATATTTCCGTGTAGACCAAAATCGAGAAGAAAAACGGAATCCCTTTGCCGAGGCCCTGCAGCAGAGCGATCATGGGCATCTCTGCGTGGCCGATCGCCGGCATGCGAACGGACATCGAAGCATAGGCCAACAGCAAAAGAATGCCAATGCCCAAACCGCCCAGTATGCCTCCCCATATCAGTGGCCTCTCGCTAAAGCTGTGACGACCGATTGGAACGAGCACAGCTTGTGTCAGCGAGATATTTAAGGCAACATAGTAGAGAGGGGAGCTCAGCCAGGCCCAAGGCTTGACGGCTTCGATCAGGGGCTCGTCATCCAGCCAAGGCCGGGAATATAGAAATACGAGCAGGGTAAAGCCGATCAAAAGGGGAACGAACAAGCTGTTGACGGAATGAATGGCAAACAAGCCTTTTCGTGCCACCAAAAAAATCAGGATCATGCTTACCCAAATCCCGAGCTGCGGAGATAATTGGAAAGACTCCAGGAAGACAGCTCCAGTTGCAGCCAGCATCACTGAGGTTGTTCCAAACAACACAGTCAAGAGCAGCATGTTGAAGATAGTACCGACGGGTCGTCCAAACAAATAGGTACTCAGGTCCTGGTAAGAATCGGCCTGAATCCGATAGGATAGCACCATGACCCGGATTCCGCCCCAGATAAACAAGCCGGTGGCAAGCAGAATGCCTACCAGCCCCTGAGAGCCATACTGAACAAAAAACTCAACAATTTCTTTGCCGGAAGCAAAGCCTGCTCCCACCACCGTACCGATATACGTAAAGGCAATTTGCAGTGCGGCCTTCCAAGAACGCTGCATGACAAACCTCCTGTCCCACTTACTTCATCCTATGAGAGAGGAAGCGATGAATATGCTCCTTACTGTCCTGGGGTTTCAGTCCCCTTATCCGGGCCCTGCCGGAGCGACTCCCGGCTACCTGATTCAGACCGCATATACCAACCTTCTGCTCGATTGCGGGAGTGGTGTATTAGCTCAGCTTACCCGTCATCTGCCGGTTTACGATCTGGATGCGCTCATCCTTTCCCATTATCACCATGATCACGTAGCCGATGTCGGCGTATTGCAGTACGGCCTCATGGTCCATCAATTATTTGGCCAGCGGGACCAAGAGTCTCCGCTGCCGATTTACGCTCCGGGCAAACCTGCTGAAAAAACGGCGGAACTGGTGTACCGCGATGCGACTCGTTTTTACCCAGTAGATGAAACGACAACTTTGACGATCGGGGATATCCGCGTCTCATTCCTCCGCACCGATCATGGAGATGGCGACCCTTGCCATGCAATCCGATTGGAATCGTCGGGAAAAACGATTGTATATGGAGCAGACAGCGGTCCGGGAACGGATTGGACACCGTTCGCCAGCCAGGCCGATTTGTTTATTTGCGAGGGTACTTATCTGGAGCGAAACAAGCCTGCACGCCCAAATGGACATCTGAGCGTTGGGCAGGCGGCGGAATGGGCGGAGAGACTGCGCTGCGGCTCCCTTCTCATCACTCATCTGTTTCACGAGTACACAGAAGAGGAAGTGCGGCAAGAAGCGAAAGCGTACCAGAGCGGCACTTGTTATGTAGCAAAAATCGGTTTGCAGATAGATCTTTCGGTATAGAAAGAGAGGAGAGAAGCAAGATGTTTCCCAATGTCTTGGAAGTAGCACGAACATTAATACGGGAGAGAGTTGTTGCCGGGGAAACGGTGATCGACGCAACGATGGGAAACGGGAACGACACCCTGTTCCTTGCTCGTCATGTGGGTGAAACCGGCAAGGTAATCGCTTATGATATCCAACCCCAAGCCATGGAGAAAACAAAAGAACGCCTCGAGCGAGAGGGAGTCCTCGAACGGGTCGAGATGAAATTAGCGAGCCACGAGGAGATGACGCAGCTGACGGGGCCGGTCGGGGCGATTATGTTCAACCTGGGGTATTTGCCAGGGGGAAACAAAGAGATCACGACCCAGGCAGCGACTACGATCCGGGCGATCGAAGCGGGTCTGTCCCTTTTGAAGCCCGGCGGAATTATGACCGTCATGGTTTATTGGGGGCATCCGGCTGGCTCCGCTGAAAAGGAAGCGGTGCAGTTATATTGCTCGCAACTCAGCCAATTGGAATTTTTGGTGCTCCAATACCAGTATCTCAATCAGCAGAACCAGGCCCCTTTTTTGCTGGCGATAGAACGAAGAGAAATGTGAGGAGCGTTTTGCCATTTACGGAGGCCTGATTTTTGTATTTCGCAGCTTTGGACTGGCGGCAGAGATTTTTTCTTTCCCGGGCAAGCGCATGTTCCGACAACCTTAAAAAAGAATGCAAAAGGGTGTCGAAGGAGCAAACAAACATGTTCGGGAAAATAGGCACGCCCTTCCCGGGTCATATACATACCCTATGATGAGGAATGCATCAAGGGGGCAAAACTCCGTGAATAAAGTCGGAATCATGCTGGATTGGAACATCATCCAACACGGCATCAACGGCAAAAAATCGTATGAACGACTGCCTTATTATGTGGAAATCGGGAGAGAATTAGGTCTTGAGCCAGTCTTTTTTCATCCTCGCCATGTCTTGTCGAACGGAAAGGTGAAAGGCTATTTTTGGAATGGGAGCCGCTTGGTTCCGAGAGTGGTTCCTGTGCCGCGGGTTATCCATAACCGCGTGTTGACAGGAGACCTGAAAGCCCGTCAAGTAATCAGAAGCCTGAGCAAGACACAGCTCGTTTTTAACGGTTTGGTCGTCAGAGACAAGCGGAAAGTCCATCAAATGCTTTGGAAAAACCCGCAAGTGCGCAGCTATTTGCCCCATACGGTCCCTTATTCAAGAGACAACCTGCGTCATTTCCTCGACCGCTATCGAATCGTCTATGTGAAGCCATCGATTGGTTCGGTAGGAATCGGAGTGGTTCGCATCGAGCGAGAGGGGGACCATTACCATTTCATCTCTTCACAGTATCGAAAAGTATTGTCTCGGCAAGGTCTGATTGTGGAGCTTGCCAGGTGGATCGGAAACAAACGGTACTTGATCCAGCAAGGTATCCCTCTGGCCCGGTATGAAGGCAAAACATTTGACATACGGGTCTCCGTGCAAAAAAACCGGGAGCAGAAGTGGTCTGTAAGCGGAATGGTTGCGAAAGTGGCCAATCAAAAGAACAAGCTGAGCAATTTGGCTCGCGGAGGTAGAGCTTTCCCTCTGGAGACCGTTTTGAGAGAGAGTTTTTCTCCTGAGCAGCAGAAGGAAATCATCGAAAGGATCGGGCTTGCAGCGATACAGTTGGCCAGGCAGTATGAAAGCTACTACCCTTCGCTTGCCGATTTGGGAATGGACATGGGGATTGATGGGAAAGGGAACCCCTATCTCATCGAGATCAATATTCGAGATCAGCGCTACTCCTTTTATAGCGCGGGGGAAATGGCAATGTTTAAGCAGACCTATCGCCATCCCCTTGAATACGCCAGCTCCCTGATGAGAGGGATGGTTCCGTCTATCAGAAAAAGCAGCCAGTAAAAAAAGCAGACCTGTTTGCCGAAAGGCCAGGCCTGCTTTTTTCTTTTAGCAAAAATGAGGGACACTATGTAGCATCAGATGGAGTGGCCTGATTTTCTGCCGCCGGGTAAGGAAGTTGGCGGAAATGGCGATATGCCACTGCCAGGATGGATTTTCGCGTCAGGATGCCCTGGAAAACCCCTTCTTCGTCCTCAATACATATAAATGGATGGTTGATCGACATTTCCAACGCTTTCAAAAACTCCTCCGAATTCTTCATCCGGGCAATTTTGGTCGTCATCACCTCATCGACTGTATAATCATCCATTTTTTCATATTCAAATCGTTCCAAGCCCAAGATTTTGTTTAAAATATTCGTTGTGCTGACCTGACCGTGCAGGCGATAGGAGTGATCCAATACGGGAATTGCCGAATAGCCAGACTTGATGAGTACGAGCAGGGCATGTTCCAAAGAATTCCCCAGTTGTACGTGAGCTACTTTTGTCGACGCAATTACGAGATCTTTTATTTTTGTATGGAGCAGTTGCCAGTCCGGATTCAAACAACGTCCACCACCTTTCTCTACATTGGCGAACCTGATTCGCCTTATGTGGTTCACCTCTATGATACCGTATGGAGAGAGGGAAGGGTAGGGCTGCGTGCAAACAAAACAAAGATGCCCGGCAAAACAGCCGGGCAAATATCGAGGTGTGGAACAAACGTCCCTTACCCTGTAGTATGCAGGATCGCAGGGCTATTTACACTAGGATTTTGTAGGAAAACAGGCGTAACTTTTTTACCGGTTCAATCGTCTTACTGATGGATCCCCTTTTGCTAGGAGCTGTGTTGCCATGCGAAAAACAATTTGGGGGGCTGTTGCCCTGTTCATGATCTTATCTGCAGGAGCCGGTTTTTTTGTGGGCAGACAGTTATCTTTGCACGGCTCAGGATTTGATCGCGCCCAAATGTCTGAAGTCCCCGACTGGCTCGTGGAGGATTTGCGCAAAGAGCTGGATGAAAGCGTGCGCAATCTGGTTGTTCCTGCCCAAATTACAGTTGTCCCTATAGGGATAAGGAAAATAGACGCATCTATAAAGCCCTCTTCGGCGACTGAGGGTACGCCGGATGCTCCTGATCTGCTCGCGGCTGTAAAACTGCCAGAGGGACTAGGGGCGACAATCCTGTACGAACGCCGAAATGGTGACTATGAAGCTGTATTCAGCAAGCAGGAGAGCGTATACAGCTATCAGGTTGTCGGGGAGGATTACTTGGTTCTGACGACAGACATCTCCGCTGTGCAAGGAGATGAGCGTGCCTTATACGTGATTCATAAGACGCCCGAAGGTTATCATGAGGCCTGGAGCGGTATCGCCCACCGCCGCAATCAACAAGAGACGATGGATGTGCTCGATGCCACCGTAAAGCTGGACCCAGAGGGAAAAACCATGGTTTATTTCAGTTTGGAACGCACTTTGGACCAGACGGGAGTCGCTTTGATGGAGAAGAGCTCCTACCAGCTTCTGCGTTACAATGAACGGACCCATCGCTTTGAAAAGTGAAAGGCGCCTAAGTTGTTTAGGCGCCATGTGTGTTTATTTGTACCCGTCTACGGCTCTTGCGTTTTGGCCTTTGGTTCCAGAAGGAAATCAGGGTGTGCTCATACAGGAAAATACACAATGGCGGGGTAATTACAAACATTGCCGCCATTAAGACCGGAGTTGACCAATTCAGTCGGAAGATGACGTAGCTCTCCAGCAGGAATAGGATCAGCGGATGCACAAGGTAGATGGCCATATTATACCTCGCCCATTTGGACAGCCATTCGCTGAGCGCCGGAAGTTTGCCAAGATACCGGGAGAGCGGATAAAAACTGACCAGGAAGCTCGTCGTATAGATCAAGTAAATCGGATCAAAAATATTCAGGCTCTGTTCATAACTGATGTGGTTGTTCAAATAGCGGTACGCGATCCAAATGCCCAGACTGATTGTCAAGATCCATGCTGGCAGCTTGATGCGATCTGTCCAGAGCCGCCATTTATCCACATGAAGTCCGGCATATGCCCCCAGTGCGAAAGTAAAGAAGTACATATAGACGTAATTTTGACCGCTTACGTATCCGTGCTCGATCAGAGAGAGCAGCGGGCCCGCAGACCAATCGATTGCCCACTGAGGATCGGCAAATAAATAGTGGAATGCGACGTACAGCGCATTTTGCAAGAAAAACAGCAGAGCGACCATCCAAAAGCGCAAATACCGCTCAAACCACTCCTTGCAAACAAAAAAGAGCAAATTCAGCTGCAGATATAACGGAATATAATATAAATGATAAAAAGAACTGCCGGTTAGCAGGCTGTGAAAAAATTGTGGAGCCAATTGGGCCACGTTAACGGTTTGCAGCTTGAAAACTGTATAAATCGCCGTCCAAATGATATAGGGAAGAACGATGACTCTCCAGCGCTTTCGCCAGAATGCCCCCCAGTCGACCTGGCGTTTCTGATACCAGTAAAAAAGCAGCATCCCCGTTGCAAAGATAAACAGCGAGCGTCCAAACCGCAGCAATATGAGCAAGACAGCCTCGATGTCCATATTCCAGGGATACTCGCTCTGTGTCTGAATAAAGAAACCCAGAATATGAATGACCAATACGGTAGCAGCCCCAAAAACAAAAAGGGCATTCAGATCCTGAAAAGTCCCCTTTCGATTGCTATTCATATCTCCTCCTAAAGCTTTTAACAGCACGTTTTATCCACGTGCTTTTTTCTGGTTGCCAGGAAATACGTTTTTACGGTTCGGCTGTTAATTTCCAGTCTGGTTTACGCAACTCTTCCGCAGTAAATGCAAATAAGTCAAGCCTTTCTGCCAAATGGACACGAGACTCGGAAAGTGTTTGCGCATCAACGGCAAACGCTGCAGGCTGTACGGGCCATTCTGATTGAATGGCAGCAAGCAGCCGTTCTTTGACGTCGGCTACAGAGACGCTTTTGCCGGTGAGGGCATCGATACTGCCTACTGTTTTTCCGTCAATAAAGGGGATCGGCTTGTTTTTCTCCATTTCAGCCAGGCCGGCCAAATCGTAAAAATGTTCCATCCACTCTCCGCGGGGCTGGTCTTCCACATTGATGCACAACTGCAGGATGGAACCAAAACGAGTGCGGCGCTGAGCCATGCCGCCGATTTTTTTTCCGTGAATCGAAAAATCATACTCTCCGGCACAGTAAGAGCCTGTCACCTCCCCGAACTCGATGACACCGTAGTCACGCAGTCCGACTGCGAGCAAGCCGGTAACGAAGCGGAAAAATGCATCGATAGAGATGGTGGTATCGGGCAGCAAACAGGCCAAGTTTAGCACACCAGCATCGAGCGGGACACAGGCGCCGCCGGAAGACCGCAGCACACAGCCAAAGCCTTGCTGTCCAAAATGGCGTAAAGCGTCCTCCAACCGGGGGAGCTTGGCATCGCGCCGCCCCAGGTACAGGGCTTTGTCATACACCCACAAATGTAAAATGGGGGCTGCTCCATCTCTCTTCATCTGAGCCGCCAACGCTTCGTCACGGGAGAGAGGCTCAAGCGGGCTTTTCCGGTAGATGCCCGAATCCATCCACAAAAACGGCTGGTTTACAAGAAATGACATAGGAAACCCCTTCCCGGTCAAGAATCGCTACCATTATAACTCTGAACGCCATTCATTTCTAGTGATCTTCTACACGCAATTTTTGCCGCGAATAAAAAAACCGTTTCCGGCTGGCGGCCACAAGCGGACCGCACAACCGACGGAAACGGTGATATCGAAACTCAGTCAAGCACTTTAAACGTGAAGTTATCAAGAGAGGTCAGCTTGCGCGGAGCATCCTTTGTCGCATCTTTTTGCAAATAAAGGCCAAGCTGAGTATTGGAAAGCTTCAATTTTTCCTGGCCAAACAAGTACTGGTTGTTCATGTAAATCGAAACGGCATCGTCTTTTACCACGATTTTCAATTTGTTCGTCCCTTTCAGCTTGTAAGAACCGGATGCAATGGTATCGAAATCGTCGTCATTGACGTCATCCACGGTCGCAAGGGTCACACGATCTTTGTTCAGGAAAACGACATGCGCTTTGCCGTCCTTTGCGTTAAAGTAAAGGCCGCCCAAACCGTTTGTCCCGTTCGCATTGACATCCACAGACATTTCAAAGTGATCCGTATTGGCCTTTTCGTTCCAGATCAAAGGCAGGAAGAAATGCTCCAGCTTGCGGTCAGTAGTCGTGGCCGTTGCTTGCTTGTTAATGACACCCCATGTGCCTACTGCATTGTCTGTATCCCAGTTTTTCAATTCCTCCGAAGAGAAATTGTCGCTGACGCTGGTCGGAAGCTCCGGAGTTGGCTTGTCAGGGGATGGGAAGACCACTTTTGTTTCATCATCTTCGCGATCCAACAGAGCCCGATACAGGAGAGAAGCCGCTTCCGCACGAGTAATCGCATCTTGCGGACGGAAGTAGTTGTTGCTTCCTTTCATCAGGTCGGTCTGGATCGAGATCGCAACGTAAGGGCGAAGCGCAGCCGAAATGCGGTCGTCATCGTTGAAGCGCTTCAGTACGCTAAGGTCGGCTTTGTGTGTGCGATCGTAGCCCAACAGGCGGACGAGCGCGACGGCAATATCTTCCCGTACAGCATACTGATCAGGCTTGTAGGTGTATTTGTTCCCGGATTTATACCCGGTCAGGTACGGCTTGGCGTATTCTACATAGTAGAACGCCCAGTGATTGCGCGGAACGTCCTGGAAGGTCTGGCTCACCTTTTGCTTGTGAATATCGACGCCAGCTGCTGCAATCATGATTTTGGCAAATTCGGCACGGGTTACCTTGTTGTTGGGACGGAATTTTCCATCCTCGTAGCCTTTGATAATCCCTTTGGACGCCATTGCCTGGATTTCTTTGTACGCCCAGTGACTCCGAGGGACATCGGAGAAGGTCGTCGACGCGCTGACGAACGGCACGACAGTGACAAAGAGCATCACCGCCATTAAAAACGTAAGAACTCTTTTCATAGAAACCTCCTGATCTCTTTTGATTTCGTTCGGCCTGCTTCTATGACGCCAGGGGACAAGGATAAGTTGCAGAAAACCAAGCCCGTTTGGCAAAATTGTGTAATTAGTCTCACGCAGAAACGCTGTTCTATGAAGAAAGCAGGAAAAGGCTATGACGCAGGGGCTCTGAAAGGGGAGCCGGTATGAATGAGACAAGTACAAGGAAACAGGGGAGGCACGGACCACAGCAGATGTGCTCTTGGGAAATTATATGGGACCGTTTCCTCATTCATGAATCCGCTTTTCGCGGACATGCCATACCGTTCGGTTGGATGAGCGAAGGAGCGGATAAAGCTCTCTGGAATCTTCATAGGATATTCGTATTTCATTTCAGGAAAAAGGCATTGATGTGCTATAATCATGAGTTGTAACTACCTACAAACACATCTTGCAGATGAGGTGATAGACTGATGTCAGTAAACAAGGAAGCGACTCCGGACTTAAAATCCGGGAAGTCATCCAAAACGGTAGAGGATTTCGCCAAATATTTTCAACCGCCCTCTTTAAAGGAAGCAAAAAAACGGGGCAAAGAAGAAATTCAAGTACACTACAACTTTGATATCCCGGAAGAGATGAGAGAGATCGGGAAGGGCAAGCGCTATCATGTACGGACATATGGCTGTCAGATGAACGAGCATGATTCAGAAACCATTGCAGGTATTCTCGAACAGATGGGGTATACGTTTGCAGAGGATTTCGAAGAGGCTGATGTAGTTCTCTTCAATACCTGTGCGATTCGCGAAAATGCCGAGGATAAGGTTTTTGGCGAGCTGGGACATATGAAGCGTCTGAAAAACAACAATCCCAACTTGATACTCGGTGTCTGCGGTTGCATGTCCCAGGAAGAGAAGGTTGTCAACAAGATCCTGAAGAGCTACCAGCAGGTAGACCTGATCTTTGGGACGCACAATATTCACCGGCTTCCTTTCCTGCTTCGGGATGCCATATTCAGCAAGGAAATGGTCGTCGAAGTGTGGTCCAAAGAGGGCGACATTATCGAGAACATGCCGAAGAACCGCGTAGGCAATATCAAGGCCTGGGTCAATATTATGTACGGTTGTGACAAGTTCTGTACGTACTGTATCGTTCCGTACACGCGCGGCAAAGAACGCAGCCGCCGTCCCGAGGACGTGATCGCAGAGGTGCGCGAACTGGCCCGCCAAGGCTTTAAAGAAATCACTCTGCTCGGCCAGAACGTCAACGCCTACGGAAAAGATTTTGAGGATATCGAATACGGATTTGGCGACCTGCTTGACGAAATCCGCAAGATCGACATTCCGCGTATCCGCTTTACGACGAGCCATCCGCGTGATTTTGACGATCATCTGATCGAGGTGCTGGGTAAACGGGGCAATCTCGTTGAACACATTCACCTGCCTGTCCAATCCGGTTCGACTGAGGTACTCAAACGGATGGCCCGCAAATATACGCGCGAACACTATCTGGAGCTGGTGCGTAAAATTAAAGCGGTGATTCCGGATGTAGTGCTGACAACCGATATTATCGTCGGATTCCCGGGAGAGACCGACGAGCAGTTTGAAGAGACGCTTTCGCTTGTTGAAGAGGTAGGCTACGACTCCGGATATACATTTGTGTATTCGCCGCGCGAAGGTACCCCTGCAGCTGTCATGGAAGACAATGTTCCCATGGAAGTGAAAAAAGAGCGGCTGTATCGCTTGAATGAGCTGATGGCAAAAATCAGTTTGGAAAAAAATAAACCATTGCAGGATCAAGTCGTCGAGGTATTGGTTGAAGGCGAATCGAAAAACAACCCGAACGTGCTCGCTGGGCGTACCCGGACAAACAAGCTGGTTCACTTTGCGGGTGATAAATCGCTGATCGGACAATACACGCATGTAAAGATCAATGACGTAAAAACATGGACCTTGCACGGCGAAATCGTGACAAAAATCGAGGTGTAATGAATGATGGAACAAACAGGCCTGTACACGCAAAAAGAGATTTTGGATAAAGCAAGAGAGCTGGCAGCTATGATTGCACAGACCAAAGAAGTAGATTTTTACAAGCGGGCAGAACTGCAGATCAAGCACAATGAGCGCGTGCAAGATTTGATCGACGATTTAAAGAAGAAACAAAAACAGATGGTCATGTTTGAATCGATGAACAAGCCGGAGCTGGTCAGCAAAGTGGAAGCAGAATACAATCAGCTTCACGATGAGCTGGACAGCATTCCGATTGTTACGGAATTTAAGCAATCGCAAGTCGATGTAAACGATCTTCTGCAAATGGTCACCACGGTTATCACCAACACCGTTTCAGAGCGCATCGTACTGGATACCGGCGGGAACCCGTTGACAGGCGAGACTGGCGGCGGACCAGAGAAAAAGCATAAAGGCGGCTGCTGCTCCTGATACTCCGGCAACGGAAAGATACGGGAGGATGAACCGGCGACAAGCTCTGCCAAAATGGCAGTAGGTGTTTGCACCCTAGTCGGATGCCCTGCATACAAATGTACAGAAACGTTGTATGGAGGAGGTAACGAAATGTCGGGTACAGACAAAGACCTGCAGTGCCGGGAACTCATCGCAAAAGCCGTCTGCGGTAAAGGTCATAAATTCACACAAACGACCCACACCATCATACCGTCGCATACTCCTTCGACGATCCTCGGATGCTGGGTGATAAACACGAACTTCCAGGCAGAGAAGGTAGGGGACGCGGTTGAGGTATCTGGTACGTATGACGTCAACCTTTGGTACTCGTTTGCAGATAACACGCAAACCGAAGTAAAGCGGGAGACAGTCAATTTCTCCGTACTCGTTCCGCTTACGTTCTTCGACAGAAACAGCCGCGGAGACCTGGAAATCCTGGCCCGCGCCGTTGAACAGCCGAAGTGCGTCAAAGCCGAACTGAGCGGCGGTGGCACCGTCACTGTAAGAGTCGAAAGTGAATATGCCGTCGAAATAATCGGGGAAACCAAGGTATGCGTAGTCGTTTGCCATAGCTGCGACGACAAGGATTACCATTTGATTGGTGATTACGAAGACAACAGCGACGAGTTTGATGACTTTGATTCGGCCACCCTGCTGGACGAATTGGATTAAGAGGAGAGAAACTGTCTCCTCTTTTTCTTTTTGCCAAATGAAGCCCGTCTGCAAAAGCAGAGCGCGGCGGCTTCACTTTTTGCCGGATTGCGACATAGGCTATCACATCAGAGTGGAGGTGAGGCCCTTGTTTGCAAAAAGTGAAGTGGATTGCTCTCCAGCTCGATGGGGAGATCCTGGATGCCAGACAGCCTTGCCCGGAAATGAAGAGAGTACGATCAAATTTATGCAAAAACCGGATCGAATTCTTTATTTGCTGCGAACCAGCGGCATACCGGTGACGACGAAAGCGGCCCCTGAACCCGGAACCAGAATCTACCGCGTTCATCTTTTTGAAAATCACGTGCTGATGGTCGAAAAATCCTATGTGCAGCAGCAGTGGACCAAGTACTCCATCGCTCATAGCGATTTCCAGCGAATAGATCCGGCTGTCGACGATTATGAGGCAAGGGCGGTTATCCGCCTCGCGATCCGCAGCTTGTATGCGGTCGGTTTGCACCTAGGTCAGATCATCCTGCAGGCGGCCTCTCCATTTCGTGTGAAAGTACGCAGTATCTCCGCCGAATGGGACGCGGAGCATAAGCCGGGATTTCTCGCCGAGGCTGAAGCGTGGTGGTTGAAGGAACAGGGTAGCTGGGAAAGTCCTCAAATCCAGCTTGGGGCCGATCCGGAGTTTGCGCTTCGTCATCCCGACGGAAAAATGGCGCTTGCCTCTGATTTCATGGGGATCAGTGGTGTAGTAGGGTGCGACTCAACCCGTTATCGCGAAGACCTTGCACTGCATCAGCATCCGCTGGTCGAGCTCCGCCCCGCGCCCTCGGCAGAGCCGGACGCGTTGTTCTCGCGCATTGTCAAAGCGCTCGGAGCTGCAGCCAAGAAAATCGTCGACAAGGAAGTGGAATGGATCAGCGGGGGGATGCCATTCGACGGCTACCCGACAGGCGGCCATATACACTTCAGCGGGATCAGACCCCATTTTTCCCTGCTGCGCCGCCTGGATGCATACCTCGCGCTTCCGCTTGTCCTGATCGAAGATGAAGGCTGTCAAAAACGGCGTCCACGCTATGGATTTCTCGGTGATGTTCGCGAAAAGGAATACGGAATCGTAAAAGGCTTCGAGTATCGCACCTTGCCCAGTTGGCTCGTGCATCCCGTCGTGGCGAGAGGCGTTCTTCATCTGGCGCGACTGGTTGCGTCTTCGGCGGATATATTATCACGAGGCTGTATCGCCCCTGCCTTGATCCGTGCCTATTACAAGGGGGAAAAGGAACAATTGGTCCCTTACGTAAACAGCATTTGGAAGGAGATATCTGCGCTGCCTGGATACGAGCGTTCGCGGAGCTGTCTGGACGATTACTTTTCTTTTTTGCTGGCAGGTCATACTTGGCCGGCAAACAGCGATCTGAGGAAGGTATGGTGCCATTACGTCGGCAAAGCATAATCGCCAGGATGAGCGCGATCTCTTGCAGCCATGCACGGGGAAAGGTTCAACATACGGCTTTCCCCGTGTTATAATGGACGAACGAGAATGAAGCTAGGAGATAGGTTACAATGGCACAATATACACCGATGATTCAGCAGTATCTGGCGATCAAGCGTGACTATCCGGATACTTTCTTATTTTTTCGCTTGGGCGATTTTTATGAACTGTTTTTTGAAGACGCAGTCGTGGCATCGCGTGAGCTGGAAATTACCTTGACAGGGCGCGAGGGCGGCGGCGAAGAAAAAATTCCGATGTGCGGCGTTCCTCATCACTCTGCTGATGCTTATATTGCCGAATTGCTGAAAAAAGGCTACAAGGTAGCCGTCTGTGAACAAGTAGAAGATCCAAAGGAAGCGAAAGGAGTCGTCCGTCGGGAGGTCACGAGGGTTATTACTCCCGGGACGATGATGGAGGGCAAATGGCTCTCCGACAAGGAAAACAATTACATGGTTGCGATTGCGCAAGCGGAGGGCAGCATGGGTGTCGCCGCTTGTGACATGAGTACCGGCGAGATGTACGTAACCTCGCTGATTGGCAGACGAGAGGCAGCGCTGGATGAAGCGATGCAGTACCACCCCAAGGAATTGGTGTTATCCGGGTGGGCTGGAGAGCTCAAGTCAGATGTACCTGTCACATACATAGAGGACACTGAGCTGGACGGGCTTGCCGTCGACCGCCAATACGGCAACGACGCACGTGAGCTTGATCTCGCCATGCGCAAGGCAGTCAACACCCTGCTTCACTATATCGGCGTCACACAAAAGCGAAGCCTGTCACACATGTTGTTGATCAAGCGCTATGATGCCAAGCAGTACCTGCAGATGGACGGCTTTTCCCGCAGAAATCTGGAGCTGACCGAAACGATACGGGACAAATCGAAGAAAGGCTCGCTGCTCTGGCTTCTGGATCGCACCGAAACAGCGATGGGAGGCAGGCTGCTTCGCCGCTGGATTGAACGTCCGCTGGTAAACAAAAGTGAACTTGAGGCCCGCCTGGATGCCGTTTCGTATTTGAAAGGGGACATGCTGCTTCGTTCAGACTTGAGGAACTGTCTGGATCAAGTGTACGATTTGGAGCGTCTGGCAGGAAGGATCTCTTACGGCAATGCGAACGCTCGCGATCTGGTACAGCTTCGTCATTCGCTGGAAACGATACCGATGTTGAAGCGGCTGCTGCTGGAGACAGATGCACCGGTTTTGAAGGAATTGGCTGCGGGAATGGATGAGTGCGCAGACATCGTCACGTACTTGCAGGCTGCTCTCGTAGACGATCCGCCTATTTCGGTACGGGAAGGCGGTTTGATCCGGACCGGTTATGATGAGTATCTGGACAAGCTTCATACAGCGAGTCGCGAGGGCAAGACGTGGATAGCCCAACTGGAGCAGACAGAGCGGGAAGCGACCGGGATTCGCTCGTTAAAAGTGGGATACAACAAGGTCTTTGGCTATTACATCGAGGTTTCACGGGCGAATCTGGCTAACGTGCCAGCTGGCCGGTATGAACGAAAGCAAACATTGGCGAATGCGGAACGCTTCATCACGCCCGAATTAAAGGAAAAGGAAGCGCTGATCCTGGAGGCGGAAGAAAAGCTGATCGAGCTGGAGTATCAATTGTTCGTCCAGATTCGCAATGAGGTAGCGGCTCATATCCCGCGCTTGCAGAGCCTTGCGGAGCGGGTGGCAGCGATCGACGTGCTGCAGGCATTCGCTACAGTAAGCGACGAACGCGGGTATGTACGTCCGGAGCTGGTCACAACGGGTGAATGTGTCATTACAGATGGCAGACATCCTGTGGTAGAAGCCGTCCTCGAACGGGAAAAATACGTCGCCAACGACGTTCATATGAACCAGACAGATCGGCAGATTCTCCTCATTACCGGTCCGAATATGGCCGGGAAAAGCACGTACATGCGGCAAATTGCGCTCTTGGTCGTCATGGCGCAAATCGGCTGCTTCGTGCCGGCAAAAGCAGCCCGGTTGTCTTTGGTCGATCAGATTTTCACGCGGATTGGCGCTGCCGACGATCTGGCCTCCGGGCATTCCACGTTTATGGTGGAAATGCTGGAAACCAGGCACGCTCTGCAAAAAGCAACGGCCCAAAGCTTGATCCTGCTCGATGAGATTGGACGAGGCACCTCTACCTATGACGGAATGGCTCTGGCACAGGCGGTAATTGAATACATCAGACAAAAGATCGGTGCCAAAACGTTGTTCTCTACCCATTACCATGAGCTGACAGGTCTGGAGGAATCGTTGACCGGAGTCGTCAATGTGAACGCAAGATGTGAAGAACGGGCCGGAAAGCTGCTCTTTTTACACAAAATTGAGCCTGGCCGCGCAGACAAAAGCTACGGAATCCACGTCGCAGAGCTGGCCGAGATGCCCCAGCAGGTCATTGAACGTGCACGAGAAATTTTGGCGGGATTGGAGTCGGCGGGCACGACGGCAGGTGATGTGCAAATGTCCCTGGAAACGCTCTGGTCTGCTCCAGTGGCTGCTGTACGCGAAGAACCGAAATCCCTGTTGTCGCCAGAAGAGGAACAGGTGCTGTCTGAGCTCCGCGAGCTGGACCTCAATCAGACGACGCCGATGGACGCCATGCTGAAGCTTTTCCATTGGAAACAGCAAATGAAAAAAAGCAAGTAAACCAGTTCGAGGAGGAAACCGATGGGGAACATACATGTGCTGGATGACAACCTGGCCAATATGATCGCCGCAGGCGAAGTGGTAGAACGGCCCGCTTCCGTTGTGAAAGAACTGGTGGAAAATGCAGTTGATGCAGGGGCAAGCACAGTGGAAATCCATGTGGAAGAAGGCGGCCTTTCCCTGATCCGTGTAGTCGACAACGGTCAAGGCATGGATCGGGAGGATTGCCGTCTCGCCTTTGAACGCCATGCGACGAGCAAAATACGCAGTCCCCGAGATTTGTTCCGAATACGGACGCTTGGCTTTCGCGGAGAGGCCTTGCCCAGTATCGCGGCGGTTTCCCGGGTGGAACTGACGAGCACCCAATCGAGCGGGCAGGTAGGGACTCGGTTGATGATGGAGGGTGGAGCGATTGCAAGCATTAGCGAAATCGCAGCTGTCAAAGGGACCGAGATCATTGTCCGCGACTTGTTTTACAACACGCCAGCCCGCCTCAAGTATATGAAATCGATTTCTACGGAGATTGGCCATATTTCCGATTACGTCAACCGTTTAGCCCTGACATACCCTTCAGTGGCATTTACGTTGACTCATAACGGAAAGAATTTGCTGCATACATCCGGGGATGGCAAGCTGCTGCACGTAATGGCTGCCATTTACGGTGTTCAGGTAGCCAAGCTGCTGCTGCCGATCAGCGGAGAGACGCTCGATTTTCGGTGGACCGGATTCATTTCCAAAACGGAAGTAACCCGGGCAAACCGGTCGTATCTGTCTACCCTTGTAAATGGTCGATACGTACGCCATTTCGGGTTGAACAACGCGATCATGAGCGGCTATCATACATTGCTTCCGATCGGCCGCTACCCGATCGTCACGCTCCAGATCGAGATGGACCCGACTTTGCTGGATGTCAATGTCCATCCAGCAAAGCTGGAGGTTCGTTTTAGCAAGGAAGACGAGCTGTGCACGGCGATCGAGCAATGCGTGAGGTCTACGCTGCGCCAGGGACTGGACATTGTGCGTCCGTTGACAGCAGAGCGCAAGGCAAGGGTTATCGAGCAGGTGGTACAGCCGCAGTTTGATCTGACGTGGTCAAAGCCTGCCGGTCAATCGAATGCAGACACTACAAAGCCATTTCAGGCAGAAATACAGCAGCCGCTTTCCAGTCCCGGCAGCTTCCATCCGGAAATACAGGGAGCGAACGAAGAGATGCCGGCCGCTGAAGCGGTGAGCCTCATTCGGGCGCATGATTTGGCCCGTTCAAATACTGAGCAGGCTGTTGATGCCGGAAAGCAGAAGCACAACGCTGTAAAAGAGGACAGAGAGGAATACACAGCGTGGCAAAACGGCGGTATGGCTGCTAATACAGCACTAGCGGCCGTTTCTCCGGGGGTGTCCACGGCGACCACAGCAAGTGGGGATGATTTTGAAAGGACCGACCTGGAAGTTCATCTTCCCCGGGATGGATATGAAAAAGGTCCCGAAGAACGTGGAGCGGAGAGCAGCTTGGATCCATACGGGGAAGATGTAGCTGTTGCGGAGAAAACGGAGACAGTGCCGCAAATGTATCCCGTCGGCCAAGTGCACGGTACGTACATTGTGGCTCAGAATGAGAATGGCATGTATTTGATTGACCAGCACGCTGCCCAGGAACGTATCTTCTATGAGCATTTCATGCAGAAGCTGGCGGAGGAAAGTGTCGCAAGTCAGATGCTGCTGTTTCCGCATACGGTTGAATTGACTGCCCAGGAAGCGTTGAAGCTGGACAAACGGCTCCCGCTGCTGCGCTCCTTTGGGCTTGAGATTGAGTCCTTCGGCACAAAGACGTTTATCGTACGTGCACATCCTCACTGGTTCCCGGAAGGAAGCGAGCTGGAGGTAATCGAAGAGCTGATCCAATTTGTCATGGAGGCCAGCGAGGCAGCACAGGCTGATATTCGCTCGATGAGGGAGAAGGCAGCGATACTCATGTCCTGCAAAGCGTCGATCAAAGCGAATCGTTTCCTGACACACGCGGAGATGGAAAGCCTGCTAAGCCAACTTCGGGAAAGCTCCAGTCCATTCACCTGTCCGCATGGCCGCCCGATCATCATTCATTTCTCCAGTTATGATTTGGAGAAAATGTTCAAGCGCGTTATGTAAGTTTCTAAGTGAAAAAAGGGTCAAGGGCTGTCTGCACAAGCCCTTGACCCTTTTCATGTAACGGAAGATATGGTGCGAATGTTGCGAATCGCAAGTCAGGACTCTGCTTTGGTTACTTCAATGTACTTCAGCGTATGGCCAGACATATCCACTACCTTGAAGCAATAGCCGTCCTCCACGAGCTTGTCGCCGGTCTTCGCAGTGAAATGCTTGGAGAGGAACCAACCGCCGAGTGTATCGATGATATCGTCTGAAAGGTTGGTGCCGAGCAGGTCGTTTACTTCGCTGATGATAAGCTTCGCGCTTAAAATATAGTGATTGTCTTTCAGTTTGCGGATATCGGGTATCTCGTCAGCGTCGAATTCGTCTCTGATTTCCCCGACTATTTCTTCCAAAATGTCTTCAACAGTAACCAATCCGGATGTGCCGCCGTATTCATCCAAGAGGATCGCCATGTGAATGCGCTCTTTTTGCATTTTTACCAGCAAATCGCGGATTGCAATGGTTTCAATGACCCGGATGACCGGATGGATGAACGACTCGAGTCTCATATCAGAGGATTCGTTCACAAGCCTGGCCGTCAAAATTTCTTTTATATTGATCATCCCGAGAATATCGTCTTTATCCCCGTTTACGATGGGGTAGCGGGTGTAGTTCTCTTTCCTGATGGTTTCTACCATTTCCTCAAAAGAATCATGGATGGACAAGCTGACGATTTCTGTACGGGGAACCATAATTTCTTTTGCGATTCTTTCGTCAAATTCGAAAATATTGTTCACATACTTCAATTCATTCTGATTAATTTCACCACTTTGATAGCTCTCTGACAGCAGCAGCCGGAGCTCTTCCTCAGAGTGGGCCATTTCGTGTTCAGAAGCCGGTTTCATACCGAAAACGCCGACCAGTACACGTGCAGATCCATTTAACAACCAGATGAAAGGATACATCAATTTGTAGAACCAGATGATCGGTCTGGCGAAAAGCAGGGTAATGGTCTCCGCTTTTTGAATGGCAACCGTTTTGGGCGCCAGCTCGCCCACTACAACATGAAGGTATGTCATGGCGACAAAGGCAATGCCGAAAGACAACAGATGGGAGATAGAGTCATTCAAGTCCCACTTTACAAATAAGGGATGAAGCAGCCTCTCGACTGTCGGCTCCCCTAACCAGCCTAGTCCCATTGCGGTAACCGTGATACCTAATTGGCATGCCGACAAATACTCATCGAGGTGCGTGGTTACTTCCTTTGCAGCGAGCGCACCACGCCGACCTTCTGCCACCAGTTGGTCAATCCTGGTGCTTCTGATCTTCACGATTGCAAATTCAGTTGCCACAAAAAAACCGGTTAATGCAATCAGGATCACTACCAATATTAAGTTAACTAGTTCCAATGAGTAGCCTTACACAAGTAAGGCGTACACCTCCCTGTTCGAATGTATGGTTAGCTGCATCCATATTAACATTTACGAATATCAATGCGCCGGGTTTCACATGTCTTTTCTATGTATTTTTTGTAAGAGGGCAAAATCTAGAAGAGCGATGGAGGCTTTGATGTGGATGTTGGTGCAATCCTAGCGGGGTCATGTTTTGCGAACATGTGTGTTCCGTTGTTCAAGAGATTTCTGCACATTTGGCAGCAATGGCTAACATGGAGAGAAGGTATACTCCGCATTTACGGATGCACGAATTTTGATTTCACCAGGCTGGATCGGGGTGGCCGCTCTGGCAAGGAATGTCTCGGCTCGAGACGAAAGAGCCTCAGGAGCTGAGGTAAGCTCTTGCACCTGATGAGGAATAGGGTTGTATCGGACACCGAGTGTCCTTGCGATCGTTGCGGCTTTTTGCTGGCTGTCCTTGACCGCCGTCGAGAGAGCTTGATTGTAAAAGTACTCGGGGTCTCTTAGAGTGAATTGGATGCTGGAAACGGTATTTGCACCATGCTCGACAGCCGTATCGACAACAAGCCCGGTCTGCTCAATCTGGCCTATGATAACTTGGAGCATATGAGTCACTTTGTAGCCCTGGAAAATTTGTCTGCCATCCTGGTATTGGTACTGGATTTCGATTTGGTAGCGGAGTGTTTTCAGCAGCTCTTGTGGAATTCCCAGGTTCGTCAGAGATTGAATGACCCGCGACACAGCTTCTGCATTTTCGGCTTGAGCGAGCTGGAGATTTCGGTTTTCTGTAATTGTTCCCAAAATCGCAACCGCCTGGTCCGGAGCCGCGGAGATTGTACCTTCGCCAGTAACCTTGATCACGTACGGATTCCGGGGAGTTGGCAGCACAGGGTAATGAGACATGGATTGATGGGGATACATCAAACGAACCACCTTTCATAAAAATATGCTCTCTACACTGTATTACGCCGCATCGAGACCATACCTCAAGATCAAAGGTCCAGCGATTGTAAACTTCTTGTAAAAAATTTATTGCAGGCCAAGGGAGAGGCAAAAACAGATTTGACATCCCCAACCGGAAAAGATATAAAAATGAAGTGGACAAGAATGCCAAAAAAGCGAAATGTGGAATGATTGTAAAAAGGAGCGTCTTGGACAGATCATGATTTCATTACGAACGGGTGATACGGATGATCGTCACCACCTCCCTTGAACCGAGCGCAGAAACGACGAGGCACGCACGTGAGCTTGCGGCGCGTTTCAACCTGACTCTCGTAGAGCGAAAGGACTACTCGCTTGCTGAATTGAGAAAAAGATTTGCTGAATCGGAAGTATTGATCGTATCCTCCAAGGGAGCTAGACTGGAGGCAGTGGGAAAAACAGCGTTCTTTTTTCACCCGAACACGGCTGCATTTCGTATAAAGCGGTTGGAGCGCGGCGATAATGATACTATGCTCACTGTTTGCCAAATTCAACCAGGAGACAAGGTTCTGGATGCCACCATGGGCTTGGGCGCTGATGCCATCGTGTTTGCTCATGGCGTTGGAGAAACGGGACGTGTAGTCGGGGTTGAATCCGAGCGGACCATCGCTTTGTTGATTGAAGACGGGCTTGCATACTGGCCAGCCGAATCACAAGCTTTGCGTGAAGCGATGAAGCGGGTGGAAGTTCGGGTCGGGAACCATTTGGACGTATTGAGAAGCTTGCCTGCCGATTCATTTGACGTGGTGTACTTTGATCCCATGTTCGAAGAGACGGTGAACAGCTCCGCGGGAATAGCCGGAATCAGGGAATGGGCAAATAACCGTTCACTGGAGCAAGTTGCCGTAGCGGAGGCGCTTCGCGTTGCCAAAAGGCGAGTCGTCCTGAAGGAAGGGAAGACAGGAAGGCTGTATCAACAGTTCGGTTTCACTCCCTATCGAACCAGAGGAAACCAGGTCGTATACAGCTATAAAGAGAAAGGCGGAGGGGAGTGAACGTGCAAGAGAAAGAGAGACTCGTCGTAATCGTAGGACCGACGGCAGTGGGCAAGACAGCTTTAAGTCTGGAGCTGGCTGAGCAGTTTCGGGGAGAAATCATTTCCGGTGACTCCATGCAGGTTTACCGCGGGATGGATATCGGCACTGCAAAAGCGTCTCCGGCTGAATTGGCAAAAGTACCGCATCATTTGATCGACATTATTGATCCAGATGAAGAGTATTCAGTAGCCCGCTTTCAAGAGTCAGCTACCCGATTGATTACCGAGATCAACGGACGCGGACATCTGCCCTTTATCGTGGGAGGAACCGGGCTCTACATAGAGTCAGTGACCCATCGCTTTCAATTTGCTGCAGCCGAGCAAGATTTGGAATTGAGAAGCCGTCTGCAAAGGCTGGCTGAGATTGAGGGTGTGGAAGAGCTGCATCGGCGCTTGGCTGATGTGGATCCGCTGACGGCGCAAAGACTGCATCCCAATGATGTGAAACGGGTCATCCGAGCCCTGGAGATCTATCAACTGACGGGTACGCGGATGTCCGATTTTCAACACAGGGAAGCATATTCGCCTTATGACATCTTCATGATTGGCCTGACGATGGATCGGCAAAAGCTGTATGAGCGCATCAATCAGCGAGTGGACAAGATGATTGAGGACGGTCTGGTAGAGGAAGTAAGGCGACTTTTGGATCTCGGCTACGGTTCGGCATTGACCTCTATGCAGGGACTCGGGTACAAAGAGCTGATCCCTTACCTCTACGGAGAAATCACATTGGAGAAAGCCGTGAACGATATCAAGCAGCGTACGAGGCATTTTGCCAAAAGGCAGCTTTCCTGGTTCCGGCGGATGTCAGCTATCGAGTGGTTTGACCTTACGAACACCGATGACTACCCGAAGATCGTCCAAACAATCAAACAGATAATGGCAGGAAAGTTTCCTCAATTGCCGAATATATAACATACAAGTCCTTTTAGGGGGTAATGACCAATGAAACAGACGATCAACATTCAAGATACGTTCCTGAACCACTTGCGGAAGGAAAACATCGCGGTCACCATCTACCTGGTAAACGGTTTTCAATTGCGCGGTTACATCAGAGCGTTTGACAATTTCACGATTGTCATTGACAGTGAAGGGAAGCAGCAACTGGTCTATAAGCATGCCATTTCCACCTTCACTCCACAGCGTCCCGTGTCGCTCATGTCTCAGGACAACAATCAACAAGCATAAGCGTCACAACAACGAAGCCGGGATCTTAGCCATCCGGGCTTTTTTATCTGGTATGACAACGCAATCAATCCGCACGAAGAGAATATAGCTGACAAAATAGCAGGATAGTATACATAACTTTTCTTATGTAAACGGGAGAGGACAATGCCTTTTACTTTTGCCCATCCAGCAATCGTCTTGCCATTGCGGCGGGTTCGCTGGTTTTCTTTTACTGCGCTTGTTTTTGGAAGCATGGCCCCGGATTTCGAGTATTTTTTGCGTTTGCAAGCATACAGCTCGATGAGCCATACGCTGGCAGGACTGTTTCTGTTTGATTTGCCGATGACGTTTTTATTGGCCCTTCTTTTTCACGGCATTGTGAAAAGAGCGATGATCGAGCATTTGCCAGCACCCTTTGACCGCGGACTGCAGCACTGTGCCGAGTCGCCCAGGCGCCTTACCACGCTGCGTTCTTTTCTCGTCTTTTGCTGCTCTGCTGTCCTGGGGAGCGTAACCCATATTTTCTGGGATGCTTTTACCCATGACGGGGCATTCATGGTAAGTCGGTTGCAGCTCTTGCAGGAAAAAGTGGAGCTGGCTGGAATGGCCATCCCCGTGTACAAGTTTTTGCAGCACGGCAGTACAATGGGCGGGTTGCTCTGCATAGGGCTCGTGATAGCAAGGGAAGCAAGGCATGGGTTGCGTCGGGCCGAGCTGAAGCCGCAGGCGGCTTCCAAGGATAGCAGACAGCTTTCTTGCCGGGAAAAATGGTCTTTCTGGCTGGGGGTTGCCGGGTTTGGCCTGCTTGCTGCGGGCGCATACCTTTATGCGATTGACGGGTTGTTTCCCCACTTGCGGCCGCTTCGTGCTGTTGTTCCCTTTTTGTCGGGATGCATGGCAGGATTGGCTGCTGTTTCCTGTTACTTGCGATGGCGACGGGTCCCGGGAAGGTAATTGCCTTACACCGGGAGAAGGCTGGGGGTTGCAGCGGCGTGAAGACCGCAGTAAAGACCGCAGTAAAGACCGCATCTAAGGCAAAGAACAACTTCTGGAGCATCGAGCACAAGATCGGAGACAAAAAATGGGCAGGTTTTCCGGGCAGGTGAGTATACTAAGGTATGACCAAGAGGCAGGTGATGGCTTGTGAAACCGTCGGGCAATCAACCGCCGGCTGATACGATGGCAGAGAAGGCTCCCCACCGGATACAGGTGGTGTTTCGCCAGCCGGAACGGGTCAAATTACCGGAAACACTGTCCGAGAAGGTACGAACGACTGCACCCGGCAATGTGGCCGCTGCATTCGATGAACTGGAAAAACTGATCGGCTTGCAGGAAGCCAAAAAGCTGATGTACGAGATTCACGCGCTGCTTCGGATCAACAAGGAGCGGGAAAGACACGGCCTGAAGCTGGAAAAACAAGTGTATCACATGGTATTCAAAGGGAACCCTGGCACCGGAAAGACGACCGTCGCCCGTATATTCGGCAAAATCTTCCGGGAAATGGGGATATTGAGCAAAGGACATTTGATCGAAGTGGAACGCGCCGACCTGGTCGGGGAGTTTATCGGGCACACGGCGCAAAAGACGAGAGAGCTCGTCAAAAAAGCGATCGGCGGCATTCTTTTTATCGATGAAGCGTATTCGCTCGCGCGAGGCGGAGAAAAGGATTTCGGCAAAGAGGCCATTGATTGTCTCACGAAGGCACTGGAGGATTACAGCAACGATTTCATC
>k87-113908_pt1 | contig 27803 bp, 32 predicted proteins | sample MGYA00084031_6733416 | MGnify analysis MGYA00084031
AAGGAGGGGTCGGGTTGTTTTTTATAGGAGTAATGGCCGCCTTAATCTGCCTGATTACGGGTGTCGGGCTGCTCGTAAATCATGTTGTCGCGTGGGGAGTCGTTTTCATCGTTGCCGGGATTGGACTGATCGTTTTTCTGCTGGTGGCCTATCCGGCCAAACGCAAAAAGTGTTCGTCCTGGGATTGCGGCTTTGTCGACTGCGGGGCGGGCTCCATACCGGATTGTGACTGTTTGCCGGACTGCGGCTGCGGAGCGGGGACGCCATGAAGGAAGGGTTGTTCGCCAGGATCAGATCCCTGTCCTTTATTCCATGCCATCGGATGCCTTCCCGGTCGCTGGTTGTCAGAGGGAAGCGGCTTCCGCTATGTGCCCGCTGCAGCGCCATATTGACTGGGTATTCAGCATTGCCGCTGTTATTGCTCCTTCCTTTGACAATTCCTTGGTTCGCAGGCGTCCTGCTGCAGGTGCCAATGCTGATCGACGGCTGTACACAGTATTGGAAGTGGCGGGAGAGCAACAATGTTCTGCGAGTGGTCACCGGATTACTCAGTGGAATGGGCCAGTCCGTATTTGTGGCAGGAGTCTCGCGCATCTTGCTGGAGTGGCTGCTGCTGAGGCTGTCCTAACTGGTGGGAAGCTTCTACTCCGACCGCAGATGACAGGCAAGCTGAATCTTTAGTTTATCTTCGGGCTGCTTGAGATCAATGGCAAGCAGCTCTTCAATTTTTCTCAGCCGCTGATACAGCGTATTGATATGGATATGGAGCTGCTTGGCCGTGAGATGGGCGGACTGATGGCAATGGACATAGACGAGCAAGGTTTTCTCAAGATCACTATATTTTTCCTTTTTCTCCCACAATGGTTGAAAGACACTGCGGACAGAAGCTTCCTGGTCCTCCGGCGACTGGTGAATCAGCAGCTGGTTTACGCCCAAATCCCCATAGCGAACGACTCCATGGCGGTTCCGGTTCTGCAAATACCGGACCGCTTTTTTGGCTTCCCCGAAGCTAAGCGGCGGATAGATGCGGCTGAGCTGGCGAATCGTCGTCATCTCCCTCGTGGTGTACACAGGAACATTTCTGTTCGCCACGCTTTTTGCCGAAATCATTTTCCGGATTCAAGGGAAGTTTTGAGCCGTTCGGTCCCCTGGATTCCATTCTCCGCACTTGACATCGCTCTCGCCCAAATTCTAGGATAGTACTACCGAATGAAGAAGAAACGGGGAAGAGCATGTGCAAGAGCTGACAGTAAACGACATCGCGGATTTGGAAGACCCCGGCAAGGGCAATCCGGCAGTGGTTTTCATCTACACCCCTTTTTGCGGAACGTGCAAGCTGGGGGAGAAAATGCTTGAAATTGTCGAGCAGACGATTCCCGGATTGCTGATCTATCGCTTTAACATAAATACCGGGCCCCAGTTTGCGCAAAAGTGGGAGATTGCCAGTGTCCCGGGGCTCCTCATTTTTCGCCACGGACGTATTGTTGAGAAGCATTTCGCCTTTCAATCTGTCGATTTTTTATATCGGACCCTGAAAAGGTTCTTCTAGACATACACCTATTTCCTTCACGTTGAATACATGAAAGAGAGAGACAAAACGTGAAGGAGGAGAAGCATGCAGATCCATGTAGTAGAGCGGGGACAAACCTTGAATGCGATCGCGGAGAGGTATGATTCGACTGCGCAAGCCATTGCCAGTGCCAATCAAATACCCGAGCCGGATCGGCTGGTCGTCGGACAGGCGCTGGTCATCCCCATTGTGGGCAGTTACTACTGGGTACGGCCGGGGGATACACTGTATACGATCGGGCAGCGTTTTGGAATCAGTGCAGCCCAACTGGCGCGTATAAACCGGATTTCCCTGTACCGCCCGATACAAGTGGGGCTCCGCTTGTACATCCCTCCGCGGCCTCGGCGTGCGGCCGATTTTAACGCCTATGCAGAGCCGAGAAGAACGGTGACTCCGGCCCTGGAGGCAGATATACGGACAGCTGCCCCCCATTTGACGTATCTGGCGCCCTTCAGCTTCAGGATAAATCGGGACGGCACTTTGACACCGCCCCCTCTGGGTGATTTGCGTCAGATCGCCCAGGAAAATGAGGTCGTCCTCATGATGGTGATTACCAACCTGGAGAGAGGTCAGTTCAGCTCCGAGCTGGGAAGCCTGGTGTTAAACGATATGAACGTCCAAAATCGCCTGTTGGACAACATTATCACAACTGCCACTGACCTCGGGTTTGGCGATATCCATTTTGACATGGAGGCGTTGCCCGCAACCGACAGAGAGGCATATGCGCGTTTTCTCCGCCGTGCCCGTGAGCGGGCAAGAAGAAACGGCCTGATGATGTCAGTCGCGGTAGCGCCCAAGACAAGCGCCGAACAGCAAGGCAAATGGTATGCGGCTCACGACTACCGGGCGATCGGGGAAATTGCTGACTTCGTGGTTATCATGACGTATGAATGGGGATACAGCGGCGGTCCTCCGATGGCTGTATCGCCGATCGGCCCAGTCCGGCGAGTGCTCGAATACGCGATCACAGAGATGCCTGCCAGCAAAATTATGATGGGGCAAAATCTTTACGGGTACGACTGGACATTGCCTTATGAGCCCGGAACGACTGCTCGTGCCCTGAGTCCGCAAGCTGCTGTCGCGCTCGCCCAGCGGGAGCAGGTGCCGATCCAATACGACAGCAGAGCGCAGGCGCCGTTTTTTGAGTACACAGATGACCAAGGAAGGCGTCATCGCGTCTGGTTTGAAGATGCCCGTTCGATTCAGGCCAAGTTCAACCTGGTCAAGGAGCTCGGTCTGCGAGGCGTCAGCTATTGGAGACTGGGACTGCCTTTCCCGCAAAACTGGCTGCTGATCGAGGAGAACTTCCGCGTCAGAAAGCGTCGATAACCATAGGAAAGCGTACAGTCCGGTAAGCCTGTACGCTTTTTTTCTGCTCGCCAAACATGGTATGATGAAGCAAAAAGAACGAGGAGGGAGATCATGGGAGAGTGCAGACTGGATCATAGTACAGAAGACGTCCGCAACAAGCTGGCCGAGCAAACGCCTTTTTTGCCGCCGGCACTGGCCGCGCAGCTGAACGGGCTTTTGACGGAGACGCTTTCTCAGGAAACCTTGAACGAGCTGTTTCACCTTTTAAAGAAATACGATTTGGCGACGCCCGAAGAGCGTATTCAACGTGAGGAAAAAATGGCAAAGCTGGTAAGGGAATAGCAAAAAAAGGGAATCGCAAGCAGCCTATTCGATTGGTTTGCGACCGGCAAACCCTTCTGTGATGCCGTGATAATACGCAATGCTTGGCTCTCCCTGCTTCCAGCAGAGGAGAACTTCTTTTCCGTCGATGACAGCGGGGAAATCGAACAGCCCGATGTCGATGTCCTTTACCTCTATGCCTTTCTCCATGAGCTGGTTGATATGCATCTGCGCCTCCAGCTCCATAAACTCCAGGCGGCATTCCAGCGTAAAGACTTCTTGCTCATCGGGAGGCTGCCGCTTTTTGGCCTGCTGCAGTTCTTGGTAGGTTTGATAAAAGAGGCGCTTCGTTTCTTGCAAAAAGGAGAGCTCTTCGCGTACATATGGCAGCAGTTGATTCGCCTGTTCGACCGTGAACAATTTTTTAGCCAAGTGTAACACCTCCAGGACCCATTATACAGGGAACCAGTCAGGGAGGAAATGGATGGATCGGCTGTTTATTGCAGGTGATTGGAAAGGGGTACCTATGAACGACAGGTTGTACTATCAAGATGTTGATTTGCAGACGTTTGAGGCAGATGTCATCAAGCGCGGCGTGGAAGCGGACGGAACAGCATACGTAGTGTTGAACCAAACGGCGTTTTATCCGACAGGCGGAGGACAGCCTTGTGATACGGGAACCATTGAAGGGGTTGCCGTCACGGACGTAGAGGAAGTCGACGGGGAGATCAGGCATCGCCTCGAAGCGCCGCTTCCGGAACATACGCAGCGGGTAACGGGCAGGATCGATTGGGATCGGCGTTTTGACCATATGCAGCAGCATACGGGACAGCATATCCTGTCCGCGACGTTCATCAAGCTCGCAGATGCCCAGACAGTAGCCTTCCACCTCGGACGCGATCACGTGACGATTGATGTTGCGCTGAGCGAGCTTACGCCAGAGCTGATTGAAAAAGCGGAGCGTCAGGCAAACCAGGTGGTACTGGAAAATCGTCCGATCGACGCTCGTTTTGTTACGGCCGAAGAGCTGGAACAGCTGCCGCTCACCAAGCAGCCTACGGTATCCGAGAATATCCGGGTCGTCATCATCCCGGATTACGACTACAATCCATGCGGTGGGACACACCCGAAAACTACGGGAGAAGTCGGTCCGATCAAAATCATCGGTTGGGAACGCCACAGAGGCAATATACGCATTCAATTTCTGTGCGGCTGGCGGGCACTCGCGGACTACACGCGCAAGCAGCACTTGCTGCAGGACCTCACCCGGATGATGACGACGAGCGAAGCGGAAATCGCCGATATGCTGCAGCGTCTGCTGGCTGAAAAAGAGGCCTTGAAGGATTCGCTTCAGCAAAAAGAAACAGAGCTATTGACATATGAAGCAGCCAGGTATTTGAAAGAAGCAGCCGAGCTGGGGAACGCCCGTGTCGTCCAGGCCTCTTTCACGGGCAGAAGCATGCAGGAATTGCAGCAGCTTGCCCGTACGCTCACCTCGCAGGATGAGCATGTCATCGCGCTTTTGGCGACAACAACGGACAAGCTGCAGCTCGTTTTTGCCCGGGGCGCACAGGTGGCGGCTCCGATGAACCAGCTGCTGAAGGAGACGCTGCCGTTGATCGATGGAAAGGGCGGCGGCAACCCGGCGATGGCCCAGGGCGGAGGGGCTCCGACGGTGGCTGCGGACGCCGTGCTGGATCATGCGCGCGGTTTGCTTGAGGTGTAAAACATGACCCGTGGCAGTCGCAGTCAGTCTGTCCAATCAGGCTGCGACCGCCCTTAGGGAAACGAAGGAGGAGAGTCAGATGAATGCATGGAATCCGGGAGATCTGGTCCGGGTCGGGTACAAGACGGGAGAATATCTGACAGAGGTTGTAGAAAATCACGGCGATAAATTGCTGGTCAAAATTATGGCTGTTACGAAATACCCGACGCAGGGCGATTTGCACAATCCGCTTGAGGTGGACGTTCCCTTGTTTCACCAAAGACCGGCTCTCTCCTACCTGGAAAAAATCATGGTTCCGGCTGCGAGCGTGATCCGGTTCAACGGGACTTTGCCCGACTACAAGGAATCGCTCAAAGCCGCTTTGGAGAGGGAAATGGAAAAGCTGCGCAAAACGTCAAAATGGGCGGAGCGCTGCCTGGTCGAACTGGAGATTCTGTACAAGGAAAGCTTTACAAACCCGAAATAGAGTGATACTGTAATAATCGAATTGAATAACCACGCGCAATACCAAACGGGGGTCGAGCAAAATCGGCTGAGATTGTAACGAATGCGTTACTGACCGTTGAACCTGACCTGGGTCATGCCAGCGGAGGAAGAGGTATCAGCTCATCAGCGTGAACGCCGATGCTGTTTCCAAATGGTTTGGAACGACATTTAGGCATATGCAGATAAGCACAACCACAACCATCCGAGGCGGATGGTTTTTTTACTGTCTGCCCCTGATGCACCGTATTCAAACGGCTTCTTCCGTCTGTTCTCTCCATGACACAGGCGAAATGAAGCCGTTTTTTTTCTGGGACCGGCCAGAACATGCTGCGCCGAAGAAGGAGGGGGAACATGCTGGTACAGTTGAATGGCAAGAATGTAGAGCTCGCTGCCGAAATCACGACTGTCCGTGAACTGCTGCAGTCCTACCAGCTGCAGGAGAAGATCGTGATCGTGGAGCGTAACGGAGAGATTGTGGATCGCACCCGTTATGAAGAGACACCGGTCGCAGATGGGGACCGGATTGAAATTGTACATTTTGTCGGTGGAGGATGAATAAGATGGACACTTTGAAAATCGGACCGTATGAATTTCGTTCGCGGCTGCTTCTGGGGACGGGAAAATTCCCTGATCTGGACATACAAGACAAAGCGGTGGCAGCATCAGAGGCAGAAATTCTGACTTTTGCCATTCGCCGCCTAAATCTGGAAAACCCGCATGAACCGAATTTTCTGGAGAAATTGGATCTGAAAAAGTTTACGCTGCTTCCGAATACGGCGGGTGCCTATACGGCTGAGGAGGCTGTGCGAATTGCCCGCCTGGCGAAAGCATCCGGCTTGTGCGACATGATCAAGGTGGAAGTCATCGGCGATCCGAAAACGCTGCTGCCAGATCCGATCGGTACGCTGGAAGCCTCCCGCATTTTGGTAGAGGAAGGCTTTATCGTGCTTACCTATACGAATGACGACCCGATTTTGGCCAAACATCTGCAGGAGGCCGGCGTTCACGCTGTCATGCCGGGAGCTTCTCCGATCGGATCGGGCCAGGGCATCATCAACGAAAACAATCTGCGGTTCATCATCGAAGACGCCAAAGTACCGGTCATTGTTGACGCCGGCATCGGTTCTCCCGCTGACTGTGCGAAGGCGATGGAGCTGGGAGCGGACGGTGTCCTGCTCAATACAGCGGTCGCGCTGGCGGACAATCCGGTGTTGATGGCGGAGGCGATGAAGCTGGGCGTGGAAGCGGGAAGGAAAGGCTTCCTTGCCGGACGGATCGCGAAAAAACGGTATGCATCGGCGAGCAGTCCGACTGAAGGGATGATCGAGTAGGTGGAGCACGTACTAGCAGCGATTGAGGAGCGTAGAGAGGAGCTGTTTTCGCTTCTCTCCGAGCTGATCGCCCAGCCGACGGTAAGCCCTCCCGCCCGAAACAGCGACAAGGCGCAGACGCTGGTGGCAGAGAAGCTGCAAGCGCTCGGCTTCGAGGTCGACCGCTGGACCGTTTTTCCAGGCGATGACAACGTCGTGGGGGTAAAGAAGGGAACGGACTTTAGAAACTACAAAAGCTTGATCATCAACGGCCATATCGACGTAGCTGAGGTCGGAGACGACAGCGCCTGGACGTATCCGCCTTTTGCCTTGACCAAAGGCGGGGACGGCAGATGGTACGGGCGCGGCGTCGCCGATATGAAAGGGGCGCTCGCTGCCAGCCTGTTTGCGATCCAGATGCTGCATGAGCACGGCATAGAGCTGAAGGGCGATCTCGCCTTTCAGTCCGTGATCGGTGAAGAAGCTGGGGAAGCCGGCACGCTTGCTGCGATTGAGCGCGGCTACTCGGCCGATTACGCGCTTGTCGTAGACACAAGCGATCTGCAGATGCAAGGCCAGGGCGGAGTGATCACTGGCTGGATTACGATTGAAAGCCCGGTTACGCTCCATGACGGGATGCGCAGCAGGATCATTCACGCAGGCGGTAAAGTCCACGGGGCATCTGCGATTGAGAAAATGATGAAGGTGATTGCCTCGCTGCAGGATTTGGAACGGCACTGGGCCGTGATGAAATCATACCCCGGTTTTCCGCCAGGGATGAGCACGATCAATCCTGCGGTCATCGAAGGCGGACGCCATGCGGCTTTTCTCGCGGATCGCTGCGCCCTCTGGATTACCGTTCACTTTTATCCGGACGAGACGCATGAGGATATCATACGGGAAGTAGAGGACCATGTCCGCAGAGCCGCCGCCGCTGATCCGTGGCTGCGGGATCATCCGCCCGTTTTTCGCTGGGGAGGCCGCTCCATGATCGAGGAGCGGGGAGAGATCTTTCCGTCATTGGAGCTGGACAAGGAGCATCCGGCCCTGCTCAAGCTGCAGGCTGCATTTGAAAAGCAAACGGGACGCCCGGCGGTGGTAAACATGTCTCCTTCGGTCACGGATGCAGGATGGTTTGCCCACGCCGGCATACCAGCCGTCATCTTTGGCCCGGGTGAGCTGAGTCATGCTCATGCTGTGAATGAATCCGTTGATCCGAAGCAGTTGGTTGTCTTTGCACAAACAGTTGCCCGGTTCCTCGTGGACTGGTGCAACACGAAAAGGGAGTGAGTGGACTTGTCGACATTTACGCATCGTTTGCGGGAAAAGGTTGCTCCGATCTGGGAGCGGACCCATCGTCACCCGTTTGTCACAGGCTTGGGAGATGGAAGTCTGCCTGTGGAGTCCTTCCGTTTTTACATGAAGCAGGACTACGTCTATTTGATCGAATACGCCAAAATGTTTGCCATCGCCAGTACAAAAGCCCATGATCTGGCGACGAGCGCGCGGTTTGCTTCGCTGCAGGAAGCGACGCTCAATTTCGAAATGGCCTTGCATCGTCAGTATGCCGAACGCTTTGGCATCACGCGCGAGGAGCTGGAGCAGACCAAACCGTCGTTTGTGATGCTTGCCTACACGAGCTATATGCTGAAGGTAGCTCATCAGGGCTCGCTAGCCGAGCTGGTCAGCGCGGTACTGCCGTGCGCCTGGAGCTACTGGGAAATCGGCAAGCGGCTCGCCGAGGTAGAGGGAGCGCTTGAGCATGAATGGTACGGGGAGTGGGTGCGTACGTACAGCTCCGACGAGTTTGGACAGCTGGCGCAGTGGCTGATCGACCTGATGGATGAGCTCGCTGAAGGAAAATCAGAGAAAGAGCTGGCGATTCTGGAGGAGCATTTCCTGAACACGTCCCGCATGGAGTATTTGTTCTGGGAAATGGCTTACACGGAGGAAATGTGGCCGTGCGAGAAAAACTAGCCTTTTCGGGCGTCGGCTTTTCGTATGGGGAAAAGCCGATACTGGACGGATTCGATCTGCAGCTAAGCAAGGGCGAGCTGGTCAGTCTGATCGGGCCGAGCGGGATTGGGAAAAGCACCTTGTTTCAATTGGCGGCGGGACTGCTGCAGCCAGACACAGGGACGATCCGTCTGGATGGAAAATCAACGGCAGAACGTCTCGGGCGTGTAGGCTACATGCCGCAGCGAGATTTGCTGATGCCGTGGCGGACTGTAGCTGAAAATGCCGGTTTGCCGCTCGAAATACAAGGTTTTTCCAAAAGTGAAATACGCGAGCGTATTGCGGAAGAGCTTCCCCGCTTTGGCCTGGCCGAATGGAAGGACGCCTATCCAGATGAGCTCTCTGGCGGGATGCGTCAGCGCGTTTCTTTCCTGAGAGCCCTGATGACCGGAGCGGACCTGCTGCTCCTGGACGAGCCGTTTAGCGCACTGGATGGGATTACGCGGATGGAAATGCAGGAATGGCTGCTCTCGATGTGGCAGCAGACCGGGAGCACGATGCTCCTTATTACCCATGATATCGATGAGGCGATTTTGCTGGCGGACCGGGTAGTCGTTCTCCTGGGCAGTCCGATCCGGCAGCCGGTAGAGCTGCAGGTTTCTGTTCCCCGTCCGCGAACGTTGGCCAGTCGCAATGATCCGGAATTTCACGCTCTGCGGGGAGAAATCTGGGAGCTGCTGCGAGGCCATGGTGCCGCGAATGGGGAGGTGAGCGAAGCGTGAAGGAGTCTTTGAAAAAGGGGCTATGGTTTTTCGTCTCCGTCATCTCGCTTCTCATCGCCTGGGAGGCTGCTTGCCGACTGCTTGCCGTTCCAGCCTTCATTTTGCCGCCGCCGAGCACGGTTCTCCTCTCGCTGTGGGATTTGCGGGAACAACTGCTAGGACAGCATCTGTGGGCGACGCTCAGGGAAGTCGGACTGGGACTTTTCATCTCCATCCTGTTCGGGGTCTCGCTTGCACTGGTCATGACGCTCAGCAAAACAGTCGAGCGTCTGGTGTATCCCTACATTGTCATTTCGCAAACGATACCCATCATCGCGCTGTCACCCGTTTTCATTTTGTGGTTTGGCTATGATTTGACGGGAAAAATCGCGGTGACGATCCTGTTTACCTTCTTTCCTATCGTCGTTAGCACGTACGATGGTCTGAAGGCCTGCGACCGGGAAATGATGAATTTGCTGCGTACGATGGGAGCGAACAAATGGCAGTTGTTCAGCAAGCTTCAGCTCCCGGCCAGTCTGCCCCATTTCTTTAGCGGCTTAAAGGTGGCGGCTACCTACAGCGTGTCGGGTGCCACCATCGGTGAATGGCTTGGGGCGAGCGAAGGTCTCGGCTATTTCGGCCGGCGGGCATCGGGCAACTTCCAGGCGCCAGCCTTGTTTGCTTCCGTTCTTTTGTTATCCATACTTGGTATGCTGCTCTTCTGGCTGGCAGGAAGGCTGGAGCTGTGGGCTTCCCCTCAGACGCGAAACAGAAAAGATAAAAAACGATAGGATAGGTAGGAGAGAATCATGAACAAATGGACGAAAACGCTTTTGACGCTTTCTCTGGCTGCGAGTCTGGCAGCGTGTGGCGCACAGAGCGAAAATCAGGAGAAGCCAGATGCTGCTAAATCGGCTGCGGGCACTGAGCCGACAGAGTTGACCATTGCGCTCGACTGGTACCCCAACGCTGTACACTCGTTTCTCTACGCTGCAGAAGAACAAGGCTATTTCAAGGAAGAAAATCTGAAGGTCAATCTGCAAATGCCTTCCGATACCAATGATCCACTGCGGATGGCTGCTGCCGGGAAGGTCGATATGGCAATCAGCTATCAGCCCCAGGTTGTGCAAGCCCGTTCGGAAGACATAAAGGTCGTCTCCATTGCTGCGCTGGTCCGTCACCCGCTGAACGTGATCATGACGCGAAAAGACAGCGGTCTGGATTCACCGGAAAAGCTTGTCGGGAAAAATATCGGCTATCCTTCCGTTCCGCTGGACGAGTCGATCGTCCGTACAGTGGTGAAGCAAGCGGGGGCAGATGACTCCGGCCTGTCCTTTACCGACATCGGATTTGACATCATACCCGCATTGACCGCGAAAAAGGTGGATGCTGTAGTCGGCGGCTACATCAATCACGAGCAAGTCCTCTTGGAAAAGCACGGCGTTCCCGTTAACGTAATCAAGCCGAGTGACTTTGGAGTGCCTGATTATTATGAGCTGGTCGTGGCTGCCAGCGATGAAACGGCAGCCAAGAAGAAGGATGCGCTGGCGGCATTCCTCCGTGCAGCCGCCAAAGGCCAGGCGTACGTAAAGGAAAACAAGGAGAAGGCGTTGAAATCTCTGTTGGCCAAGCAAGCACAGGAGTTCCCGTTGGAGGAGGATGTGGAAACGAAAAGTCTGGACATCCTGCTGCCTTTGATGGATGCAGGCAGTGAACCGTTTGGCACACAGACGGCTGAATCCTGGCAGACACTGATCGATTGGATGAAACAGGAAAAACTGATCACAAAAGATGTCAAACCGGAAGAAGTCATGATCAATCTGAATAAATAATGACAAATGCCAAAACTCTCCTCGGGAGAGTTTTGTTTTTATACAAGGGGTTTTATAATAGAAAGGGAATTCAGGCTAAGGAGACGACTTATGAGCAATCGTGAAGATCGGAATAATAAGCTGGTCATCTGGGTCTTTGTTGGCAGTGTTCTCGTTTGTACGCTGTCGGTAGCGATTTATATGTATCTGGTTGTAACCAAATAATAGCGGATCGCTCCCTTCCCCCGCTGTTGAAAATAAAGCCACTGAACGCATCATGCGCAGTGGCTTTTTGCTTTCCGCTCTTATGCTACCGGCGGACGAGACGGTAATGCTTCTTTAGCTTCTGCACGGTTTGGTGCCAGCTAAAAGAGGTCGAGACTCTCCGTCGCGCGTTGAGAACGATCCGCTTACGCAATTCCGGGTCGCTGTACAGGAGATCAATCGCGGTTGCAAATGCCTCGGGACTTTGGAAGCGATCCACCAAAAGACCGCTATGCCCGTCCCTGATTACTTCCCGAATTCCCCCGCGGTTGGACGCTACTACGGGTATACCGGAGGCCATCGCTTCCGAGTTGACCGTGGCGAAGCCCTCCCGGAACAGCGTAGGGCAGACAAAAACATCGCCAAGCTGAAACATTTCATGGATGCGCGAGGGTGGAATGTAACCGGTAAAACGGATCGGAACCCCAAGGAGCTCTGACAATTGCCGAACCTGGCGCATATAGGGCGTTTGGCTGCTGACTCCCGGCCAGGAAGCCCCTACAGCGACGAGCTTGGCGTGAGGAATCCGTTCTTTCAGGAGGGAAACGGCACGGACAAGCGTATGCAATCCTTTTCCACGGACAATGCGGCCGACAAAGAGGATGTTGTAGGTATCGGCAAGTTCCCAGCGGCTGCGCAGCTCCATTTTGGCAGAGGCCGACCATGGGCGAAATTTGGAGGTGTCCACCCCCAGTATGGCTGTTCGAAATTTGCGGGCATGGCGAGGATAACGGTGCTGCATGGTCCTTGTGACAAAGGAGACAACCGAAGTCACACCGTTTACTTGGCGAAGAATCCGGTCCGCTTGGCTGCGGGAGAGGCTGGACATGAATGTGAGTGAATGAAGCGACAGGATGATTGCAGTTCGTGGAAACTGGCGGCGGACATGTGAAACGAAACGAGGACGATTTTCGATTTGGATAATGTCAAACGATTGGCCGGCTACCTTTTTCAAGGCAGAATGTATATAGCGCCGCCTGTCCCCGTGGGGAATGCGAATAATGGTAAGCCGACCGTTCTGGTAGCGGCTGACAGAGGGCAGCCTCGGATGGGCACGGCTGATCATGACCACCTGATCGGTACGTGCCATCCGCTTGAAAATGTTGTACGTGCAGGTTTCAACAGAGCCGCCTTTGATTGGCGGTACAGGCAGCTGCTCTGGCAAGATCACCAATATGCGCAAGCCCTGCATACCTCCCCGATTCGGATATATCAATAACAGCCGTATATCCTATTCGGAGCACACGGAACAACTCACGGACATATCACCCGTTTTTGAAGGGGAGACAGCCTATTTGGCAAGAGGAGGTCTGGTGGTGTCCTATCCCCAAGTCCATAATTACAGCAACAATGGGCGGAAATTCATCTGCCGGATGATCTGCGGACACTTCTGATTTTATCCGCTACATCGCGGATCGATAACTGATTCAGTTCCGGAAACCCTTGCCCGCGCAAACTGACGGTCTTGCCATCGTAAAGCGGATAGACTCCCTGCCACAGCCCCACAATGCTGTACATGTCAGTCCAGTTCACTTTTTTCAGAAACAAAAGGTACTGTCCCTCTCCAAGCGGACCAGGGTATTGAAGGTTTGCGGGATCAGAGGCATCAGGGAGAGGCTCGACGCCGGTACTGAGGAGCTTCACCCGACGAGATGCGGAACCGTGGAGCGTGCGTTCAATCTGGACGTCTTGCACATAATTCACCAATTGACCAGCGGAAATGCGCTTCGCTGTCGGGTACTTTTGGTGGCGGGCATCTGTCAGTCCAACCACGATCAGATCACAGTGCAGGATCAATTCCTTCCAGTCTTTCATCCGGGTTTGATCTACCTGCAAGTCGGCAATTTCCGGGGTTGCCGACACAGGCATGGCAATGAAGATGAAGACCAGCAGGAGCAGGGTTCCTTTTTTCCACATAGAAGAAACCTCCTAAATTATGTAAAAATCCTTTTTAGTATGATCGACAAGCCAGCCCTTATTCTGGAGAAAAAGAAAAAACGGGGCTTCTTTCATACATATTATTGTGGTAATATTCCGAAAATGGCTGCAAAGTGATAAGATAATGGGGACTGCTTCTAGAATCGGCACCATGGCAACAGAATAGGACAAGGAGGGTATTATGAAACGACTGCTCAAACGCACTGGCTGCTGGATTATGCTCATGCTGCTCGTCTTTCAGTTGGCAGCGGTTCCCGCCCTGGCTCAGGACACGACAGGTACCTCGGAAGCGCTTGCGGCAAATATCGAGCAGGCGATATCCGAGCTGGACAAAGACCCCAACAGCATCGGCTTGCACACGGGAATAGCGGTATATGATTTGACAGATGAAAAAGTTTTGTACGGGCATAACGCGGACAGAACGTATGTGCCTGCCTCCAACATGAAGCTGTTTACCACTATTGCCGGTTTAGACAAGCTGGGACCGGATTATCAGTGGAAAACAGAGGTGTACGCCACAGGTAAGGTAAGTGGCGGCGGGGTTTTAAACGGAGATTTGATCCTGAAGGGCTTCGGTGATCCCAGTCTCACTGTCGCAGATCTGCAAGCCATCGCGGCTGCCCTGAAAGAAAAAGGGATCAAGCAGGTAAACGGAAAATTGCTGGTGGATGAAAGCTATTTTGACCCGACTCGGCTTGGCTACGGCTGGATGTGGGATGATGAGGTGTATGGGTACAGCGCCCAGCTAAGCGCCTTGGCAGTACATAAAAACATGCTGACGATCACGGTGGAGCCAGGGAAAAAAGCGGGAGACACGCCGGTCCTCACCATGGAGCCAGCCACCGAGTATGTGCAGGTCGTAAATCAATTGCAGACGGTTGCCGGCAAGGACAGTGATATTTCCGTCCAGCGTCCGCGCGGCAAAAACACGATCATCTTCAGCGGAACGATTGGTGTAGAGGCAGCTCCTTATCAAGAGGATGTCACGATGGAGGACCCTGCCCTGTACGTTGCGGACATTTGGAAGCAGCGTTTGACCGCGAGCGGCATCAAGCTTCACCCGCAGGCAAGCGTGGAGAAAACGACGCTTTCCACTGGCACTCCTTTGTATACGCATCTGTCCAAGCCTTTCTCCGAGATTTTGGTGGAGCTAAACAAGGACAGCGACAATTTTTATGCCGAAATGCTCCTCAAGACACTTGGAGCAACAGAAAAGGGGGAGGGATCGGCGGAAGCGGGCAGCGAGGTGGTCGCGGACGTATTGAAACGAGCCGGTGTCGAGGCCGGGTATGTGCAAAAGGACGGCTCCGGACTTTCCCGTTTTAACTGGATCACGGCAAATCAAATGGTGAAATTGCTTACGTTTGTGCAGGATCAGGAATACAGGGATGCACTGGAGAAGTCACTGCCAATAGCAGGTGTCGACGGAACCTTGAAAAATCGCTTGAAAGGCACACCGGCAGAAAAGATGGTCATCGCGAAAACGGGCTCCATGGGCGGCGTGAACAGCTTGTCCGGATACGCCACTGCGAAAAATGGAAACAAGCTCGCTTTCTCCATCTTGATCAACGGGATTTACAAATCCAAATATGCGCGGGATTTGCAGGACAAGGTAGCGGTACTGCTGGCCTCCTATCCGGACATCAAGGCTCCTGACGGGTACAAACCGGCAGTGCCTGACGCCTACAAGCTTTCCGCATTGCTTGACCCGATCGCCGAGGAAGCGGATGCATCCGGGATTACTGCAGGGATTGTCGTCAAGGCTTTGGATCAGGAGCAGGGGGAAGCGATCTGGTATGAGCACGAGGCAGACACGCTGTTGACCCCGGCTTCCAATCTCAAGCTGCTGACGACAGCGACAGCACTGGCACAGCTTGGCAAAGACTATCAGTTCAAAACAGAAATGTACGGATCCACTCCGCTTCCGAAAAACGGGGTGTACCAAGGCGATCTCTACCTCAAGGGCTACGGCGATCCGACTCTTCATACAGAAGACAATCTGAAGGTGCAAGAGGGCGTATCGATGGAGGAAATCGCTGCCTGGCTGAAGGAACAGGGAATCAAACGGATCAACGGCAATCTCATTCTCGACGAGAGCTACTTTGATCAAGAGCGCCTTGGCCTTGGCTGGTCGTGGGACGATGAAAGCTACTACTACAATCCGCTGTTGGGTGCGTTGGCATTGAACCGCGGAACAGTCATGATCGAATTCCAGCCAGCCGTTCGCGCGGGTGACCCGGTACCAATCAACCTGCTGCCCAAAACGAAGTATGTAAATGTGATAAACGAGGCAAAAACGGTGAACTCCGGTCAGGAAAACACCTTTGCCATCGAAAGGGACCGCGGGACCAACACGATCCGGGTGACGGGCAATCTTCCTTTGGGGACGGCTCCCGATTACGAGCGCGTTCCTGTTGAAGATCCGGCATTGTATGCAGGGACTGTGCTTCGAGAGACACTCGAAAACGCGGGAATCTCCTTCTCGGGGAACAGCACGGTCAGCGTCGGAACAGTGCCCCAACAGGCAGTCAAATGGACCGAGTTCACTTCCGAGCCGTTATCGGAGATCGTTTCCTATCTGAACAAGAAGAGCGACAACTTTTATGCGGAAATGCTGTTGAAGACACTGGGAGCGGTGAAACGGGGGGAAGGAAGCTCGTCAGCAGGCGTGGAGGTCGTACAGGAGACTCTTTCGACATTGGGGGTTGAAACGAACTTTGACATGGTTGACGGCTCCGGTTTGACACGCTACAATCTGATCTCCGCCCGCCATATCGCAGATGTTCTGGAGGGGATGACGAAGCATGCTGCCTATCAGGAATACCTCGACTCTCTCCCGATAGCCGGCGTAGATGGTACGCTGAAAAATCGGATGAAGGGAACGGCCGCCGAAAACAATGCCCGTGCAAAAACGGGAACACTGACTGGAGTGAGCAGTCTGTCCGGCTATGTCCAAACGAAGGACGGACAAAAGCTCGTCTTCTCCATCGTGATAAACGGATACGCACCCAAGAGCGAGTATATGACGGCGATCCAGGATCGGATCGTGTCAGCACTTGCCTCCTATGAGGACAAATAAGCTCCAAACCAGCCCGTTCATGGGCTGGTTTTTTGCTGTTTCGCAAATAGGCCTATGCCGTGCCGGGCTGCTTTCGGTTGTCATATCTATATTCAGACTGGGCAGGGCCAGAATGAAACCGAAGCAAAGAGAGGGCGTGGGAGTGGTGTGTCCGAATCGATACGATTGGAAACGGTTAGAGCAGTTTGCAACAGCGATTTTTGTTCGGGCGGGAGTTTCCACGCGGGATGCGGAGACTGTCGCCCGTTCGCTCGTCCACGCCGACCTGCGCGGTGTCCACTCTCACGGACTTGCGCGCATGCCTGTTTATGTGGAACGGATTTCAGCCGGATTGATCGATTTCAGCAAGGCTCCCGTCATTTTGAGAAAAGCGGGGGCCACGGCTGTCGTCGACGGAATGAACCATTTGGGAGCGGTTGTCGGAGAGGCCGCTTTGCAGACAGCTATCGAAATAGCCGGGAAGAATGGAACGGCCATCGTCGGGGTCAGGTGTTCCAACCACTTTGGAGCCTGTTCTTACTATGCTGAACAAGCGATTCAAAAAGGGATGATTCTCTTCGTCATGTCCAACGCTCCACAGACGATGGCTCCGACTGGAGGAATTCGCCCTTTTTTTGGCTCCAATCCGATTGCAGCAGGCATTCCGGCGGGTTCAGCCCCTCCATTCCTGCTCGATATGGCGACAACGGTAGCTGCACGCGGGAAAATTGCTCTGGCGCGGAAAAAGGGCGAAGCCATTCCCAAGGGCTGGGCGATCGATGAACGTGGACGGGATACGACAGACCCGGCAGAGGCCTTGCGCGGAGCGCTTCTTCCCATCGGTGGCGCCAAGGGTTATGGCATCGCCATGTTCGTTGATATTTTATGCGGCCTTTTGGCGGGGGCGGGATATGGTCCGGGTGTGCACAGCTTGTACGATAACGATGAGCATCCGCAAAATGTAGGGCATTTTTTTTGGGCCCTTCAAATTGAGAGCTTCATGCCGCTGCCCCTCTTTCAACAAAGGATGGATCAGTATATTCAGCAGATCAAAGCGGAGCCCAAGGCGGAAGGAAGAGAGGAGATTCTGATTCCCGGCGAATGGGAGTGGCGAACGGCAAAAGAAAGGCAGGTCAGCGGAGTTCCGCTCCCCGACACAGTCGTTTGTGAGCTTGCGGCGCTTGGCAGTACATGGGGTGTCGAGCTGGAAGACGCACGCATCCAATAACAAGGACAAAAGGTCCCTCATAGACTGGTGTCAGTGGTGTTTGGAAAGGAGATGCCGGATGCAAAGACATATGTGCAAAGGAAAGATTCATAGGGCAACCGTTACACAGGCAGAGCTTGATTATGTCGGGAGCATTACGATTGACAGCTTGCTCATGAAGGAAGCAAACATCCTGCCTTACGAGATCGTGCAAATCACGAGCCTACGCAACGCTACCCGCTGGAAAACCTACGCACTCCCTGCACCTGAAGGCTCCGGGAAAATATGCCTGAACGGTCCGCCTGCCCATTTATTTCAGCCGGGGGACATTGTCATCATACTGAGCATGGGCATGTATACGGAAGAAGAAGCCAGCCAGCTAATTCCTCGTGTCGTGTTTGTCGATTCGGAAAATCGCATTACCAGGATCGAGGAACATCATCTTATTACGAATGGAGAGAATGCCACATAAAAGCGCCGAATGTTGGAAAATGGAGCAAACACCTGGTGATGAGACAGGATGAGCGTCTGTGGGAATTCCTCCCAGATACGGTCCTGTTTGAACCGGAGGCCCTTTGGAGGCATTTGGAAAAATATCGATCTGTCATATTAAAGCCTTCAGGTGGCGGCGGTGGAGCTGGGATAATCAAGGTTACATCTCTGGGCGATTCTCGTTACCAGGTTCATGCCGGAAACGGGCGCAGGGTTGTCAAAGGGGAGGAGGCAACGGTCAAGTATGTACGTTCCTTGTTCAGGCCGAAGCCATACTTGATCCAGCCGTATCTTCGCCTGGGGAGGATCAACGGACGTCCCTTTGATATAAGGGTGATGATCCAACGAACCAAAGGAAGGCCCTGGGTCGTGACCGGGTTTCTCGCCAAGCTGGCAGGCCCGGGATTTATCGTCACAAACATCGCCCGAAGCAGAGGCAAAGTTTTGCCGCTGACGGTCGCTCTCGCCCAATCAAATGTCGATGTGTCCCCGGATTTGTTAGAGGAGATCAAATACGTGGCCCAGATGACTGGCGAATGCTTGGGAAAAAAATACCCCACTCTCAGGAAAGTTGGGCTCGACTTGGGGATTGATACAACTGGGAAACCGTGGATCATCGAAGCGAACTTTCGACCGTCGCTGTCGCTGTTCCGAAAGCTTCCAGACCTCCGGGCCTATCGACGAATCGTCAAGTTCAGCAGGTAGAAGCCGACCACTTGTCACTGCCACGGACAAGTGGTCGGCCTCTTTATTTAAGAAATAAACAGAACATTCAAGATTGTCATTTTAAAGAGGTCTTGGTTATAATGAGGAGTACATACAAAAACGGAATGCAATTCCGATATTCGGAACGGAGAGATCGCTTTGTCCGAAACCAATAAAACGGTTCTGAAAGCACTAGAGCTGCTTCAATTGTTTCTTGATCACCCACAGTTGACGCTGCAGGAGGCAGTCCATCTGTCCGGACAGCCCAAAACCTCTGTATACCGGATGCTGATGTCTCTGGAAGAGGGAGGCCTGCTGAAGCGGACGGATGTGGGAGCGTATGAATTGGGACTTGGGTTTCTGCAATACGGACAAGCTGTTTCAGAACGGATGGATATCCGCCGGGAAGCCCTGCCTGTCATGGTACGGTTAAACGAAGAAATTGGCGAAGCCGTCAACCTGATTATCCGGGACGGCGAAGAAGCAACTTATGTGGAAAAGGTAGACACCAAAGAGCCGATCCGGGTATACACAGCGATCGGACGGCGGGCTCCGCTGTACGCAGGGGCCTGTCCCCGAGTTCTGCTCGCTTTTTTGCCCGACGAAGAGCAGGAAAAATACTTGTCGCGTGTAAAGCTGCAGCCGGTCGCGGATTGTACGATTACCGACATCGACGTGCTTCGCCGTGTGCTGTCTGAGTCAAGGCAAAACGGTTATACTGTCAGCCACTCCGAACTGTACAACGATACGTCAGCGGTAGCCGCACCGATTTACGACCATAGCGGCAGTGTGATCGCAGGGATCAGTATTGTCGGGCCGACCAGCCGGTACAAGGAAGGACAGATACAGCTGTTGGCCCAAAAAGTAATCGAAGCCGCACAAGCCATATCAAGGAAGCTGGGCTGGAATGACAGAAGGTGCGGGAGGGGAGCCATGCAATGAAAGACATTCAAATGGAACCGATGGGAGATCAAGCCCTCATCATTCGCTTTGGCACAGTGATTGACCGGACAACTCACGAAAAGGTGAGACAATTTGCCGCATGGCTGGACCAGCATCCTGTTCCGGGAATGGTCGAATACATCCCTGCTTTTACGACCGTGACAATCTTTTACGATCCGGTATCGCTTTACGAACAGCGAAAAACGGATTTCTCCGCGAACGAACCGATCATTTCACCGTATGAAAAGCTGCGTTTGTTCCTCGAAGCCGCCTTGAAGCAATTATCGGATCAGCCGCCTGCCGCCGGAAATACCGTGGAGATACCTGTTCTCTACGGAGGTGAAATGGGTCCCGATCTTTCCGAGGTAGCCGCTTATCACCAGATGAGCGAGGAAGAAGTGATCCGGATTCATTCGGAGGGAGACTATCATGTATTCATGATCGGGTTTGCTCCGGGCTTCCCTTATATCGGCGGGTTGTCGGAAAAAATCGCTACCCCGCGCAAGACGAGCCCGCGGCTAAAAATCCCGAAAGGCTCGGTCGGCATCGCAGGCGAACAAACGGGAGTTTACTCGCTGGAAACGCCGGGAGGCTGGCAGATAATCGGGCGGACACCGATAAGCTTGTTCCGTCCGGAGCACAATCCCCCGAGTTATTTGAAGGCAGGAGATCGCGTGCGCTTTGTTCCGATCACGGCAGAAGAGTACGAAGCGTATAAGGAGGGGGAGGCATGAGTCTCAGAGTGATTCGTCCCGGACTGCTTACCACGGTGCAGGATGGAGGGAGAGTCGGCTTTCAGAAGCATGGCGTGATCGTCGGGGGCGTAATGGACACGTTTGCACACAGGATGGCAAATTTGCTGGTTGGCAATGAAGGGTCAGAGGCCACCTTGGAGATGACGATGAAGGGCGATACGTGGGAAGTGACAGAAGATACGCTGCTCGCGATTTGCGGAGCAGACATGAAAGCGATTGCTGACGGCCAACCGCTGCCGCGATGGAAGCCTGTATGGGTCAAGGCTGGGACGGTCATACAGTTTGGCGTCAGCCAGCACGGGGCCAGAACATATGTAGCGATAGCAGGAGGCTTTCAAATCCCGCTCGTAATGAACAGCCGGTCTACGTATGTCAGAGCAGGAATAGGCGGTTATGAAGGGCGGGCATTGCAAAAGGGAGACGAACTGAAAGCAGATAAGCCCGGACCGCAAGCCAAGAAGCTGTACGATTTTTTGCGAAAACAAGCCCGGGTGGCTTCCTTTTATGCGCCGGATTGGGGGATTGCCTCGGAACTCATGCCCCGCTACCACGAGCAGCCTATCGTCCGCGTCGTGAAAGGGAATCAATTTGACTGGTTTACCAGGGAGAGCCGGGAAGCGTTTTTCCAGCAAGCTTATCGCGTAAGTCCCCAATCGGATCGCATGGGCTATCGCCTGGATGGTCCCCTTCTGGAGCGGATTGACAAGAGCAGAGAGCTCGTTTCCGAAGCAGTTACGTTCGGTACTGTGCAGGTTCCGGCTGAAGGCAATCCGATCGTTCTGTTGGCAGACAGGCAAACGACCGGGGGCTACCCCAAGATTGCCCAGATTATCAGTGTCGATCTGCCGTTGATCGTTCAAACAAAGCCCGGGGATGCGATCCGTTTCCGGGAGGTTGGCCATCAGGAGGCCGAGCGGCTTTTGATTGAGCGGGAACAGCTAATCCGCCAGGCGCGGCTGGGCATGCAACTGAAATATGAGTAGGAGGCTGGAGGAAATGACGTTTCGCATTGACTTGAACTGTGACATGGGAGAGGGCTTCGGCGCGTATAGCATCGGGAACGATGAGCAGATCTTGCCCTACATCACTTCGGCCAATATCGCTTGCGGCTTTCATGCCGGCGATCCGGCAACCATGCGAAAAACCGTGATAGCAGCGCTGGACAAAAAGGTGGCAGTAGGGGCCCATCCCGGTTTGCCGGATCTGATCGGCTTTGGCAGAAGGAATATGTCCATTACCCCTGCAGAAGCTTATGAGTACGTTGTCTATCAAGTCGGCGCCCTGGAGGCATTTATCCGTGCAGAAGGCGGTAGCATGCAGCATGTAAAGCCGCACGGCGCACTGTACAATATGGCTGCCGTCGATCCGGAGCTGGCAGAGGCGATCGCGGAAGCAGTCTACCGGGTCAATCCCGAGCTGTTTTTGGTCGGACTGGCGGGAAGCCATCTCATCGAAAAAGGTCTCCAAGCGGGATTGCGCGTAAAAAATGAAGTGTTTGCCGACCGGACGTACCAGCACGATGGAACCCTCACTCCCCGGTCGCAGCCGGATGCGCTCATCACAGATGAAGAAAAGGCGGTTTCCCAGGTGATCCGGATGATCAAAGAAGGGAAGGTAGCCACGAGACAAGCCGTGGACAAAGAAATCGTTGCGGAAACCGTCTGTATACACGGGGACGGCCAGCATGCCGTGGAATTTGCAAAGCGCATCCGTGCGACTCTGGAAGAATCGGGCATCGCGGTCATGGCAATGGGCCTCGAGACTTAGCAGCCTTCCTGCAAATGTCTTTCTTCCGTTTTGCTTTCCGCGTAATAGGCTTGTTTGGATTTCTTGAACACATTCAGCAGCAAAACAACGGAAAGAACGACGGATATATAAGAAAAGAGCAGGGACACCGATTGCAGGTCGAACGTTTCGGAGGCGATGCCTAAAAGAAATGTGCATACAATCCGGACAATGCTTTGAAACATCCCTGCCAAGCTGCCGAATCGTCCCATCATGTCTGCCGGAACGTTGTTTTGGTAAAACGTTTGATAGCCTGCATTTGCAAAAGACATAAAAAAACCTAAAATCAAAAAGCTGATCGCGGCAGTCAAAAAGCTGAAGGACCCGTAAAACATGGTGTAGCCGATCGTGGTGAGCAGCATGCCGACGGCTAAGTACGCTTGCAGCGAAAATTTTTTCGTTGTAGCTGTGGCTGTTATCGCTCCTGCAATCGAACCAACGCCAGCGATGCTCACGATCACACCATACAGCTTGTCGGTTAAGGACAATTGCTGCTTCAGAAAGGTGACCTCCTGAGAATCAAGGGCAAACGCAATCATCATGGCCATCTGGAAAAGCAGATAAATCCGCAAGAAATAACGATCATGCAAAACAAACGCTTAAACGATACGCCAGTCATTTACGATCATGTTCCATGAAAGAGGCTGGCGTCGTTGCAAAGCCTCGTCGGAAACATCAGGCAGAAGGGCAATCAAAGCCGCACAAAAAAAGAACGTAATGCCGTTTATGAAAATGCACAAACTCGTTCCTGTGGTAGCAATCAGGACTCCGGCAATGGCGGGCCCGATGAGGAAGGCGCCGGCATTCAGCATGCTCATGATTGAGTTAAAACGCCTGCGCTCTTCGGGTGTAACCAGCTTTGTCACGTAATACGTCGAGCTTGGGCCAAAGAAGGAGCCCGCCACATTCGCAATGAACAGAATGACGTAAACAACCCAAACAGAAGACAGCAATGGAATCAAAAGAACGAGAGCGCCCCGAGCCACATCCGAATAGATCATGAGCTTCCGTCTATTGACCCGATCAATCAGAGAGCCCGCCCAGAATTGAGTCAGCAGCCTTGCCACCGGTCCAACGATATATATACCTGCTACCGCTGCAGCTGAACCCGTCATGTCCAAGATGAAAATATTCAAGGCAACCAAATAAATCCAATTGCCCAAATAAGATACACCAATACCGCAAAGCATCAACGAATAGGTCCGCCAATTCCCCATACATCCACCCTGTTTCAAAATCTCCAAAAGCAAAGTCCTCAGGCTGACTGTCTTTTGGGTAAAGCCTAAGGAGCGAACGTGTCCCCCAAATTCGGCAATGTCTTGTAAATAGCCATGCCGATCAGAAACAGCACGAGCAGCTTCAGGATTGTGGCAGTGAGGATGCTTTCAACATGACGCTCAATGCTGCTCTCTACCACGATGTAAACGACCACCGCAATACATGCAAGCAAGAAAAATCCGATAATAGGCCACATTCCAGCATATCACCCCGGATACGTCATGTTGGGCTGCAATCGAAAGGCTTTCTATAAGGATAACAGAGCTGGATACAATTGGAAGCCGGTGATTCCTCTTTGGACGGGAAGGGACGAGTAAGGAGATGCGATCTGCTCCTGGTACCTTTCCTTTATGAAAGTTCAAAATATAGTGAAACAGCATACTTTATTTAACATTACGAATACCTCCCTGTCACTAGATTCGCTTTGAAAAAGCTGATACAATCCCTCCATTACAGCTAGGAGGGAACAACCGAAAAGATGAATGCGCTGTCCAAAAAAGAAATCGTCCTCATAAGTCTCATGTTGTTTTCCATGTTTTTTGGTGCGGGCAACCTCATCTTTCCGCCATTTCTGGGTCAGTCTGCCGGTGATCAGGTAGGGCTTTCTCTTGCCGGCTTTATTTTGTCAGCAGTCGGACTGCCGATTCTGGGCGTGGCAGCCATCGCCAAGGCGGGGAGCTTTTACGAGTTGGCCAAACGGGTTCACCCTGCTTTTGCAAGCTTGTTTCCCCTGCTTATTTACGTCTCGATTGGACCGGGACTGGCCATTCCGCGGGCGGGAAGTCTGGCTTATGAGATGGGCATGCTGCCTTTTTTGCCGCAAACCGCAGCGACACAGCCCGTGGGACTTGCCCTGTATACCCTTGTATTTTTCGGGCTGGTCTTTTGGTTTAGTCTGTCTCCGTCCAAACTGGTTGACCGGTTTGGCAAGCTGATGACACCAGCGCTCTTGATTCTGCTCTCGTTGATCTTCGTAAAAAGTCTCTTTGGTCCAAAAGGGGGGCTTGTGCAAGCGGAAGGGGCGTACGCTGCTCACCCTGTGATGCAAGGCTTTCTCGACGGATATTTGACGATGGACGCACTGGCGGCGCTTGCCTTCGGCATTGTCGTATCCAATACGCTTCGGTCCAAGGGAGTCACAGAGCCTGGCCGGCTGTCCGGTTACATGATGGCCGCAGGCACGGGGGCGGGAATTTTGCTGGCCGTCATCTATTTGATGCTGGGTGCTATCGGCTCTACTCACGCATTTTTGGGCAAGGCAGAGAACGGCGCACAGCTTCTGACCAATGTGATGGGGCATTTATTTGGCTCCTCCGGCATTCTCCTGCTTGGGGTCATCTTTACGGTCGCTTGTCTCTGCGTTTCCATTGGACTCGTGACCTCGTGCAGCCAGTACTTTTCCGGGCTGTTTCCGCGCATTTCCTATCGCGGGTGGGTTGGCCTGCTCTGTATCGTGAGCATGCTGATCGCGAACATGGGGTTGACGCTGATCCTGAAGATTTCAGTGCCGATTCTGGGCGCCATCTATCCGGTCGCGATCGTGTTGATCCTCTTCGCGCTCGCCGAGCCGCTGCTTTCTCCGCGATCTCATCTGTATGTAACGGCAGTCGGACTCGTTGTAGTCTACGGGCTTCTCGATCTGGTCAATACGATGCTTTTGCCGCGCAGTATGGACTTCTTGCTGGCCAGCCTTCCCCTGTATTCGGAGGGAGCCGGTTGGGTGGTGCCTGCATTTGTCGGCAGCATTCTCGGTTTCGGAGTAGATCTGCTGCGCAAGCGGGCTTATTGAAAATGACTTGTGCTCCCAATCCTTCCTTGTTAAGATGGAGAAAATATTGACTCAATTTGGAAGTGATTGGATGTACAGGGAAAAGGCAATCCTCCCTGCAGCGCTTTTGCTTTTTCTCACCGGCTGCGAGGAGAAGCCGCCTTTTACAGTTTCGGTCGGGCAAGAATCGGTTGAGCCGCAGCATCGGATAGAAATAAATGAATGGCTGAAGCGTTTGGATCGCTCATCCGATGCGGTGCAGATGTATGACATGGAAGGGTATATATACTATTCTGTAAAGGGGTACAAGGATGTCTCTGTATCCTATATTTTCGAGGAAAGTCGCGGCAATACGAAAAGGACGCTGAAAACGACCTTTATCCGGGGAAATGATACGGATACGCTGTTTGTCAAAGTGAAGTACGATGCCAAAAAATGCTGTGATCTGAAAGTGATCGATGAACAGCCATAATGGCACGACGGGTGTGGTTGGAACATGAGGATGCAAGGAACCGAACCGAGATATCGGCAATTGTTAGTTGAATAAGCCCCGTTTGTTGAATAATCCCGTTTCCTTTATGAGGAGGCGGGGTTTTTGCTTGCTTGCATAGGCGGTACGAGAAGATGCGGAGATTGTGGAAGAAAATAGTTCGTTACTTTTTACTTGGATCAGTCGTATTAAACAATGGGGGATTATGGAAGTGCACGAGAGAAAGGTTGAGATGCATGCAAACAACACCTACCCCATTGACCGAGAGAATCAATGAACTGGATGTCATCAGGGGATTTGCGCTCTTCGGGATTTTTTTGGTGAATATGCCGGGATACATGCAGCCGGAGCTTTTTCTCAGCATGCAGCGCATTCCCGAACACGCAGGCGCCGTTGATTTGTGGCTGCGGATGATGCTGGACATGCTTGTTCAGACCAAGTTTTACACGATCTTCTCTTTTTTGTTCGGCGCAGGGTTCTACCTCTTCATGAGCCGCCTGGAGCAAAAAGGGGTGCCGGTTGGCAGCAAGTATTTCAGGCGGTTGACCGTGTTGTTTTTGTTTGGCATCGTACACTTGTTGTTCTGGTTCGGGGATATTTTGCACACGTATGCGTTGGCTGGCATCCTGCTCTATTTGTTCTACAAAAGGCGGGAGGTTGTCATCAAAAGATGGGCGATCGCGTTGCTCGCTCTTTTACAGATACCGATGGGACTGGCGCTGCTCATCCCCGATGACGGACACGCAACAGGCGCCCAAGAGGAGCATCTGGCCAGACAAGCGGTCGACGCCTATCAAAACGGGAGCTTGGGGGAGTGGCTCTCCTTTCGCTGGAACTATGAATTCCCGGTGCTCTTTCAAAATGAATGGCTGATGATTCTGACCGTATTGCCGCTCTTTTTATTTGGACTGTATGTCGCCAAAAAAGGGGTGTTTCACCAGCTCGGCCAATACGAATCGGCAATCAGACGATACTGGGTGATTTCGCTTTTGACCGGATTTCCGCTGGCAGTGCTGATTCCCTTGGTTCACTTTGGGATCGTCCCGATTCCGGGTTCGCTGGAAATGACTCGTCTTGTGCTGATTCAGTGGAGCGGATTGGCTCTGTGCGTTTTTTACCTCACATCGATTTTGCTGATGATGAGAAAAGAACAAGGCAGCGAAAGGCTTGCCTTCCTGGCACCTGTGGGGCGAATGGCGCTGACCAATTACATCGCCCAAACTGTGCTTTGCATAAGTACCGTCAAGCTTTTTCACTTATACGGTTCAACCCCGCTCTGGGTTGGCTTCATGCTGTGTCTGCTGATTTTCCCGATTCAGGTGGCGTGGAGCAAATGGTGGCTATCGCGTTATCGTTACGGACCGCTGGAATGGGTATGGCGAAGCCTGACTTACGGGTCTGTTCAGCAGTTAAAAAAGTGAGAAGACAAGGACTTTGGAGGAAATGTATGAGACCAGATACTTTGATGGCGATCATTGCCGTCTCCATTCTAACGACCGGCTATTGGGCCTTGTGCAAATGGTTGCAATCGCGCTAGCGTAAACATTCCTATTGCCTCTTGCCAAGCTGACAGGTAAGATGGTGAGTGTTGTTTTCCATGTCTATGGCGGAAAGGTATGACGTTTAAAAAATGGCCCGAAAAGAACGAATCGTCGAATTGGATTATGTCCGATCATTTGCTTTTTTGGCTGTCGTGTATCAGCATGTCATCGGCGTATACATTCGCAAGCCGGGAGTTGGGGAAGAGACGGCGTTTCTTTTTGGGATGTTGTTTCATCTGTTGAAATTTGCGGTTCCTGCATTCGTATTCGTCACGGGACTCGTGCTGTTTTACAACTATTACGACCGCTTGCAGTATCCGCGGTTTAT
>k87-1698195_pt1 | contig 27658 bp, 29 predicted proteins | sample MGYA00084031_6733416 | MGnify analysis MGYA00084031
CAGCTGTTTGATTGCTCTTACTAAGAAAGAGAGAACGATCAGCTGCAAATAGCTTCGTTATTCACATTACGAGTTTGACAAGTCAAGTGATCGATAGTAATCAGCAAGCTTAGCTGCTAGTTCTCTTCGATAAACATCCACTAGACCAAACATCCGAGAATAAGGCATACTAGTCGGCCCCAACAAGGCTATTGTACCTCTTCCATGACCATCTATCTCGTAACTTGCTTGAATCATGCTCATATTCTGCAATAAATCATTACCTAATTCAGCACCGATCTTGATATGAATATTACTATCCATCGGAGTGATCATTTGTGTAAGTCCATCGGAGTCTTTCATAAAAGAAAACATCGATTTAAACTGATCAAGATCTTGACGGGGCTCATAATCCAAGAGATTCATTTGTCCACTGACATAAACTTTTTCTTCAAATACATGACCAAGAACGGTGTCAAACAACTGGGACATCCCTTCTGTCGTCTGGAAATATTTATGAAGAATCATCGGAATCTCTGTACGTAGTTTATGGTACACCGTCATCAGAGGATCCCCGACTAGACGGTCGTTTACAATTTGCACCATTTTTTCTAGTTCCTGACTTCCCATGTATTCGGGAAGAGTGAACACTTGGCTTTCTACATTTCCCATATCTGTCACGACAATCGCAATGATCTGTCGATTATTCAAGGGTACGATACGAAAGCCAGTTAGTCGGCGGTCTTTTATTTCAGGTCCCAACGAAAAAGTCGTATAACTTGTCAGCTCAGATAAGATCTCAGCAGATTGCTTAATGATCTCATTGATCTCATGGAATTCTCTACCTAAAGACTGACGTATCAGTAGCAGATCATCTTCTGCTACGCGAGCAGGTTTTAACAAATGATCCACATAATAACGATAGCCTAAAGCAGATGGAATCCGCCCAGAAGAAGAGTGAGTCTTCAACAGCAACCCTTCATCTTCTAATGCCTTCATATCATTGCGAATCGTTGCTGAGCTGGCCTTGACTCCCTCAGACATCAATGTTTTGGAACCAACGGGCACGCCACTACTCGTATAGTGTTGGATGATCAGACGTAAAATGTCGTTTTGTCGCTTTGTTAACATCTTCCTCACCTCTCATTAGCACTCATAGATTCTAAGTGCTAATCCACTTATAAATATAGCAAGAAGCCCTTCTCCTGTCAAGAAAAAGACTTCATTTTTTAGCACTCTATCGTCTAGAGTGCTAATTCTGAGCAATTGCTATAAATTCAGTTATATCAACGTTTCAATAGTTCTTTATTGTATTTTTGAACTTTTTTATTTAAATTCCGATAAAAAACAAATATTCTTTAAACTATTTTTCAAACAAAAAACGCTCAAACACATTGTTTCCCAAAAAAGTCCCTCTAGGTGTCAAATAAATACGGTCTTCTTCATTAACAAGTAACCCTTCTTCCTCTAACTTCATCAACACATCTCCGTACACCGATTCAATCGTTTGTTGATAGCGATCATAGAAGTGTTTTTTAGCAATCCCAGTTTTTTTTCTTAGCCCCAAGAACATTTCTTCTTCTATTTGATTTTTTCGTGTCAATTTTTCTTCTTCCAATACCGGGCGTTCATTGACTCGTAATGGACGTAAATAGTGTTGGATTGGTCCTTTGTTGCGGTAACGAATATTTCCAAGATAACCGCTAGCTCCTGCTCCAAACCCAAAATAATGGTCATTGTTCCAATACATCAAGTTATGCTGCGACTCGTGTCCGGAAAGCCCAAAGTTACTTATTTCATATTGGTGACGTCCATGTTTTTCCATTGCTTCAATGGTCTCTTCAAACATTTTAGTTTCCGTTTCCTGATCAGGCAGTTCGAGTCTTCCTTGTCGTACCCAGTTCATGAACATTGTTTTGTTTTCTAGGATCAATGAGTACAAAGAATAGTGAGGCAGGTCCAAAGCCAAAGCTTTTTCCAAAGTATCCCGATACCCTTCTAGTGTTTGTCCCGGTAATGCATAAATCAAATCGATGCTTACATTGGTAAAATTTTCTGCTTCTAAAAATTGCATCGTTTGATACACATCTTCTGCGGTGTGTTTACGTCCAATTTTTTTCAATAAGCGATTGTCAAATGTCTGAACTCCCATGGATAAACGATTGACGCCATAGTTTTTCATCACTTGAAGCTTTTCACGGGTCAAATCGCCAGGATTCGCTTCTACAGTAAACTCTTTACCATCCTGGAAAGGCAAGCTTTCTCTAGCTCCTGATAACAATCGATCAAGTTGTTTAGCAGATAAAGAGGTTGGTGTTCCGCCCCCTACATAAAGTGTTTCCAAATTCGCTGTTGGATGACTTTCCAGCATTAATCTCATTTCATTCAGCAGCATTTCCACATACTCATCTACCGGTTGCCCTTCTAAAAAAACTTTATTAAAGTCACAGTAATAGCAGATATGCTCGCAAAATGGGATATGAATGTACGCAGAAACCTTATTTTCTGCGGGATTATTTGTTTCTTTCATTGAAATTCTTTCTCCTTACGTCGAAAAGTCGTACCAATTTTCGACCACTCTTATATACGCATACTAAACGTATTTGGCAAACAAATCCACTAAAAAATCCAAGAATCGACTCCTTGGATGATTTTTTTACGTTCATGATTCCCCTAAACAATCTTGTCCTTATTTTATTCATAAAAAAATCTAGTTAAATCTCTCACTTCAAGAGGTTTAACTAGAATCCAATTATTGTTTTTTTGTAAAAATAAACAGTATCTTAATCATAGATATTTCTTCGGTGTCCTACTTGAATAGCGATAACAACCAATTGTTTATCTTCTATCTCTACCAACACACGATATTTGCCAATTCGATAACGCCATTGTCCTGAACGATTAGCGGTCAATCCTTTTCCGAATTTTCTCGGATCGTCAATACCATCAATATGTTGATACAGCCATCGAACGATCAGCATCGCTTGATGCTTGTCCATTTTACGAAGTTGTTTCTGAATTTCAGGCGTGAATTCTAAACGGTAGGTCATCCCAGCCCTCCAAATTCATGAAGGATTTCTTCCATAGATACTGTTGTTTTTCCACTTTCTACCCAATGTTTATGGGCAATTTCAGCCGTTTGACGATCGTATTCATCTTCTAGTTGTTCCATCGAATAGGTTTTTAGAAGCTCAGATAAAGTAATCCCATAAAATTCCGCCATATAAGAAAGCCATTCTTTTTCGGCATCACTCACACGAACCGTAATCATAGCCATATTATCGCCCCCCCTTTTGTATCACATTGTAATACAAAAGGGACAAGATGTCAATTTTGTATGATTTACTTAGCTTATTTTGAGATTTTTCCATTTTTTTAACCAATAAAAAAAGTCAGGAGAATTATTGGATTGAATGTGATTTCTGAAGAACTTTATTTTGAAGCTGCAGACCTTGCAAATGAACTCTCAGAAGAAGGGTAGTTTTTTTAAACACACCAAAATTAAACTTATCGCAAGAAACACAAAGCCCCAAAAAACAAATAGCTTGTACTTTTTTAAATATGTTTCTACCTTTATATAAGCAGTACACATTCAATACTCCTAGCAGTATTCTACCTAAAAAATTCAAATTTTCTCCTATTGTCACTTATAGCTCCTCATCCATTTGAATTTTAAACTTGTCTAGCGCTATGCCCAAAGATAATTATCATTTCTTCCATCTACTCGATCAAGGCCATCGCTTATAACAACAAATCCTGTTTTTGCTTAACGAAGCATTCAATTATTATCATGAAAACCAGCTTCTTCAATCGACTTCATTTCTTTTTTTAAATTCCAAAAAGAAGCAATACCAACCATCATTCCAATCATACTCAAAAATGCCCAAAAATATCTTTTTTGAAGAAGTAAAATGACCGAGAAAATAGCCATAATAATCGAACAGAATATGCCAATATTGATCAAATGATTGATTTTTTCTTTTGTTTTTCTTCGCATCCAAGTATACTCCTGTTATGCTAAAATATAATTGTCGTTCTTTCCATCAGCACGGTCCAACCCTTCTGCTAAGACTCCCCCGACTGATGTACTTGCAATTGTAAGTGCAATATTGAACATACTATTTAATAGACCACTTACTCCAATACCAATTTTAGCTAAAATTTGTCTTTCAACCATTCTAGTTATATTTGTTCTATTGTTTCTTAATAATGTTCTAACGGCTGAGACACTCCCACCAGTCGTCCATAGTCCAATTGCTATTAACCCTACATCAATGACACCAGCCACAAAACCAGTTGAGTTCCACCAATTTTTCCCTACGCCTCGCATTCTTGGATTGAATCCAATCATTGCTAAATACTGATTGATTGCTTGTTCCATTCTTAATTCATCTTCAGGTGTTAATAATATTTCTCCGTTTTCGTTAAATTTAGGTTGAACATCTCCATATTCTTCCTTGATTTTTTCAAGGGCTAGTTCGGAATTCTTTTTTTCTTCCGAGTAATAAACTGACAAGTCTTCAGAACTAAAATTGCTTTCACTATTCTGAGTTTCATCTAGAATCAACTCATTAGCTGAAATAATCATACTCCCACTTGTTGCTACTACGGACAAAACAAAAGTTACTGCTATTACACTAATCCACATTTTTAAGTCCAAATATTTCTTTCTCATTATGAATCCTCCAAAATTTAAATTTGCCTTATAAAGACAACATAACTATAAATTAATAACAAGTTTAATATTTTATAGCATCTTAAAAAGTTGTTTTAGACTCATAATCGTTACTATTTTTATATTCTATAAAAAAACAGTTTAAATTTTAAAAAATTCAAATTTAATTACCTTGTTGTCGAATTATCAGCTAGTCACGGTAATAGCAGATTTCTTCAATGTTTCTACAGATTTTCTACTAAATAGAACCTCTGATCCGACTCCTCCAAAACGCAGTGAAGAAGATCAGCTTGGAGACAGTATCCTTTCTCACTTCAGATTGAATACTGCAGATATGGAAGTAGAAGACATTGAAGAACTGGAAGAAGAATTAAATGAATATATGGACTTTTTAGTTCAACGTGCAAAAGCAAAGAAAAATAAAAAATAGCCAGGAGAATTATTGGATTGAATGTGATTTCTGAAGAACTTTATTTTGAAGCTGCAGACCTTGCAAATGAACTCTCAGAAGAAGTTAGTTATTACTGTTCAAAGAAAATGGAACATGTAAAATGCTACGATATTGAGAGCTATGTGAATGAAGTGGAAAATGTAGAATTCATCGATTACGACTGCAAAGATAACTTAAGTAAGAAAATGCTTGGTTCCATTACAAAAGTTCATGGCGAAATCATCATTACCACCAATCAACATTTAATGCTCGAACGCAAAAATTTTACAAAAATGCATGAGATCATCCATTATTATAGGGACATACCCTATCTTGGAGAATCTCATGCATTTTCTGACATGATTTTAGAAGATACATACTTGCCAGAAGACTATAAAAAAGAACTTCGAGCAAATATAGGTGCCAGCATCCTCATGGCGAATGATCAAGCTCTTCCCTACGCCCTAAGGAAGTTTAGAAATTTTAACGAAGTAGCCAACTACTTTTTCATGAGTAGAGCAGCACTACGAAAAAGAATCCTCCAGTACTTGGAATTTACTGGAGGATATACATCAGAAGAAGCCTATAAGTTATTTAAAAATTATTACTACAGGAATGAACTAGAAATACTTCAATATTTAGAGTAGGACTTGAGTACTTTAAGTTATAGTGTTTTCATTTTAATACTTCTTGATACTTTCTGTATGACCACAATAAGCTGCACAAGCATTAAAGTATTGTCCGGTTGTTCCATTCTGCCGTAGTATCATAACTCCTTTGTTACATTTAGGACAAATTTTTATATTTTTAGGCAAAGAACTCAATACTTGATATTTCAGCATCGTCTCTGGAATCAACTGATTTAATAGTTTTAAAAGTTCATATCTGCCATACCAATCGATTTTATGTGCTTTTTCATTTTCTGCTATTTGTTTATAAGCATAACTATTAAAAAAAGACGAAGTGATAAACATCTTTTTAGTCCAATTTTTATCAGATATTCCTGCAAAAATTTTTACGTCATTATCAGTGATCAATCGCTCCTCTTTCGTGCTATTTAAGCGCTTTGATTTTGCTTGAACAGCTATACGCTCATTTTCTTTAGTTAAAATCAAATCCACGCCACCATCGCCAGTATAGACACGCTTGTCTTTTTTATACCTTTTTTTAGTAATTTCAACTTCATATCCAGCCAACCGAAACACCGCGGCTAAAAACCTTTCAAAATGATCACCTTGCCTCACTCGATCTCGAATACTACTTCCAAAATCCCTATCCATATCGCTTACGAAATCTACAACAATTCTTTCATCATTGTTTAGTGAGAACGATACTTCTTCCAATCCCTTTTTTTCTTCTGGGATAATTTCTTGAACCTCTGTTTCATCTTCTGGCTGACTCGATTTTCCATTTAACTTCTGTAAAAATTTTAGAACCAATTTATTGTCTCCCTTCAAAAAGTTATATATCACTTTTTATTGTAAATTAATAACAAGAGTATTAATTTGTTTGACCACAAAAAAATGATTTTTTGTAAAAGGAAGATTGAACTTTAGAACAATATAAAAATGCATGAGATATTCCACTTTATAAAGATATACCCTTGAAGAATCTCATGCTTTTTTTGATATGAAATTTAAAAAAATTTACTTGCTAGAAAACTGTGAAAAAGTACTTCGTGCAAATGTAAGTGTCAGCATCCTCATGGCGAATGATTGAGCCCTTCCTTAAGCGTTAAAAAAAATTAGAAATTTTGACGAAGTAGCCAACTACTTTTTCCTGAGCAAGGCAGCACTACAAAAAAGAATCCTCCAGTATTTGGGATTTACTGGAGAAATGAACTAGAAATACTTTGTTATTTATCATAGAACTAAGTTTCACATAGAAGGCATAGCACCCATTAGCTTATTTTTCCCATAAAAATAAATTACGTTATTTCAGAAAAGCTATTTTCTCTTTTTTCAACGATCTTCAGCAATTTTTCTTTATCATCAGGTAACTCAAGTTCATGAATTCTAGCATGACAATTGGGGCATAACGCGATACAGTTTTCAATCACATCTTTTCCACCTTGCGACAAATATTCTATGTGGTGACAATGTAAATAAGGTACACCGTCTTTTATAAATGGTCCTTTTTCTTGGCAAAGTTGACAAATACCTTTTGCAAGTCGTTTAACATATTCAGATACGAAGGGATTACGTTTATATACTTTTGTTTTTGAGAAGAAAAACTCCTCTTTGTTAACATATTTTGCAGCCATTTTTTTGTTATAACTACTAATTTTTCTTGCTTCTTCTTCTAATTTAGTATCAGATAAATTATGAACATGCCTAGTTTGGCTTTTTTCCTGATTATATATGTCTTTATCTTCAATCAATTGCTCTTGATTTATTAAAGCTAAAGGAAATTTATATACTTTTCTTCTGTTACCCGAACTATCTTTTTCATTATCAGTATATATTTGTCCTGCTAAATATACTTCTCCCAAATACGTGTGTTCTTTTGGTTTAAATGTTTCAAATAAATGAATCTTTACAAAATTACTTTTTGAATTGGCTAAAACTTTATTTTGATTCTTGTCCAATACTTGATCCCCTTTTAGCCCCATACCGGTATATTGTAAAATACCATTTAACCACTTATCTTTATAAACATTACTTCCTGTTTGATCACTAAACAGTACAAGAGTATTAGTTTGATGAGATCTTCTCATTCCACCCTGTTTAGAACATTTAAACTTCTCTGAAATTTCTTTATTAGTATATACTCTACCAACTTCTAACTCGCCTAATATGTTTTTAGACCAATTTTCTCGCCATGCGATAATTTTATCAAGATTAAACATTTCTCCCTCTTTTGGCATGCCATTTCTAATTAAATCAGCTAATACACCAGTAGAAATATCTAATTTTTTTAGTAATTCTTTCTTAGTAATCAATGTTGGATTCATAGCAATGCAGCTCCTAATGATATCAATATAATTGGCATTAGATAACTTGAAAATCGAAAAATCTCATTTTATGTTCAAGTTATCTATAATATATAAAAACATCATTATTATACCTCATCTATGTTAATTTTTACTATTCCTATCTTAGCATATTCTTTATAGGTATATCAGAGCCAATCAAACTAAAAAATATCCGAAGTCTTCTTATGTAAAAAACGCCGGTTATTACTTAAATACGACTTATGTAAAACAATGGGTGACCCAATTATAAAATTTTATGGCGAATAACTTGGTAAACGTTACATATGGAAAGGTTTAGAAATTTTGAAAAAGTAGCTAGTTCCTTTTATACCTGAAAAGTAAACCTAATAAAAAAACACAACTAATTTTTAGCTGTGTTTTTAAGTTACAATAATTATCTATTTAATAGTCTTAGTTCATTAAAATAAAAAACTCAACTTTACAAGGATATGGTTTAAAAAATTTACTTATCCAACCCCACTAATTTACGCTGCTTACGATTTGCTTCATCTGCTACGTACTTCATTACTGTTTTAAATTCTTTCGCTGAGGCGTTTTCTGATAAATCAGCGATACTTTTATTATACTTCTTCACGATTTTTTGTACATGTTCTTTCTCAGTCATGTGATTCCTCCTCCAACTCTTTTGAGATATATTGTATCGGTAATACTAATGGAATATCTTTGTTAAGACAATGAAAAACTAGTTTTGGATTTTTTATTGCTTTTGCATTGCAGGTAATTCATTTTTATTTAGTTTATTCAAGTAAGGAATTATCATAATAGTACCAGCGACAAACGCAATTCCCTCTGTAATAGTCATTGACCAGATCAAACCGTTCAAACCATAGAAATGATGCAATAATAGAACAACAGGGATAAAGAGTGTTCCTTGGATTGTGGACATCACACCTGTTTGAGCACCTAAACCAGATGCTTGGAAGATTCCAGTGAACAAACCGGAAAAACCATTAAAGACAGAAGAAACCAATTGTGCAACTAAAATAGTGAGACCGACTTGAATTACACGAGGATCACTGGTAAATAAGCTCAATACTGGTACTCGGAACAGATAAGCAACAAGAGCAAAAATAATTGAAATTCCTCCAATCCATAAAGAAACTTCCTTCAATGCTTCTTTTAAACGTTTTGTATTAAGAGCAGAGAAACTGTAGGCAATTAATGGCATTACACCTAGAAATAGACCCATTGTTAAAAATTCTGGCAATTGAGTTATTCGAACGGCGATACCAAAACTTGCAACAACATTGTCCCCATATTCAGCAGAGAAATTATTCAATAACAAAGTTGTAACGATCATAAAAGCGGATTTGAACAGTTCTGAAACACCGATTTTGTAGATTTCTAGTTGATCCTTAACTAAAATTTTAAAGTGTTTTAAAAAACCTTTTAAGGAGTCGCTCTTATTTTCTAAGAACCAGACGTAATAAATAGTTGAAGCAATATTTGCAAGCACAATCGAAATCCCCGCACCGATCACATGCATATTGAATACCAAAATCAACAAAGCATCCAACACAATACTAACAGCGACGCTGATAAACATACCATACATCGATTCTTTTGATGCGCCTTCCGAACGAACTAATTGTTCCAAGGCAAAGTTTAAGATAAAAGCTGCACCACCAGCAAATAGAATCGTCGAATATTGTGTTGTGTAAAGTATTGTTTGACTGTCTGCTCCCAGCAAACGAATAAATGGATTCATAAATATGATAGCAATGATGCCAATGATTACGCCCAAAATGATACTTGCGTAGAAAGAATAACCAGCAACTTTTCGGCCTTTTTTGGTATCACCGCTGCCTAATAGACGCGTAATGAATGTTCCACCACCCACACCAAACATATTTCCAACAGCCATTAAAATGAGCGTGATCGGCATTGCTAAAGTAATCGCAGACATCATATTCGTATCATGGATCAATCCAATAAAATAAGCATTGATCAAATTATAGATTGTGGTCGCCGAGATACCAACCATCATTGGAATCGATAAATGAGCAATCGATTTTCGAATTGGGCTTTCTTTTAAGTAGTAAATATTTGATTCATTAATTTCAAATTCTTCCATGACAAGTCATTCCTTTTATTAGATTTATAATTGTTAGTTATCTAACTATTTAGCTGCAAGCAGTTGTTCTCTGCTTGCTGATCAAAGATTACGATCAATTTTTCTTAACAGCTCTATTAATTGTTGAACTTCTTCTTCACTTAATGCGTGTATTAGTTCTTTTTCTGCCGCATAAAAAGCTTCATTTGTTTCATCGACCAAAGCTTTGCCTTTAGGTAATGCGTATATATTCTTTTGCCGCTCATTGTCTTCTGGAATTCGACGTTCAATGTAACCTTTTTTCTCTAATCCCTGAAGCATGCTAGTGATGCTTGCACCACGACGTTGAAACACTTCCGCTAAATCTTTTTGGATCAATCCCTTGTCTTCATTTTGTGCAATATAAGAGATCATTCGCCCTTGTTGAGGACTGATATCCATGTCTTTGGTCCGTTGTTCCATGGATTCACGAGATTTGTTCATGATGGAACGCATCAAATTTGAAACAATCATTTTATCCAAAAAAAAATCCTCCTTTGCTAAAGATTAGATATCTAACTATTCGAAAAGAATATACACGCTTATAAAAGAAATGTCAAACAAAAAAAGTCAAATGCTAATAATTAGATTACTAATAATTAGAACTTGACTTTGATTTGTTGAAGAATAAAATAGAAGAAATCATTCACTTCCAGACGAAGAAATTTGTAAAACAGAACAGTAAAAGTCTTATCTCTTCTGTATAATAGTTAGTGATGGGAACAATATTTGGAGAACTTTTGAACTACGCTATCATAAAAAAACATCATTATAAAAAGGAAGACAAAAAATGAATATCAAAGAAGTCAGTCAAATGTATAGCATTACCTCACATACATTACGCTATTATGAAAAAATCGGGTTGCTTTCTCCCAAATATGCAGAAAATGGCTATCGCCAATATACTTATGAAGATCTGGAGCGATTGAATACTATTCGAGATTTGCGTTTCTTTAACCTTTCGCTTGAAGAAATCCGAAATTATCTTGATCAGAAAAATAAAGCTTTAACAAAAGAAATGCTCCAATTCGAGATTGCGAACGTACGTGAGCAAATCAACGTCCTTAAAGAAAAAGAGCATTTCCTAAATGAACGATTAGAGCTGATCGAATTAGCAGAAAAGAAAAAAACGTTGACCGTCGAAATTGTGACCCATCCGCCTCGCCAAATTATTTTAAGCCGGCAGACGGATACCACAGGAAAAAATCTCTACTTAGAGCTGAAAAAACTACACAAATTATTTGAAAAAAATCTGCATGCCAACAATCAAAATGTCTTCGGAACGCGGATGACACCAAACGGCGATGGTTTTAGACATCAAGTTTTTTACTGTCTAGATGGTGAACAAGCCCTTGAACATTCTACTACTTTACCTGCTGGCGATTACTTAACGATTTGTTATAGCGGCACCTACAAAAATCGCGACCTCGCCCTTCAGTTGTTAAAAAGTTATTTAGAAGAACACCAGTTAAAAGCTGCAGGCCCTTTCTATGAATTTTATTTACTCGACTTCCATGAAACAAATTTTCCTGAAGAATATATATCTGAGATTGAGATTCAATTATCCCCCGCTTAATGCCCGAAAAAAGGAGTAGTCCATAGAAACTACTCCTTTTTTATTTCTAACTTATTTTACAGATGAAGTATTTGAATCAAACGTTCTCGTGATTCTTTTCTCTAACTCCACAAGCAAAAATAGAATGGCAGAAGGCACGATGCTCATCATGAATTGACCTATGCTTAAAGGCGTTGTCTGGATAACTAATTGAAGCGGCGACAAGTAGACCATCGCTAATTGCAACGCTAGCATAGCTGTCAGGGACCAAATCAATGCACGATTTTTTGATAATGGATTACTAAAAGCAGAATCTGTCATTTCACGACAATTGATCATATAGAGTGCTTGTCCAAAAACAATAGCATTAATCAAGATCGTTTGACGTAAATTTTCCCCGCTAAATAAACTCATCGTGATAAACCCAAAAAGAGTAATCAAAAATCCAACATATATGATTCGGAATAATGTATACCTTGAAATGATCTTCTCAGTCATCAATCTTGGCTTACGGCGCATGATATCTTTGTGTGCTGGTTCAAACCCTAAAGCATAAGATAATGTAATTGAAGCAACTAAGTTTAACCATAAAATTTGGACAGTTGTAAGAGGTAATGGTAAATTTCCCAGAATGGAGAAAATCAATAATAATCCTTGTGCTAAACAAGTTGGCAAATAGAATAAGATTGTTTTCTTTAGGTTGTCAAAAATACGACGTCCTTCTTTTACCGCTTTGGCAATCGTCACGAAATTATCATCCACTAAAATCATGTCCGCCGCTTGCTTACTTACATCACTGCCTTTGATTCCCATGGCAATCCCGACATCCGCTTTTTTCAGCGCTGGTGCATCATTGACACCATCACCTGTCATTCCAACGATCTCACCTTGTTTTTGTAAATAGGACACAATGGATATTTTGTGGTCAGGAGTCGTTCTAGCAAAAACATCCGTGTTTTGAACAACCGCTTCCCATTCTTCTGGCGTTAACTGATTCAATTCTTCGCCAGTGATTGCTTGATAAGCGTTTTTCAATCCCAGCTGCTGAGCAATTGCTTTAGCTGTTGTTGGATGATCACCCGTAATCATCACTACCCGAACACCAGCTTGCTTACATTCTTTAACAGCTTTAATCGCTGATTCTTTAGGTGGATCAATAATCCCAGCCAGACCTGCCATCACTAACCCATTTATTGTATCGTGCGTAACAGCTTCATTTAAAGAAACATCTTTATATCCGAAAGCTAACACACGTTGTCCTTTTGAAGCAAAAGTTGAATTAGCTTCTTCCCAAGCCTCATGGTCAAAAGCTTGAACTTGATCATTAACAAGCTGGCTAGTTGCTTTAGTAAATAAAATATCGGGTGCTCCTTTAACGAAAATACGTTTTTTTCCGTCGATGATATGGATGGTCGCCATATATTTGTATGCTGAATCAAAAGGCAATACATCTATACATTCACGGCGAAGAACTTGCTGTTCATTTGTCCATTTCAATAACGCTAGCTCCGTCGCATTCCCTGTGATTGGGCACTTTGTATCGTAAAAATTTTGTGTTTCCTGGCAGTTTTGCATAATTTCAGAAAGAACTGATTTTCCATATGAATTTTGGCGCTCTTTGTCTGTTAAAAAAACAGTGTTTTGATTAACAAAAAGGGACGTTAATGTCATATCATTTTTTGTTAAAGTTCCTGTCTTATCTGAACAAATCACTGTCATCGAACCTAATGTTTCTACTGTAGGCAATGCTTTTACAATTGCCTTTTGTTTAGACATATTGTGGACACCAGAAGATAAAATAATCGTCAAAATCGACGGCAGCCCTTCTGGAATGGACGAAACGATTAACGCAATTATGGCAGAAAGAATATAAGTGAGACTCATCCCATAAACAAAGTAGCTGATTAATCCTAAAAGTAAGATAAAGAAACCGATCCCTTTGAAAATACTTTGATTCATTTCATTCACTTTTGTTAATAAAGGAGTTTCTTTCTCTTCGATTGTCTTTAAAGAATGATTGATCTTCCCAACCTCTGTTTCAGAGCCGATTGCAACGACAATTCCTTGACCTGTTCCTGATTGGACTTTTGTCCCGGAATAAGCCATATTTATTCGGTCTGCTAAAACAGTCTCTTCTGCTAAAGAATCCGTTTGTTTCTCAACAGGTTCTACCTCTCCTGTTAAAATTGCTTCATCTATTTTCAACTGATTCACAGTTATCAGACGCAAGTCAGCTGGAACCACATCGCCTGGTTTTAAATAAACTCGATCGCCAACAACTAATTCTTCTGTATCAATAGTTTTTCGTCCCTGTTCTGTTTCAATCGTTGCACTAGCACTTAATAATTTGGAGATTCCGCTCAACGATTCATCTGCTTTGCGTTCTTGATAATAGCCGATTGCTGCATTTAGCACGACGACTAATAAAACGATTATTCCTTCAACAAAACTTCCTGTCACGAATTTCAAGAAAGATGCCCCGATCAATACATACATCAACGCATCGTGGAAATAAGCTAAGAATTTTTTCCATTCTGGCACAGAATCCGCTGCTTCTAGTTTATTTTTGCCAAACTGTTCTTGTTTGATCTTTCGTTCCTTTTCTGTAATCAGAGAAATACCTGTTTGTGCTTTTGTTTCTTCTATTGATAAATAATGCCAATTTTTCATTTTTATCCCTCCATCTTCTTTTCTATTACAGGATAAAGGTTAGAGTCGCTATAAGGTCAACCCATTATTTAAAAAAATCGACTTGTGCTATTTAATTCTTGTTTTTGTAAACAAAAAACATGCTGTAAGCATGCGGCCTGAGCAATAAAAAAATCTAGTCAATCCTCTTAATTCGAGAGTTTTAACTAGATTTCGCTTATTATTTTTTGTAAATCACAGTACTATTAAATTAATAACCAAACATTTTCTGGTGCGGCTGATTCACAGACTCAGTTAAAGCACCTGCATCACATACCCTGTCATTTCATCTGAGGTTTGCCAATTCTCTGTACATTGCTTCATATGCATTAAATGAATCATTGATTCGTAAAATCCTGTTCATTTTGTTAATCTAATTTCATATATAAAAGTGGATACGGATTACCTTGTTCATCTACTTCTGTTCTTTTATATATCTCAAATCCCATATGTTCATAGAAACCTTTAGCAAGAGGATTTTGTTCATTCACGGCTAAATCATTGATTGAATATTTTTCTATGCCATATTCAAGCAATTTTTTCCCCACGCCTTTCCCTCTTTCTTCCGGAGAAATAAAGAGCATTTCAAGCTGCTTCTCTGCAATACCCATAAACCCTACAGGAATTTGATTCTCATTTTCTGCAATAACCAAATGAGGGATTTCTTTTAATGCTTGCGGTACATAGTTCTTGATTTCTTTTACTTCTTTCTCGGATAGAAAAAAGTGTGTTGCTTTTACAGAATTTTCCCATATCACTAATAACTGATCGATCAGCAATGTATTTCTGTCTTTTACCTCTACAATTTTCATTTTCTATTCTCCATAAATCCAATTTTTTTCATTGTAACAAAGGAAAAAGAAAAAATGAAGACCTGTAATTTTATCCTACTACAGTCACAATAAAAATGTATTACTCAATAATTTTCAGCCACAGTAATAGCAGATATGCTCGCAAAATGGGATAAGGATGTTCGCAGAAACTTTATTTTCTGCGGCTTTCACTATTTTCTTAATGAACTGGTTACATGGTTATATATATCATGCTGAGTGTTTGACACATTTTATTGTTTCTTTTTTATAAATACTTTTTGCCTTCCAGTTTCTTTTTAGATTGTATTCAAATAAATAGAGAAGCTAATCAGATCCTCTACTTATGAGACCAGTTAATTTTTCTCTTTTGGTACTCAATTTTTCCATCAAACGAAGAAACTTTCCGAGAGTGTCTTTTTAATTCGAATAGATTCGCAGAATAGAAACCATAGTAGATTTTCTAACTCAATTTAAGGTTACTTCATAGATAGTAACGCTGCGGCAACTAGTTCTTTTGTCATACGCGTATGCAAAATGTTATAATGCTAGTAAATAAAGTTGGCTGCCTATGTACTCTGTCTAAAACTTAAGAATTGTTGTTTCCTCTGTCGCTATCCAAATTTAATGAATGTCTGTATATTAAAACTGTTGTCCTTGTCATAGATAATAAAGGAGAGCTTGAAAATGAAAACTGCGATTACGTTTCTATTAGAGGATTATGCCGATTGGGAAGGTGCTTATATTACTAGCACACTAAACCAAAATGAGGGATGGCAAAATAAAACTGCCTCTATCCAATCAGAGGTCACTTCCATTGGAGGACTAAAAACAAAAATCGATTATTTAATCGAACAAATACCTGAAAAAATTGACCTCTTTATTATGATTGGTGGCAATTCATGGGACATAGAAAACCACCATTTACATTTAATAATCGATAAATTTTTAAAAACAGGCGTACCAGTAGCTGCTATTTGTGGGGCAGTTGATTATTTAGCACAGAGCGGATTATTGCAAGGTTACAAACACACCGGAAATGCGCAATTTCCTTGGTTAGAATCGGAAAATTATCAAAATAAAGAAGATTTTATAGAACAACAAGCTGTGAAAGATCATAACTTGATTACCGCGAATGGAACAGCTCCTATAGAATTCACAGATTTGATTCTTCAAGCAGTCCATTTTGAAACAGAAGAAATAAGACAAAAAACGATTCGTCTATACAAACTTGGATACTATGATTACTATAAAAAGTACGGAGACCCTTTCTCCTAAACATTCTCTTCAATTGGATACTCTTATCAATGTTGTGACAAGCAATCTAACAATGATTGCTTGTCACACTTTTTTATGGTATTTATCAAAGAAGATACACTCTATTTATGTTCACTATAGAAGATCCCATTAATTTACAAATTTATATATCGTGTTAAACTTTTTCTCTTATCTTTCTATTTTAAATTAAAAATGGAGAACCAACTTATTAACTCATTCGAAAAAGCAAAAATATTGCTAGCAGACTAATGGTTCCTATAAAAATTGTGCTAGATAAAACTAGTACTTTGCTGTATATAGTGGACTTCTTCCCACATTTTTTTAAACTTCTTACATAGAGAAAAGCTAAAAGAGCTCCTATTAAATTTCCTGTTATAACTTGTTGGACAACCGTAAATTGTAGGTATATTCTTAACAAGCTGGTTTCAATTGTTCTTTTTTCTAAAAAATAAAGAATACTTGCTTGAAATAACATTAAAAAAGGAAATAAGGACCCAAGAGCGATATATGGATTATGGAAAAAAGCTTCGTGTATCATTCCATTCATTCTGATCGTCATTAATATAGCATAGAAATAAAAAAGGGAAGCTGCAGCTATCCAATAACCAAGTAAAATGTGTTTCCAGAGTCTTTCTATCCTGTCTCTTCTCATCTAGCTCTCCTCTCTCAGCGTATATACACCATAAGCACGAGCTAAATAATCCGCTAAGCAACTCAAGCTGATCAATGATTGAAATGGTTTATTTTCTTTTCCAAGGATAAAGCAATTACAATAATAATTTAAATGATAAGTACTATGGCGTGCGAAATAATTATCTCCAGCTGCAGTAATGGTCAAAACTGGAATTTTCTGTAATTCAAAGGCAGTCAGATTTTCTTTGACCTCTTGTGTTTCACCGCTCAAAGAAACAATAATGACCATATCTTCTAATGTTATCAGTGGCATGGCCATATCAAACTCCGTCTTATTTGGCAATACCATTACTCTCTTTCCAATGCCTAGCATCATTTTATAAAACTCATCAATTACTTTCTTTTGTGAAAATCCCGTTGCATAGCAATAAATCATCTTACTTCGGTCTAAGCATTGAAGGATTGGCTTTAAGTTGACAGCCTTCATATAATGAAGCGTCTGCTGGATATCTTCCAGTTGTTTTTCAAAAATGTCTTCTTGTGTTCTAAGTCCATTTTCTTTATTTTTTACATGTCGTAAAAAATATTTGAACTCAGAATAACCAGAAAACCCCAATTTCTTAGTTGTTCTCATAATGGAAGATTTTGAGACATAAAGTCTCTCCGCTAAGTCAGTTATTTTCAAATTTTGTATCAAGCTAGGATCCGATAAAATAAAGTTCAAGATTCCTCGGTCTAGTTCGCTTAATTTTTCTGCATGTTGATGAATCAATTTTTCTAGTTCCATACTATCCCTCCTCTATTATTAGTATATGCAATAACATGAAACTATTTTTTAATAGAGGAGGACCACGATGTATTTGGGATACTGCTATTTCAATTCAGGCCAGTATTCTTGGTTTACACTCACCAGATCATCCAATAGATCTTTTGCAATTTTTGCGTTTGGAACAATCTTTGATAATGTCAGTGCTTGCCATAATTTCTGATAAGACCTTTCTTCCCAAGCTTCGACTACTAATTTTTCGACAGCTACTTGTTGTTCCATCAACCCCTTTTGGAAGCGTGGAATCTTTCCTTGTATCAATGGTTCTGGTCCATTGCTGCCAACTATACAGGGTATTTCTACCATCGCCGACTCATCAAAATTCTCGATAGCTCCGTTATTAGGTACGATCAGCAACATCCTTTCATGAGTGTTATAGGCGATTGCTCGTGCTAAATCAACTATATAGCTAGCATGTTCATCGATTTCCAGTATTGTATTTTCTGCTGAACCACTATTAGTGATACGATCACATTCATTAAATACTTGTTTTTCGCGTCCAACCATCACTTCATTTGCACGCGTAAACTCTGGGTTAGTGTGCGCTACTTCATCTTGCGGATAAAAGTAATATTTCAAATAAGTGTTAGGAAGAGTAGTAGGGTCAATGTCATATACTTCTTTTGCTTTCATAAATGTATGTTTCCAACTTGCATCGGTTTGTTGTGATTCTTGAGATTCCGATGGTAGAGCGTAACCAAACTGACTAACATATTCTTGAATTTTAGGCATCAAATCATTTCCTTCTGTATCTCGGATATCCGTCCACCAACCAAAATGATTCAAGCCATAGTAGCGTACGACCATTTCTTTGCGTGAAGCTAAGCCGATAGCTTGAGCCATACGCTCTTCAATTCCCACCGGCATATCACATATATTGATGATCTTTGCTTTAGGACGTAATTTTCGAGTCGCTTCTGCCACGATCGCCGCTGGATTAGAGTAATTGAGCATCCACGCATTTGGTGAATATTTTTCCATATAATCTATCAACTCTAAAACACCGCCAATTGAACGCATCCCATAAGCAATTCCGCCAGGTCCACAAGTTTCCTGACCAACTACCCCATACTTGAACGGAATTTTTTCATCTTTTTCCCGCATCGCATATAAGCCAACACGAATATGTGCCATAACAAAATCAACATCAGTGAATGCTATTTCTGGATCAGTAGTGGCTGTAAACAAAATATCTGGTGCTCTTTCCTTCAATAAAATCTCACACGCAGAAGCAATACGTGCTTGTCTTTCCTCCAGATTGTCATAAAATTTGATTTGCCGGATAGGAAATTTATCCAGATGTTTCAAAAGCATCAAAACAATTCCAGGAGTAAATGTACTCCCTCCGCCGGCAATCGTGATTGAAAATTTTTTCATATTAACATTCCCCTTTCTATTTGTCTGTTAAGATTTTTGTGAAACTATTGTTCTATTTCTAATAAACGTTCAAATTGTTCACGTACTTGTGGCACGTCCAAACCAACTATTACTTGAAAAGCATTGCCGTTTCTCACTACACCGTGTGCTCCACCTTCTTTAAAAATCGTATCTTCTAAAACCAACGTTTTATTTTTTACAGTTATTCTCAAGCGTGTAGCACAATTTGTGACTTTTTCAATATTTTCGGCCCCTCCAAAACCTTCTAAATAAATAGCAGCTTGATTCTCATATACATTTTCAATTTCTGTTTTTGAAGTTTTCCCCTGTTTTTCTTTGTAATCTTTTTTAGTATATAATTTAATAGCGTCGGTATTCTCTTCTCTCCCCGTAGTGGCAATATCAAATTTGAGAATCAGGTATCGGAACACAATAAAATAGATTCCTGTAAAAGCTAGACCAATCACTAGTTGGGTAAAGATCATTCCTTTATGGTTTTGAAATAATGGAATCCAGACTTTCACGAACAAGTCAATAAACCCACCACCAATATCCCCTACCACACCAAAACCATACATCATTGCCGCCATTGTAGCAGCCAAAAGTGAATGAACAGCAAATAATGGTGGAGATATAAATAGAAACGTAAACTCTAATGGCTCAGTGATACCTGCCAAAACAGCTGTCAAAGTGGCGGGGATCAGGATCGTCAGCACTTTTTTCCTATTCTCAGGTCTTGCAGTGAAGTAAAACGCTGCGGCAATACCTGGAGAAGCGAATATCTTTGAATTCCCGTGCAAAGCAAAACCGCCTTCTGGAAAAAGCTGCTTAAGTGGCTGTTCGCTGCGAGCAAACTCCTGAAGATGTGTCATCCAGTATCTCGCAATCCCTTCTTCTACTACTGCTGGCCCAAACGCAAACGGTGCGTAAATAAAATGATGTAAGCCGGTTGGAATCAAAATACGTTCTAAAAAAGTGTAAAGCCAGACACCAAATATACCAGCACCCGCTAAGAAACCTTGCAATGAACTGATTGCCGACTGGATCTTAGGCCAGATAAGGCAGATCAAAAATGCAATAGGCAACATGATGAAAAAACTAATAATCACAACAAATGATGACCCTTGGTAGATCCCTAAAAAATCCGGCAGCTTTTTATCAAAGAATCGATTATGCAGATACACTACAACAGCTGAAATCAAGATTGCCCCTATAATTCCTGTATCCAATGTTTTGATACCCGCAATCATTTTCAGTCCACTTGCGCCGCCCGGATCGGCAGAAAAATCAACACCAAAAAATCCGCTATAAAAGCCTAACATGGTAGAAATGAAATAATTACAAGTAATATAGACTACAAATGCTTCCATCGCTGCTCTAGCACTTGCTTTTTTAGCTAATCCGATAGGTAATCCAATAACAAACAACAACTCCATTTGATTGAATACGGTCCAAGCACCACTTTCAACCACTGACCAGATCGAATACCATGCTGTTCCTTCTGTAGCAATACTCCCCACTAACATTGGGTTTTTGAAGATGATACATAAAGCCACCATGATCCCCGAAAAAGAAAAGAGCAAAACCGGTGTAAACATAGCTCCGCCAAAGCGTTGAATCTTTTCCATTATCATAATAAGTCAACTCCTTCCATACACATCTTGTGTCGCAGATTTAGTATAAGCACAAAAGAAATCGGTTACAATAGCTATTACACATTAAGAAACTTGATTTCAATAATAGTTCTTAGGTAGCATATAATGGGAAATTTCCCTAAATACATAAATAAAAGACAGATTTAATCAATGTATAGAAATTTTTGTCTATGCTTCTCCTTTAACCAGAGAAATTTAGAATTATGCTATACTAGTATTAATTAAAGTGGCGAGGTGTTTTATATGAAAAAGTTAGGGTTTATTTTAGCGTCGATCTCCTTATTCCTTGTAGGATGTACATCTGCTAGTAAAGAAACCAGTGAGTCATCTGCGACCGCAGTCAAAAGTTCCATCAGACAAACTAGTTCAGCTGAAAAATCAAGTACAGAGAAATCAGCTTCTTCTGAATCGAATACATCTTCAACCACCAGCAAACTTTCAGAGTCTAACCCTTCTTCTATATCTAGTGGTACAGTTGACACGAGTCTTTCTTCTTCTACAGCAGACACATCCTTCTCACAGTCTTCTCAGTCAGTAGATCCGTTAGCAGGATATTCTGATCTGCAAATTGAGTATGCACGCGTTTGGTTGGCTGTCAAGGGTAATACTTTTAAAGATGCATCAGGTGATTTTGAACTACATGTTATTCATTATCCGGCAGGAACACCTATCAATCCCTATGATGCAGGGAGCGTAGGTTATCCAAAAGACGTAGTTATGCTTACTGGAAAATACGGCTACCAGGGAATTTTAGTGTATTCTAGTAACCACGACGGAACGATCACTAGTTATCCAGTTCCTTCACATTGGCAAATGCCTGCAGATCAAGCCTCTGATCCAGCATTCATTAAAAAAACAACTCAAGAAATCATTGATCATGCATCTGTGGTTGCTATTCCTACAGGCAACCCCAATGACGTGAAACAGTTAATCGATGTGACAGTTATAGATAATTAGACTTTCTAATAGATCATAGGAAAAGAAGCTGACAAAATACTGTCAGCTTCTTTCATTTTCTTTTCTATTTAGATTTATTGGTCTTTGATAGACTCCAAGGCAGGAAAAAATTTTATTAAATAAACGTTTGCAAAACAGTCGCTTTTCCATCTTCTACCTCTACTTCTGCGTAGGCACCGTTGATCAATGTTAGTTGTGGCGGTACATGACCGCAATCAATATCATACAAGATTGGTATGTTCAATTCTTTTGAAATATCTTCATATACATCCTTCATTCGATAATCTAACAAATCCTCTGCTGCACTTCTGCCGAACATGATACCAGAGCTATCCTCAAACCATCCTGCTAGTTTCATCTGAACAAGTGATCTTCTTAAATCAACGGACGATAGCTCACAGTTTTCTAGAAACCACAAGATTGGCTTTCCATCATTATACGTTCTTTTAAACGTTTGGACATCTCCATAAGGTGTACCAATTAAGTGTCTGATCGTATCTATACAACCACCTAATAATCGACCTTTTATCCTTACTGCCTCTCCGCTGACTGATTGCCAATTTGTTGGTTCAGTAAGATGGAAAACTGAAGGTGACGGTTGTTCATGATGCCATTCTTTTTGATATTTTTCAGAAGAATGCTGTAAGATTGATTCTCCTTTGCCTGTTTCTAGTACACTTTTCCACATCGCTGTCGTTTTATCTGAATAATTTCCTCTTAAATCAATAAGGTTGGTCCCATGTGCAGTGGCTATCCCTGTTTTTAATGTGATGGCGAGTAGCAACGTACTAATGTCTGAATAACCTACTATCCATTTTGGCTGGAGAGCATCGAAATCGACAGAATCGAGGATCTCAATCAATAATTCTCCTCCCCAAGGCGGAAGGATCATTTGGATATTCTCATTTTTCATCATTTGATTGAATTCATCTGCTCGTTCTCTTGCTGGAGCTGATTTTTCTTTATCTTGCATCCACAGCGTCTTTCCAGTAACGACATGAAAAGATTTTTCTTCCATACTCTTTAAAGCCATTTCTAGTAACAGGTGGTGTTCTTCTGGTACGCCCGATGATGGTGCAGTAACCCCAATCGTCGTATTTCTACCTAATAACGGATATCTTATCATATTGCTTCAGCTCCTAGTACGCGCTATTTTGTTTGATTAGTTGTTATTTTCATTTGCTGGCATCAAAAATATTGGTATTTCAAGTAGCTGGATGATTTTGTTTAAGTCAACCGTTTTGATGACCATCGTTTGATCTGGCCTCCCTGGTGCAAAAACAAGTTTTTCTTTTGACAATAGTTCTTCGTCAATAATAATCGGTATCTGTTCTTCGTAACCAAATGGAGAAACAGCGCCCTGTTTTTGTCCCGTTTGTTCTTCCATCCGTTCTGATGAAACAATAGAAAGCCTTTTACCGATAATCTTTCCTAATGCTTTGAAATCCGTTTGTTTCGTAGTAAAAGTCAGATATACATAGTTATTATCTTTTTTATCTTTTAAGAATAAGCTTTTGGTCTCTGTGCCTGTAAATCCTTGCTCTTTCTTTACCACCAAAGCATCTTCATTTGTATAAATAGCTCGATGATGATACAACTCAAAATAAATATTTGCGTGTGAGAATTTCTTTGCCAAGTCAATCATTTTTATGCCTCTTTTCTATTTTGGTCTTTGAGCCATCTTATCATCAAAATATACCGGATACAATATCGCTTGTTTTCTAATTTATTTTTATACATAACCATTGTTTTTCTGGTAAAATAAATCAAACCACTTAATGGAGGCGTTTTAGAATGGAAAAATTTCGGCTGATTATTGATCAAATAAAAGAAAAAGAAAATCAACAAAAGATCAATGACCTTTTCTCTAAGATAGCGAAGACATATCCCCAGCTGGACACAACTGTAAAATGGAACCAGCCTATCTTTACTGATCATGGTACCTTTATTATTGCATTCAGTTTTGCTAAAAATCATTTTTCCATCGCACCAGAAAAAGTAGCGATTCGTGCCCTTGAAAAGACTATCCAAGAAATTGGCTACATATATACGGATAATGTCATCAAAGTTCCTTGGAAAAGTGCAATCAATTGGGAACTGATTGACCAATTGATTTCATTTAATATTGAAGACAAGAAAGATCATGATAAATTTTGGCGATAAAGCTTTATACAAACAAAACCTGTACTGGTGAAGAATCTATCCATTACCTTGTACAGGCTTTGTTCTATCCTTTTTATCCTCACTGGTTAAACACTTAATTGGCAAAGTATCTGCTGTTTTTATAAGGAGTCTTTCTTGTGCTGAAAAAAATCACTAATACGAATGACCTTGAATTTTCAACTTAGTAAAATTATTTTTTCAGCAATTTTCCTGCAAATCTTTTGAATAAGGAAAAAATACGAGAAAATATCAGCAATCTTTCATAATACTATCCATTATTTTCAGGTATATTTAAATATAATATCACTTTAGAAGAGAATGAATTTCTTTAGAGAAAGAAAAGTTAGAATTTTCTGATTCGTTTTTTGCAATGACTTTAAGTGAGATCGTTCTTTCTACATCTCGTGATAAAGCAACTAACAACCAAACCAATAGAACCATTCACATAGGAGGGTGAACATTGAAAGATTTTTACTCAGTAAACGAATTAGCCGAACAATTAGGTGTTACTACACGTTCTATCAGAAATTATCTTCATGAAGGAAAACTAAAAGGAACAAAGGTTGGCGGACAATGGAAATTTTCTGAACGTAATCTTTTTGAATTTCTTTACGGAGATCAAGCAGATGAAGCAGCAAAAGACATGCAGCGATTCATGCTAGATGCACCAATCACGATGCGTTTCAACCTTCAGTATCGTGATTTTACAGCGATCAATCAATTCCGAGAACAATTAGTCCAGTACCATAACGATGTTTACGCAAATAAAAAAGACCGTCTTTTACAATACGATCTTTATAAAGATAATCATGCGGAGATACTTATAGGTGGTAATTTTAATTATGTAACGAACTTTAGTCAATGGATCAATGGAAAATTATTGATGCAGACAGATATTTCACTTGTATCTTAAACAATTAAAAAGCGCTAGAAATTCCAGAGATGTTGGAAATTCTAGCGCTATTTTTTCTAATAATTACTTATTGTTTATTTTAAAGGACTCAGTTCTATTATATCCCTTTATCATTCTATTTTTCAAAAATGTATTCTTCAACACATCGATTGTTTGCTTTTCTACATAACGTAATGCAACTTTTTCCGCAGAAGTCCCTGTTTTCAAACAAAACTTTATATGACCAATTCTTTTCTTGAATAGTCGGTGAGTCGTTTTTTCCGTAAAGGATTGGATCTTATCTCTATCAACAATAGTTTGGATTTTTGTCAGAACTGTAAAAGTCTGTATACAAATTCGTGATGTGGTTTGAATAGCGAATCCTTGATAATAAGCATTCAACCAGGTCAATAGGAGAAGAGTCATTAAAAATAGAGAACCTAACAGTCCCAACCAAAGATTGAAATGAAAAGCTCCTACGATCATTGGTAATAATAGAATTAACGGCCAACGCCAAAAATACCATAATTTTTTTCGAGAAATATACTGGATTTCAGGATTTGAAAATGACCACTCTGGTAGTAATCTATGGAGATTCTCATACAACTCGTCATCAGAAATGATCGGTAAAAAATAGATTTTCGCACTCTCTCTTTCTTCTTGCCCACCTGCCAGTAAAAGTTCGACAGACGAAATCCTTAATAACTTTCGAATCAATTGCTGACGAATTTTAATTCCTTGTATTTTCTTTAAAGGAATTTTTTGTATACGTCGTTCTAACAAACCGCTCTCTATTGTTAACGTTGTTTCTTGTCGGCTTACTCTAAAATGATAGTATTTAAAAAAATTCCTGACGATTGATAAAAAAGCGAGTAGTAACAAAATAAGGGCAATAATCCCCACAAACACCAGTAGGCCGAATCTTATCAATTTTTGTGAAGCAGATAAAGCCTGCTCTATCCAATCATCTGGGATAAAATCATCAAGAAAAATGGAAATAGCAGCTGCCACTGTTAGCATATTGAGATCTGTAATACCAAATAACAGTATTTGTCTGTTTGTTACCTGATATGAGTAGAAGGAATCTTCAACTTTATATGTTATCTTTGACTGGGAGCATTCAAATTTTTTACTGATACGATAGTTCTCAATTACTTCCATCAATTCTTCGCTAACTGCTGGCAAAGATGCTTCTGCTTTTTCGGTGGAACCGCCGCTAGCGGTTTCAATCATTAACTCTACCACACGAAATGGTTGCAAGAAAAACCATTGTTTCTGCTTGATTGTTTGAATCCGTTCATAAGGAATATCTGTTTCGTGTTTGCGAAATACCCCATGATAAATAATGATTTTTTCAGGATAAATTTGATATCCTTGTGTAAGATATCTCAACAGTGCTGAGATAGATATGATAACAAAAATCAATAATACAGCGGAGACTGCTAACCAGACGTTACCAGCTAGTCGTTGTATATTGATGAAGATAAAGAAAAAAAGGAAGGACCAGGTTTTTAGTTCTTGAAAAAATAAAAGTATCAAAGCTAAAGGGTGAAATCTCTTTTTTTCAAGCATCCTCTTTTACCACCTTAATCAGTTCAATAATCTGCTGACGTAAATCCATTGCTTCTTGTACATCTAAACCTGCAATATGATGACTAGTGGCAGCGGTATGGATAACGATTTCCATTAAATTCTCTTGTCTTAAGAATGGCCCTTGTTCCGTTTCTACATGCTGAATACGATTCATTGGAACATAAGTAAGGGAGCGGAAAATAAATCCTTTTTGAAACGCAAGATCCTCTGCTGTAATTTCGTATCGATAAAATTTATAGCGATAAGGAATCAATAGCATCGAGAAAACGAAATTTATTAAACCAAGTAAGAAATAGATGCCCAAAAGCCATATCCAAACACCATTCAAATGATTAAACCATGCTAAAGTGCCTACTGCTACGACTCCAATCAGCATAAAAATAGTGCTAGATACATAGGTGCTTTTACGCCAAACAGTTTTAATTTTATACGACATTTTTTTTGATAGTAATGGATAGTTCATCATTTCACACTTTCATCTTTACTTCAGCAAACTACTAGCTGTTATTTTTATTACCTCCATGTTACCGCATAATTTTGTATTCCGTCTATCATTATATGAAAAAATTTTTCGGAAATTTTACGCTGAAGCTTAATTGATAATAAAAAATAAGGAACGAAAAAACATTTTTTATGTTTTCTCGTTCCTTAGACATATCTAGGAGTCATCAAATTTTTACCATCTTTATCCTCAAATAAAGACCGTGACCATACTTCCTACTACGATCAGCAACAAGCCGATAATCGTTAATTTTTTTTCTTTTGGTGTCTTATTTTCATGCAGGATGTACATACCGCCTAATGTAGAGATAACTACGTTTAGCTGTGTAATGATATATGCAGTAGCAACCCCATTTTCATTCGCTGAAAAAATATAAGCCAACGCTGACACACTGAAGATGGCTCCAACTATTGTTGCTTTCCAACTCTTGTCTTCAGAAAATGCAGTTGGTTTTCGGAAAATCACATAAATAACTGCCCCTAAAAAGACACCGATCATTTGCGGAAAGAAAATGGAAAGTCCGCTTGCATCAACTAGTTTGGGCAATGCACTGTAAACC
>k87-787918_pt1 | contig 27529 bp, 21 predicted proteins | sample MGYA00084031_6733416 | MGnify analysis MGYA00084031
CCTAACCGCTCTGCTTCTGTACAACCGATGATCTTTCCCTTCGCATCAGTGATGCTGATGGGGTAACCGAGCGTTTCTCGCGTACTCTCCACAACCTTTTGTGCAATCTGTTCAAGTATTCGCATGTAGGCAAACCCCTTTCGTATAGAAGTTTTGGGCGTTTTCACGGCGTCCACGTTCGGTTTGCTGACAACGCCTTCACGCAATTTTTGTATAAACTGCCCGTAGATTGAAGCGATGGGATATGAGACAAAAAACGTAGGCACAACAGTTTTCACATTTTGGAGGGAAGGCAATGAACGACAAAGCTGACATCCTCATCATCGGGGGAGGCGTTATCGGGTCTAGTGTCGCCTTTCATCTGCTCGATGACGGTTTTACAGGAAAAATTGTCATTTTTGAGAAAGACCCGATATATGAATTCTCTTCAACCCCTCGCAGCGCCGGTGGCATTCGGCAGCTGTTTTCAGAAACGATCAATATTCAATTGAGTCGATACAGCTTAAACGTTTACAAGTCCTTTCCGGACTCCATGGCCGTTGACGGCGAACCGTCCGAAATAAATTTCAGACAACACGGGTATCTGTTTCTTGCCACTGAGCACATGTTACCACGGTTCAAAACGCTCTTAAACCGGCAGCACACGCTCGGCGTACCATCACAACTTTTGACAAAACGAGAACTGACTGACATCGTTCCAGAGTTGAACGCGGATGATCTGGCAGGCGGTCTGTACTGTGCTGAAGACGGGTACTTAGATCCTTACTCTGTTATGCAAGGCTATATCCGCAAGGCCAAAAAACTCGGTGCGACGTACACGTTTGAGGCGGTCGACACCATTTTGTCGGAAAGCGGAAAGGTGCTCGGGGTCAAGCTAAAAAACGGGTGTACGTATACAGCTCCGGTCGTTGTCAATTGTGCCGGCGCCTGGGCGGCCTCTCTCAGTCAAAAGATCGGGCTGCCATTGCCTGTCGTCCCGTTAAAGCGACAAATTTTCCAATTTGACGTTTCAAAAGCGCTAAAAAAACAGTTGCCGCTCACCATTGATCCGACGGGCGTTTACTTCCGACACGAGGGTGAAAAAATTATTGCTGGGTATTCGGAGGAAGACACCCGCCCTGGGTTTGATTTCACTTGGAAGCGCTCACTGTTCATGGAAACACTGTGGCCGGTGCTCGCCCACCGCGTGCCGAATTTTGAACAAATTAAGATTGAGCGGGGCTGGGCCGGTTTGTACGATTTCAACACGAAAGACCATAACGCAATCATCGGCGAACATCCGGAGTTGAAAGGCTACTACATTGCCTGCGGATTTAGCGGTCACGGAATGCAACAAGCGCCAGCCGTCGGAAAAGGGCTTTCTGAACTCATCCGAACTGGAAGGTACGAAACGGTCGATTTAACTCCACTTCGTGTGGAACGGTTTAAAGAAAACGACCTCGTCATCGAAGACGCTGTCGTGTGAAGAAGGGGGTTCGACCATTATCTCCCTTTAAACCGGGGCTTCCGCTTTTCCAGAAAGGCTGCCGTCCCTTCACGTTTATCTTCCGATCCCATGAGAACGGTCTGGGACAATTTTTCCATATAGAGCGCCGCATCGACATCCATCTCATAACCGTAATGGACGGCCGCTTTTGCCAACCGGAGGGCAAGGGGAGCTTTTGCTTTCATTTTGTCTGCGTACATTTTGGCCGTCTCTAAGAGATGTTCCCGTGGTACTGTACGGCTGACAAGGCCTGCTGCTTCAGCCTGTTCCGCTGTTAAGATGTCACCGGTTAAAATTAATTCCAACGCCTTTCCTTTGCCGGCAATGCGGGCGAGGCGTTGGGTTCCTCCGGCTCCCGGCATGATCCCTAAGCTCGCTTCCGGCAACCCCATCTTCGCGTGGTCCGACGCAATGCGAATGTCGCATGAGAGAGCAAGCTCAAATCCGCCCCCCAACGCGTAGCCGTTGATGGCTGCGATTGTCGGTTTATCGTACAATTCAATTTTTCGATACGTGACCGTCATGTTTGGACGGAGCGCTTCCATCATCGTCCGTCTGTTGATCTCTCCAATATCCGCACCGGAAGCAAACGACTTTTCTCCTGCACCGGTGATGATGACGACGCGAACGCCTTCATCTCGCCGCCACTTTTCGAGGGCCCTTTCCACCTCATGTAGAGTATGGAGGTCCAGGGCGTTCAACACGTCAGGACGGTCAATGGTCAGGATGCCGACACCGTTTTCTGCCTTCGCGGTAATGTGTTCGAACGTCACACTGTTTCACTCCTTTACGTTTTTTCCCAACACCTCTGGATTGGCAATGTGTTCGGGCATCTCTCCCCGCAGAACACGCAGGACATTGCGTGCGACCGTCGTGGACGTAATCCGATTGGCCTCCTCTGTCACGCCGCCGATGTGCGGTGTGGCGATGACGTTGGACAGCTTTAAGAGCGGCAAGTCCTTCGGAGGGGGTTCAGGGTCAAACACGTCGATTCCCGCTCCGGCAATCGTGCCCCGCTTGAGCGCCTCGATTAAATGCTCCGTGTTGACGACACCTCCCCGGGCTGTGTTCACGAAGAAAGCGGAGCGTTTCATCGCTCGAAAATGTTCTCTCTGTATCATGTGGCGCGTGTCGGGACTAAACGGAACGTGCACGGATACAATATCCGCGGTGGAGAGCAATTCCATCAAGTTCGTCGTCAGCCGCACGCCTAGGTCATGGGCCCTTTTCTGCCGTTCGTCGGGGATTCGCCTCACGTAAGCGACGACGTTCGCCTCAAATCCGTAACGACATCGCTTTGCCACTTCTTGGGCGATGGCGCCATATCCGATCAAGCCAACCGTCTTCCCCCGCAATTCATTCGTCACGATCGTATCCCGGGAAGCGAAATCCCCTGCGTGCATCTTTTCTTGAAAAAGTTTTATTTGACGCAACAAACACAACATCAAAGTAAGAGCGTGTTCTGCCGTCGACACTGCATTGACGCTCGGCGCGTGTAAAACGGGAATGGCGCATGCGGTGGCGCACTGAACGTCAATATTGTCTAAACCGACGCCGGCGCCCGAAATGACTTTCAACCGCGGGTTGGAGCGAATGATGTCTGATGTCATTTTTGCCGGTGCCCGGAGAACGACACCTTCTACGTGCTGCACCATTTGTTTTAAATGTTCAGGATCGAGGTTATCCGTCCGGACTACATCGGCTCCTTCGTTTAACACGGTTTCTCCCGCTTGATGGTACATCGGGAGGATTTGCAACACTTTCGGTTTCATCCCCACATCCTCTCCCAAACTGTCTAAGTGTTTAAATTTTCCACGATACACGAAATACCTTGCCCACCGCCGATACAAAGGGAGACTAATCCGTAGCGGACTTTGCGCCGCTCTAATGCGTGGATCAGCTTCGTCATTAAAATGGCTCCGGTGGCACCTATCGGGTGGCCGAGGGCAATGGCACCGCCGTTGACGTTCACTCTGTTGTGATCCAGGCCCAGCTCTCTCATGACGGCCAACGTCTGGGCCGCAAAGGCTTCATTCAATTCGATCAAGTCTATGTCTTCCAACTTGAGTCCCGCTATTTTCAACGCCTTTTTCGTCGCTGGAACGGGACCGATCCCCATAACGTCCGGGCGCACACCCGCCACAGCCTGTGCCAAGATGCGCACTTTAGGTTTTAAACCGCGCATTTCAGCCGCTTCCCGGGACGCGATGACGAGGGCACTTGCCGCATCATTCCTGCCGCTAGCGTTTCCGGCTGTGACGGTCCCCCCTTCTTTAAACACCGCCGGCAGTTTCGCCAACTTCTCTAGCGACGTCTGCCGCGGGTGCTCATCGGTGTCGAAGATGACCGTCTGTTTGCGCCTTTTGACTTCAAAAGGGACAATTTCTCCTTTAAAATGCCCTGCTTCAATGGCCCTCGCCGCACGGCGTTGACTTTCGAGTGCGTACACATCTTGTTCTTCCCGGGAAATGTTGTACTGTTCTGCTAAGTTTTCCGCAGTCAGCCCCATCGTCAAGTGGCCGTACGCCTCAATCGGCTGCGCACGGGGCTGGCTTTCAGTATTCGGATCGACGATTTCACCGTTCCCCGCTACCAAGCCATACCGGACACCGCGAATGTAATACGGCGCTGTACTCATGCTTTCGGCTCCGCCGGCGACGACGAAGTCCGCCAAGTCGCATTGAATTTGCTGGGCCGCGTTGAGAACGGCTTGCAACCCGGAACCGCACTGGCGATGGACGGTGTACCCCGGTACGGCTACCGGCAATCCAGCTCTTAAAAGGGCCAACCGGGCGAGATTAGGGTTGTCGGAACTCTGTTTCGCGTGGCCGAAAATCACTTCGTCCACCGCTTCACCCTCAAGGTTTGTCCTGGTCAATACTGCCTTTATGACTTTAGCGGCGAGAAAGTCCACTGGTACCTCTTTCAACGTGCCTCCCATGCGCCCGATCGCCGTTCGGACTCCATCCACAATGACCACGTCTTTCATTCACTATCGCCTCCGTTTATGTGGGAAAGGAGATGTCGTCGTCTCCCAATCCTAGCCTTTACGGGTATACTGTTTTCGTAATTGGGTGGCGACGATATTTTTTTGGATTTGTGTCGTGCCTTCGTATATTTTCGTGATGCGCGCATCGCGGTAAAAACGTTCAATCGGGTAGTCTTTCATGTAGCCGATCCCCCCGTGTATCTGAACGGCGAGATCGGCTACGCGGTTGTACACTTCTGAACCGTACCACTTCGCCATCGCTGCTTCTTTAATGACGTTCATCTTCTCGTCGACCATCCACGCCACACGGTACGTTAACGAACGCAGCGTCTCAATGTCAAGGGCCATTTCGGCGATCATGTGCTGGACGGCCTGATGCTCGAAAATCGGCTTGTCAAACTGTTCCCGCTCCAATGCATACGCTATACTCATATCCAACAGTTTTTGGGATGAGCCGAGGTTCCGCGCTGCTAAACCAGCCCGTCCGTTGGACAAAACCTTCAAAGCGTTGATGTACCCGTCTCCTTCTTTTCCGAGCACGTTTTCTGCCGGCACCTCCATGTCTTCAAAGAAAAGCTCGGCCGAGTGTGAGCCGCGCAAGCCCATCTTCTTTTCCACCGCGCCCAGTTTAAACCCGGGGAAGTCTTTTTCCACGATAAAAGACGTTATCCCTTTTGCTCCTTTCTTCGGATCCGTGACGGCCATCACCGTGAAGACGTGCCCGTCCACGGCGTTCGTGATGTAGTGCTTACTGCCGTTCACAATGTATCGGTCTCCTTTTTTGACCGCTGTTGTCTGTAAGTTGTACGCCTGGGACCCGGCACTCGGTTCTGTCAGCGCAAAGGCGCCGATCCACTCTCCAGTGGCCATTTTAGGTAAATACTTGCGTTTCTGTTCTTCTGTTCCGAATTCTACGATCCCGACGGTTCCGATGCCAGTGTGCGCCCCTACGAGGGTGGTGTACCCGTTGTGTGTTTTCCCCAGTTCTTCGTAAATGGCACATTTCCCTACCATGTTCAAACCGAGACCGCCGTATTCCTCTGGAATACTGATCCCGAAGAGCCCCAGCTCCTTTGTCATGTCCACGACGTGTCGGGGAATCTCGTCTTCTTCTTCAATTTGCGCCGCCACCGGTTCCACTTCCTCTTGAACGAACTCGCGGACCATGCGAGTCATGTCTCGAATGTCTTTTTCCAACTCAAAGTTCATTCACGCTCTCTCCCAACGTTTAGCCATCAACATTTGTGTAGTCGTAAAATCCTTTACCAGACTTACGGCCTAATCTCCCGGCTTTGACGTACTTAACTAAGATGGGAGCCGGACGATATTTTTCCCCGAGCGTCTGGTGTAAGTACTCCATATTGCGAAGACGTGTGTCGAGACCGACGAGATCGGCCAACTCGAGGGGCCCCATCGGGTGGTTAAGGCCGAGTTTCATCGCTTGATCGATGTCTTCTGCTGACGCGACTCCTTCTTGCAGCATGATCATCGCTTCATTGCCAATTAGACAATTCATGCGACTCGTCACGAAACCCGGGAATTCATTCACTTCCACGGTCTCTTTCCCCATGCGCTTGGCAACGTCTTTGGCCGCTTCAACCGCTTCGTCCGACGTGTCCAGACCGCGGATGATTTCGACCAGTTTCATCTTGTGCACTGGATTAAAAAAGTGCATCGCCAGGACTTGCCCCGGCCGTTTCGTCGCGGCCGCTATTTCCGTCGGGCTCATCGTCGACGTATTTGTGGCCAAAATCGCACGGGTCGGACACCACTTGTCGAGTTTTTGAAAAACGTCCACTTTCAATTCGATTTGTTCAAGGACGGCTTCAATGGCGAGGTCAGCGTCCTGAGCCGCATCTTCCATGTGAGACACATAGTGAATGGCCAAAAGGGCGCGGTCCGCCTGTTGGGGTGTAATGTATCCCCTTTCAGCACTGCGCCGCATTTCTGTCTCAATGTAAGATCGGGCGCTCGTCAGTGCCTCTGGGCGAATGTCGAACAATCGGACCTCATACCCTCCTAATGCCGCGGCGTAGGCAATGCCTCGCCCCATCGTTCCAGCTCCAACGACGGCGATGCGTTTCACAGTTCCGACGCCTCCTTAATCGACTGCTAAAGGTTTTAATGTCGGGGACACGTCAAAGGAAGCTTCCGTCATGTCCCGCAATTGGTCCACAGTTAAGTCGGGATGCATCTCTATTAACACCATGTTCCCGTCTTTAAACGTAAAGACGGCATGTTCTGTAATCACCGTGTTCGCCCGCCGCAAACCGCTTGACGGGTACGTTAACCGCCTCACGAGCTTTGCCTTTCCATCCCTCGTGTGATGGGTCATCGTGATGATGAGCCGTTTGGCACCAGAGACGAGGTCCATCGCCCCGCCAACACCGAGAATGTTCTCCCCGGGGACAGCCCAGTTCGCCAGTTCCCCTTTTTCACTCACTTGCAAGGCGCCCATGACGGCAACGTCAATGTGACCGCCGCGAATCATCGAAAAAGAAAAGGCGCTGTCAAAGAGAGAAGCCCCTGCCGCCATCGTAATCGGCTCCTTGCTCGCACTGATTAAATCCATGTCTATTTCGTCTGCTTCCGGCGTTGGACCTATGCCGAGCAAACCGTTTTCAGATTGCAGGTGTACATCTTGTTCCGGCGTCAAATAGTCCGGAATGAGTGTCGGAATGCCGACGCCGAGATTGACGACCTGACCGGATCGAAACTCTTCAGCTGCCCGCTTCGCAATGCGCACGCGCTCAGGGCTAGCTTCCTTTGGCAACGTAATGCCCCCCTTTCTTTTCGTATCGCTCACTTTCGACGACGACATCGACGTAAACGTGGGGTGTCACGACAGCCTCCGGCGGAATCGACCCCGTTGGAACGATTTCGTCGACTTCCGCAATGACAAGTTCGGCCGCAGTGGCCATGAGGGGGTTAAAATTACGAGCCGTCTTGGCATACGTCAAATTGCCCAACGTATCCGCTTGATGGGCCTTGATCAGAGCGACATCGGCTGTCAACCCTTTGACAAACAAGTACTTCGTCCCATCGATATCTCGAATTTCCTTTCCTTCCGCCAGTTTTGTTCCGACGCCAGTCGGTGTGTAAAAACCGCCGATTCCCGCACCGCCGGCTCGGATCGCTTCGGCGAGCGTCCCTTGGGGGAAGAGCTCAATATCTAACTCTCCTCGGTTGTACGCCTCGACAGCGTCCACATTTGTCGTAAAGTACGAACCGATCGCTTTTTTTAAGTGTCCTGACAGAAGAAGCTTTCCTAACCCTCTTCCCGGTTCTCCTAAATTGTTACTAATAACGGTTAAATTCCTCGCCTTGTCTTGCTCTGCTAAGGCATCGATGAGGCTGAACGGGGTCCCGCACAAACCGAAACCGCCGACCATGACGGTGTCACCGTCACTTAACAACTGAACGGCTTTGGAAATCGTCTGTAACTTTTCCACGAACTCATTCCACCGCCTTTAAAATATCTGTAAATGTACATAGCAAAAGTTGTGCCAAGTACCTCCCGCTCCACTTATGACGTCAACACCTGCGTAAGTCTCACCTCTTCACGCCGCGACCCGTGTGCCTGTGCCCCAGAGTGGCATGAGAGTTTGCAATGTAAAAAAACGCACCTATTCAGGTACGGTTGAACTCATGATTACATTGTATGATGCAAAAACACATTACATTCTTTTGGCTGACCTTTCTCCTTCACGTTCGCTCATCTTTTTCATCTTACGTACGATGGTCGACTGATCCACCTCGAGTACTTCCGCCGCCTTATACGTCGTTCCAAACATCCGAATGGCTTCATCAATTAACTGTTTCTCGACGATGGACCGAGCTTTGCGAAGGGGAAGCAACCCTTTGACGTTCACTAAATCTTCCGCCCGCCGGTCGGCAAAAAGATCCGTGGGCAACTGTTCGACGTCGATGACATTTCCTTTTGTCGTGATCATACAGCGCTCAATAATGTTCATCATTTCCCTTACATTGCCCGGCCAGTGGTAGTGAAGCAGCTTTTTTAACGCCTCTGGCGAAAACGATTTATTTAGACCGTATTTCTCACAAAATTGCCTACAGAAAACATGCACTAACGGCAAAATGTCCGCCCTTCGTTTTCGCAACGGGGGAATTGTGATCGGAACGACATTTAAACGGAAATACAGATCCTCTCGAAATTCCCCCTTCTCGACCAACTGTTGAATGTCTTTGTTCGTCGCCGCAATAATTCGGACATCCACCTTTTTCCCTTTCACGCCGCCGACGCGGGTGACCACGCCGTCTTGCAAAAAGCGCAACAGTTTGACTTGAAGTTGGAGCGGTAAATCTGCCACTTCGTCGAGGAGTACGGTCCCGTTGTGCGCAATTTCCAGTAAACCCGGTTTGCCGTTTTTGTGCGCCCCTGTGAACGCCCCCGGTTCATACCCGAATAACTCTGACTCGAGAAGGTGATCCGGGATCGCGCCACAGTTGATTTTGACTAACGATCCGTCAGCGCGCGGGCTGTTCTGATGAACGTACTGTGCCAATTCCTCCTTTCCGACACCGGACTCGCCCAAGATCAAAACCGTCGAATCGACGTTGGCTACCCGGTACGCCAACTCAAGGACGTTCTGCATTTCTTTCGATTCGGCGACTAGTCCGCCTTTATTTTGTTTCTCAGGTTTTAACTTTTCCTTATACTGCTCCGTCAACAGACGCGTTTTAATCAGTGCCTCCCGAAGTTCAGTCAGCTCACTCAAGTTTCGGACGTTCACCACGTAACGCACGTCATCTCCTGACGAGATGCCGTTGTCAAACGGAGTCAACGAAATGCCTAACACCTCGCCGGTATGCTCGTTTTTCTCGATCGTCGTGACGGTTGACTTTAGTTGAATCAGATCTGCAAACGATGTGCTAAAGCCTTTCTGTTGCATGACGGTTTCCAACGTCATCCCTTCAAGTTCGGCGCCGTGCATGTGCATCATGTTTAAAAATGAGCGGTTGGCCCGGATGATGTCACCGCCTGCCCCCATCACCAGCACACCGTCATACGAGGATTGTAAAATCGCTTCCAGTTCCTGATTCATGTGTGTAACTTCCTCTAACTGGTTGGACATTTCCTCGATTTCGGAAATGTCTTGGAAGACGGCAACCCCTCCTTTGATCATGCCTCCTTGGACAATCGGCGTCCTGTTCGTAATGTACCAGCGGCGACCGACTTTGTACTTTTCCCCCAAACGGGGTTTGCCGCTGCGCACCACTTCCAGCAGCCCTTTCGGTTTCAAAACGTCTGAAATGTACTTCCCGACGGCCTCTTCTTTCGGCACTTTACTAATTTTCTCGGCCGCCGGATTAAAAGACGTAATCGTGCCGTATTCGTCAATCGCCACGATCCCGTTGTGTGCAAATTCAAAAACGGCATCCAACTCTTTTAAGCGATACTCTGCTTCACGGGCATACTCTCTGAGCACGTCGATTTCGCGGACAATCCCGACGACTTGTGAATTGTCCAACACGATATTGTAGGCATAAATTTTATTCCAAACGTCGCTTATATGCTGGGAAGGTTCCAAGTACCGGCAACGCCGATCAACGCTGTGTTTAATGGACTGAGAGTGATCTCCTGACGCTAACAGGTCGCGAGTCACGTTTTCCACAGAGACAATTCCTTCCACAGACTGTTCCCGCGACACGTATGGAACACCAGGCAAATGCCTTTCTCTCATTATCGCCCACGCTTCACCTAGCGAAATGTTTTCTGTAAACGTCAACGATATTTCAATCATGACATCCTTTACGAAACGCTTCATCCTTGAGTTCACCCCTCAAAATTAAGCGTTTTCTTAACCCTCGTTCACGATGGTACCTCTGGGACAGTCAGTCGCACAGCCGAATGACATTCCTAAACTGTGGCACTCTTCTGTTCATTTTTACTATAGCTCGGTCGATCCGGAAACATCAAGCTGAAAACGACACCCGCAACCATGGCCATGAAAAAAGTCGCTGCGCGGGACGTGAACACTTCTTCTAGCGGCGTGCTGATCCAGACGACCGTGGCTAAAAATCCGGTGACAATGGTCGCCACGATGCCGATGCCAGACGTGCGCTTCCAAAAGAAAGCCAGAATGACCGCTGCTGACAACGTACATCCTACACCGGCCCACGCCCAGCTGACCACGAGATAAACGAGGGACTCCGACGTAAGGGCAATAACGAGACCTACGATGCCGGCGACGACGGTCGTCACTCTGGAGACCGCGACAAGCTGTCTTTCCGTTAAGTTGAATCCCAACGCTTTGTGCATAATATCTTCGCTGACCGAACTGGTGACGACGAGCAACTGCGAATCTGCAGTTGACATGATGGCGGCTAAAATGCCTGCTAACAAAATGCCGGAAATCCAAGACGGCAACAAATCCGTAACCATATGCGGCAAAACTGTCTCCACATCGGAAAAATTGGCCGGATCGTAAAGGGTCAACGCCGTAATGCCGATTAAAAAAGCACCGCCGTAAGCCAACACCGTCCAAATAATGCCGACGACGCTCGCCGTTCTCGCCTCTTTCTCGTTTCTCAATGCCATAAATCGAGACGTCAATTGCGGCTGCCCACCTAAGTACCCAAAAAACCAGGCTAAATTGTTCACAATAAGGAGCCCCAGTCCGAATCCGGTGAGCCCGCCCGTCCACGAATCAACTCCTTCCGGGGCATTCGCCAGTGCAGATCCGATCGATAAATCGCTCGCAGCAATGTGAAAAAGGGCAACGACGGGGAGGACGACCAGTGTGATCACCATGAGCAAACTTTGGATCACATCGGTCCACACGACTGACATAAATCCTCCCAAGCTTGCGTATACAACGACAATTAGTGCCGTCAACAGAATACCCGCCGTAATGTCCAGATCGAACGTAGAAAACAGTGTCTTTCCGGCACCGGCAAATTGTGCTCCGAGGTAAAACATAAAGAAACTGACGATGAGCAGCGTGGCTGTCCAACGGATCAGTCGCGCGTGGGCCTGAAATTTCAGAGAGAGGAAATCTGGGATCGTGAGCAAGTTGTGGGCGTTCGTTTCGCGCATGAATCTTTTGGCCAAAAAGAGCCAGGCACAGCTAATCCCGACCGCAATGCCAATACAGACCCAAATGGCAGAAAGGCCGTTTGCAAACGTAAAACCCGTCAAGCCGAGCAACAGCCAGGACGATTCACCCGTCGCCCGCTCGGAAAAGGCGAGGGCCCACCCGGGGAGTTTTTTTCCACCGAGCAAAAAATCCGATTGCGTTAACTTCTTCCGGCTGAAGTAATAGCCCAGTAGGAGCATAACAGCACAGTAAACGATCAATTCGGTCAAAATGACTCTGTCCACGCCTTTTTTCTCCTTTCCTTTTTTTTACAAAAAAGCAACAGACCAACCATGTTCGCCACATGCCTGACCTGCTGCTATTCATGCATGACTACAACACTTGACGTACGCGCGCTATCGCCCAGTCGATGTCTTCTTTTCCGATAATTAACGGAGGAGCAAAACGAATAATGTTACCGTGGGTCTCCTTGCAGAGCAGCCCTTTCTCTTTGAGGCGTTCACAGTAAGGCCGTGCCGCTGTATCCAACTCGACCCCAATCAACAGACCGCGCCCGCGAATATCGCGAATGTGCGGGTTGTGAATTGTCTTCAACTCTCCTAGCATGTACTCGCCCATTTCAGACGCGTTCTCTACGAGGTTTTCTTCCTCAAGCACCTCCAGAGCCGCCATCGCAACAGCGCAGCCGAGGGGATTTCCACCAAACGTCGACCCGTGGGAACCGACGGTCCAAACCTGGAAGATGTCTTCGTTCGCCGCAACGGCCGACACTGGAAACACTCCGCCGCCCAAAGCTTTGCCCAAAATGTACAAGTCCGGTTCTACACCTTCCCAGTCACAGGCAAAAAGGCGTCCGGTACGCCCGAGTCCGGTTTGGATCTCGTCTGCGGCGAACAACACGTTCCGTTCGCGACAGACGTTGTACGCTTCGCGCAAATAACCTTGGGGCGGGATGCGTATCCCACCTTCTCCTTGTATCGGCTCGATGAGGAATCCGGCCGTGTTCTGTGTGATCGATGCCTTTAGTGCGTCAATGTCCCCGTAAGGAACTGTTTTAAATCCCGGCGTCAAAGGCCCGAACCCCCGCTTGTACGACGCTTCAGAGGAGAAGGAAATCACCGTCGTCGTCCGGCCGTGAAAGTTCCCTTCACACACGACGATCTCCGCTTGATTCTCAGGCACGCCTTTTATTTCGTACGCCCAGCGGCGCATCGTCTTCACGGCTGTTTCCACCGCTTCCGCTCCGGCATTCATCGGCAGAATCATGTCTTTCTTCGTCAGCGCCGTCAACTTGCGGAAAAACTCGCCCAGCCGGTCGTTGTAAAACGCGCGAGACGTAAGTGTCACGCGATCGGCTTGATCTTTTAACGCCTGAACGATTTTGGGATGACGGTGTCCCATGCTGAGTGCGGAATAGGCACTGAGCATATCCATGTACCGCTTTCCTTCTACATCTTCAACCCAAATGCCTTCCGCCCTAGAAATGACGATCGGCAACGGCTGGTCGATACGTGCACCGAACTGCTCGTTGTCCTGTATGATGCGCTGTGTCGCCGTTTGTGTTGTCATCGCGCTTCCCCCTGTCGACCTAATTGTTATCAATTTGTGCCCGCTGCAAAGTTCCGCTGTAATCGACGTACACACTCTTCCACTCCGTGAACACGTCCAGGGCTGCAATACCGGAGTCGCGGTGTCCGTTGCCCGTTCCTTTCGTGCCGCCAAAAGGCAAGTGAATTTCGGCACCTGTCGTGCCTGCGTTAACGTACACAATTCCCGTATCGAGGTCGCGCATCGCAGTAAACACGCGGTTGACATCCTGCGTAAAAATAGAACTGGACAAGCCGTAAGCGACACTGTTGTTCACTGTTATCGCTTCATCGAGACTGTCGACCGGAATGATTGAAATGACCGGACCGAAAATTTCTTCTTGCGCAATGCGCATGAAAGGCTCCACGTCCGTAAACAAGGTCGGCTGATAAAAATGGCCCTTTGCCAGTTCGCCTGTATCTGCCACCTCTCCGCCACAGAGAAGGCGGGCTCCCTCCTCTTTGCCGATTTTCACATATCCGTGAATTTTGTTCAGGGCGGAAGGGTTGATGACGGGTCCGACGTCGACCGATTCGTCCAGGCCATTGCCCAATGTCAAGTTCCGGATGCGTTCAAGGAGCATTTCCTCCAACTGTTCTTTTACCGCGCGGTGCACAATGACCCGGCTGGCCGCTGTACAGCGTTGCCCACTCGTCCCGTAACCGCTCCAAATAATGCCGTCCACAGCCAGTTTCAAGTCGGCATCGTCCATGACGATAATGCCGTTTTTCCCGCCCATTTCCAACGAGACGCGTTTTAAGTGGCGTCCGCCTTTCTCTGCAACGCTGCGCCCAATTTCGGTCGACCCGGTAAAGGAAATGATGTCGATATCCGGATGCTCAACCATCGCTTCGCCGACGACTTGCCCCGAACCGTAAACGAGATTCATAACCCCTTTTGGGAGACCCGCTTCTTCCAAAATACCCACCAGCATGTTTGCCAGCACCGGCGTTTCCGTGGCCGGCTTCCACACGACAGCATTGCCGCCGACGATCGCTGGAAACGCTTTCCACGTGGCAATGGCAATAGGGAAGTTCCACGGTGTAATGAGTCCGGCAATGCCGACCGGGGCTCTGACGCTCATGGCAAACTTGTTCGGGAGCTCAGACGGAGTCGTATCTCCGACCAACCGCCGCCCTTCCCCCGCCATAAAGAAGGCCATGTCAATCCCTTCCTGCACTTCGCCCCGCGCTTCGGCAATGACCTTCCCCATTTCCTTTGTAAGTACTTGCGATAACTCTTCCTTTCGCTCTTTGAGTAACTGCCCGGCCCGGTAAAGCACGTCAGCACGTTCAGGTGCCGGGACGAGGCGCCACTTTTGCTGTGCGGCAACAGCCGCCGCCACGGCCCGATCCAGATCGCCTTCGTCAGACTGAGTCACTTGCCCCAAGACTTCACCCGTCGCCGGGTTCAGATTATCCCGAAACCTCCCGGTCGCAGACGGTACCCATTCTCCATCAATGAAGTTGACACACTCACTCATGTCTGCTTCCTCCTTTACAGCACAATTTCTCCGACACTATACGACTATGCAAATGTCATGCCAGCATACCCAAGTGTGTCATCTTGTCGTACCGTTACAGATTATTCACATAAAATGCGAATTATCATTGATTAATGTAGTCATTCATTAAATGAAATTTTCGAATACAGCGTCATGGTTTCACTGACATTTGAACAAAAACAGTTGTCAAAAAAGGGATTTCCTGATACAATGTCCATTGTATATAAACATATGTTCATGTAGTGAGGACAAAAATTTGTTTTGAAGGAAGGACTGGCAAACATATTATGGGTTTACTTGTGCAAAAGTTCGGCGGATCGTCTTTAAAATCAATTGAACGCATTCAGAGAGCAGCCAAACGCATCGCACAAGAAGTCGACGAGGGACATCAGCTGGTCATCGTCGTGTCCGCCATGGGGGACACAACCGATCATTTAACAGACATGGCGAAAACTATTACCCCTTTTCCTCATCCGCGGGAAATGGATCAACTACTTGCAACGGGCGAACAAGTGTCAATGGCGCTATTGTGCATGGCCCTGCATCAACACGGGGTAAAAGCTGTTTCGCTGACGGGCTGGCAAGCTGGGATTATCACTGAAGATGTTCACACTGAAGCAGATATTGTCGAAGTGCAGCAAGAGAAGATTTTGTCCCACGTCGAAAAAGGGCGCGTCGTCGTTGTGGCAGGATTTCAAGGGGTGACGGGAGACGGTGAAGTGACCACCATCGGACGCGGCGGATCCGATACGACGGCGGTCGTACTGGCAGCGGCTTTGGGGGCAGAACGCTGCGACATTTTGACAGATGTGGACGGCGTATATACGGCTGATCCCCGCATCGTCCCACACGCCCGGCCGTTACCCCATATCTGTTACGATGAAATGCTCGCCCTGTCTCGTTTAGGAGCACACGTGTTACATCCCCGGGCAGTGGCATGTGCGATGCAGAACCGCGTCCCTTTAATCGTGCGGTCGAGTTTTCACGAGGCAGACGGGACGCGTATAACCGAAACTTGTGCTACACGTTCCGCCATCCCCGTGAGCGGCATTGCGTGTATGGAGCATCTGGTAAACGTGACCCTCGCCCTGACGAAAAGGGAACCAACTGTCGTCAACCGTTTGACTGCTGTTGCAGCCCACTCTTCCCTCGTGAGAGACAAAGGTACACGGGAGCTTTCCTTTCTCATCAAGCGTGAGCATGTGCCAAAACTTTCGGCTATGCTCAGCGAATTCAAGGGCTCAGTCGAACGTGTCGACTACGAGTACGATAAAGCCCTCCTTTCGGTCGTCGGTGCCGAGGCGGACAACCCCGATATTGTCTCCACTGTTGAGGAACAATTGCACCGCGCTTCCATTAAGGGAAAATCGGTCACGACTTCCAGACACAGTGTATCCTGTTTGATCTGCCAGGAGGATGTCATGAAAGCAGCGAACGCGTTACACCAGGCTTTCGACCTCGACAAGGCGAAAGAGGCTGTGTTGCAAGTCTCGCAGTTTCAATAGTCGCCCTGGCGATTGGGCGCGTTGCAGCTCGCAAGGGCCGCTGCATGCGTTAGACGCACCATTGCTTTCTCCGTGTTTCGACCACTCAATGCTCACCAGCGAAGGAGGCGGTCATGCCACCCCCACAGCTGAAAAACTCCGCTTGGCGTTTTGGTTGCTGGCGACCTTTTACGGGATGCGATAGGAAGTGGCGCACCTCCTCCTTTCTCTTCTACTGGTTTAACGCTGAAAACGCGACAGTGAAAAAGGACGCAGGTCGAAGCCTGGATCAAGGCCACACGCAACGCGCGCCATTAATTTACCTGTTACCGGCGCAAGGGCGATTCCATCCCCTTCGTGACCAGCTGCAATGTACAAGCCGGACCACTCTTTTACCACTCCAAGGATAGGCATTTTGTCCGGAGTATAAGGCCGAAGTCCAGCAAAAGCGCGCAAAATGTTGACACTCCCTAAAACTGGAAAAACTCTTACAGCTGTTTGGCTAATGGCATGTAAAACTTCTGCAGTCGGCCGCCGATCAAACCCCACAAATTCGCGAGAGCCGCCGATGAGCAAGTTTCCGCTTTTGGTTTGTCCAATCGCGAGGCCGATTCCCGCAGGATCGGTCTTTTCCCCACTGCTTGCTCTCTTTAACATTTTAGATGCAATGTAGGCTCCACTCAAAATCACGGAGTTGATCATCGGTGGAATTCGCTCGGATACGAGGATCTGTCCCCGGCGTGGAATGATCGGGACGTGAAGTCCCAGTGGAGCCAGTAGTTTTGGTGTCCAAACTCCTGACGATAGGACAGTGGCGTCGGCGAATATTTTCTCACCGCTGACCTCAACTCCTACGACTCGTTCACGATCAGTGATGAGACCAGTCACTCTTGATTGGAGACGGATGTCAGCTCCCCGTTTTCGAGCGGCACTGGCCATCGCAAAACAAACGTTTAACGGATTAACCTCAGCATCGTCATCAGACCAGGTCGCCCCTATTACGTCCTTGGACAATCCTGGTTGACGTTTACGCGCTTCTGCTCCAGATAAGAACTCTACTTGTAACCCTGCTTTCTGCTGTTGGTCAACAAGGCGCTGGATCGCTTCCCGCTCCTGTTCCGTCTCGACCAGGATCATGCCACCGCATTTCCGATATTCCAGATCTGCGCCTAACTCTGCTTCGAGGTCGGCATACATGTGAGCACTTTCTATCGCTAAATCGAGCAAAGGCCCCGGTTTTTTCGATTGAAGCATAATCGCTCGGTCGCACGCCCCCGACGTACCCGAAGCGAGGTCTTTCGCTTCAATTAATGTCACCTCTACCCCGAGTTTCGTCAAGTAATACGCGATCGACGTACCGATGATGCCTCCACCAACGACAATGACACGGTATGACATGTTCTTTCCCCATTTCCCATTTCTTTCAAAAAGAGATCCAAACCTACTGTCACGGCAACGCGGCATATACAAACTCTGTTAATGATACGATATCGAATACAGGCAGATTTACAGCCTTTTTAATCCTTTCTTTATAAGGAGACATGTTGGTGCATTCGAGAACAATAGCCCGCACATCTGGGTGGTTGTCTACAAGCGTCTTCGCTTTTCCGACCACTTCTTTTTCTACTTTGTCTGCGTCCATGTCCTCCTGCCCCTCAACAAAGCATCGCGTAAATTCAGGCATGTTGTCCATCCCTTCAACAGCCATCGGTATTTGATGTATCCCCAACGCTTTGAAGTGTTGGGAACTGAGGGATGCTTTGCTTGCCGTCATAACGCCAATTTGTCCCCGCTTTCCTACTAAACGATAGACAAATGGAATTTGTATAAGGCTGGAAGCGTAAAACAGGACATTTACTTTTTGTTCAATCTCTTTCTGAAAAAGGGATAAAAACCCACAACTTGTCGTGATCGCTTGAACTCCTTGTCTCTGTAACGTAAGGGCACCCTCTACAAAAGGCTGCAGCAAAGATGGATCCCCTTCTTTGACCACGCGATCGACTGTCGCCCCTTTGACCAGTGCGTATTTGACAGGGAAGGGAAAGGTCAACCCATTGCCGATGTCACCGAGAAGTCGAGGAAATGTAGTGTCCAACATCAAAACCCCTATTTTCGCTTCTTCCATCTCTTTTATTCCCCTCTTCTAAATAAACCAGGCGATAAAACCTGAAATTGCAAAGTAAACCGTTAGTGGCAAGGCCAAGATCATGACCTTCACGGGGTCTACTTTTTCATTCATGATCCCGCCGACAATGCCGACGATGACAAATGTCGTTAACCCTACTGGAGGCATGGACTGTCCCGCCATCGCTAGATGTGCCGCGCCAAGGGCCGTATTCACTGGTTCTACCCCTAGGTTCATCAAAACGGGTCCCAAAAAGGTGACGATCACCGTTTGGGCTGTCGTTTGGGAGCCGGTTAACATCCCGACGAGTATCGTTGCAAAACCACCTCCCCACTTCATAGCCGTAGGTTCTAAACTTTCTGCGAACGCTTTCACCATTTCAATTAGACCAGCCTCATAAAAAATTCCGATCATGATGCCTGCGCACAGCTGGATTTGCACCGTCTTGTTTACTTTACGCAGTCCGCCTATAAATATCGGCACTGCTTCACGCCTCACTCGCGGGAACAGAAAGCTCACAGCCAAGGCGACGATAATGGCGAGAACGACAGGAAAGGTGATGCCTTGAATAATCGGATATTGATTCAGAAGACGAGAAAGTCGCACAAACGGCGTCCACCTTTCAAAAATATTGAAACCAAAACCCGACGACGCCACAACGATCACAACAAGCAGAGCTAACGGAACAAGTGTGTACCAGTGAGAACTCAAAATCTGTTTAAATGTCTGCTTTGGAAGCAAGGCCTCGGGAATTTTTTTCATGTTTACTAAGCGCACACCTGTAATAACGGCAACCACAACACCTAACCCAACGGTTACGTATCCGACCTTTAGCACGGGCTCAGGATTTATTCCTATGAGAGAAGAAGATAAGAATATGGCCTGAGAAATGGGAGGCATCACGGAGCCGATTACAGCTCCCATGAGTATAATCAGACTGATCTGCTCTCCGTTTAACCGCAAATCCCGGAGTGAACTTACGACTAAAAAGCCAATCACCGTCGCGGCTGCTATGGCGTCGCCGAGTAGTGAGCCGGCCAGGACTAAGGTGAAAATAATAGATGCAATGAGCCCTTTTGAGGAATTTCCGAAGAGCGAGCGAAACGTGTTCAGTACTGTATCCATCGTACCCAACTTTACCTGTGATTCTGCGTAAAGACTGCCAAAGATTGACAACATGATGACCCAAGCCAATTTGTCAATGCCGGAAATCGCAGCCGACACCGTATCCGCTGCTCCCAGCCCACCCAAGAAAGCCGCGGACACGCCGGCCACGAGCAGCCCGATCCGGACTTCCCCTCCGATTTTGGGAATAGCTGGCACTAAAATAATCACGAGCAACAATACAATCGGAATTATGACGGTTACCATCATATCGTGCTCCTTGTGAATACTTAAAAATCTCCAGACTTCAACACCTTCCTCACACGTTCAACCGACCAGCGAATATCTGCTTTGCTCCAGAGCAACCTTTACTCTACTCACGCAATCGGACCTTCTTCTTTTTACTCAACTCATTATCCACGCCATCCACGCCGCCGAGTTTAGACAATCCCCTCTCCCTAGCGGAAAGATTCTATTCTCCTTTTAACATAGCTCACCCACTCGCTTACACATCTGTACCCTCCCTCAAGTTCAATGATTCCACCATTACATGATTATGTAAATAATGTAACGTCATTATTTTTTTTAAGGTTCAAAATGATATCTGGTGGTTCTGCAATTCGCGGACCAATTGGAGCATGAGGTAGATTTAGAAGACCCATTGATCGGAACGGAAAAGACGATTTACTGTTCGAACGAACAATGCATATGAACTGATGCGCCAAGTTTACAGCATCATCAAAAAACCATCGCCACCTCGGTCTCCCTCGGTGGCGATGGTTGTCTCACGTCTTGTGACTGTCTGTTCGTCTGCACAGTTCAAGAGCGGGTTTTGTCCGCACGGCGTTTCTGAAGCAGCCAGATGAACGCAATGACGACCAATCCAACGACGTCAGAAATATTCTCCGGCGAGATGAGGGACAACCCGGCGATAAACAGAACGACTCTCTCCCAACCGTTCGATCGGCGAACGAAGAAACCGATGACGGAACTGCTGACGGCAGCCATGCCGATCAGGGCAGTCACAACGGCGAGAAGCAGCGAGAGCGGTGTCGCATCCACGAGGACGATGATCGGATTGTACACAAAGATGTAAGGCACGATAAACGCCGCGATGGCCAACTTCACCGCCGTCACACCCGTTTTGAACGGGTTGGCCCGGGCGATACCCGCACCGGCGAAGGCCGCTAAACAGACGGGCGGTGTGATGTCCGCCACGATACCAAAGTAAAACACGAACAAATGGACGGCAATCGGCGCCAGTCCGAACTCGTTGATGAGCGCCGGCGCGGCGACAGTGGAAGTGACGACATAATTAGCCGTCGTCGGCAGCCCCATTCCGAGAATTAAGCACGCGATCATCGTGTAAAAGAGAGCGAGAATGAGGGTGCCTCCCGCTAATGCAATAATGCCAGCCGCAAATTTTGAACCGAGGCCTGTCATCCCGACAACCCCGGCAATAATCCCGGCACAGGCGACAGCGGCGATAACGGGCAACGCGACCCGCGCCCCTTCTTCCAACGTGTTTAAAATTTGGCGCAGCGACATTCTCGTGTCCTTCCGGAAAAAACTGACGGCAAACGCGACAGCAATCCCGAGCAGGGCCGCCCTTTGCGGCGTAAACCCGGACAACAAGGTGAAAACGATGATGATGAGCGGCAACAACATGTACCCTTTTTTCAACAGGAGCTCTTTCGCTTCCGGCAGTTCATGCTTCGGCACACCTAAAATGCCCTGCTTTTTAGCTTCGAAATGTGTGCCGATAAAGATACCGGAAAAGTATAACAGCGCTGGGACAGCAGCAGCTAACATGATGTCAGAGTAGGGAACCCCGATGTACTCGACCATGATAAACGCCGCCGCCCCCATAATAGGTGGCATTAACTGGCCGCCAGTCGATGCCGATGCCTCCGTCGCTCCGGCGAATTCCGGTTTAAACTTCGCTTTTTTCATCATAGGGATCGTAAACGACCCTGATGCCACTGTGTTCGCGACAGAACTGCCCGAGATCATCCCTTGAAAGGCACTGGCAATTACAGCCGCTTTGGCCGTTCCGCCGGTAAACCGCCCTGTGACGGCAAAGGCCAAATCGTTAAAAAACTGCCCGATTCCGGACTTCACCAGCACCACTCCAAAAAACAAAAAGAGAAAGATGAACTTTGACGAGATTTGAATCGGCGTACCGAATATGCCGTTCTCTCTGTACCACAAGTCGGTCATCACTTTGTCAAAGGCAAATCCGGAATGGGAGAGCACTTGTGTCGGAATGACATTGCCGAACAAGGCGTACAAAATAGCGACGGAAGCGACAACGATGATGGGAATGCCGACGGTACGCCGCGTCGCTTCCAGGACGAGTAACACACCGAGTACAGCCAGTGTAAAGTCGAGCAGGCTGTAACCGGTCACTCGTGCCTGCAGAATTTCATCAAAGAAAACAATTTTATAATAGCCGACAAATAACGACGTAAAGGCTAAAACGACATCGTACCAAGGAACCCCTTTTCGCTCTTTGGTCTTGCCCTTCTTGGCCGGATACAACAAAAAAATCAACCCGAGAGCTGTTCCGAGATGGACGGCACCCTGAATCTGTGTCTGAAACGTGCCGAAGTAACCGGTGTACAGATGGAATAAGGTCAAATAGACCGCAAGGAACGTGACCACCCATCCCCACTTTCCGATGTGGTGCCTCACGGCGCTCTGTCGATCGTACTTTTCCAAGATCGCTTCTACATGTTCTGGCTGCAGTTGGTCTTTGCTCATCCGGTCACCTCCTCGTATGTGAAGAAAGTCAGGTGGAGGGGCTCTCCACCTGACTTGACTAATTTGCTAATTCGTCCAGGCTGTTGATCCCTGTAGCTTCTCGTGTCACTATTTGAACCACTTCCGGATAGATGTGTCCGATGAAAGCGAAGTTTTCCACTGGGGACCCGTCAAATTCGCCTGTTCCCTCCAGCGCCTCTCTAGCCGGAACGTGAACGGTCATCCCGAGATCCATCGTCCCATCCCGTATGCTTACCAGATTTTCCACTGATGCGCCGGTCTCCGTATTGGTGACATTGACTCCATCGATATAATTATTCCAGATGTTAGCAATCTCTCCGCCTAACGGGTAATACGTTCCTCCTTGACTCCCAGTTCCGAGCACGAGTTCACTTTTGCGATTAGCAGCGTCTGCACTAATTTGCGCTTCTTCCGCCTCAACGGTCAAACCCTGTTCCTCATAGTACCGTTTCGCGCCCGGGTGGATCGGTAACCCTTCCAAACCGTTCAACGCGTTTTCTAAAGTCATCTGTTCCGCTTGTGCGTGTGTATTTTCATCCGCGTGCTCGATCATTACTTTCGCCAGCTCATATGCCAGTTCGTCATCGACGGTGTTGGTGTTGGCAACGAGAACCGCATACGCTGTCACTGTTTCCACGTCTTCTTCCAAAAAGTCATAACTGTCGGCCGGAATCGTATAACGCAAGTAACCGCTGTTTTCTTCCACGTATTGGATCGCCTCATCGGAAAGACTGAGCAGTTTGACATCGCCCGTCGACGCTTGCAAGTCTGTAATCGACGCTGCCGGTAAACCGAGAACGCCGAATGAAATGTCAATATTGCCGTCTTTGACGCCGTCCATGGCATCCCCAAAACCTTCTTGAAATTCTCGATAGCTTCCTTCCTCGATTCCATAAGCGTCGAGAATGACTTTTGTAACCGCCTGGGTAGCGCTCGCCGACGGACCGATGGCAATGCCGACATCTCCCCCGCCTGCACCGCTGCACGCCGTGACGAGTGCGAACACTGTGGCGCATATCACCAGAACCGTCACTTTCTTCTTCATTTAACATACCCCCAATTTTTTTAAATAATAGTACTACTGTGTGTATGCCAATTGTGCCCCGTTATCACCTTCTTTACCAGTAAAAAATAAGCTGTATGGTTGTAGGAGAATTTTTTATACGCAAAGTCTATCGTTGGCTAGAGTAAGCGGGGATGTATATGTATGCCTGTAGGACGTGTGGAACCGACCAGGTGAGGCTCCGCCTATTCACACCATCGCCCGGTCGGTTACGAACAACATTGAAGTGACTGACTTTTCTATATAAGTTTTACTATTACACACACTTTACAAGTTTATCGAAATTTCCCGATAAAGACAAGATCTCTCTGAGAAATTATCGTGCAGGATGACGGGGGACGATCTTTTTCAGTGCGGATTCGTGGGCTTCGACTGTGCGCTCAATGTCAGCTTCGACGTGAGCGGTCGACATGGAGTAACGGTTGAGCGGTTTGACGTAAATGCCTAGTCGCAGCAATTCGTAATCGAGCGCTTTGCGAAGAGCCTGATTGTCTTGGTGCATGTCACGGTAGTTCTTCACCGGTCGATTGGTCAAGACGATATTGAAGATGCTGCCCCAACCGAGAGTCTGCATCGGCACGCCGTAACGAAGGTACACTTCCTCCAGCATGCGCCTCAGCTTCTCTGTTTTGGCTGACAGCTCATCAAGTGTTCCTTTTTCTTCCAGTATCCGTACCGTGGCCAAACCAGCGGCCAACACAATGGGATGACCGTTGTACGTGCCGCTGTGAAACAACACGTCCGTCTCATCTGATTCGCTGTGAACAGCGGACAAAATGTCACGGCCCCGCCGCGGATCGGTCATCTGCATCATTTCCTTCTTTCCCCCAACGGCGCCGATGGGAAATCCGCCTCCCAACACTTTTCCGAGTGCTGTCAAATCCGGTTTCACGCCGTAAACTTTTTGCGCTCCGCCGAGGGACACCCGGAACCCTGTTTTCACTTCGTCGAAAATGAGGACGATGTTCAGTTCCTCTGTCACTTTCCTAAGTCCGTGGATAAAATCCAACTCAGCCGGAATGAAACCACCTTGAACCGGCTCCAAGATCACAGCTGCCAACTCATCGGCATGCCGGCGGAGCAAGCGTTCCGTTGCCCCCAGATTGTTAAAAGGTAAAATCACGGTCTGTTTCCTGTCGTATGCTGACATTCCTGACGACTCCGGGACGGGAATGGGATGGTCACTCTCTCCGGCCCGGTTGAGATCTGGGTGTACACTGAAGAGCACCTGATTGTAGCCGCCGTGGTAGTGTCCTTCGAATTTCGCGATTTTCTCTTTTCCGGTAAACGCCTTAGCTATTCGGATGGCAAGGAGTGTCGCTTCCAAACCGGAGTTCGTAAATCGCACCATATCGACGCCAGGGTAAAGGTTCGTCAACTTTTCAGCCAGTTCCGCCTCCAGTTCGTGCGGCGTACCGAAAACGGTCGTACCGATCGCCTTCATCTGATCCGTAATCGCCTGCAACACCCGCGGGTGTCCGTGTCCTGTTATGAGCGCACCGTAACACAACATGTAATCAATATATGCATGACCGTCCACGTCAAACAGTTTGCTGCCACAAGCGCGCTTCATGACGATGGGGTGGGGGGCGAAGTACTTGATGTTTGCCGTAACACCTCCAGGAAGAACTTGACATGCTCTCTCATACGCCTCAGACGACCCTTTGACTGCGGAATCTGTCAATCCGCCGGTTACCATCATCATCCTCCACTCAACTCGTATTGTGTATAAAGGGTGCTTACTTAAGAGTATAATCGAGTGGAGCGAAAATGCAATAATTATTTCATCACGATATTTAATTTGTAATTTTTATTTCTCGGCGGTATTTCTATCTTCCTCTTTGTGGTAAAATACGTCAAACCGCTCCCAAATGTCCTCCAACTTATTCAAACGACGATGTAACTCCTGACCCTTTTGCTTGCCAACGTAAGCAATTAACGCGTTAATTAAACTGAGGGGCCCGACGAACGAATCGAGAAACGTCGGCATCTGGCTTGATGAGAGAAGGGTGATGTCAGAGAAAGGAACGAGTGGGGACAGCAGGTTGTCCGTAATGGCAATCGTGGCAGCGCCCCGGTCTTTGGCAAAAGAGACGATGTCGATCGTTTTTCGCGTGTAACGGGCAAAACTGAGTCCGACGACGACATCGTTCTGATTCAAACTCTCTAACCGCTCGTAAACGGAATCAGCCGCCTGTACCATTTCACAGTTCCCCAACATCATGTCCAAGTAGTAGTGGAGGAAAAATCCGAGGGAGACGGCACTGCGACTGGCGACGATGTAAATTTTGTCTCTACTCAACAATGTGTCGGCCGCTCTCTGCAAAGCTGTAACGTCCAGCGTCTCCATCGTCGTCCTAATGTTGGCGATGTCGTCTTGAAAAATTTCATAAATGCCTTTTTCCTCTTCGTTGTACACACTTTTCGACATTTCCAGCCGTTCGGCCGTCGTCAACTGTTTTTCCACAGAATCCAGCATGTACTGCTGCATTTCAGGGTACCCCGAATACCCTAGAAACGTTGCAAAGCGGACAATCGTCGCTTCGCTCACACCTGTCATTTTGGCCAGTTTGCTCACAGTGTAAAACGGAACGGCATTCGGATTCTCTAAAATGTACTCTGCTATCTTTTTTTGCGATTTGCTCATGTGCGGTCTTTGAGCCGCAATGTGCCGGTACACGTCCGTCTGTTTCACGGTCTCACACCTTTCTCGCAGGGCAAGCTAAAGTGATGAAAAACCTCTTCCGTACGGAAGAGGTTCAAGTCAAGGTGACGCTTTTCTTGCGTACGGCAAAATCGTTACTTCGCGGCAGCAGCTGGACGAACCCTTTTTTTCTGAGGAACATCGCTTAACTCGTTGACCGAGACGACTTCTTCCACTTTTTTCTCCGGTTTCTTCCAATATTTTTCGTTGCCCGGCAGATCATCAAACCACGTCGCGTCCTTCGGGCAGTCCAACACCATAAATTTGCCGTAGTTCCCGTCTCTTGACTGATGGTATTTCAAATACGCCTTACCGTTTTCAATGGCCAGTATTTCAATTTTTCCAGAAGTGTGACTCATCGACAAGCGGACGCGCTTCCCGAGGCCCGACGTTTTCGCTTTCGCTTGCTCAACGATGTTGTACACTTCTTCCAACGTCAGCACAAAGTCGTGATTTCCCCTGACCGGCCGGTTGACGAAGAAGTAGTAAGGCGTCACTCCAGCCCACGACAGCTTGTCCAACAACTCTCCCAAGACGTCCGGGTCGTCGTTGATGCCTTTCAGTACGGGGGTCTGGTTCACGACGATGGCTCCCGCATCGTGCAGCGCCTGGAAACATTTGCGAGCTTGTTCGGTAATTTCCCGCGGGTGGTTCACGTGCGCCATAATGTAAATGCGCTTTTCAGGCGAAGAGTGTTGGCGGATCACTTGAAGGAGTTCTTCATCTTCATAAATTCTCATCGGATTAAAGACGGGAAGTTTGGAACCGATGCGGATAATTTTCACATGATCGATGGCGCGGAGGCGTTCGAGAATCATGTTAATTTTTTTCGTGGCCAGTATGAGGGGGTCGCCGCCGGTTAACAAGACGTTGTTGATTTCAGGGTGTTCGCTTATATACTTGAGACCCGGTTCCACGTCAGACATCGCTTCTTTCACATCGTGGCGGAACAGGCGCTTGCGGAAACAGTACCGGCAGTACGCCCCGCATACTTCGGAGCAGATTAAGAGGGCCGTCGTTTTGTATTTGTGCTGGCAACCGGGAACGACGTAGTTCGTATCCTCATCTGAAGCATCCCATCTGCCGTACTCTTCAGACAGTTCGCCCGTGTTCGGAATAACCAGTTTTCTGATCGGATCATTCGGATCATCCCAATCAATCAAACTTAAATAGTAATCGTTCACCCGGAAGACAAACTTTTCGGTAATCTGCTTCAGTTTCTCCCGCTCTGCCGCAGGGATCTGTGTAATCCGGTCAATATTCGTAATATACTTCGGTTGTGCCATTACGACGCATCATCACCTTTCTATATGAATCTATTAAACAAACGCCTAAGTTTATTATAACATACTCCCTCCTTCCCCCAAATTTGAGGCTGTTAGCTGATCGTCACATCGTCACACAAATATACGTCCTGGATGGCGTGTAACAGCTTCACCCCTTCTCTCATCGGCCGTTGAAACGCTTTGCGTCCCAAAATGAGACCCATGCCGCCGGCCCGCTTGTTAATGACAGCCGTTTTCACTGCGTCGGCAAAGTCGTTGTCTCCTGACGCGCCACCTGAATTGATCAAACCGGCCCGGCCCATATAACCGTTCGCCACTTGATAACGGGTGAGATCGATGGGATGATCCGTCG
>k87-1769333_pt1 | contig 27455 bp, 22 predicted proteins | sample MGYA00084031_6733416 | MGnify analysis MGYA00084031
CACCCATCTTCATATTTAGGCCTCCTGTAACGGCGCAAGGCGATTGTGCGGCTGTAATGTGCCAATCGTATTGTTCACAAATTGTTAACGGTTTCTAAACCATATTGTAAATGTTTTGCGTTATGATAACAATACAGGATATTGTGATAGCATTCACGATCTTACGATATGGAGGGTAATGTCGTGATTAAACGCATATTGCTGATGGATTCCCACGCCCAGGCCTCCGCGGTGGTGAAAGCGATTCAGAACCGCATCCTGGAATTAAACCAGCTGGATAGACAGGGAAAACTGACGGAAGAGCAGTCGCGTGAGCGCAAGCTGTTAAATGAAGCGTATGAAAGAATGAGCAGTAGCGGCAAAGCGATTCCGTCCTTCGTGACCGAATCCAATTGGAGCGAGTGGACAAAATAGCGGGCGCACAAAAAAAGAAGCGCCATCACAAGTGACAGCGCTCAAAGGGAGGAATCTATTAGAAAGGGGTCATTCGATTATTATTATACACACTTCTTCTCGATTCCGTTAGTGTAATTTTACCTATTTTGATATAAATATAACGCTTACAATGTCGGACTTTCGTTGTGTTTTCAAAAAAGTTTCCTTTTCATGAAACAAAATTCGCCCGGATACCATTGTGGCATCCGGGCGAATGTCCTCCCATAATTTATTCATCCCGCTTAATTTAAACCGAGTTTCTCCGCGCACGCCCCCCAGGCATCCCAACCTTGGCGCGCTTGCAATTTTTTGCCCATCGCAATTTGTGTTTCCCGGCTGTGTTCGTGGGGGTATCCGCTTCCTCCTACGGCTCGCCACGAATCTAGACTGAACTGCAAGCCGCCGTAATAACCGTTACCGGTATTGGCCGACCAATTGCCTCCAGATTCGCAGGCGGCTAACTTATCCCACACACTGCCTGATGGCGTGCTTTTAGGCGTGCTTTTAGCAGACGACGACGATTGGTTTGACGACTTCCTTGATGCGAGTTTTACTCCAGACTCTTTTTTCTTCGCTTTTTGTTCTGTCTGTTGTTCTTTTGTGCCAATTTTGACGACTTTGTCTACTGGATCTATTACTTTGACGACTTCTTCGTCTTTATCGATGAGTTCTCCGTTTTTGTAGACGTATGTAATTTCTGTGATTTTTTCTCCGGCTTTTCCTTCGCGGGCGAGGATTTCTTTTCCTTTTACCAGATTGGCGTCTTTTTGCTTAACCGTATCGAAAGGGATCTCGTCTTTCTCTGTTTTGACCTTCTTATCAATGCGGTCGACGACGATGTGCATGCCGTCCTGAACTCGACTGTCCAGAGACACGTTGATTTCGTCTAGCTCACCCAGGGTCACATTCATTTCATCTAAAAAGTCTTCAACCGTAAATTGTTTCGTTTTGACGGAAGCAGAATCGCCGCCATCGACGAGTGTGACACTAAATACACGTGTCATCCGAACGTGGACGTCATCGGTAATGGCTTGATCCCAAGGAACACTTGGCTCGTACTTGGCTTTTAATGCGTCGACATCGACTCCGGCGTCAGCCAACACTTCTTCCAGCGTTCCCTTCCACGTTTTGGCCAGAATATTCTTTTGCCCGTCGTTAAAGGTGACGGTCACTTCTTTCTGCATCGCGAAACTTGTGAACACTCCGGCCAAAGCGAGGACAGTGAGGATGCCTATACTTATAACGACCTTTCGCTTCATGCAACGCCTCCTTTGGAGTTTCGGGAGGAAAACGCCAATCTTGAGGCATTATAACAAACTTCACCGACTGAGTCACTGCCAAAATTTGTGTCGAATTGCCGCGACGTCTTTCGTTCCCTGTAATAGCAGGATTCAAAAAATTTTTTGAACACGTTGAAATGACATCCATCGACAATGTCTCATCCCGGCTTACACACGGTGAGAAGCGACTCGAATGTAGTCGACGAACACGGTGCCGCGATCGACGTAAAACACGACAACAAGGGAACGCGTCGTCGTCGACGGAGGCGGTACAATTGTGAAGTACGAACTAAACCGCTGCGGTTTCACATGCGGTGGAAGGACCCGAAGCGGAGTCGTCCTCTGTATGCGCCCGTCACGACTTAAAAAGGACACGACGGCAAACAACCGCGGTTGTATGTGCTCGGGACTGCGATTGAGCACACGAAAATACAGATAGTAGGCACACTGGCTCTCAAACGGACCGCTTACCGTTTGGAACAGCAGGCTGGGCGCTTCACTGTTCAAGTTCCCCATTGCCATGGAATAGTCGTGTTCCACCAGTGGATTGGCTGTCAAGTGAATGTTACGCCCTTTCCACGGATGGGAGCCTAGCCGAAAATTGCCGTTCTGCAGCAGGTTGCGGTTGGAACATTGCATGGAAACCGCCTCTTTTCTGTTGGCATATGAACACCGTATGCTCAAAAGAGGCGGCTTGCTTGGACTTCTGTTACCAAACGATGAGCCCGACAACGGTCGCCACCAGAAGGCCCGTTATCACGGGTAAGAAACTTTTGCGCACCAATTCAGTGATCGACACATTGGCAAACGCGGCAATGGCGACAATTGGAGACCATGCCACCAGTGTGCCGCCGCCGGTCCAGACGGCTCCAATTTGACCGATTGAGGCAAGTGTAGCAGGATCGACTTCTCCGCCTCCCATAGCTATCGCCAGTGTGCCCACAAGGGGCAAGCCAGAAAATCCGGAACCGTCCAAGCCGGTCAACATACCGATGGTAAGGATGCCCAAACTGGTCACGAACGGGAAATCCGCCACAACGTTTTGCAGTCCCATCGAAATGTCAAACAAATACCCCCTCGCCTGCTCTCCGAGGACCGCCTGGGATGCATCGGGACTTCCGAGCAAAAAAAATCCGGCAATTGGAATAACCGGTCCCATCGCCTTAAAGGCAAATACAAATCCGTCAATAAAATGCTGCACCACGGTATCGAGTGCCTTCCACCCTTCGCTCCAAAAGGAACCGAGGATGATGAGCAAAGCCGCCGTCCCTCCCAAAAGGGCCGTCGCCGCGTCTCCCGTTATATGTTGCCAAACCATGACAACTACGACGGCGACCAACACAATCGGAACTAAAATCGCCATGCCGAGTGCTGATTTTCCCGTCGGACGGCTTGAATCGTTGACAGACAAGCGGTTTCCGTTTAACATGTCTTGCGCGATGACAGGTTTCCCTTGTCTTTCCGCACGAAAAGCGCCATTTGTTTTCATACGACGCATCATGAAAAACGTAATGGAAAGGGCCACAATCCCTGCGACACAGGACAGGACGCCGGCACGCAAAATGATCGTTTCGACGGGCAAACCTGAGGATGCAGCTGTCAATTTCGGTGCACCTTGTATGACCACGTCACCGCCGAGTGCCATGCCGTGTCCGGCAAGGGACACCACCATTGCTGTTGCCATCGGATGAAGGCCGACGCGAATCGCTGCCGGAATGAGCAATCCCCCGATGAGGGGAACAACTGGAGCCGGCCAGAAAAAAACGGACAAGGCGAACGTCACGATAGCGAGGATGCAGAACGCCACATTGGGACCGACGATCCATCTCTCGATTGGCCGCAACATCAACCGGTCCGCTTGACTCGCTTCCAGCGTTTTCAGCAAACCGACCATTACGGCAATGATTAAGTAAATGTTGAACAACTTTTGTGCCGAAAAAAGACTGGCCTGAAAGATGGTGCCGATGCCAGCCACAATACTGTGATGGTAAGTCAATCCGAGGCAAAATGTAGCCAAAATTGATGGGACGACCACTCCTTTTCGCCGTAGCATTGTGAACAGAACGACAATGGCTCCGAGTAAGTAAACCCAATGACTGATCGTCCACGCCATACGCCCTCTCCCTCCATAGTGAGACTCCTAACCCAGTGTCAATACCGGGTTCGTATTAGACTATTCAGCCGGGGTTTTAAGGGAGCACGTCCCGTTCTCTTCCCTTCGGCGAACTTGACGGGATACGTATTGATGTTTGTCACACGTCTTAACACACGACATAAGATAAACAGTATCTCATGTGCAGGGAGTACGGGTGATGGACGATCCGTTGATGTACGTCGCACTGGGTGATTCTATCACCAACGGCCGCAACGTTCGCAAGAAACAGAGATACCCTTCTATTTTGACCAGGTGGTTGGCACAGTCCTTCCACCATCCAGTGTATGGACGAAACTGGGGAAAAAACGGGATGTCCAGTTCTGGCTTTTTGAATCAGTTGCAATCACCGCGCGTATTTGAAACCGTCCGTCACGCCCAGTTTGTCACGGTCTGCATCGGCGGGAACGATCTCATTTACGCCTACTTCAAATGGCGTTTATGGCGAAACGACACGTACTTGGACGAGGCTGTTCACACGTTAGCCCGCAACTTTCACCGCATTTGCGAACAGCTCCACTGGCTCGCCAGGGGAAACGTCGTCTTCGGGACGTTTTACAATCCGTTTCCGCTGACGCCATTAGCTGTCGAGACGGTGGAATTTTGCAATTACGGTGTCATACGCCCGACAGCCGAACGGTACGGGTTCCCTGTCGCCGATCTGTACGCGGCTTTCCGGGGAAGAGAGTCGATCCTCCTGGAAAATTACCGTACAGGGCGGTTGGAAGAGTACCGTCCCTTGAGCCGCCGCTCTCCCGTCCACCCCAATGTGGACGGCTATTCCACTATTGCCCACTGTTTTGCAAGAGAATTGCTGAAATGATCTTCGCATCGCAATGATGGTGAACCTTAAAGTTTTCCGCCATCACGAACGACAAAAAGGTCTTCCCATTCATCGGATTCTGCCATTCACCTTTTTGGGGCCTCATCCGCTCCTCCTTTAAGCCCGTTTTAACCACGTTCGATATTTCCTGCTCCTTACAAAATCCTAACAAAATGAAAGGAACGCACACGTGTGTGACGTGTACGTTCCTCGCCTCCCGTCAACCTGTTTACTTCTCCTTGGACAGCGTCCGTTTAATGGCGTTCACGACGCGGCTTCCGACAAGACTGTCCGCCTTTTCTACGATCTCCTGCACTTTTTCGAGCAAGTCGGCATCCCCTGTCCAGTGCTCCAGCACGATCTCCTGGTCCACATCCAACAACACTCGCTTCAGCGCGTAGACGGCCAACACGAGGTCATCCAGCCATCCCAGGCCGAACATCATGTCGGGAATGAGGTCGATGGGCGAAATGAAGTACGCGATTGTAATCCCGGCCACGATTTTTGTTTCCTTTGGAACGCGGCTATCCCGCGCCAGGCGAACGAACAGGACGAACAAATCCGGGAGCAAAAGCAAGTAGTCCGCTGTCCGCTCTCCCAACTTGTCCCGGTAATCGTTCAACTTGTCCCGCAACTGGCGGCGCAACTTGTCGTAAAAGCGCTGTTCCTTGCGATTCATCGCCACGACGACGGGGACGTTGGGATTGTCTTGCTTTTCGTTACCGTCTTGTGTCATCTAAAAACACCTCACCATTTTATTCAACATTTAAGTATTGGCGGCAGTAGCAGCTTTCATCCGTACAAGGCGGCAATGCGCCCTCGAGAGACAAGCGGTGCATCGCAGCTAACGCCTGTTCCCACTCCCGCTTTTTCTGTTCTAACTGCAGAGCATTGACCTCTACTTCCACCGGACGATTCCCTTGTAAAAAGTAGAGGATGGCTTGTTTCACCGGAAGTTGGAGCAATTCTTGCACGACGGCGGCATACATTTGCACTTGGACTGTGTACGCTGCCGCTAAACGGTCTAAATGGTTTTCGTCCTCAATCCAGTTGGTCTTAAAATCTAAAAGCGTGGCCTCCCCTTTTACATCGACAAACAGTTTGTCAATGACGCCCGTCACCGTGTGGGAGCCGATCCGGTAATGGAAAGGCAATTCATTCCACACGCGCTTTGCTTGTCTGCTTTTCGCAAACCACTCACTGTGGCGGTAGTGGTCCACCATAGCATGAATCGTCTGGACGACGTCGTCTGCATGGAAGTCGAACCCTTCGCTCTGGCAAGCATCGGCGATAAGCTCGTCAACGGGCACCTCCTGTTCCACCCGCTCCATGACGCGGTGCAGGACATTCCCGACTTCGATCCCCGTCAAACGTCTCACCGGTTGTTCCGCTTCTACTCCGTTGCGTTCTGAAGAGGACTGCTGCGGCATTTTCAGGCAGTGTTTCAGAACGTATAAGCGGGGACATTCGGTGTAGTCCATCAAGGCCGACACGGAGTGAACGTCACCGCCCTTAGCATCACGTGCAAGATCTAACGGTGCGTACAACGGGTAAAAAGCGGTCGCTCCCTCACGTTGAAGCCATGGAAGGTCCTTCTCTTTTTTCACGGACACAGTATCAGCAGCGGTGTCTTCACGTCGTTCGTCTTCTGCCTCATCCAACTCCCACGTTACCTTTAACGACCAGTCCGTGTCAAGGGACAGCACCCCGGGGGGAAGGTCGCTCAGTTGTTTGGCTCCCAAATGCTTGACGACCCAGTCCAGCCATTGGTGCTTCAACGATTCACTCGGGCGCTTCTGCTCTTTCTGCGAACCGGCAAGGAGCAAGTAGTCGCGTGCCCGGGTGACGGCGACGTAAAACAGGCGGTACGCCTCCTTCAGCTCCCGATCTCGCGCCATTTCGCTCAAGCTGTCGAACAGCCCGTCCCCTTCCGCTTCCCCGCTCTCCCGGAACGTTTTCACAGCGAGCCCGTGACCCGGGGCGTACAACACCCGCGGGCTCAGCGCTCCCTTTTGCAAGACGTTGCGGGACAAGTCGGGAAGCACGACAACTGGAAATTCGAGACCCTTAGAAGCGTGGACCGTCATGATCACCATCGCATTGCCCCGGTCGCGAATCCACTCGGCTTCCGTCTCTTCCATCCCTTCCTCGCGCAGCGTCTCCATCCGGGCCAAAAAGTCGAACAAGGTCAAACCTTGTCCGTCAGATTCCCGGGCGATGTCCAGCAGTTTCTCCACATTGAGTGCCGCCTGCTCCCCGTTCGGCAGCGCCAGCAGCACCGATATGTACCCGCTGTCGTCCAGTATCGAGCGCATCAGGCGGTAGACGTTATCGGTCTGCTTCAGCTGTTCCCAACGCAAGTAGCGTTCCCGCGCCTGGAGCAGCCGTTCCCACTCGACTGGCTCCACTTCTCTCGGCGGGGTCTCGAGGTAAAAAAAGGCTCGGGACAGCCGCTGTTCCCGGGTCAGCCAGTACAGCGTCTCATCGCTTAAGTGCACGAACGGCGAACGCAAAAACCCCAACAGGGCCAGTTCATCGTCCCGGTTTTGCACGAACTTCAACACGTTCAGCACATCGAGCACTTCTTGTTTACGGTAAAAGCCGCGTCCGCCGACGACAGTGTACGGAATCCCTTCGTTCAGGAGCGCTTGCTCGTACACGTCCAAGTGCGTCCGCGTCGCCAAAAGGAGGGCGATATCCCGGTATTCCACTGGCCGCGGCTTCTCTTCCCCGCCTCGTGCCTCCCACACGAGGGGCTCTTTTCCCTCAACCATCAGTCGGATGCGCCGTGCCACCCGCTCAGCCTCCATCTGCCGCGCATCGTCGTCACTGTCCTTCGGAATCGCCGTCGCCAGCAATTCTACTGCCGGACGGTCGTGTGGAGGCTTGCGGTGGGCGACGAGCGGTTCGTAAGCAACAGCGTAGTCAGGGTCCCCTTCTTCTTTTTGCATGAGGAAGGCGAACAGGGAATTGATGTAGTGGATGAGCCGGTGCTGGGTGCGAAAGTTGACGTCGAGGGAAACGGCGGCTCCCCCGCTCTGCCGTATGTCGGCATCGGTCCGGTTGAAGACGGCCACGTCGGCGCCGCGGAATTGGTAGATGGACTGTTTCCCGTCACCGACGACGAACTGCTTCACTCGCCCGTCACTGCCGATGAGCCTGTCGAGGATGTCCTTTTGCAGACTGTTCGTATCTTGGAACTCGTCCACCATGACGTAATGCAGCGTCTGCCGCCACCGCTCCGCCACTTCCGGATGGCGGGAGAGCATGTCCGTCGTCACCTGCTCCAGATCGTGGAAGTCCAGCCCTTGTTTGCGGCGCTTCGCTTCCCGGTACTTTTCTGCCGCGCTGGTGGTCAAGCTGACGATGTCGCGCAACAGTTCCCGGTATGCAGGCGCTTCAGTGTAGAGCAGCCACTCCGCCACCTTTTCCTTTAACTGTCCGTGCAGCGCCTTCAGGTGGTCCGGCCCCGTGTTCCGCCACATGTTCCCTTTCAGTGAAACGAAGACGTCGGCCGTCTCCCGCTCATACGTTCCGTCCCAGCCGGCCGTCCGGTTGATGGCGGAGACGAGATTGGTCAGCCAGGCATGGGCATCGGTTAGATAGTTGGGCGGATGCTCGCGCTCGTCGAGAAGTTCCTCCACACATGCCAGAGCGTCATCCGCCAGTTGCAGCAGTTCTTCCCTTATGGCGTGAAACCGTTCCTTCCGCTCGTCCAGCGTGGCAAACGTTTCGCTTAAAATGTCCTCTTCCCGCACGTGATAAGTGCGCATGTGGTGGTGCAAGGCCAAAATGTTCCGAATGACGGTGCGGCGGTCACCCAGTTCCCGGTACACGCGTTCGGCGCGAGCCCCTGACTCCTGGAGCCACGTGTCGACGGCTTCTGTGAACACCTCCCGTTCCAACAGGACGGCCTCTTTCTCGTCTAAGACGTGAAACGCGGGGTCTACGGCCGCTTCCAGCGGGGCGTCCTTCAGCAGTCGGGTGCAAAAGCCGTGAATCGTCGTAATGACCGCCCGCTCCAACTCTTGTTTGCACCGGTTCCAATAAGCCGCCTCCTCTGAACTTGCCGACGTTTCCTCCATCTTGGCAATCGCCTGGCGAATGCGCCCCTTCATTTCTGCCGCCGCTTTTTTCGTGAAGGTGATGGCGGCGATTTGCTCCGGCCGGGTTCCGTAGTTGAGCATTTCGATATACCGTTCGGTCAACACCCACGTCTTGCCCGACCCGGCACCGGCCGAGACGATGACATCGCGGTCGATCAGTTCAATCGCCCGCTGTTGTCCCGGCTGTGGAGCGGGATCGCGTGTGATGTGACGTATGGGGACACTCCCATTCACTTCGTTCCACCCCTTTCAGAAAGACAGACGTTAATGTTGTGACGGCACTGGCAATCGTATGAACATGGTGTGACCGGGCGCGGAGAGGAGGTGTCTTGAGGCCATTCCAAAAAAAGGTGGCCGTTCGAGGGCACGGCCTTTGAAGCGGATCTCCACGCTGCCGTTTCGATAAGGATCTCGTCCATTCAAGGATGCAGTCTTCCATGGCCTTAAGACATCTCTCTCCCGCTGCGAATGACGCCTACACGTTTTTCTTATCCACGGTGGACCCGTGCACCATCGCTTGCTCACACAATTGCCAGTCAGGTAACCAGCCGGTTAACGCTTTATCCCTTGATGGCGGTACAGGGCCTCATCGCCGTAATACGGGTTCGGTTCGTGTTCCGGCAGCATGTAAAACCGGCCGTGGCGGATGCCGTCCAACAAGTCGGCCACCCGTTCCAAGGCTGTCTCTGCCACTTGCACGACGTCGTCAGCTACCCCCGACCGCAACTTGCCTAACCCGAGGTCGGTGAGCGACGCCTTCTCCCAGATGCCGATTTTTTTGTACTTGTCTTGGGCGCGCAGTCCGTAAAAACCGGCGCCAACGGGCTTTCCCGGACGCCCTTGTTCTTCCAGCCAGCGACGGTAGGCGAGCACGTACAACGGCAGTTGGAAGTTCGTCGTCTCCTCCACGTTCTGGCACCCTTCGTAACGCATCGTCGACAGTTTGTAGTCGTACAGCACGAAGTGCCCGTCTTCGTCGTGATCGATGCGATCAATCCGCCCCACCAACCGGAGCGTCTCGCCCCTTAAGGACAGGGAAATCGGGTGTTCGCTCGAATGCCTGTCGACGCCCTCCCTGCCGCGGGGAAGTCCGAACGAAAACTCTACGTGACGCGGCTTAAAGCGCCGTCGTCCCTGTCTTTTGTATTCGTGTTGCAACCACTGCTCCAGCATCCGGGACAACCGCTTCTTTTCCAACGGCCACAGGGGCGGCAACGCGTGGGCCTGTTCGTGCTCCCACGTTGCTGTCACCTCCTGGAACACGGAACGAAGGGTCGCCTGCCACTCTTCTAAGGGGACATCACACATGTGCCGATCCAAGCGGGAAGCCAACAGACGACGCAATACTTCGTGCAGCACGTTTCCGGCATCGAGGGGAGACAACGTCTGTTCCGTCTCTTCCAGTGGTTCGACGCCGAGAACGCGGGAGAAGAAAAAGTGCAGCGGACACGCGGCGTAATCGTTGAGCTGAGACACGCTGTAGGTGCGGTCCGGAGAAAACTCCTGACGGAGCCGGGCGTGAATGCGGGGGTCGAGCAAATGGCCATCCCATCGCCCGTAAGTCGGCCGGTAACGTTCCTGCTCAATCTCCGCGCGCTCCACCAGCTGACAGAGAGCTGGCCGCTCTTCCCTGTAGACGGGATCGTCCGTTTGGACGAGCGATTGCTGAAACGCCTCTCCCCCTTCCGCCCATTTGGCCATAAACCAGTGCCGGTACTCTTGGGGAGAAGTCACATCCCTCGCCTCTTCGGCGTACAAACGGCTCTCCATCGCTTCTTTGAACCGGGGTGGGGACAGCCAGGGGCCTGTGGCGTACTGGCGTTCCAACTGATCCAAAAAACGCGAACGCAACATTTCCTCATTCCCTTCAGGTGAAACGTAGGAGAGAATTAAGCGTCGCCGCGCCGTGCAGACCGCCATCTCAAAAAACAGCTGTTCCATCTCGTTGTGGGCGTAACTGGCCGGCAAACGGGCTTGTCCTCCGTGAAACGCCACCCGTTCTGCATCGCGGATGAGCCAGTCTTCGGCATGGTGGACCGGAAAACTGCCTTCATTCAGTCCGATGATGAACACCGTGTCGAAACTGGCCCCTCTTACGCCTGACGGGTCCATGAGGCGTACGCCCCCGGTGTGACCGAAGGTGACAGTGACCCGTTTTCGGGACAGGAGAGCGCTCAATTCCCGCACGAACGCGTCGCGGGACGTGCGGCTGCTCTCCGGGATGAGCCCTTCCATCTCTTTCATTTCTTGCAACGTATCACAAAGGGTGCGATACGCGTCCCAATCGCGGCGATACCCGTTTACCTCTCCCCGTTTTAAATGACGACTCCACACGCGCTTGACGCACCCTTCCACATCCAGCTCGTCCCACATCCGTTCAACAGCTTTGACAAATGCGGACCACGATGCGGCCGATGCCCACGCCTCCTCAATCTGCTGTAATTCGTCGAACCAGGCGAGGATGCGCTGTACGTTCTGTCTCTGTCGTGCCAGTTGCTTTAGCCGCCTCTCCCGCTCCGCCGGCTCCCAATCGGCACCTTGCGCTTCCTGTTCTAGCCATTCCAGGCGGCCCAACTCCCGCTTGCAGGCGTTTTGCCAGTTCGTCCGGCCTTTGTCGATGCCGACTTTTTTCACCCACGTCTCCAACCCGTAGGGCGGACGGTGTTGCCAGCGTAAGTACCCTCCCTCAGCCAGGCAGATCAGATCGCGCCGTTCCCAATCGGATACGGCAAGGCGCAGCAGCGACACGAGCTGCCGCGCCATGGCCGTTTCGTGCAAACCGACCTGTTCATGGTCGTACAGGGGCACCCCGTCCCGCTGCATGACATCGTGGATGAGCGGTTTATAGCTTTCGTCTTTGACGACGATGACAATATCGCTTGGGGCGATGCCTTCTGCGCGAACGATGCGTTTGATCTCTTTGGCAACCGTCTCGATTTCCCGCTTCCGTGTGCAGGCGGGCAAACATTCCAACCCCTCCGGCGCACAGGCAGTCCCTTCCTCGTTTCCGTCTGTCACCCCGCTTCGTTCCAACAGGTGGGGAGGAGCGAGCGGTGCAGTCGATGCGCCAGAGAGCCAGTCCCTCTCCAACTGTTCCCGCGCTGCCGTCTGCGAACGCCCGGAGAGCTCTACACGCTCCAGCCCCCACTGTTCCAGAGCGCGCACCGTCTCGTGCAACTGTGCCGTCAGTTGTGGCAGTTGCCCCCCTTTCTCCCAGGGAAACGGGATGTAAATGCCGACTTCGGCAGACGCTTTGACGAGGGAGCGCAACAGCCGCATTTGTAGCGGCGTAAAATCGGTAAAATGGTCCACCCACAACGTATGTATATCGGTAAACGACAACCGGTCAACCAGTGAGTGATCGAGGGTGTGACGTCCTTCGAGAATGTGGCACGCCTTGAGCAGCAATTCCTCTGGATCGACACCAGTACGGTTTCCGTCTCCTAAGTGTAATGCCTCTTGGTAACGCAAAAACAAAAAAGCGAGGGCTTGCTGCCGCCTGGCGGACGGTTGATCCGACCGATCCCGCTGTAAGTACGAGGCCACGGCTTGTTCCGTCAACCCTGACCGCTTCATCTCCCCGATGGCGTGGGCAAGGGATCGGGCCAGGCCCGGTTGATCGAGAATCGGCTGGAACACGTACAGGCGGGGATCATCGGCGTGACGTTCCAGCAGCTTCTCCACCAGTTTTTCCCGCGAGTACGGATTGAGAAACAGCGTCCGCCTGTGGACGTGTTTCACCAGGCGCGCGGCGATGTCGTCAAACGTCAAGAGCGGCACGTCCACCAGCCCGCCGCGGCCTTCCAACAGCATCTCGCGCACCGTCTGGAGCAAATGCCGCGTCGGCAGTATCCACAGCCACTGCTCCGTCGGCATCTTACGCGCCCGCTCCACCCATACGTGCCGCAGCCGGGCAGAGAACGGCCCCGTATACAACCGCTTCACTACAAGTACCTCCCCTGTCTCTCCCGTCAATCTATTCAATATGGTGGTTCATTACCCACTACTGTTCGCCGATCATGAGCTTACACTTATTATAGCAGACCTTTTGACGCCGTATGGTCATGAAACGTCTGTTTGCGTTCCACCCAAACGGCCGACATGAAAAAGTGCACCCCCTTGCTTTACGTCTTATGCAAGGGCGGGTGCACTTGTGGATTCAATTCCTGAATGGTGTGACGTTGTTTACTTTTTAATCTCGCCAGCCGCTTTGACTTTGATCAGCGTCGCATTCCCCGGCATGTACGCGAGCGGCACGTCTTCGATAGTCATGATCTGAACCGTATCGGGATCGGCCCCAGCGTGAACCGCTTCTCGGATTGCTGTCTGCTTGGCGTCGGCGAGGGCTTCGTCATAAGACATCTCAGAGAGGGAGTACACTTTTTCCACATCGCCGCTAATATCCCCTAAGGCGGCACCGATGGCATTGGCCGAATCGGAATGCGGGGGGCGAATGACTTCTGATGCCCCAGGCAGCTGCTCCGGCATCAGGACGCTCCCCCCACCGACCAACACAACGGGGACTGCATCGGGACTCGTCTTCATCCGGTCAATGGCGTCGGCCACTTTTTCGACCATGCGTCGATGGGCGCGCTGAGCATAGGCAGGTGATAGGCGTACACGTGTTGGATCTGTTCCAGGTATATCGGCGAGGCCGAGGCAGATCGCCACGTCCGTGGCCGTTAAGACGGGACCGCCAAAGGCTTGCCCTCTTTCCGGCAGCAAATAGCCGACACTCTCTGGACCGATCGTCAACTCACTCCCTTTTTCATGGATCACGGTCCCTCCCCCCAAACCGATGGACAGTATGTCCGGCATTCTGAAGTTCGTCCTCACCCCTCCGACGTCTACTGCTAGCGCCGATTGGCGCGGAAATCCTTTTTGTACCACACCGACATCTGTCGTCGTCCCTCCGATGTCCACGATGATCGCATCCTTCAAACCCGACAGATGCATGGCGCCTCGGATGGAATTCGTTGGACCGCACGCAATGGTAAAGATCGGGTACTGAAGCGCATATTGACTGGACATCAACGTTCCGTCATTTTGTCCTAAATACAGTTCAGCCCCAATGCGATGTTTTTGCAACGCTCCGTTAAAACCGTCCACAACCCCTTGAATAACATTCATTAAGGCTGCATTTAGGATCGTTGCATTTTCCCTTTCGACGAGGCCGATTGATCCAATTTCATGAGAGAGGGAGACGTGCATCTCTGGTGCTATCTCCCGAATGATTTGTGCGGCTTGACGCTCTTGTTCCACGCGGACAGGAGAAAAAACGCCAATCACCGCGATCGATTGGACTTTTCCTCTCATCTCGCGAACTGCTTGTTTTAAACCTTCTTCATCAAAGGGAGCGATCGTCTTTCCACTGTATTCGTAGCCGCCTGAGAGAACATGAATGTGCTCACCAATCACTTGCCGCAACGTATCATCCCAACCGGCCAGCGGAGGAACAGCCGTCGTCGCCGGGGCACCGATGCGAATGATTCCCACTCGATTGAGCTGCTTTCTTTCCACGATCGCATTCGTACACTGAGTGGTCCCGAGCATCGCATAGCGAATCGATCCGCGATCGACGGGCGCTTGTGCTAACAACTTCTCGATGGCTCGATAAATTCCCGTCATCACATCGCTTGTCGTGGGTTGTTTTACTTTGGCCACGACCTGTCGTGATTCATCCAAAATCACCGCATCTGTATTCGTGCCACCGACATCTATCCCCAGTCGATACGTCACTCGGCTTTCCCTCCTTTACACAGTTTTTCTACCGGAATGTAGTCGCAATCGTAACCGAAATACCGGGGGCCGGCCGTTTCTAACCCGACTTCAGTGCGCCATTTCGGATGGGCAGGAAAGGCGACGACCGTTACACGGGCTCCATATCGGATGTTTTCCGTCGTCACCGGATAACCTGTCTCTTCATCCAACACGGCGATCAAATCAGGGGTCACCGCGCGCAATTTCCCGTCTTCCTCGGCCAGCAAGTGTTCGTTTTGAAAGTAGAGGTTCATCACTTTGGACCGATCGCGATCTGTTCCTTCGATGGCGGCTTTCCCGCGGGTAAATCCGCCGTCAATGCTCCGCTCAATGTGGACCACCTTTCCTGTAAACAATTCATAACCTTGCAGTTCTCTCAATATGTTCCGTACCGGATTCTCCATTTTCCCGTGCGCTTCCCGTATGATTCGCCCGATCTTTTCGACAGTGTGTAAAGTGCCAGGGATGACGGCCCGCTTCACGTCTGCGCCGGAAAGCCAGTAATCGCACATCGAAGCCGACCCTCCCATTTCCACGGTGATCGCCCGTGCCAACCGCTCCGACCAGACACCGTCAATCGGTCGAAGCAAGGTCACATTTCCTTTCTCATCCGCTAGAGTCACCGAACCAGGCAAATACCCTTCTAAATGAAACGTCACCATCTGGGACTCTGGGAAAGCGCGTCCCATGGCGTCGGCATCGAGAACCGGGATGCCTTTTTTGGCAGCCGCAACGATGGGGATGAGCGAATTGACTCCGCCGATCTCAATCGGCATGACCGCATCGACCGCTTGCCCTTTTTCCTGTTCTAAACATTCGATTGCCGCGGTTACTTGTTCCATAGACGGGATTTTTTCAGCCATGACGGTCGGCGCCCCGATCATGCACACGGGCACTACCTGGGCCTGATCCTCCAATTCGTCCACCGTGACGACCGAAACGGGCCCGTACTTTTTCACCGCCTCCAGGGCCATCATTTTACCGATGAAAGGGGCTCCTCCTCCACCGGTGCCGAGCACTGCCGCACCCATGGCAATATCTTCGATAGCCTGTTCGTTTAGCTGCTTCATTTAACCACCTTCCACTTTTCGTTCCGAATCAAAAGGCTTAAAAGCGTTTGGATTGCAAATGCCGAAAGAAAGCCGTCGAGTGCAGGCACGCTCGTGAGCGTAAACAAGGCCAAACCATCTGGCGCATCCGTCGTCATATAACTGATAAAGGTGCTGACCACCCACGCGATCACCGCACAGACATTCAGTTTGACAATGTGTTCATTTTCAAAGGAGAAGCGCTTTTTGTTGATGAGGTAATATTCAGCGGTGTAAATCCCACCAACCGGGGCGATAAACATCGTCATGATCGACAAAAAAGTAATAAACCGATCGTAAATGCCGAAAACTGCAAGCATGGTTGCGACCAAACCCGCTACGATTGTGATGACAACTTTCGATGTGCGCCGAAAGACAACGGAAAAACCGAGGGACGACGAGTACAAGTTGTTCGTATTGGTCGTCCATTGAGCCAAGGTGAGAACCAAAAGTGCGGGAATACCCAAACCTACTGCGAAAAAGACGTAGGTTAAATCATCTGTGTGAAGCACTTTCGACAAGATGATCGCCATGATCAGCATGAAGCTATTCCCGACAAAAAATCCGAAAAATGCCGCCAAGACGGCGTCTTTTCGACTTTTCGCCCATCGAGATACGTCCGGTGAGATCATGGCACCCAATACAAAGATCCCGATGACTAATGATGTGGCCGCTCCAAAACTAAAGGTGTTGTCGGTAGCTTCAAACAATGCCCCTGACCCTTGTTGATAAAACGCCAGGCTCATCGCAAGCAAAATCAAGGCGACAAGGAATGGAACCGAGTAGACACTCAGCCGCTCAATGGCACGGTACCCGTATATGGCAGTGGTCATCATCAGTAATCCACCAAACAAGGCGAGCCATTTTGTGGAAACCGACACGCCAAATAAATGCTCAACAGCCGCATAGGCATTTTCAGCAAAAAAGCCTGCTTGAACCCCAAACCAACCAAGTAGAGAAACCCCTATGATGACGGAGACGATTCGCGCTCCGTATTCCCCGAAAGCAAAGCGGGAAATCATGGAAGTCGACAGCCCCGTCGCTGCACCGATGTAAGCACAAAAAGAAGCCAGTACACCCAAAAAGAGAGAGCCGACAAAAACCGCTAACAAAGCGGATTGAAAGTCCATTCCTCCACCTAACTCTGCACCGAGCAGCATCGCTGACAAATCAATCCCGATCGCAATCCAAACCAAACTGATAGACCACCAACTCTTTCGAACGGACGGCGGAACAGGACGCCGTTCGAAATCTTCTATCTTCAGATCTTGCATACGTGTATCCCTGCCTTTTCGTGTTGTATGTTAAGACGTGGTTAAGCCTGTCCAGTAGACCTGCCATATTTGTTCCAATTTCCCCATGAGCACATCTTCTCCGTAGTAAAACAACTCCAAAAACAGACCATCCATCAAGCAAAAGAAAGAAGCGATTAAATCGTCCATCGCCTGTTTTCGGACGACGTTTTCATTCATGGCATCCGTAAAAATCTCCATCAACAGTTTGCGCTGCATCTCTTCTTTTTCTATAAAGAGGCGCTCGATTTCGTCCTGCATAAACTCTGGCGGGAACAACAACAACTGCAACAGGACACGAGATTCTTTCGGATGGTGCACATGGTATGACAAAATGCCTTTTAAAAGGTGTTTCAAACGTTTCTCCGGAGCCTTTCCTTCATTACTGGTTATGAGCTGCTTGAGCTGCATGAAGTGCTCGTCCAGCAAGTCGCGGTAAATTTCCACGAACAACGCTTCTTTACTCTCAAAGAATGAATAAATGGACGGCGCTTTGATGCCGACCTCTTTGGCGATAGCTGAGAGAGTTGTCTTCTCATACCCGTGTGCGGCTAACAGGTTCAGAGCGGCTTGTTTGATGTTCTGCCGGGTCACCGCGATCACCTAACTAATGATAGTTAGGCTTATTATATAGAAGTTGTTTAAGATATTCAACAGTACGTACACCGACACAACACTTGTCCATTAAATACAATTACCTCCTTAGGCAAGAACCTAAAGGAGGTGGTTTGGCGTGTCACGAACGCCCGAATACATCAAAGTCGACAATTTCTTCAAACGGTTTGCGGTCGTTGCGAGGGCGCGTTTCCTCACCGAATCCGACTGTGATCAGCATGACTGGAAGGAGGTGGTCGGGGAGCTCGACCACCTCGCGAACCGCGTCTGGGTCGAATCCGATCATCGGGCACGTGGCGTAGCCCATCTCTGTGGCGGCCAGGATCAATGTCTGGGCCGCCAGGGAAGCGTTGCGGATCGCTTCGTCGCGCCGGTTTTGCGGATCAGCGTAAAACTGTTCGATGCCGATAATTTTTCGTCGCTTTTGTTCCTCTGACAAATACCCGTTTCTCACGAACGAGTCGTAGATGCGGTCTGCGTCTCGATAAGCGTCTAAATTGCCGCAGACGACGACGGTCAAAGATGCTTCTGTCACTTTCGGCTGGTTGTTGGCTGCCTTGCGCAACCGTTCCTTCTGTTCGGCGCTCCTGACGACGATGAAGTGCCAGTGCTGTAAATTCCAGGCGGACGGCGCCAAGGAAGCGAGGCGGAACAACTCCCGGATACGGTCTTCACTGATTTCACGCGTCGGGTCATAGCGCTTCACAGCCCGCCGCTGTTCAATCGTATCGCGTACGTCCATACGTAACCTCCTTCGTACTCACGACTGTACCAAATTTCTCGGGCAAAAGGCAAATAAAAAAGCCGCGATCGTTCATCGCAGCTTAGCGAATCACTTCGACCATCGAGAGGGTTCAAGGGCCAGATTAGACATCCAACTTAAACTCCTGCCGGAACTTCTTCTGTAAAGCCTCTAGGTAGCGGGCACTGACTGTGCCTTCGGCACCGCGCAAAATTTCTAAAGCGTACCATTTCGGAGGAGGCAGCTCTGCCTCGCTTTTCTGTACCACAGTGTACGACAGTACAGATGGCATCGGTGTTCCGTTCACGTCTACCTCCAGCCAGACGCGGTCGTACGCTTTCCCCCGTCCTTCCCGCTCGTCCAAGTAATCAACCGCTTCTGACGTCAGCCGGTACACTTTTCCCTCCACGATGCTTCTCGGGTCGGGGACGATGTCGGCGTACGCGCAATCTCCTGTTTGGCGCGTGAATGCCAGTCGGTATCCGCGCAACACGCCTCGGCCGACGACATCTTGAAACAAATGGTTCACCCCGTGCTCCCGCAGCCGCACATCGTCCATACACGAACCGTACGCAAAGTAGAGCGTGCCCGTGTCTCGCCTGCGCACTACTGCGACCTCCTTTTTCTGCACATTCTCATTCTTATAATATACGAAGGAACGCCCTTCGACGACTAGACACAGGCTCACTTTATGAGGAGATCACCCGGTTAACAGCGGATAAAAACTTTTACCGTTTTCCGGTTGGCGCACAGAGAAAAATTCGGCAACTGTTGCGCCAATATCGGACAAACTGTCCCGCTCCCCGACATCTGTACTTGTGAACGATTTTCCGTACGCCAGCAGGAAAGTCTTCTCCCTCGTGTGCTGGCTGTGTCCGATGGTGGGATCGTTGCCGTGATCGGCACTCAGTATAAGCAAATCCTCGTCCGACAACCGCTCAAGCACAGTGGACAGCGCACGGTCAACTTCCATAATTTTCTGAGCATAGCGATCGACATCTTGTGCATGCCCGGCCAGGTCTGTTTCCTGCACCGTCGCAGCAATGAGGCCGCGATCCACCGACACCATCGATTCAACGATAGATTGCATCACCACGTTTGTATCAACTGCCGGAATTTTCTCAGCGCCGTCACACGTAATGACGTCCTGCATTTTTCCGATTAGGGTGACGTGAATCCCTTCTTCTGCGAGTATGCTGCTCGTCTGTGTGCGCGGGTCAACCCCGTACCCTAAGTGCCGTACTCGATAGCCTTGCCGGTAAACCCCCGATTTCGGCGAATTAACCCCGACGAGCCCGTCGTCGCGGCGTTCGACACTCGCTCTGATCCGTTCGGGGGACACATGCTCTCCGCCGAGGACGATGACGCGGTTCACTTTTACGGCCGACCGCACGACTCTTCCGATTTCCAGCACTTCCGTAAACGGCACACAATCCAAAGGGGCGGTCACGTTGTAAATCTGCCCGTAGTCGGTTTCGATGTTGTCGGCGACGACGACCTGTCCGTTGACGAGCAAATACGGCAAATTGGGATCGGGAATCTCCACCGTGTATCCGCGACGTTTGAGCGCCTCTCGGACCTGTTCGATGTTTTTCACGAACGGCTCCTTCAACGGCTTTTTCGGAGCAGTCCCCATAATTTCCTGGTGTCCCGCATAGCTGTCAGCCCCGTCGTGTTCAAGTTTGAGCGTTCCGAAGCTGGCATTTGCTGGCGCCTTCGGTGAGGCGAGCCGCGGATGGTGTAAAATATGGTTGATTCCCAGCCATTCCAAGTGCGGGATGTGTATTTCTTCTGCCTGATCTAAAATGTGGTAAAAAGTGTTCGCCCCACGGTCCTGCAACCGTTCCGGTACGATGTCATCCATCGCCCCGACTCCGAGGCTGTCCAAAATGAGGACGATCGCCCGTTTGTTTCCCATGTGCCATTTCTCCTTTTACCGCAGTTTTTTTCCTGAGCTGTCGTAAACGGCTCTCAGCGACGGATTGCCGCTCTGAATGCCTTCCACAAGAGCGACTTCACTTCGCGTCACAAAAATTTGGGTGCGAAAGGCGTAAATTACCGTGTCTCCGACTTCTATCGGGTGCGTCCCCTTTTCAAGTGTCCCGTAGTAATCGATGTATTCGGGCGGCGTTTCCCGAATGGGCACGACACGGCGGCGCATCTCAGGAAAATCTTTTCCGACAAGGGCGCATCTTGCATGTGAGCGGCGGTAAAAACCTCCCCCGTACGCATACGCGACATGGCGATCTGTGTGAGAAATTTCACTGACGTACACCATCGCCGGCAATTCCGCCTGACCTTCCTTTTGATGCAGCGGCGTCGTCCCGGTCAGGGCGTGCCCTGGCTCGCCGTGTGTCGCCCCTAGCTCTGCCAGCATCGGAATCGTGTGGACCGATGTGGCGCTGGGCATGTTGATTTGTTCAAGGGGGATGCCGAGCTCTGACGACAATTTCTCCGCGCTGCTGAGGACGGTGTGCGCATTGGCCGTCGGTTCCACGCGGCCCTTTTCCTCGCGGTACAAAAGACAAGGGAAGGCGGTCACCCCTGCGATACGCACGCCGGAAAGCCGGCTGATGGCCCGTGCGGCGGCGATCAACTCATCTTCCCTAAAACCGCCCTGCTGACCTTGATACATGACGTCGTGGCGGCCGACAACTTTTAAGAGCAGCTTTTGAATCCTCCCCATTTTTTCAGCCGCCTGCGAAATTTCTTCTGCTTTTTTCACGGAAAAGACGGTGACGACTTCCGGGCGGTAGGAGAGGATCTCCTCGATCATGCGAGAAGGAATTTGGACTAAATGTCCCACGTTCCCCAGTTGGATCCCTGCACGTCCCAAGGTGACGGCTTCCCACGGATCGACCGCGACCGCCCGCTCAATGCCGTTGGCGGCGATCAACTTGGCCACTTCGGGGTTGCGACCGATTTGTTTCGTCATCATGTACAGGTTGAGGCCGTTTTGATCAGCCGCCTGGACCAGTTGACGGGTGTTGAAGGCGATGGCATCCAGATCCAATACGTAAGTGTTGGGGCGAATCTCGCCTTTCCGGTGAAGTGTCACAGCTGTCTCAATTAAGGACGGATTGCGCTCCAGTGTCACTGGTACAAACATTTACGCTTCGCCTCTGTCTAACACGTCAGCCAGTGCCTTTTGTAAAATCCGGATCGTAAGCTCTGCCCCAGAACGCATCGGGTTGACGCGAACCGCCGTTCGCGCCAAATCGGGACGGCTCTCCAAAAAGCTACCGGAAAGGCGGTAAATCATCGGAAGCACTTCATACCGGGACTCAGCGCCCACCGGGTAAACGGCGGCGCCGTGCCGTTCACACGCCTTCATCACATCTTGCGCTATCGGTCGTCTGAATTCGACAATGACATTTTTCGACTGGGAGTTGGTGATGTACGCTCTCTTCACTTCCGGGACGGCTCCCTCGTTGAGCAGCGCGTTCAACCGCTCGGTCTGTTCGTTTTGCACGGCGATGGCGACCGGCGCTAGGACGAGGGAGCGGAGCAGATCCATCGCTTCCTCCCCTTGCACCTGCCCTCCTCCGGAATAATTCCGTTCGTGGATTTTGGCGATACCGTCGCCCTTTCCGACGACGACTCCTATTCCCGGAGGGCCGAGTAATTTAAACCCTGAAAAGCAGGAGTACGCCGCTCCCAACTCGACCCCGCTTTTGGGGACTTTCAGCACAGTGTAGTTGTCGTCCACGACGATCGGGAGGTCGGGCCGCACAGAGCGCACCAGATTGATGACGGTCTCGAGGTCGTACGCGTCATCCGGTTTCTGGCGTGAATGCTGAACGTAAAAGACACGGCATTCCGTCCGTTCAGTTAGCGCGTCCCGCAAACACTTCACATCGTTGTAATCCACGTAAACAGGGCGGAGCCCCATGAGGCGGACCGTCTCCTGCGTCGTCTTGTACATCGGGCTCGTGTGCATGAAGAAGGCATCGCCCGGCTCTAACAGGACGCTTAACGCTGCCCGTATCGCCCCTGTTCCGGCCCCGCGTACGAGGGCACATGCTTCCACACGGAAAAAGCGGGCCAACACCCGTTCCACTTTGTCCGTTTGCACTGGTCTGCCCAGTCCAGGAACCACGCCGACGTCTCCTTGTGCAAAAAACTCCCGCCCCGTAAATTCCTCCGCAATCGCTTCTGTCAACTGAAACTGTTTCTGTTTCGCCTGTTCGATCGTCATCGTCGTCAATACTGGATTGCCCATAATCAACCTCCTAAAAAGACAAGAAACGGCGCGGATTATCCACCATCATCGTCGTGACTTCTCTCTCGGATACACCGTTCTCCAAGAGCAACGGAATAAAGCGGGTGAACAAGTATTCGTAGCCAAATCCGCCGTTTACTTTCAAATACGACTGTTTCGTCACGTCGCACGACAACATCAGCTGTCCAACGTACCCTCTGTCCAGTAAATACAGTAAATCAGACAGCCGTTCCGCCTCTGGGCGGTAGTTGTTTTTGCCGATAGTGTCAAACTGAATGTACACGCCTGCTTGCAGCAAGCGCTCGTATTCGTCGCGATCGCCGTTCAGATCTTGATGGCCGATGGAGATTTTAGCGGGGTCGACGTCCATCTCGGCAAACAGCTGCACCTGTTCAGACCCCAATGTGCCCAACTCACAATGGGTGCTGAGCGGAGCTCCTGTCATCTTCTGTGCCCGGCCCGCCGCCCGGAAGACTTTCTTTTCATCTTCTGTCATTTCGTTGTAGCTGCTGCCGATTTCTGCAATAATTCCCGCTCGAACTCCTGTTCCTTCGATCCCTTCAGTCAGTTCGGCGACAAACAACTCGACAATGTCCTCTTCCCGTTTTGCCTTCACTTCCTCTGGGTAATACGATTGCTTGTAATAGCCCGTTGCCGCGACAATCGGGAGGTTGTGCCTCTCTGAAAGAGCGCTCAGAGCTTTCACGTCCCGGCCCATGCCGCGGTTCGTCACTTCGACAATTCCACCGCAACCGGCCGCCTTTAACCGTTCTAACTCCGTACGCATCGCTTCAGAGTCCGACAGGACGGGGTCATCGTCCTGTCGGACGTGCGACAAGTCCATGATCACGTGCTCGTGAATCATCGTCTTCCCAAGATCGTCAGGGTGAATGTCACCGGTCACTGTGCGTATCTTTTTCGCCATGACAATTCCTTTCTACATTTCGTAAATTTGCTCGTGGCACTTTATTGCGGAGGCGGCATTAATCCCGCGAGGACTAGTAAGTTCGCGATAATCCCTACCGCGATGGCCCCAATGGGACCGACAGCCATCCGGACGATGGGACGCCCCGCCGCTTCGTTTAACAAATAAATTCCCGCGATGACAAAGAAACCTAAGCCAGGAGCGATCGCATTCGCCGCATTGGCACCCCCAATCAGCAGTGCCACCTCCAATATGCGAGTCATCGCCGTGCGAATGTTTTCACCCGATTCCCTCACGCCGGGATACTTATCCAGTAAACGGGCGATGTGACTGAGGAGCAGCACTTCCACCATGATGACCAAAGCTCCGACGATCCCTGCTAACCAGACGTTTGGCAGCAACAACCCGACGACGAACACGAGGGTAAATCCCACCGGTCCGTACACACCCGTTGCGATCGCCGTACTGGCAACGAGTGGGATAAACCCGACCGCTCGAGCTAGGGCTGCAATGGCCGCGTCTGTTTGTTGCCCTTCGGCGAGCAAGTTCAAAGAAATCGGGTCGCCGGCAATGAGCAGCATGTTCGTCGCCATCGCAATTAATCCGCCCATAACCATGAAGTACACGACATTTTTACGGATTCGGCTGACGCGGTCGCTGAACACTGTCGCTAGGTTTACACTGCCGCTTTCTTCGCTTGGCTTCTGCCTGACGGCGAAGGCAATCAAAAAGATCATTCCGGTAATGAGCGCAATCCCTTCCTGATTCAATGTCACGGTTGTTCCGCTGAACGACAGCATTTCGCTCTCATTCAGCCAGACAGCCAACTGCCGTACAAAAGCTGACGCGAGAAACGTCCAGATTCCCTTTGAAATACCAAACTGAAAGGCGACTGCCAGTGCAGGAAACACCATGAACATGACGACGACCGGTGTGCCGACTTCCCCCATCGGCTCCATAAAATTGACTGGAAGGTATTCAAACAGTTTGACGAAACCTTCCAACCCGATGAGTAAGCCCGCGCCGTACGCGCCTCCGATTACCGCCGCCAAGGGAGTTCCCCATTTATTGTTCGGCGTGGAAAGGCCGATAATATCTGTCCCCAGCAAAATGCTGTGAATGAGAATGATGCTGGCCGTCAGCGTAAACGGAATGCCAAAGCCGACCACCAAACCAAACCCCATCGCAAAGGACGTCAACGCCAGCTCGCGCCGATTCAAACGCCCTTCAATGTTTTCAGGAACGATCGGCCGCAATCCATCGTTAAAGACAGCAATGCCCCTGTTAGCCAGAACGGCCGCCATCGCGCCTACCAGGACGACAACCACCATTTCCATCATGTGACCCACCTTCTCTCCCTCAAATTAGTGTCATTCACCCAATTCCTTGATCGCTTTCATAATCATCGGGACAGCCATCTCTTTGTGGTCAGCTGTAAAGCCGAACGCCTTTTTGCCTGATTGGACAGCTTCTCGAACTTTCGCTTCGTCCGGTTTGCGCCCCGGCATCGACACCGTTTCACACTTGTCCCTCCCGACAATGGCAATGGCCATAGCCAAAGCGCCGCCCCCGCCTGTGTGACAAGCCCCGACGTAGTAATCGGCTGCGCCTGACTTAATCGCCATCGCCGCTTCCATGTCCGACTTGATGGCTGTCTCTACTCCCGCTGGACCGTGTTCTATGACCAACTGTTCCACTTCTTTTTTATCGACCTGTCCGCCAATTACCACTTTCACGACGGTTCACCTCCTTTTGCACCCTGTATTAAAGAGACGTAATGGATGCTTAAAAACTGTTTTTCTTCAACTGGCAGCTCCGTTCCCCACTCGTGCTCGATCCAGTCGATCTCAAGAAGTGCTTCTTTTATAAACGGGGTCGCCTCCACCTCTTTTAGCAACTCCGGTGGCGGAGCCCCAACAGTTTCTTTCCGTTCAAGGCGCGTCAAAGCGGTCGCGAGGTGTGTCACAAACACGCTCACTCTGTCCTCAGGCAGAAAACCGTAAATGTCTTTCAACCGCTTAACAGCATTTTTCGCTATGTCGGCTGCCTTCGGAATTACGACTCCTCCTTCGATTAACACTTTTAAACGTTCATCCAATGCCGTCACGTTGAATCCTCCAATATACAGTATATAGTATTATACTTCAAAAAGACGGTCAATTGAGTGCCCTGCAATCACAATATATTGACCTTTGACGCTTTAATAACGCGCAAACATCCTGCCTTCTTCCACTTTCTGTTGAACGCGGCGAACCTTATCAACGGAAAGATCAGCCAGCCGCTGTTTGACAACCTCATTGTTTTCACTTTCAGCGACTAACACGGCTTCACTCACTTTTTGGGAAAGTTTCTGCGCTCTTTCTGACTGAAAAGGGGCGCGCCCTAACAGATCGGCATGTCTGAATTCGTCTTTATTCCAAACGGCGGCGTCAATTTTTCTTTCCCGCAACATATCGATTAGTTGCATGTAGTTGACTTCGACGAATTCAACAGCTAACCCCCGGCATTCATATGACGTTAACATGTACTGGTCAGCCGAGGAATAATCTATCCCGACACGCATTCCATCACGTATCGCTGTTTCACTTGCATCCGCAAAAAAGATTTCGTGACCCGATACGTAAGAATATGGACCAAGCCTTTTCACAACGTGCAAATCCTCCATTTGGTCTTCTGCCAGTTCTCCCGCCAGGCCGGATATGACGGCGAAGTCGTAACGGCCAGATTTCAACGCATCCAGACGGTGCTTCGAGCCGCGCATAAACGCTAGGTTGAAAGGAACATCCAGATCGTGAAACGCTTCGAGGAGACCCGTCGCCAGCCCTTCGTACTTACGCGAGTAGGGGAGGGGCATCACGCCCACCAACTGCGACATGCCGGCGATTTCCCACAAGGCGTGATCATCTTTACTCTTCAGAAACGTCCCTAAATGCCCCCGCGCTTCAAGATCAATCGCCCCCATGTCTTCCAGCAGCCGCAGCGCTCCTTGAACTGTTCCCCTTCCAAGGGACAACTCGCTGGCGAAGTCACTCACCCGTGGAATGCGCTCACCAGGTTTTACGGACAGAAGACGCCCGGCGATTTTCCTCGCAGCCAAACCGTTTTTCGTGTACAGCCGGTCGGATATCGACGCCATTTTTCACCCCCCGTGAATCGGACACTACACTCTATAATTAATATACAGTATTCTGTACTAAACGTAAAATACAATTTGTCCCCCTTTCATGCAAAGTGTTCAGTCCCGCTCTACACGTCCAACGTTGATCGCTTGTCATGCGTACAGCAAATACGGCTCGACTCGCCGTTTGAACTGCTCCAGCTCCGGTTCGCACTCTGCCAAAAATTCCCTTGTACTGCCTGCGAGAATGTGGTGGCGCAGCTTCTGAGTCCCCGCCAAGAGATCAAAAAAGCGCGCGCTCCCCCTCTCCGCTTCCCGGAACGAAAACTGATCGGGATACAAGGCGGCAACGGTTTCCAACAACGTTATGCCGACTTGAAACGCATGGATCTTTTCCCGGTCTTCGACGTGCAGCTGAACCCCTTCGCATCGTAAACCTTTGTACTTTTGATACGTGGGAACGAATGAAACCGGACGGGCCAGCACGCCCCTCACTCTGCGTTCGTTAAACTGTTTCGCCAAGGCATATCCGTCAACAAAAGGAGCACCTGCTATTTCAAACGGTCGCGTCGTGCCGCGCCCCTCCGAAAGGTTCGTCCCTTCAATTAAGCATGTACCCGGATACAGTGTACACATATCTAAACCCGTCGTATTCGGTGACGGTGGAACCCAGAACAGCCCAGTTTCGTCAAAGTACATGTCCCGCTCCCACCCTTCCATCGGAACAACGGTGACGTCACACGATATGCCAAATTCGTGTGTGTACAACAACGCCAGTTCGCCGATCGTCAAACCGTGCCGGTTCGGGATAGGGTAGAGCCCGACAAAGGACCTGAACTGCGGTTCAAGTACATTTCCTTCGACAGACGTCCCGCCGATCGGATTGGGACGGTCTAA